>Ga0268298_10002385_pt1 | contig 20571 bp, 15 predicted proteins | sample WWTPWeurt_MetaG_FD_194462 | JGI IMG/M metagenome (GOLD analysis project Ga0268298, IMG submission 194462) | Activated sludge microbial communities from WWTP in Nijmegen, Gelderland, Netherland - WWTP Weurt | ecosystem: Engineered > WWTP > Aerobic digester > Activated sludge | place... | reverse complement strand
CGAAGCGATCCCCGTCGCTGGAGCGCATCAGATCGATCCTGCGCTGATCCAGAGCGAAGGCATCCCGACGCCCGACGATCTGTTTCTCATGCCCGAGCTCGGACGTGGCGTGGCAGGCAGGATCCACCCTGCCATCGATCGCTACCTCTTGCGAAAGGTCGCGTTGAAGCGGCTCTCGAAAGATCTCGCCCAGCACCCCTTCTATCGCGATGGCTTCGTCGCCGAGGCTCAGATCGCAGGACAGCTCGAGCATCCGAACATCGTGCCCGTCTACGAGCTCGGTCAGAGCGCGGGCAAGGTGCCCTACTTCACCATGAAGCTCGTGCAGGGCGTCTCTCTCAGCCATTGGCTTCGAGGGCGCGCGCCGGGCTCGAGTGAGCGGCTGGAGGGCGGGCTCGAGATCTTCCTCAAGGTGTGCGAGGCCATCGCCTACGCCCACGATCGCGGCGTGGTGCACCGCGATTTGAAGCCCGACAACGTCATGGTGGGCACGTTCGGTCAGGTTTACGTGATGGATTGGGGGCTCGCGCGGCTCACCAAGAGCGCACCGGCGTCGGGGGCTCGCGCGCAGATGGAAGCGGAAGGCGCCGTCGGAACGCCTCCGTTCATGGCGCCCGAGCAGGCCCGAGGCAACCCCAAGGAAATGGACGAGCGAACCGACGTCTTCGGGCTCGGCGCCATCCTCTACCAAATCGTGAGTGGCCGATTGCCCTACGGACCGCTGCGGCCTGCCCAAGAAATCCTCGAGCTCGCCAAGGCGGGACAGGTCGTTCCCATCGATCAGGCACTCGGCAACCTGCCGGTGGCCAAGCGCATCCGTCAGATCGTCATGCGCGCTCTCTCGCGCGCGCCGGCCGATCGCTACCAGAGCGTGCCCGAGCTCGCGGCCGACGTGCGGCGCTTCTTGCGTGGCGGCTTGCACCTCCCGACCAAGACCTTCGCTCCCGGCGACGTCGTGATTCGCGAAGGGGACGTGGGCGACGCGGCCTACATGATCGCGAGCGGCACGTGCCGGGCCTTCCGCACGGTGGACGGTCGCGAAGAGACTCTGGCGACCATGGGCGCCGGGGACGTGTTCGGCGAGATGGCGCTCCTGCTCTACGAGCCCCGGGCGGCAACGGTGGTAGCGGTGGACGAGGTGACGCTGCTCGTGCTCGACAAGCAGACCTTGAGTGAAGGCCTCGGCATCGACGGCTGGACGGGCGCGCTGGTGCGCGCTCTGGCTCACCGCTTCCGCGACCTGGAGCAGCAGGTCCGCGCTTCGGGCATGCGGCGCACCTGACGGCGGAGCGCGGCTCCGAAGGCCAGCGCAGCGAGCGCGAAGAACGCCGGACTGCCGGGCGCCTTCGGTACGCTGCAACCGCAACCGCTCGAGTCGTCCCCGCCCGTCGCGGCTCCGGTCCCACTTCCGCTCGCGCCGCCGCTGTTCGCGCCTCCGGCGGGGCTCCCTCCGCTGCCGCCGCCCCCCGAACGTGCGCCGCCCGCGCCCGCACCGCCTCCGGAGCCGAAGCTGCCCTTGAAGGCGAAGGCGAGCGCCCAGTGTTTCGCTGGATCGCTTCCGGATTCGTAAGCGCCCACGTCGGGCGCGGAGCCCACCGGGCGCGGCGCGAGATCGAAATCGTCGGCGGGCGCGCTGCCCGCATCGCCGTGATCGACGAGCGGTGACCCCGACACGAGGCGGAAGTCCGCGCCCGGGAAAGCCGTCGACGGACTCATGAACACGCTGCCAGCAGGGGCGCTCAGCGGGTTCATCACCGGCGGAGCCGCTTCGGCGTAGTCCTGCCCCTGGAAGTAGTTCGCCGCGGCGACCATGGCGCCCAGCGGATCGGGCATGCGATAGCCGAAGCCTTTGGCGTCCACCGCGAAGAGCGCGTTGTTCGTCACGACCACCGAGGCATCGGCGTTCTGACAGCCGCGGATCGAAAACGCGTAGTCGGTCGCGCCGAAGACCGTGTTGTTCCGCACGGTGAGGTTTCGCATCTCGCTCGCCTCGTCCTCGAGGCGCGCCGCAATCCCCTGGTTCGAGCCGACGATCACGTTGTTCTCCACGCGAGTGCCGGGGCCCGCGTAGATCGCGACGTTGGAGTGCCCGCTGACCACGGCGGCGGTGTTCACGAGGAGGTTCCTCGAGATGGCGTTGGAGTCCGCGGCGTTCTGGTAGTGACCGGCTCCCGAGCCGTACGACGTGAACCCGTAGTTCTCGGTCTGGGACGAGACTCCGCGCGGACAATCGTGGGCCACGTTGTCCTCCATGGTGCTCGCGTAGACGCCGTACATGAACTTCATGCAGTCGCCTTCCTGCCCCATGGTGTGGTGGATCAAGTTCCGGCGAAGGACGATGTGGTGCACGCCCTGGGTGGCGCTTCCGGCGGTGAATCCACCCGCCGTGAAGGCCTGTCCGCCGTTGTTCCCGTCCTGGGAGTTCGTTCCGGTGTCGTGGATCTCGTTGTGCTCGATCAAGAGATCATGAACGTCGTTCTGGGTCTGGATCTGGATGCCGATGCCGGTCACGTCCGCGATCAGGCAATCTCGAATGGTCACGAAGCTCACACCCGAGTCCACGAAGACCCCGGCTTGGGTGTCGTTGCCTTTGGCCGAGAGGTGCAAGCCTTCGATGTCGACATAGGTCGAGCCCGTGCGCAGGCGCACGGCCTCCTGGAACGCATCGGCGTTGGCGATGACGTGAGGGAGCTTCCCGCTCGCATCGGCTTTGCCTACGATCCGGATGTGCGCGCTGGCCGTGCCCACGAGCGGGGAGTCGTCGGCGTGTTTCAGATCCAGATCGACGTTCGGGTACTCCCCCGGCTCGAGGGTCAACGTGTCGCCCGGTCCGAGCGCGTCGATGGCTGCGGCGACTTCGGCCTGCGACGCTCCGGGGGAGAGAGAGCCGTCCGCGGCGGCCGCCAGGCGAGGGACGAGCACGAACGCGGCCACTACCGGCAGGCTCGAGACGAGGCGCGGCATGTAGACCATTCTACGCCAAGCGCACGCTGGCCTCCGTTTCGATTCGGCGATAGTGGGTCCGCATGCGACTTTCGTTTCCGCTGGTTCCGCTCGGGCTCTTGTTCTCTCTCGCGACTGCCTGCGGTTCGCCGCCCCCGGCAGAAGGGCCGCAGAAGCCCGTCGCGACGCCCAGCGCCAGCGCCACCGCCCCCGCTCCGTCGAGCGAGCTCGATCGGCCCCTGCCCCTCGACCAACGCGTGCGGAAAGGCAAGCTCGCGAGCGGTCTCACGTACTACGTGATGGCCCACGGAAAGCCGGAGAAGCGCGCGCAGGTCTGGCTGGCAGTGGACGCCGGCTCGGTGCTCGAGGACGAAGATCAGCGCGGGCTCGCCCACTTCGTCGAGCACATGGGGTTCAACGGCACGAAGCGCTTTCCGAAGCAGCAGCTGGTGGACTTCCTCGAGAAGAGCGGCGTTCGCTTCGGCGCCGACCTCAACGCGTACACGTCGTTCGACGAGACGGTGTACACGCTCCAAGTTCCGACCGACGACTCGAAGGTGTTGAACCGGTCCATCGAGGTCCTCCGCGACTGGGCCGATGGCATCGCATTCGAGCCCGCCGAAGTCGAAAAAGAACGCGGCGTCGTCCTCGAAGAGTGGCGCCTCGGCCGCGGCGCCCGCATGCGCATCTTCGACAAGCAAGCGCCGATCATCTTCCATGGGTCGCGCTACGCTGAGCGTCTCACCATCGGCAAGCCCGAGGTGATCAAGGGCGCGTCTCGCGACAAGCTCGTGCGCTTCTACCGGGACTGGTACCGCCCCGATCTGATGGCGGTGATCGCCGTCGGCGACTTCGATGCCGCTGCCGTCGAAGAGCGCATCAAGTCCGAGTTCGGTTCGCTGGCAGCGCCCGCGAAGCCCCGCCCGCGCACACGCGAGAAGCTGCCTCCCCATGCCAAGACGCTGGTGAGCATCGAGACGGATCCCGAGCTCCCGAGCACCACTGTGGCCGTGCTCTCGAAGCTCCCCCACCGACCCGAGGCCAGCGCCCGAGACTACCGCCGGAGCCTCACCGAGCAGCTCGTCGATTCCATGTTGAACGCGCGCCTCGACGAGCTGAAGCGCATGCCCGACGCGCCTTTCCTCGGCGCGTCTTCGGCCACGAGCGGGCTCGTGCGTACCGCCGACAGCTTCCGCCAGAGCGCCAGCGTGAAAGAGGACGGCGTGGTGACGGGTCTTTCGGCATTGCTCGAAGAGGTGCTCCGCGTCGAACGTCACGGCTTCACCAAGACCGAGCTCGAGCGGGCCAAGAGCCAACTCTTGCGTCAGTTCCAGCAAGCCGTGAAAGAGCGTGACAAGCGCGACGGAGGCGAGTTCGCTTCGGAGATCACGCGGAACTTCTTCGAGAACGAGGCCATGCCGGGTCGGGAGGCCGAGCTCCGATTGGTCGAGGGCTTCTTGCCCGAGATCCAGGTCGACGAGTTGAACGGACTCGCGAAGCAGCTCGGCGCTGGGAGTCGCGTATTGGTGGTCACCGGCCCCGACAAGATCCAGAAGCCGAAACCCGATGAGCTGCTCGCGCTCCACGACCGCGTGGCGAAGAAGCAGATCGACGCCTACGTCGACGTCGGCTCGAATCAGCCCCTTGTGGCGACGCCGCCGGCGCCCGGTAGCATCACCAAGCGGAGCAGCATTCCGGAGATCGGTGTCACCGAGTGGACGCTGTCCAACGGCGCCCGCGTGGTGGTGAAGCCCACCGATTTCGCCAACGATCAGGTGCGTGCTTCGGCCTTCTCGCCTGGGGGTCACTCGTTGGCGAAGGACGCGGACTTCGAGTCGGCGCGGTTCGCCGACGTGGCCGTGGGCCAGGGCGGCCTCGGCGCCTTCGATGCCGTGCAGCTCAAGAAAGCGTTGGCCGGCAAGTTGGTCAGCGTCAACGCCAACATCTCGGAGCTCGAAGAGGGGCTCTCGGGCCGGGCGTCGCCGGCGGATCTCGAGACGCTCTTGCAGATGATGCACCTCGCGTTCGTCGCGCCGCGGCGTGACGCTCGAGCCTTCGTCGCCTGGCGCGCGCGCGAGGCCGAGAGCGTGAAGAACCGCCGGCTCTCCCCCGAAGGGACGTTCTTCGAAGACATGGCGATCTTCTCGTCGCAGAACCACCTGCGGCGCAGGCCGGTGACGCCCGAGACCCTCGAGAAGGTCGACCTCGACAAAGCGCTCGCCATCTACAAAGACCGTTTCGCCGACGCGAGCGACTTCACGTTCGTGTTCGTGGGCAACGTCAAGCTCGAGACGCTCGAGCCGTTGGTCGCGACCTACCTCGCGAGCTTGCCCGGCAAGAAGCGCAAGGAGAGCTGGCGTGACCCGAAGGTGTCGCTACCGCTCGGCGTGAAGACCAAGACGGTCAAGAAGGGCAGCGAGCCGAAGAGCATGGTCACGCTCACCTTCCACGGCACCGAGAAGTGGACGCGCGACACCGAAAACGACATGCGGATGCTGGGAGAGGTGCTGCGGCTCCGTCTGCGTCAGGTGCTGCGCGAAGACATGGGCGGCGTTTATGGCGTCCAGGTCGGAGGCGGGATCACGCGCCGGCCCCGTCAGGAGTACCGGTTCGGCGTGACCTTCGGTTGCGCACCCGAAAACGTGGCCAAGCTCGAGCAGGCCGTGTTCGACGAAATCGCTGCGATCCAGAAGAACGGCGTCGACCCGGACTACATTTCCAAGGTGAAAGAGGCTCGTCGTCGCGCCCACGAGACCGAGCTCCGCGACAACGGCTACTGGCTCCGCGAGCTCGAGCGCGCCTATGCGTTCAGTGACGATCCGCGGCTCATTCCGGACATCTCGCCGATGATCGACAAGGTGAGCTCCGACCGCGTGAAGGCGGCCGCCAACAAGTACATCTCGAAGAAGCAGTACATCCTCGGAGTGCTCGAGCCCGAAACGAAGCCGTGACGCGCGGGCTCGCGCTCCCGTTTTGCCTGGTCGGTCCTAGACTCGATCGACCATGCCCCACGACCTCGAGCTGATCTCGACGCTCACGGGCAGCCTCGCGGCGGCCCTGGTGCTGGGTTTCGTCACGTGGAAGCTCCGGCTCTCACCCATCGTGGGCTACCTCGCGGCCGGGGTCGCGGTGGGTCCGTTCACGCCGGGCTTCGTGGCTCATGGCGCCATCGCCGGTCAATTCGCCGAGCTCGGCGTGATCCTGCTGCTCTTCGGGGTCGGGCTCCACTTCCACCTCGGCGACCTGCTGGCCGTGAGGAAGGTCGTGCTGTCCGGCGCCCTGCTCCAGGTGACCGTGGCGAGCGGGCTCGGGTTCCTGCTCGGGAGGACGTTCGGCTTTTCCCCGAGCGCGTCCCTCGTGTTCGGGCTCAGCGTCTCCGTCGCGAGCACCGTGGTGCTCCTGCGCGCGTTCTCCGACGCGGATCTGCTCCACACCGGGACCGGTCGGGTCGCCATCGGCTGGCTCATCGTGCAGGACCTGGTCATGGTGCTGGTGCTCGTGCTCTTGCCGCTCGTGCTCGGCGACGCGGCGCGGGCATCCAACCCAGGAGAAATCGCGCTGTCGGCTGCGATCGCAGCGGGCAAGGTCGCGTGTCTCGTGGCGTTCACCCTGGTGGTGGGTCGTCGCGTGATGCCGGCGCTCCTCGCCGCGGCAGCCCGTGCACGCTCCCGCGAGCTCTTCACGCTGACCGTGTTGGTGCTGGCCCTCGGCATCGCCGTCGGTTCCGCCAAGCTCTTCGGTGCCTCGATGGCGCTCGGCGCATTCCTCGCAGGCATGGTGGTGGGCCAGTCCGAGTTCGCCACGCGGGCGGCATCGGAGGCGCTGCCCATGCGCGACGCGTTCGCGGTGTTGTTCTTCGTGTCCGTGGGCATGAGCTTCGATCCGGCAGCTCTCCGCCAGAACCTCGCGTTGGTGCTCTTGACCTTCGCCCTGGTCCTCGTCGTCTCCCCACTGACTGCCGTCGTGGTCGCGCTCTCGCGCGGCATGTCTGCCGCCGGCGCCGTGGCTTTGGGTCTCGGGTTGGCGCAGCTCGGCGAGTTCTCGTTCATCGTCGCCGGGCTCGGCACCAAGCTCGGCGTTCTGCCCGAGCGCGCCACGCAAGTCTTGGTGGCGGTCTCCATGCTCAGCATCACGCTGAACCCGCTGCTCTTCCGCTGGGCCCCGCGCGCGGTGAGCTGGCTCGAAGTGCGCGGCGCACGTCTGCGCCAGAGCATCGCTCCGGCGGAGCCCGCCCTCGAGGGCGAGCGGCGCACCATCGTCGTCGGCTACGGGCCGGTGGGAAAGAGCCTGACCGAGCTCCTCATCGAGAGTGGCGTCGTTCCGACCGTCATCGAGCTCAACCACGACACCGTGAAGCGGCTCGCGAAAGCCGGGATTCGCGCGGTCTTCGGCGACGCGTCCCAACCCACGGTGCTGGAAAGCGCCGGCATCGCCAGTGCGGACGTGCTCGTGTTCGCCGCCTCCGGCTCGCCCGAGGCGGTGGTACGGCAGGCGCGAGCGCTGCGTCCGGAGCTCGAGATCCTGGCGCGGACCACCTACGCGAAAGAGGCGGACGGGCTCCATCGAGTCGGTGTCGAGAACGTGGTCTCCGCGGAAGTCGAAGTCGCCATCGCCATGTCGGAACGGGTGCTCACTCTGCTCGGAGCTTCCGCCGATCAGATCGATCGCGAGCGCAGCCGAGTCCGCGAGGAGCTCCTCGGCGCGAGCGAAGCGGCACGCTGAGCCGAGCTTCTCAGCTGGGTGCGATGTCGACCGGGGTCGCGCCCAGTTCGCGAGCAGCCCGGGTGAGGGCCCGAAGCGCGAGCACGATTCGCTCGGAGCTCCCGGAACGCACGACGCGCTTGGCTGCGCCGTGCACCGCCAGCGCGAGGAGTCCGGCGCGCTCGACGCGCAGCTCGAACCCGGCTTCGCCGCAGGTCGCGCGGGCCATGGCGACGGCGGGGTGTCGCTCGGCCGCTCCCGTGTTCGAAACCCACGCGCCGACTCGCGCGGCGACGAAGGGTGGATAGTGCTCACTCGCGCCCACCGGGTTCACCACCACGAGAACCGGGAAGCTCTCGATCGTGGCCTCCACGCTCGCGAAGTACGGTCCCCGGAACACCTGCTGGTACGGCACGCTCCCTGCCCAGTGGCGATCGAGCCAGCCGTTCATCGCCCAGACGTCTGCCAGGGTCGCGCCTCCGAGCGCGCGCGCCGCTCCACCCACCAGGCCGTCGACTCGACCCTGGCGGTAACGGCGGAAGACGTACACGAGGGCCAAGAGCCCCACGTTGGCGGTGGCGAGCGCCCACAGGACCAGGATGCCCATCGGGTTCGCGTCGCGTTCGTTGCCCGACAGCCAGGACACGGTGAACGCGACGGCGCCGATGGCCGTGATGGGCACGAACGAGCCGAAGATGATGTACGGCGTGGCGTTGCCGAGGCTCGACGAAGAGAGGTTCACCATGCCGCGGCGCTCGGCCCGCGAGCGCTCGATTTCGGCGAAGATGAGCGCTCGTTCGGCCTCCGCGCGACCGTGCTGCATCACCGTCTCGCCCGGCATCAGCGGCGCGGAGCAGTAGCGACACGAACGCAGGACTTCGCCCGGCGCGAGTTGGTTCGGGGCCCCACACTTCGGGCAGTGGATGGGCGCGGCCGCGAGCGGCGCTGCCTTCCGCTGGCTACTGCGTCCGCTGTAATACCAGAACATGTACGCGCCGATCACCAGCACGAAGAGCCCCATGGACCCGAAGGGCGCGAGCACACCCAGCGTGCGGGCGTCCAACCCGAGGTTCTGCACCACGCCGGCGAACCCACCGATGACCACCACCAAGACGAGCCAGATGGCGATGGGGACGAACGGGTTGTTCTTGCGCCGGGCCTCGGCGCCGCCGTACCAGCGGTTCCAGCTCTCGGCGTAGCCGAGCTGCTCGTTGGCGCGTCCGAGCTTCCCGCTCACGTCGGCTCGATAGCGAGCGAGGCGCGCCAAGTCGTCGGCAGACAGGCGGAGCTCGCTCTTGCAGTACGGGCAGCTCACGGCCGCCGCCAGCACCTGCATGGGCACGGCGCCGCCGCAGCGCGCACAGGTCACCGTCTCGGCGCCGCTCATGTCACGACCTCAAACGACGGGCTGCGCGGAGTCGGGGCGGCGCTCGAGCGCGGCGCGCTCGAGCTCTTCGAGGGCGGTCATGACCTCGCGGCCGATGGGCGTGATCTGACCGAGCTCGCGGATGGTTCGGAGCCCGCTTTCGTTGGCCGAGATCACCTCGCCGCGGCGGCGCAGGAACTCTGGCGTGCGCACCACCGGGTGATCGAGCTCGGAGAGCCGCACGTGAAACAGAGCCACGGGGACGAAGGCGTGGACCGCGAGCAGCACACCGCCGAGGGGACGCAGGTCGGGGCGCACTGGCGACTGGGTCCAGGTGGAATCCGCGTTGGCGAGCACCGGATCGAACCAGCGGAGCACGTTGAGCTTGCCGTGCTGCGTCTCGTGGATCACTGCTTCGGCCATGGTGAGCGCCGACGGGTGCAGCGTCATGTAGATGAGCCCGGGCGCCTCCCGGTACGAGGCCGACAGGTGCTTCTCGGGCTCGAAGCCCACCGGCACGATGCGCTGGAGCGACCCGCTGATCTCGTGGGCGAGATCCGGCAACGCGACTCGGATGAGCTCGAAGGCTTCGCGGAGCGAGTCGAGCCACTCGTCGACGCTGCGCTCGCCGAGCGAGAGCGCGTTTCCTGCCTTGTCCGGATGCTCTTCGTACATGGCGAGGGGGTTTCCGTCGACCAACGAGAGCGTGGGCCGCGGCCCCTCGAACAAGCGATGGCAGACTCGCTCCCAGCGCGCGCCGTCGGGGAGCCCGGGCGTGCCGTCGCCGTCGAGCCGAACGCGCTCGCCGCCGGCCGTCCGCACTTCGAGCGCGCGGCCGTCGAAGAACACGCCCTGGGACGGCTCGTCCAAGAACAGCGCATGCTCCCGCGTCGAGTCGACCAGGCGCGTGAATGGCACGTCCCAGAGCACGTCATCGACTCGGGTTTGCGGATCGAGGTTCGCAGCGAAGGCCGCGAGCAAGCTCGGCACGGCGAGGCCGAGCGCGACGTCGGGCGCGACGGAGCCGCTTCGGAGCGCGAGAACCGGCGCGCGCACGTCCACCGCGGAGAGGGCGCGACGAAGCGCCGTGCGAGAGGCGCCCTTGGCGACGCCTTCGAGCCAGCGACGCACGCGCGCGTAGGGGCGTGCTTCACGCGTCAGCCGCTCTGGCTCCACGAGGAGCAGCGTCTGGAGCACCAAGAGGTCGAGCTTCTTCTCCAGCGCCTCGAGCGTCCGTTCGCCGCTCTTCGGCAGCGCGAGAAAGCCGGTGCGGTCGTCCACGGAGACTCGAGCTTCCCACAGCTCGGTCCCCCTAGAAAGTGTGGCTGTTTCGGCTACTCTTGGCAGATGCTCCGCTGGCTTTTCCTCTGCTCCGTCGCGCTCGTCGCTGCGTGTGCGTCCGACGAAGACGCCGACCCAGCGCAAAGCTGCGTGCCCGGTGAACAACGCTCTTGCGCATGCCCGGGTGGCCTCACCGGCGTCCAGGTGTGTCAGAACAACGGAGGCTTCGGCACTTGCAAGAACTGCAGCCCCGCTGGCGGCGGCGGCGGTGGCTCCGCGGGAGCGGGCGCCGTCTGGGGCGGCGGTGGCGCGAGTGGTAGCAGCAGCGGCGGCGCCGGGGGCGCGGGAGGTACCGGTGCCACGAGCGGCGGCGGCACGGGTGCGGGCGGCAGCGGCGGTGCGACCGGCGGCGGCGGCAGCAGCGGCGGCACCGGTGGCAGCAGCATCTACGTGATCGAAGACTGCTACACGGACACGCCGCGGAACGGCAGCGAAGACTGTGACGACAGCGGCATCAACGTGCCGCAAAGCCCGCCGCTCGCCGTGCTGGTGTGCATCAACGACAAAGGTGGCGTGGTGTACCTCGCGAAGAACACGGGACCTGCTGTCGCCCCCGATCCGGTGCAGCGCTGCTCGGGCTGGGAGCTCAACGGTCAGAAAGCGGCCGACCATCTCGACTACATCGCCAAGCTCACCTGCGATCAGCTCCAGAAGACGTTGGTCGTGGATCTCACGCCCTACGCGGGTCAGCACATCTATCTCGGCGCGCACGCCCAACCCGACGGCAGTGGGCATGGCACCATCGCGTGCGTGCAACCAAAGAAGTAGCTCCCGTGCACTGGCAACCCGAAGCCCTCGAGCGCCTGAAGAAGGCTCCCTTCTTCATCCGTCCATTCATCAAGAAGCGAGCGGAGGCCGAAGCGAAACGTCGCGGCGCGAAGGAGGTCGACGTCGCGTTGCTCGACGAGCTGAAGGCCTCCGAGCATCGCGGTTAGCGCCGCACGGGCCCGCACGAGTGGCCCGTGGCGAGTGGCCGCGCGTCAGCGCTTCGTGAGCTGGAACACCGCGACCACCGGGAAATGATCCGAGGCGCCCTCGCGCACCACGCGAGCTTCGAGCGGCTCGAGCTCGGGGTCGTGGGCGATGTGATCGAGCTGTGCGTCCACGGTGCCGAGGCTCGTGGGCCAGTGCCAGGTCGGCTCCGAACCGCGAGCATCGTAGAGCGCGCTCCGGAAGCCTTGCGAGCGCAAGAACGCCAGGGCTGCGCCGCGGTGTCCTTCGTTGAAATCTCCTGCGACGAGCGTGGGCAGCCCGGGCTCGAGCTCGGAGAAGTACTTCTTGATCTCGGCGCGACGGATGGGCTGCGTGCCGAAGATCCCCGAGACCACGCTGCCCGAATCGCTGATCTGAGGACGGAGGTGTACGTTCAGGACTTGTAGGCGGAAGCTCGGCGCTTCGAGCTCGAAGCGCCACGCCGGGAACCAGCCGCGCTCGGGCGGTTCGATGACCTCACTCGCGACGATGGGGTAGCGGCTGAGCACGCCGAGCCCGCCGGCGCCGCAGCAATGGTGGAACGCGATGAAGGGGTAACGATCGGCGAGGGCACCGCGCAAGCTCGACTCCCAGACGGGAGTCGTCTCTTGCAGGAGCACGAGATCGGTCCCTTCCCGCGCGATGAGCTCGGCGGCCGCGGGGTCTCCCGATACGCCGAAGTTCAGGTTGTACGTCATCACCGAGAGGCTGGGCCTACCCGGTGAAGGCGCGCGGGGCGCGGGCTCCGCGTGGCTGCAAGCGAAGCAGGCGATGGGTAGGGTGAGAGCGGCGGCGCGCATCATCGCGTGATACGTTCGCGGTCGAGCGGACGTTCCCGGCCCGTTTGACGCGCCCGGTGCCCGCTCCTACGCTGAAGGCCACGGATCTTTCGGGAATCGTCGAGAAATGAGCAGTAGTCAGGCTCGGCGGTTGCCCCTCGTGTCGTCCAGCGCGCCGCGCGCAGAGGCGTACCACCGCGAGCCGGGCCTCCTCCGCCTCGGCATGGAGTGCAACCAGAGTTGCTCGTTCTGCAACGTGCCCGCCGAAGACTACGTACGACGCACTCCGCCGGCCGATGTCTTCGCGCGTGAGCTCGAGGAGCTCCTCGCTTCGGGTGGCGAGACCCTCACCCTGTCTGGAGGCGAGCCGACGCTCCATCGCGACCGATTGCTCAGCGCGGTGCGAAGGGCGCGGAGCGCCGGCGTGGGATCGGTCGAGCTCGAGACCAACGCCGTGCTCATCGACGCGGAATACGCCCGCGAGCTCGCCGGGGCCGGCCTGACCTCCGCGCGAGTGCTGCTCCTGTCGGACCGCGCGGAGCTGCACGACGCGCTCGCCAGACGCGATGGCGCATTCGACGCTTGCCTGGCGGGCATCGACTCGCTGCTCGCGCAGGGAGTCACCGTGGTCGCGAGTCCGGTCATCGCCAAAGCCACCGAGGCGCGCGTCGCGGCGTACGTCGATTTCGTAGCCCAGCGTCTGCCCGCCGTGCGCGCCATTTCCCTCTCCGCGGTCGAGCCGATGGGCCGAGGCGCGTCTCGCCTCGAGCTCTTGCCGGACTACGCCGTGCTCGGTCCCGAGGTGCGACGTGCGCGTGAGCGCGCCGAGGCTCACGGCATCGAGCTCTCGAACTCCGACACGGGCCTGCCGCTGTGCGTCGGTTGGGACGGGCACGATTCGAAATCGGTCGAAGCGAAGGCGAGCGAATCGAAGCACCGTGGCAAGAGGCGTCACGGCGAGCCGTGCCGGCGCTGCGCGTTGCGCACGCGCTGCGAGGGGGCTTGGCACGCCTACTTCTTCCATCGCGACGGCAGCGGTCTCGCTGCGCCGATCCCTCGGCTCGAGCCCTGGGATCGCGAAATCGTCGGCTCCGAGGTTCACCGCGTGGTTGCCACCCACGCGGGACTCGACGAGGCGACTCTGGCGCGTCTCCGCCAGACCGACGCACCCGTGGTCTGGCTCGTGGTGGGGAAGCTCGAGGGCGGCCACGGAGCGCTGATCCGTGACTCGGGCGCGACGGATCTCGCGGTCGTGAACGACGTCGCGAGCCTCGCGCGAGACCGCGCGACGTTGAGCGAGCTCCTGGCGATCGCCGAGCGGAACCAAGAGCTCGAACCGCGAGCGGTGCTCCGTACCAGCGTCGGGCTCACCCGGCTCGGCTCGTTTTCGGCTGCATTCGAGCTCTTGCGCTCGCTCGCTCGCTCGCGCGTCGAGGTCGTGCGCTTGCTTCTGCGTGGAGACGAACGCGTGACGCGGTTCGCCGAGGCGGCAGCTCGGGAGCTCGGCATCGAGGTGGGCGTCGGAGAGCCAGCGCCATGAGTGAGGTCGTCGCGCTGTGCGTGACCGCCCGCGTACGCGGCGGTGAGCGTTTGCACGAGCTACCCGAGCCGGCGCCGCCCGATCCCTCCATCGCGAGTCTCGCGGCCCTCGTCTCGGGCAGCGAACGTCGCGTCTGGCTCACGGGAGGCGAGGCCACGCTCCGCGCCGATCTGCCCGAGTTGATCCGCGCCGTCTCGGCACGTGGCCCCAGCGTGGGGCTCGTCACCGATGCGCTGCCGCTGGCGAAAGAGGGAGCGCTCGGCCCGTTGCTGGCGGCCGGTCTCGATCGCGTGCGGGTCGTGCTGCACGCGGCTCGCGCCGACGCCCACGACTGGCTCGTGGCGCGCCCGGGCGCCGCGCGCCTGGCGGTGCGCGCCTTGGGTCGCCTGGTGGCGGCCGGTGTCGACGTGGAGCTCTTGGCAACGCTCACTCGCTCCACGTTGCCGCTGGCCGCGGAGCTGGTGGAGACCGCTCGCTCGCTCGGTGTGCGCAGCGTCCGCATGCGCCGTCCCGTCGCGCAGGGACGCGTGGCCTTCGCTTGGGTCGAGCTCGTGCCGCGCTTCGCTCTCATGGGCGCGCATCTCGAGCGAGCGCTGGCGGCGGCTCGTGACCGCGACGTGCGCCTCACCTTCGAGGGTTTCCCCGAGTGCGTCGCGCCGCGAGACGCGCGCGCGTTGCCGGGAGCCGTGCCCGTGCTGGCGCTGGGTGAGCCCCAGTGGGAGCGCGTGCGCGCCGCGCTCGCCGAGCCTCCCCACGAGAAAGGCTGTCCGAGTTGTCCTGGACTCCCGCGCTGCATCGGCATGCCTCGCGACTACGGCGAACGCTTCGGTCGCAGTGAGCTCCACGCAGCCGGCCTGGGCGCTACCCTCCGCGGCGCAACGCCGGCGCCACGGGTCGTGCGCGTGCGTTTTCCAGCTCCCGCGCGGGTAGAGTGCGAAGCCTGCGGCGACGCCAGTGACGGAGCGTTCGTCGAGTCGACGCGAAGCGCGCGCCTCCGGCTGGTGCGGGCCGCGGGCACGGGTGCTCGCATCTTGCGTGTTGCCTCGGCTGGAAGCTTGGCGCACCCGGAACGCGCGGCGCTCCTCCGCGAGACCACGCTGCTCTCGTTCGAGCGAGTCGAGCTGGCCGGTGAGGCCAGCGCTCTCGACGAGCTCGGCGACGCCGATCTCTTCGCGTTGCGCGGGATCACCCGGCTCGACGTGGCGCTCTATGCGCCCGACGCCGAACGTCACGATGCGCACGTCGGTCGTTCTGGGGCCTTCGCCCAGGCGCTGCGCGCGGGAGAGCGCTTGCGTGAGCTCGCCGGCGCGGAGCTCGGATCGTTCGCCGTGCTCCACGACGCGAGCCTCGTGCACGAGTTCGCCGACGCCTGGGCAACCGGAAGACTGCCGGGCGCGCCGTGTTTCCGCCTTTCCCCTCGGGGCGGCCGCCTCGAAGACCTCGCGCGGGTCGCCCGCGAGCTCCAGCCTGGACCGGCTCGGGTCGCGCTCGTCCGTACCCTGCCCGAGTGCTTGCGCCCGACCGGCGACGTAGTGGACGCGGCTTCGTCGGAAGCCGGCGTTGCCTTCGAAGACGAGCTCGAACCCGGGCGGCCGGCGAGCGGCTCCGACCGATATGGTACCTTTCAAGGGTGTGTCTGCGGCGCGTCGCGCGCGCCGTGTTCTCCCGGAGTCGCCGTGGGTTGGCAGCACTCGATCGAGCCATGAACGACGAACGCGACATCGAGCGCATGCTCTGGCGCGAGCGCGTGGCCAATCGCCCGAAGCACTGGGTGCGCGCCGCGACGGCCTGCAACAGTCGCTGCCTCTTCTGCCTCGACAGCGACACGCCGCGCAACGTGTACCTTCCCATCGACGAGATCAAGCGCGAGATCGATCGCGGCATCGACGAGCTCGGCGCCGACAAGCTCATCTTGTCGGGCGGCGAGGCCACGCTGCACCCGGCGTTCGCCGACCTCGTGCGCTACGCGAAAGAGCGCGGTTATGTCCGCGTGCAGACCGTCACCAACGGCTACCGCTTCGCCGACAAGGAGTTCTTCGATGCCGTGGTCGAAGCGGGCCTTGGTGAGATCACCTTCAGCATCCACGGTCACAACGCGTTGCTTCACGATCGGCTGACGGGCACGCCCGGCGCTTTCAAACGCATCATCAAAGGGATGGTGCGGGCGCTGCGCGACGGCCGCGTCATCGTCAACGTGGACGTGGTGATCAACAAGCAGAACGTGGCGGTGCTCGACCGCATCGTCGAGCTCTGCATCTCGCTCGGCGTCACCGAGTTCGACCTCCTGCACGTGATCCCCCAGGCTGCGGCCTTCGATCACCGAGACGAGCTCTTCTACGACGTGCGCGAGCACTTGCCGGTGCTGCACAAGGTCTTCCGCCTGAACCGCCACCCACGCTTCGTGGTGTGGACCAATCGTTTTCCGGTTTCGTACCTCGAGGGGCTCGAAGATCTGATCCAAGACCCGCACAAAATGCTCGACGAGGTGAACGGTCGCCGCTTCCAGGTGCGGCGCTACCTCGACGAGGGCAAGCCCCTCGATTGTCGCCACCCAGAGCGCTGCCCCCACTGCTTCATCGAGCCGTTCTGCACGAGCATGGACCGCGTCATCGCCGCACAGAACGCCGCGGCGTTCGAGGTCTACTCGGTCGGGAAACGGGCCTACGCCGGCGAGCCATTGCCCTTCGGCACGAGCCTCATCGGTGTCGAGGTCCCGAGCCTCGCGGATCTAGAAACCCTTCCCAAGGAGCATGGCGTCTACGCGCGCGTCGCTCGAGTCGAGCCGCTCCCCGCCGAGCTCGGGCGCGAGCGCCGCGTCGTGCTCGTGGCCACCCGATCCGCCGAGCTCGACGCCTGGCTCTGCACGAGCCCGAACGATCACGTCGAGCTCGACATCGAGCTGAACCAAGAGACCGCGCCCTGGCTCCTCGAGCACGGCGCCCTCGTCTCGGCCCTCGGGGATCGCGCGCGCGTCTTCCAGCCGAGCCACGAGCACCTGTCCGACGCGACGGCGCACGACGTGCGCGATCCGCGCGCCTTCTTCGAGTCGCTCGCATTGCCGCTGCGGGTGAGCGGGCTGCCGCCCTGCCTCGCGCCCGGCACGCGCATCACGCCCGACCGTGCCGTGGTCGAAGCCCAGTGGTTCGACGCCGAGACCGGCCGCCTCGACATCCAAGAGCTCGCACGCCATCACGTGCGCGCTCGTTATCGCGCCAAGAGCGTGCGTTGCTCGGACTGCCGTGTGAGCTCGCGCTGCGAAGGCGCGCACATCAACTGGGTGCGCGATCAGGGCCTCGGCCCGCTTCGTCCTCTGACGACCGGGGCCGAAGCCGAGCGCGTGGAACGCGAGCTCGTCGCGCTCTACCCCGTGCCGCCGCCGCGACTCGAGACGGCGTCACCCCCCGAGCCAGTCGCGCCGAGCCTTCCCGGCTTTCCGCCGCCCGGCGCGGCGCCCGAAGATCCGCTCGCCGCCGTGGCGCGCGCCCAGGCCGAGAAGCGCGCGCGCCGGAATCTCCCGCTCGCCAAGGTCTGAGGTATGGCGAACCTGGGCTACCTCCAGCTCACGCGCGGCTGCCTCCAGGCCTGTCGCTTCTGCAGCAACCCTCCCACGGGGGTCGAGCTCACCGAAGACGAAATGCGGAGCGAGATCGATCAACTGGTGGAGCTCGGCTACGACGGCGTGATCTTGACGGGCGGTGAGCCCACGTCGTCGCCGCTGTTGTTTCCTGCGCTGAGCCACGCTCGCACCCGCGGTCTGCACAGCCGCATGATCACCAACGCCCAGCGCCTTTCGAATCCCGACTTCTTCCGGCGAGCCGTCGACGCGGGCTTGGGGCACATCCACGTGTCCATTCACAGCCATCGGCAGGAGGTCCACGACTTCATCACGCAGTACCCGGGCGCTTGGGACCACCTGATCCGCACGCTCGAGCAGGTGCCCCAGATGGGCATCACCTGCGACATCAACACGGTGATCAACACCTACAACGCCGATCACCTCCACGAGGTCGTGATCTGGCTCACCGAGCGCTTCCCGTTCCTCCGCCACTTCGTGTGGAACAACATGGACCCCGACGGCAACCGCGCCGAACAGAACCCCGACTGCATCGCACGCCACCACGAATTCATGGTCTCCCTCGAGCTCGCCATGGAGCACCTGCATCGCACCGGGCGCACCTTCCGCGCCGAGCGCGTGCCCTTGTGCTTCATGCGCCGCTTCGCCTGGGCATCGACCGAGACCCGCAAGATCATCAAAGAGGAAGAACGCTGCATCCGCTTTCTGGATCAGAAGGGCTTCATCAGGCAGCTCGAGTTCTTGCACGGCAAGGGCGAGGCCTGTGAGCTCTGCCGCTTCGATCCCATCTGCGCCGGCATGTTCTCGATGGCGAAGACCTACGACGAACGCGAGCTCTCCCCGGTGTTCGAAGATCCCCTACCGGTGATCCGACGCGTGCTCGGTCACGAACCCGAAGCCGACCTCGTCGCACGCATTCGGGCCCGAAAGGGCCGTCGCTCCCAGTCCGAGCAGCCGAGCGACGAGCGACGAGCCCGCGCGCGGTTGCGGGTGCTGTGAGCAGTGCGTGCTATGACCGCTTGGTCGTGGCGCGCGTGGTGTTCGTCGGGATGGGGCTCGAAGCGGAGGTACCCGTCGGGAGCAGCATCCTCGATGCCGCCCGCGCGGCCGGTGCGCCCGAGGGGAACCGCTGCGGCGGCGTGCGCGCCTGCTCCACCTGCCACGTGTACGTCGAGTCCGGCGGCGAGCACCTGAGCCTTGCGAGCGAAGACGAGCTCGAGCTCCTCGAGCTCTCCGCGCGGGAGCTCCGCGAGAGCTCGCGCCTCGGCTGTCAGGCAAAACTGGTCGCCGACGCGCGCGTCGAGGTGGCCATCAGCGACGAGAGCTTCCGCGAGTACCTCGATGCGAACCCGAGCGAGCGAGCGCGCGCGATGTCCTTGTGGCGGAAGGCGGGTGGCTGACGACTCGGAGGTTTCGCGGGCGAATACCAAGAGTTCCTCGAGGCGAAGGCAGGCGACACGTCGGGGCAGATCCCAGCTTGCGCCGACAACAAGCAGTGGATGGCGCCGCTCTTCGAGCCGGACGCCTGGGAGGTCATGCCGTGGGAGTGCGACCCGCGCGGGTTCGATCCGGTGAACCATCCGAACCGTGCCGTGGGCTGCGTGGATTGGTGTGACGCCTACGGCTACTGCGCTTGGGCAGGCAAGCGGCTCTGCGGCAAGATCGGCGGCGGACCTGGGTCGCTCGACACCATGTCGGATCCCGCCGCCAGTGAGTGGACCAACGCCTGCACGCAAGGTGGAACCACGAAGTACCCGTGGGGCGACAGCTTCGTGCCGGGCCGCTGCGTGGTGCGACCGCTGTGGCGAAGCAAGGGTCCGCTGCACTCGACATCACCGACGTCGAGTCGAGTCAATGCCATGGTCAAGGCGCTGGCTTCGCAGAGGTGTACGACCTCGTCGGGAGCGTTCAGGAGTGGGCGGCCGAGTGTACGCCCGACAACGTGGGTTGTGCCATCCACGGGAACGGCACATCCAGCAGTGCGACGGTCACGTGCGACGCTGGCGTGACCACTGCGAACTATGTCAGCTTCCAACTGGGCTTCCGCTGCTGCTCCGACGTGATGACGACCGGGCCGTAGCAGCGACCTGACCTCACCGACTTCCGCGCAACCCCGCAGACACCACGAGCACCGGCGTGAACGGTGGAGGGCACACGTTCCGGTGCAGCGTGACCTCGAACCCGTGGCGCTCGAGCATCGGCCGCACGTCGGGCCAGAGGAACGTCAGGCTCGACGCGCACGCAGAATTTCCGCGCGCCCCCAGTGCCACTTGGAGGCACACTGGGCTAGGTGGAACGACCGCGGGGTGGAGCGCGAGCGCTCGTCGCATTCTGTGCTTCCGCGGCGCTTCTGGCCTGCGGCAAGACCGCGTCGGACTCACCCACGCCCGAACCTCTCCCCGATGCCTCTATGGACGCGCCGGTCGACGTTCAGCCGGACACGCCCATCGACGCGCCGCCCGACGGTAAGCCCGAGACCCTGTGTCCGACGGCCGGACACGGAACCAAGCTGGTGAAGCTCGCGGCCAAGGCCGGCAGCGAATACTGCATGGACCAGCGTGAGGTGAGCGCGGGCGAATACCAAGAGTTCCTTCAGGCGAAGGCGGGGGACACGTCGGGGCAGATCCCCGCTTGCGCCGACAACAAGCAGTGGATGGCGCCGCTCTTCGAGCCGGACGCCTGGGAGGTCATGCCGTGGGAGTGCGACCCGCGCGGGTTCGATCCGGTGAACTATCCGAATCGTGCCGTGGGCTGCGTGGATTGGTGTGACGCCTACGGCTACTGCGCGTGGGCGGGCAAGCGGCTCTGCGGCAAGATCGGTGGAGGCTCCGGCTCGCTCGACACCATGTCGGATCCCGCGGCGAGCGAGTGGACCAACGCCTGCACGCAAGGGGGCACCACGAAGTACCCGTGGGGAGACACCTTCGTTCCGGGCCGCTGTGTGGATGCGACCGCCGTGGCGAAGCAGGGCCCCGCTGCGCTCGACATCACCGACGTCGAGTCGAGCGAGTGCCACGGCGAATCCGGTGGTTTCGCACAGGTGTACGACCTCGTCGGGAGCGTTCAGGAGTGGGCGGCCGAGTGTACGCCCGACAACGTGGGTTGCGCGATCCATGGCACTGGGACGTCGAGCAGTGCGACCGTTACGTGTGACCCAGGCGTGACCACAGCGAACTACTTCGGTTTCCAACTGGGCTTCCGCTGCTGCTCCGACGTGATCACGACCGGGCCGTAGCGGCGAGCTGACCTCACCGGCTTCGGCGCAACTTCGCAGACACCACGAGCACCGGCGTGAACGGTGGAGGGCACACGTTCCGGTGCAGGGTGACCTCGAACCCGTGACGTTCCAGCATCG
>Ga0268298_10002384_pt1 | contig 20573 bp, 17 predicted proteins | sample WWTPWeurt_MetaG_FD_194462 | JGI IMG/M metagenome (GOLD analysis project Ga0268298, IMG submission 194462) | Activated sludge microbial communities from WWTP in Nijmegen, Gelderland, Netherland - WWTP Weurt | ecosystem: Engineered > WWTP > Aerobic digester > Activated sludge | place... | reverse complement strand
CGGAAAGCATGGATTGCTGATCGCCAACGAAGATAATCAAGAGCTTGGCGTGGCCCGTTCCACCTGGGCCGTGCTTTCTACGCAACCCTTGGATGCCCCCGAACTCCAGGATATCCCCCCGCCGGAGCCTCAGGCGCGTTCGCCTGTCCGGGTCTGGACCGACGACTACAGCAACCTGTTCCAGATATTGAAATACTAGAAATTTATCTAATTCTGAGATAAACGTTCCTTATTTATTGGTTACAAATCCATCGTCGGGCGAATCACTGTGAAAACACCGATCTCAGTTCACAACCTGCTGCAGGGCGATCAGTCGATCAATAGGCTGTTGAGTACGATAAAAAGACAGCAGGAACTCTTGTCCCAGGTCAGATCAGCGCTCCCCGAACCCTTGCGAGCCCATTGCCTGCACCTTGTGGTCAAGGAAGAGGAGATCCTGATCTATACCGATGCTTCCGTTTGGGCGCACCGGATGACCTTTGCCTCGCGGAAAATCAAAAATCTATTGCCGGATACGCAAAGGGTGACCCGGGTGCGGCTAAAAGTTCTTCCGCTTTTAGCCACACCCAAGTCAAAAACCAGACTACAGCGCCCTCAACCGGTATCGGAAGTCAATCAACGCCTGATACAACAACTGGCCGATGGAATTTCCGATAACGACCTCAGCGCCGCCTTGAAGCGTTTGGCCAAACGGGTGGCAACGAAACCGACGACTAGCGGCTAACGGCGAGGGGTTTCAGATAATTGATGGGGAGGTGGTCGCTTTCGTCGAAGGTAACCTCTTCCCAAGCCTGACGGTCGGCGAGAAGGGTTTTCAGCAAGCGGTTATTCAAGGCATGACCGGATTTATGACCGGAAAATGCGCCGATAAGACTGTGGCCCAAAAGATACAGATCCCCTATGGCGTCCAGAATCTTATGCCTGACGAACTCATCCTCATATCTCAGGCCGTCTTCGTTGAGGATCCGATAATCGTCCACGACAATGGCGTTATCCATACTGCCCCCCAAGGCCAGACGGTGCTGACGGAGCATCTCGATATCGCGCAAAAAGCCGAAGGTTCGAGCACGGCTCACTTCCTTGACGAAAGAGGTGGAGGAAAAGTCTACTGAAGCCGCTTGGGGGCGCTCACGAAAGGCTGGATGATCGAAATCGATGGAGAAGCTGACTTTGAAGCCGTTATAAGGTTCAAAACAGGCCCATTTATCTCCTTCTTGGACGCGAATCCTCCGCTTGATACGGATAAATCTTTTGGCTGCGGACTGTTCTTCCACCCCCGCCGACTGAATGAGAAAGACGAAGGGGCCAGCACTGCCATCCATGATCGGCACTTCAGGGGCACTGACATCGATATAGGCGTTGTCGATACCCAGACCGGCGAGCGCGGACAACAGGTGTTCAACAGTAGAGATCTTGGTTCCCTGGTTCACCAAGGTGGTGGAAAGCCTCGTATCGCCGACGAACTCGGGACGGGCGGGTATGGGCACCGGATCGGGTAGATCGACCCGCCGAAAAACCACTCCGGTGTTGGGAGCCGCCGGTCGTAAAGTCAAGTAGACTTTTTCTCCGGTGTGAAGACCGACACCAGTGGCCCGGATCACGTTTTTCAGCGTTCTCTGTTTGATCATAGTTATTGCTCTCCCGTCCCCATCGTACCAACAGACGCCTCCAGCCTGATGAACCGCCCCTCCCTGTCTTCACCCATCGTCACCCTTCCCTTATTGGCCGGCACGCCTCACCCCGCGACCCAATGATCGAATCGCACAACTGTAGCCATAGTAACACAGTTGTAAAATACTGACAATTTCCCACGACAAGAAAAAACCACCCCCTCCTCAGTCATTCCGACCGGAGATGAGGGGATGGTTTCTGGAGCAGGAGGGGTTAACTACCGAACGCGGAATCAGTCCGCCTGACGACGAAGAAAAGCGGGAATATCGAGGTAATCCATGTCCACGGATTTGACCGGCTCCACCGTCGTCCCACGAGTAGCTTCCCGCTTGTCCCGAATAAAGGTTGGCCGCTCAATTTCCCGATAACCATCTGCCGGGAAGAAGGAGTCGAGTGGCTCGGATTGCACCAAGCGCACATGTGGCTCCTGGGACGCCTTTTTCTCCTGCTTTCCAAGGCCGGTTGCTACCACGGTCACTCGGATCTCGTCGCCCATGTCGGGATCGATCACCGTGCCGACTACTACAGTCGCATCGTCATGAGCGAACTCCTTGACGGTGCTCCCGACCTCGTCAAACTCGCCGATAGCGAGATCCATACCACCGGTGATATTGACGAGAATGCCTCGCGCCCCGGCAAGATTGACGTCCTCCAACAGCGGACTGCGAATGGCCGCCTCGGCCGCCGCTCTGGCGCGGTTCTCGCCCCGCGCCGCGCCGGTACCCATCATCGACACCCCCATCTCCGACATGACCGTCTTCACATCGGCGAAATCGACATTGATCAGCCCGGGACGGGTGATCAATTCGGAGATGCCCTGGACAGCGTTGAGCAGGACATCATTGGCGGAGCTGAAGGCACTCAGCAGGCTCATATCCTTACCCAATACGGCCAAAAGTTTCTCGTTTGGGATGGTGATCAGCGAATCCACATGCTTGGAGAGTTCGGCGATGCCGGTCTCGGCCACACGCATTCGCTTGGTCCCCTCAAAGGAGAAGGGTTTGGTGACCACGGCCACCGTCAAGATACCTAGGGCCTTGGCGATCTCCGCCACTATGGGCGCCGCTCCCGTCCCCGTGCCGCCTCCCATGCCGGCAGTGATAAACACCATATCCGCGCCGACCAGACTTTCCTGAATACGGTCCCGGTCCTCCAGGGCCGCCTGCCGCCCTACCTCGGGGTTGGTGCCGGCACCTAGACCCTTGGTGATGCCGGCCCCCAGTTGCAGGATATTGCGCACCTGAATGCCTTTGAGGGCCTGGGCATCGGTATTGGCACAAATGAATTCGACCCCGGCCATCTCTGCGTTGACCATATGGTTGACCGCATTGCCACCCCCTCCGCCGATACCTATAACCTTGATGATTGCGTTCTGACTATGGGTATCCATCAATTCAAACATTCGCTCATTCCTCCACCACGCCGCTGACTCTGTAGCTACATACAACAAACCATTGGAAAAAATTAGAAATTCCCCTGAAACCAGCTTTTCATGCGCTCGATTATCGCTTTCACCCCGCCGCCCGAGCGGATCTCGTCCCGGCGTGCCAAGCGATTTTTTTGCGCGAACAACAACAACCCTACGCCGGTGGCGTAGATCGGGTTACGAACCACATCCACCAGGCCGGTTACATACCTGGGAAGCCCCATTCTGACCTGCATATGGAAAACCTCTTCCGCAAGCTCGATCAGCCCTTCCATTTTCGAGCTGCCTCCCGTCAGGACGATACCACCGGCGATGACATCCTCGAAACCACTGCGCCTCAATTCCGCCTGCACCAAATTGAGTAGTTCCTCATACCTGGGCTCGACCACCTCCGCCAAGGTTTGACGTGACAGGCGGCGGGCCGGCCGGTCGCCGATGCTCGGTACTTCGATGCTTTCACCGCTCCGGGCGAGTTGGGTGAGGGCACAGGCATACTTGATCTTGATCTCTTCGGCAAACTGGGTGGGAGTACGCAAGGCTACGGCGATATCGTTGGTCACCTGATCGCCGGCGATAGGGATGACCGCGGTATGGCGAATGGCCCCTTCGGTGAACACCGCCATATCCGTGGTTCCGCCACCAATATCCACCAGACAGACACCCAGCTCCTTTTCATCTTCGTTCAGGACCGAATAGCTGGAGGCCAGTTGCTGCAACACCAGATCATCGACCTCCAGACCGCAACGCCGCACGCACTTGTCGATGTTCTGCGCCGCGCTCACCGCCCCGGTCACCATGTGTACCCGGGCTTCCAGCCGCACCCCCGACATCCCTATGGGTTCCAGGATCCCATCCTGGTTATCGATGACGAATTCCTGGGGAAGGATATGCAGGATCTTCTGATCCGCCGGTATGGCTACCGCGCGGGCCGCGTCGATGACCCGGTCCACATCGCTCTGGGTCACCTCTTTATCCCGGATCGCCACGATGCCGTGGGAGTTGAGACTGCGGATATGACTGCCAGCAATCCCAGCGTAGGCGGAATGGATCTCGCAACCGGCCATGAGTTCGGCTTCTTCCACCGCTCGCTGCACCGACTGCACCGTAGAGTCGATGTTGACTACCACCCCTTTTTTCAATCCGCGCGATGGATGGGATCCGATGCCGATAACCTCGATATCTCCTTCGGGTTTGACTGCGCCCACGATGGCCACCACCTTGGAGGTACCGATGTCCAGACCAACGATGATGTTCTTGTCAGACTTCTTGTTCATTCCAGCCCAGTCTCCAACCCGGCGCCGGGGGCGTCCCCTGTCTTCCGAGCGTCACACGCGCCGAGCCTTTGGACGTTGGCTTCACCGGCTCTTCTTGTGGTTCTATATGTTTCCAACGCACCGCCATGCCGTTGGCGTAACGCAAATCCACCCGTTCCAGGCCAGCGACATTACCAACGGCCGTCAGCGTGGGAAAAAAATGGAGAAAACGCTCTAGACGGTCTCCCTGGGCGTCTCTACCCATGACCAGTACCAGCCCATCATTCAGCGTCAAGGACCAAGAACCTCGTGCATCCAACATCACCTTGACCAAGTGCAACTTGTATTTTTCCAATACCCGTACAAGCAGCTGATAGGCACCAAGCATGTGCCACTCGCTCCCGGGAGGGCCATCCAACCAGGGTAAATCCGTTGGTAGACGGCCATCCTCCGGGTAAAAGGTCTGACCTTCAGCCGTGAGCAAACCCTTCTCCCCCCAACGGGCATACGCCTTGCGTTCGACGACCCGCAACGACAACTGATCAGGCCAGATTCGGCGTACCCGCGCACTCTCGACCCAGGCGAGCTGTTCCGCGGCACGCTTCACCACCCCGACGTCCACCCCGAAAAAACCGCTCCGGATTTCATGAGAGATCGCCTGCTCGACGGTACTTCGTTGCAAATTAACAACATCCCCCTCGATTTTTACCAGACGAATAGGAAGGGTGGCCGGATCGCGCAACCATTTGATCAATCCATAGCCCGCCCCAAGCATGGCACCACCGAGACAGAAGCTCAGCAGCCATCCCAACCAGCCCACGGCCTGACGATGACGCCGCTTTCTTACCTGCGTCCGTCCTCCAAAGCGGGCACTCGTACGAGGGACGATCGGCAAGATGACGGAGGCGGATTCTCGCCTGATTGGGCGACGAAACAATCTCAATCCCTATCCCCTTTCCAAGCTGGTGCAGAGTATGCGCCAGACCAGTTCATCGAAATCGATGCCACGATGCCGGGCCGCCATGGGTACCAAGCTGTGATCGGTCATGCCGGGCACCGTATTCACCTCAAGGCACCAACACTGCCCCCTAGCGTCCCGAATCAGGTCCACCCGTCCCCAACCCGTCGCCCCGATCGCACGAAAGGCCTCAAGGGCAATGGCCTGCAACTCCTGCTCTATCGTCGCTGGAAGACCGCAGGGGCAAAGATAGCGGGTCGAATCCGCCAGATATTTGGCCTCGTAGTCGTAGAAAGTTCGTGGAGTCTCTAGACGGATCAAAGGCAAGGCCTCATCAGCGAGGAGGGCGCAGGTATACTCCTCACCCAGGATCCAATGTTCCGCCAATACCTCATTGTCGTAGGCCGCAGCCGCTTGCCAAGCCGTAGCGAGATCATCGGCATCGGTGACTCGTGTCACCCCGATACTCGACCCCTCCCGAACCGGCTTCACCGCCAGGGGGAATCCCATCGCACAGGCTAAGGACAGGTCCGCTTCACTTCGCAGCACGGCAAACTCCGGAGTAGGTATCCCCAATCCTTTCCAAAGCAATTTGGTACGGTGCTTGTCCATACCAATGGCCGAGCCCAAAACGCCACTTCCCGTATAAGGAATCGCTGCGATATCCAAAGCCCCCTGAATCTGGCCGTCTTCTCCACCACGACCATGCAGAGCGATAAACACCCGATCATAGCCTTCCTGTTTGAGCACGGCGATTACATCAACATCCGGGTCCACCGCCTGCGCCTTTACACCCCGTCGTAACAGGGCCTGCAGTACAGCATCACCGCTTCGCAGAGAAACCGCCCGTTCCGCTGACCGCCCCCCCATAAGCACGGCCACTCGCCCGAAATCCTTCGCCTCGATATTCTGGTTCACACTTGTTCGCCTAAGATTTTGACCTCGGTCTGCAGACGGATACCACTCGCCTGCTCCACCTTCTCTTGCATTAATTGAATCAGGGCTTCAATGTCCGCCGCCTTGGCTTCTCCAAGGTTGAGGATAAAGTTGGCATGCTTGGGGGAAACCTCAGCGTTACCGATCCGATGCCCTTTGAGACCAACCGTCTCAATCAGCCTACCGGCAAAGTCTTCAGGAGGGTTACGAAATACCGAACCGCAACTCGGCAGGCCAATAGGCTGGCTGGTCCCCCGTTTATCCAGCAGGGTTTTGATCTGTGACAAACTCGCTTCGACATCACCTTCCCGCAAACCGAAGCTGGCGGCCAAAAACCACTCTCCTTCCATAGCCTCCACACGGCGATACCCTACCGAAAATTCATCCGGACGCCGGTAGCGAATTACGCCACGGCGATCCATGGTTTCCACCTGCTCCACCCAACACCAAGTCTCGCTGCCGAAGGCCCCGGCATTCATAGCCAAAGCCCCGCCCACGGTACCAGGTATCCCGGCAAAAAACTCCAGCCCACTGAGTCCAAGTCTGGCGGCGAAACGGGCAAGCTGGGCACAGGCTACCCCCGCTTCGGCTCGAATACCCTTTGGTTTAACTTGGGTGAGACCGGCCAGGCGTCCTTGGGTGGCGATAACCGTACCGGCAAAACCTCCGTCACGCACCAGAAGATTGCTGCCGAGACCCAACCACAGCAAGGGCTCATCCGGATCAAGCTGGGCCAGAAAAACCGCCAGATCCTCGGTATCCGCCGGGCGATAAAAACGCCGTGCCGGTCCGCCGACCCGCCATGAAGTATGCCGAGCCATGGGTTCATCCAGCAACAACTCCCCTCGAAGCCTAATGACAGGGGTAACCTGAGTCATCCGCTCGTTTCCTTCCCAACTAGAAGTTGGGGTAATTGAGCCGCTATGGCTCCAATATCACCGGCTCCGAGCAGTATCAGCACATCATCGTCCTTCACCAGGGTGGCAAGCATATCAGGCAGGTCGGTGATCGGATCGACGAAAATGGGATCTACCTGACCTCTGATCCGCAGGGCACGAGCGAGCGAACGCCCATCAGCACCCAGCACCGGATGCTCGCCCGCCGGATAGACCTCGGCCAGAATAAGCACATCCACCCTGGAGAGCACGCGGACAAAATCCTCGAACTGATCTTGGGTACGGGAATAACGGTGAGGCTGAAAAGCCACCACCAAACGTCGGCGAGGCCATACATCCCGCGCCGCCTGTAAAGTGGCTGCGATCTCTTGGGGGTGATGTCCATAATCGTCCACCAGCGACAGACATCTGCCATCAGCCAGCACCAGATCCCGAACTTGAAACCGCCGATCGATGCCGGCAAATTCGGCCAGTGCCTTGCGGATGCTGTTATCCCGCACCCCAATCTCCCTGGCGACCGCTATGGCGGCCAGGGAATTCAACACATTATGTCCTCCCGGGAGATTCAGACGGATCTCCAACTCCGGGGAACCATCGGCAAACCTCACCCGAAACTGACTCCCCAGCCCGCTGATTTGGCGATCCAGTGCCTGAACATCAGCCTCGGCAGAGGTGCCATAGGTACAGACTGGCCTGTTAATGAGGGGCAACACGCGGCGAATCTGAGGATCATCAATACAAAGCACCGCATGACCATAGAACGGTAGATGGTGGAGAAACTCGACGAAGGTCTCCTTCAACCGTTCGAAATCCCCTCCGTAAGTCGCCATGTGATCGGCATCGATATTGGTGACCACGGCCAGCATTGGCTGCAGGTAAAGAAATGATGCGTCGCTCTCATCCGCCTCGGCCACCAAATAACGCCCCCCACCCAGCCGGGCATTGACCCCGGCGCTATTCAGGCGCCCACCGATGACGAAGGTAGGGTCCTGGCCATCCTCGGCAAGGATGCTGGCGATCAGACTGGTGGTGGTTGTCTTACCATGGGTACCGGCTACGGCGATACCGTAGCGGAAACGCATCAACTCCGCCAACATCTCCGCCCGCGGTACCAGGGGAATACGCTGTTCTCTGGCAGCGAGCACTTCCGGATTGTCCGGCTTCACGGCACTGGAAACGACAACGACGTCACAGCCGTTCACGTGTTCTCGCCCATGACTGATCATTATCTGGGCACCGAGGGTACGTAGGCGCTCCGCTACCTTGGAATCGCGGATGTCGGACCCGGAGACCCGGTAACCCAGGGTAAGCAGAACCTCGGCGATGCCGCTCATTCCTGCTCCACCGATCCCGACAAAATGTATATGGCGAATGCGTCCCATAGCCGCCGGACTATGTGCCATCCCAAGATGCTGCTCGTGGCTCATGCCATGAGCTCCCGACACACTTCCGCTACTTCTACAGCCGCCTGCGGGTGCGCTAAAGAACGGGCGGCAATCGCCATATCCATCAAACGGGATTTCTCCCGCAACAAACCACCGATTTCGACCGCCAAACGCCCAGGAGTGAGTTCGCTCTGTGGTAACAGCACAGCCGCTCCCCTGGTAACAAATCGCTCGGCATTGCGGGTCTGGTGATCGTCAACGGCATAGGGATAGGGGATCAAGACTGACCCCAGACCGGTCGCCGCCAATTCAGCAAGGGTGAGTGCCCCAGCCCGACATACAACCAGATCCGCCCAAGCATAGGATTCAGCCATATCGGCGATAAATTCCACCACTCTGGCCTGGAGACCAAGACCGGTATAAGCGGACTGGGTGGCCTCAACTTTCCCCCTTCCAGCCTGATGCCATACCTCGGGTCGCAGTTCTGGGGCTATCTGGACAAGCGCCTGAGGCACCCCCTGATTAAGAGCTGCCGCTCCCTGTGACCCTCCCAAGACAAGTAGACGCTTACTCCCTCGGCGCTCGGCAAAGCGGACTTCCGGTGTGGGCAATGCGGCGATCTCTGTCCGTACAGGATTGCCGGTAAGCCTAGGGTGTCTGGTCACTGGGAAGCTGCCAGGAAAGGCCTCCAGTACCTGGGAGGCAATATGGGCCAGCCAGCGGTTGGTCATCCCGGGAATGGCATTCTGTTCATGAATCACGAGAGGAATTCCCAGCAGCCGCGCCACTATTCCGCCGGGACCGGTTACAAAACCTCCCATACCCAGCACAGCCGACGGACGCTCCTGCTGCAACACCTCCCATGCCTCGATCAGGGCACGTCCAAGGGTGATGGGCGCCGTCAGCCACCTCCAAAAACCTTTTCCCCGCAAACCAGCCACCCGTATCCAGCGAATGGGAATTCCAGCCGCAGGAACCACTTGAGACTCCAGTCCCCCATGGTGCCCCAACCAGAGCACTTCGATTCCCTGACGTTGCATCTCTTCAGCAACCGCCAAGGCCGGAAACACATGGCCTCCGGTACCTCCTGCCATTACCACCACCCTGAATGCCATCAGTTCCCTCCCTGGGCCAGGGAACGATTGCCAAGTCGGGTTTCGCGATCAACACGTAACAACACCGCCAACAGGATGCAACCGACGATGATGCTGTTCCCACCATAGCTCATCAATGGCAGCGTCAACCCCTTGGTAGGGAAAAGTCCCAGATTGACGCCGATATTCACTATTGCTTGGAGCCCTAACCAAAGCCCGATGCCGCTGGCTAGATACCCCGCGAAAGGTTTTTTCTCACGCATCGCCGTTGCCCCGATCTGAAAAGCCCGCCAACAGATGAAACCAAGCAGCAGCAGCACGCCGAGCGTCCCCACCAAGCCAAACTCTTCTCCGATCACAGCGAGCAGAAAATCGGTGTGGGCCTCAGGGAGGTAATACTGTTTCTGGATGCTGTTCCCAAGCCCTACTCCTACCCACTCGCCTCTTCCGAAGGCGATAAGAGACTGGGTGAGTTGAAACCCCTTGTTGTAGGGGTCCGCCCAAGGGTCGAGGAAGGTCAACACCCGTTGGAGTCGGTAGGGGGAGAAGATGATGAGTCCCACCAATCCTGTGGCAGCGGTAGTCATGAGCACACCGAACTGCCATAGCGGTGCTCCACCGAGAAACAACAACCCCATTCCTGTGCCAATCATCACCGCCGTAGTGCCAAAGTCGGGTTGCTTGATAATCATGGCCCCAGCAATCCCCATCAGGATCAACGGCTTGATAGAGCCCATCACCGTTGTATAGACCTGCTCCTGACGCCTAACCAGATAGGCGGCGAGAAACACCACCATAAACAGTTTCATGAATTCCGAACTTTGAAGACTGAATGGTCCGAGCGGCACCCAGCGGGTGGCTCCGTTCACTGTCCGCCCCAAGCCGGGTATGAGCACCAACACTAAAAGAAATAGGCCGACGAAATAGAGTTTGGTGGCATTTTTCTGCCAACTTTCGATTGGGATCCGTAGTAACACCAAGGCCGCGAAGGTACCTATCCCCAATGCGATCAAATGGCGAATCAGGTAGAAAAATGGTCCACCGGAGTGATTCTCACGCACCGACATCGAGGCCGAGCCCACCATCAGGGTACCGAAAAGCAACAGTGCCACTCCGGCCGCCAACAGCCCATAGTCCAGCATGGGCCTATGCAGGCGTCGCTGATGAGTTACCCTATCCGAAGAAATAGCCAACTCTGCCGTCATTCAGGTAAAGACTCCACTGCAGATACGAACACATCTCCACGGTGTTCAAAATTGCGGAACATATCGAAACTGGCGCAAGCCGGAGAAAGCAGTACTCGGTCGCCAGGCTCGGCCAAAATCGCCGCCAGTCGTACTGCCTCAACCATGGATAGCCCCGCATAGATAAGCTTGACTCGCTCGGCCAGGGCCTCAGCGATAAGGGGGGCGTCGCGCCCAATCAAGACCACGGCCCTAGCCGTACGCTCAACAACCTCGGCCAGACTGGAAAAATCTGCCCCTTTACCATCACCACCAGCGATAAGTACGGTTTTTCCCCTTCCATTCCGGGGATGCAGACCTTCTAAAGCGGCAATAGTGGCACCTACATTGGTGCCCTTGGAGTCGTTGTACCAGCGTACACCACGCTTAGTTGCCACCAGCTGACAACGATGGGCGAGACCGCGGAACTCGATCAGGGCGGCCAAAGAAGCGGCGCGTGGTATATCGCAAGCATCAGCCAGGGCCAGTGCCGCCAGGGCATTGGCGAGGTTGTGTGTGCCGGCCAGGGCAATCGCGGTCACAGGCACCAGAGGTTCTCCTCCCTGACAGATCCAATCCTCCCCCTGCCATGAGACGATACCATAGTCCTCACCCTGGGGCGGTCCAAAAGAAAAACCAACAATAGTGGACGGAAAATCGTCAACCATGGCTAACACGCCAGGGTCGTCCCGATTCACCACAGCCACCTCGGCATTATGGTAAACCCTCGCCTTCGCAGCAGAATAGGCGGTCAGATGTGGATACCTGTCCATATGGTCCGGCGAAAGATTCAAAACGACCGCAGCTTTGGGTTTAAGAGAAAAAGTGGTTTCAAGTTGGAAGCTGGATAGCTCAAGCACATACAAATCCGCTCGGGTTGCCAACAGATCCAGGGCCGGATGGCCAAGATTTCCTCCCACCGCGACCCTGATTCCTGCTCGTCTCGCCATTTCTCCAACCAAGGTGGTCACGGTGCTTTTGCCGTTGGACCCGGTAATGGCCACCACCGGCACTTGCGCGGCCTGGGCAAAAAGTTCGATATCTCCATATACTGGAATGCTACGCGCCAAGGCGGCTTGCACCAGAGATTCCTGCAAGGATATACCTGGGCTCAGGATAATACGGTCGGCGGCCTTGAACACCTCCTCCCGGAATCCCCCGGGAAATACCGCCAAGTCCGGTAATTCTTCACGCAACTGTAGGAGACAAGGAGGGTTGGGGCGAGAATCAGTGATCGCCACGGCCACCCCTTGAGCTGCCAGATAGCGGGCACAAGAAAAACCTGTAATACCCAAACCCACAACGAGAGTTTTCCCTCTTGCCTCCTTCTGACGCACAGATGCAGCCCGACTTTGCTTCATCCCCCGACCTCAACGAATCTTCAAGCTCGCCAACCCGATCAATACCAATATCACGGTGAGAATCCAAAAGCGGACGATGACCCGAGGCTCCGGCCATCCCTGTAACTCGAAATGATGATGTAAAGGCGCCATACGGAAAATGCGTCGCCCCGTGAGTTTGAAAGAGGCCACCTGAAGGATCACTGATATGGTCTCCATGGCAAAAACCCCCCCCATAACGAACAGAACCAATTCCTGTCGTACTAACACAGCGAGTATCCCTAAGGCGGCGCCAAGAGCTAGGGCACCCACATCCCCCATAAACACCTGGGCTGGATAGGTGTTGAACCAGAGAAATCCAAGCCCGGAGCCCACAATGGCACCACAGAAAATCACCAGTTCTCCCACACCAGGTATACTGGGAATCTTAAGATAGGTGGCAAATTCCAAATGTCCCGAGGCGTAGGCAAAGACCCCTAGCGCTCCGGCTATCATCACCGTGGGCATGATGGCCAGACCGTCCAATCCATCAGTAAGGTTGACGGCATTGCTAGCACCCACAATGACCAGATAGGCAAGCAGGATGAACCAAGGGCCAAGAATGATGGAAATCCCCTTGGTATAGGGTATGAGCAATTCGGTGGTCCCAGGGTTGGTAGAGGTGAAATACACCACCAGGGCGGCTCCAAGGGCGACGACCGATTGCCAAAGATATTTATAGCGGGCGGGCAAACCCCGGGAATTGCGCAAAATGAGCTTGCGATAGTCATCGACGAATCCCACTACCCCACAAAGGAGGGTAACCGCCAGCACGATCCACACAAAACGATTACGAAGATCCGACCAGAGTAGGGTAGCCACGCTAATCGCCACCAGAATGAGTGCCCCACCCATGGTAGGAGTGCCAGCCTTGGAAAAGTGACTACGTGGACCATCATCCCTCACTGTCTGGCCGATCTGATGCTGGCTGAGTCGCCTGATCATGGCCGGCCCGATCAAGAGGGAGATGAATAAGGCGGTCAGAACCCCCAAGATCCCTCGCAGGGTCAGATACTGGAATACCGCGAAACCCTTTTCAAAACGGATGAGATACTCGGTCAGATAGAGCAGCACCTTGGATCAACCTCCCTGTAATAAAGGTTGGACAACCAGTTCCATTCGCGAGCTGCGGGAACCTTTAACCAGAATAGAGGCATCCTTTCTATGAGTCGCCAGGAGAGCGGCAATCAATGCCTCTCGGGTAGTGAAATGCCTCCCTCCCGGACCAAAGGCGATACTAGCCGCCTCGCTGGCACTACCTAGACTCCAAAGATATTGAATACCCGCCTGTTTCGCCCGCTCTCCCAAGTTGCGGTGGAGTTCCAACCCGGTTGGTCCAAGTTCGGCTAGGTCGCCCAACACTAACCAACGCACCCCAGGCGCACTGGACAAAACGTCGATGGCCGCTCCGACCGAATCCGGATTGGCATTGTAGGTATCATCAATCACCCTGGCTCCGGACAAAGCAGTCTTGGTCTGCAACCGGCCTGAAACCGGGGTAATCCGTCCCAAACCACGGACGACTTCCTCTGGAGACATGCCCACAGCCAGGGTGGCGGCAGCTGCCGCCAACGCATTCATCACATTGTGCTGGCCCGCCAAGGCCAGCTGTATCTCGGCTCCACCAAAGGGGCTGTGTAGCGAAAAGGTTGTTCGGAATCCGTCCTCCACCCACACTGTGTCCAGACTATCGGGAACAGTTCGAACCTGATTTTCTACACCGAGACCAAAGCTCAGTACCCGTCGGTCTCCGGCAAGCTGGCGCCAGAATCCTGACCAGGGATCATCGCCGTTGAGTATCACGAGACCATCCCCGCTCAAACCCGAGATGATTTCTCCTTTGGCCCGGGCTACCCCGGCCAGATCGCCGAAGCCTTCAAGATGGGCCGCCCCGACATTGTTCAGCACGACCAGATCGGGTCGGGCAATGCCACTCAGATAAGCGATTTCGCCGGGATGATTGGCTCCCATTTCCACCACGGCAAAGGGTTCGCCTTGGAGTTTGAGCAAGGTAAGGGGCAAGCCGATGTCATTGTTAAGATTGCCCTTTGTTGCGAGTATTGGGTAACGTTCTTCCAAGATGAGGCGGATCATTTCCTTGAGGGTGGTCTTGCCGTTACTCCCCGTAACCGCAATTAGACGCTGACCATAGACACCACGCCAGTAGGCGGCAAGGCGTCCGAGCCCTCTCTTGGTATCCTCCACCAGCAATTGAGGTAGGTCGATGGCTACCTCACGACTCACCAATGCCCCTGCCGCCCCCCGATCTTTTACTTGGGCGAGATAATCATGGCCATCGAAAGAACGCCCCTGCAAAGCAATGAACAGATCTCCGGATACCAAGCGCCGACTGTCTGTGTGCACGCTAGCGAACCAAGCATCCTGCCCAAGATGTTGGGCACCGATATGGCGTGCAACCTCGCTAAATTGCAGGCCATTCATGCGCGCACCTCGCCAGACAGGGTAGACAACGCCACTTGCACTTGCTCGCGGTCGCTGAAAGGGATCACCAGATCACCAAGACATTGACTGGTTTCATGTCCCTTACCAGCAATCAGCACTAAATCTTCTTTCCCCGCATTGCCTATGGCGCTACGAATAGCCCGGGAACGGTCGCGTTCGATATCAACATGAATAGTGGCGGGATTAATACCTTTGAGAATATCCGCGATAATCCCGGCTCCATCTTCGCTACGGGGATTATCATCGGTCAGAATGATCTGATCCGCATGGCGCGCCACAATGCCACCCATCAAGGGGCGCTTGCCGCGATCCCGATCTCCACCACAACCAAACACACAGATCAGACGCCCCTGACAATGGGCACGCAATGCCATCAGCACCTGATCGAGGGCATCTGGGGTATGGGCATAGTCCACAATCACGCGGGTTTGCCCCTGTCCGCCAAAAGATTCCAGTCTACCAGGGGGAGTCCGCAACTGAGCCAGCGCGCTTGCTATTCGCTCCAACGACCATCCTCGTACCAGCAATACAGCTCCCACGGCGAGCAAGTTACTGACATTGAACCGCCCCATGAGAGCAGTCTGGATCACCGCCTTACGCCCTTCGGAAGACTGGACCTCGATACTCATCCCATCCGGACTGCTCCCCACCCTTGAGGCCCAAATCCAGTACTCGACTGACTTTGGCAACTTCGGCACATTACCTGTCCCGTAAAGTACCGGTATCACGGCGGCAGGAAGATCCGGAAGCAATTCCCGACCGAATCGGTCATCATGGTTGAGCACTGCATACCTCAACCCAGGATGATGGAAGAGGCGCCGTTTCGCCGCCGCATAGGCCGCCATTTCCCCGTGATAATCGAGATGATCCTGGGTCAGGTTGGTAAGCACCGCGCCATCCACAGCTACTGCAGCGATTCGGCCCTGATCCAAGGCATGGGAAGAGACCTCCATGGCTACCGCCCCCGCCCCCATGGCTTTCAGCCTGGCCAAACCAGCCTGCAATCTGACGGCATCCGGCGTAGTATGGGTAGAGCTTTCCAACTTCGATGGAAAGCCAATACCGAGAGTGCCCATAACTCCGCACTGAACCTCGGATTCAAGTACCCGGGCAAGAAAATGGGTACAACTGGTCTTGCCATTAGTACCAGTTACCCCGATCACCTCAAGATCTCGACTCGGCTCTCCGTAAAACCTTCCCGCGATCGAACTGAGATACTCTTTGAGTCTCCCAAGGCTTAGAACCGGTTGGGGCAGTTGTTGGGCCAGTGTCTCAATCCGATCAACACTCCAATGGGTGTCCGGCTCGGCGAGAATGCAAGCCGCCCCGCGACGAACTACCTCATCGACATAATCCAAGCCATGATGCCGCGCTCCAGCGCAGGCTAGAAACAGAAATCCAGAACCGACTTCCCGACTATCGAGCGTAATCCCTTGGATGCCGAGTTCGACATACTTTTGGAAGGGCGCCAGTTCCTGCAAAAGCTCACCAAGAAGGCGATCTCTCCATTCTAGACCCCAAGATGATGTCATGGGTTGGATCCGGCGCTGGCCACACGCAGCTGAATAGCTTCCGGTTGATCTGGCGGAACATTCAGCAAGCGTAGGGCGTCAGTCATGATCCTGGAAAACACCGGAGCGGCCACTTTGCCACCGTAATACTCTCCGGCACCCGGCTCATCAATCATTATCACGGCCACCAAACGTGGTGCACTCGCCGGTACCATGCCGGCAAACAAGGCTTGGTATTTCTTATGAGAATATCCCCCCGCCACAGATTTGCGGGCGGTCCCAGTTTTCCCTGACACGCGATAACCGATAACCGCTGCTCCTTGAGCGGTGCCTTGACGACTTACCACACCTTCTTCCATGGCACGAACCGCCCGGGCGGTCTGTACACTGAGCACCCTTTCTCCTTCGGGCGATTCTGTTCGTCGCAACAGGGTTACAGGTCTTTTGATGCCATCATTAGCGATCACCGAATAGGCCTGAGCGAGTTGCAAGGTAGTGAGCGACAGCCCGTAACCAAAGGACAGGGTGGCCTGTTCGAATCTGGACCATTCCTTGTATGCTGGAAGAACCCCTGATGCCTCTCCCGGGTAACCACTTTCCGTACTTCGCCCAAAACCCATGCGTGAGAACACCTGCCACATCTCTGCTGGGCTCATTTCCAAAGCAATCTTGGTGGCCCCCACATTGCTGGACTTACTCAGCACTGTTGCCACATCGATTGATCCCAGAGGATGGTGATCGACAACCCGGTTGCTGCCTATTAACAAGGATCCCGGCGCGGTATGAATGATGCTCTCCGGGCGAATACGCTTGTATTCCAAGGCGGCCGCCACTGTAAATGTCTTCATGGTCGAGCCAGGTTCAAACAGATCGGTTAGTGCACGATTGCGCGTACGACCACCACCCGTATCGCGATGTCCATTGGGGTTATAGGAGGGTTGATTCACCATAGCGAGAATCTCTCCAGTCTGGGCATCAAGCACCACCACCGAGCCGCCTCGCGCCTTGTGTTCCTGCACTGCCGCCTTGAGTTCTCGATAGGCAACAAACTGGATACGGCGATCAATACTGAGGCTCAAATCCTTACCAGGCTTTGGCTCTTGGAGGCTCTCCATGTCCTTCACTACATGCTCACGCCCATCCTGTAACACTAACTTTCTTCCCGGCACCCCCCGTAACCATTCGTCGAAGCCGAGCTCCAAGCCTTCCTGGCCGATGTCCTCGATATTGGTAAAGCCGATCAAATGAGCGGTCACCTCACCGGCAGGATAAAAGCGACGGTACTCCCGTTGCATCCCCACGGCCTCCAAATTGAGATCAGCCACCCGCTTGGAAATATCCGGATTTACCCGCCTCTGCACATAGACGAAGCCACGGCCAGAACGTTTTTCCAACATGGCCAGCAAACGTTTCGGTTCCATCTCCAGGGCCTGGGCAAGTGGTGAGAGACTAGTGAAATCCAACGTCAGTTTGCGCGGATTCACCCAGACCGAGTCCACCGGCGTACTCACAGCAAGCGGCTCGCCGTGACGATCAGTGATCATACCGCGATACGCTGGCATCTCGACCGAGCGCAAAAACCGCATACGTCCTTCCCGACCGAGAAAATCGCTCTCCAACACATGCCGATATAAAGCACCCCCGCCCAAAACCAGGAAGAGAACGGCCAGAACTCCCTGCAGGAAATGCCGACGGCGTTCAAAATCCGGTCGTCTTTCCTGTCTGGAGACACGTCTTGATCTAGGTATCATTCTGCTGTGCCTAAACATGGAGTCAGATTCAAGGAGTCATCATCACAGTTTCAACCGGAAGCGGCAGTCGCATGTTCAGTTTCATACGCGCCGTACTCTCTACCCGCCAATGAACTGCAAGGGTGCTTTGTTCAAGCTGCAACCGTCCGAAGTCGATTTCCAACTGCTCTTTCTGCGTTATCAGACCTTGAAGCTCGATAAACAACAGGCGACTACTGTATTTGACGTAGATCACCCCCACCCCAGAAGCCAGCACTCCAAGCAGACAAAGAAACACCCAGCTATGAAAGGGCTTCACGCCGTCTTCTCCGCCACTCTCAGGATGGCACTACGGGCCCGGGGATTAACGGCTACTTCTTCAGCATTAGGGCGAATCGGCCTCCCAAGGACTCGCAAACGAGAACACAACTGTTCCCTTGTCACAGGCAGATTCGGTGGGAATCTCTTATCCCGCTCGTGGTCCCTCATGAAGCGTTTAACGATCCGGTCTTCTAAGGAATGGAAGCTGATGACGACAAGCCGCCCCCCGATTGCCAAGATTTCTAACACTTCTTCCAGACAGGACTGCAAAGCTTCGAGTTCGTGATTGATATGAATACGTATGGCTTGGAAACTGCGCGTTGCCGGATGTTTGCTCGGCTCGCGGCTTGGAATGGCCTTGGTGATCAGATCCGCCAAGCGCCGGGTGGTCAGAATGGGGGCTTCGGATCGGGTCTGGACTAAGGTTTGGGCGATCCGGCGAGCGAAACGCTCCTCACCAAAGAGATGCAACACCCTGGAGATTTCTTCAACTGAAGCCTGAGCCAACCATGCGGCGGCAGTCTGTCCTTGGGTAGGATCCATGCGCATATCAAGGGGCCCATCCCGCATAAAACTGAATCCCCGAGACGCATCATCAAGCTGCGAAGAGGAAACCCCAAGGTCCAGCAGGATCCCATTGACCCGCCCCATATAGCCAAAACGGTCGACCATCTCCGCCAAACGCTCAAAGGACCCCTGCTCAACTCTAAACCTTGGGTCCTTTTCACATAGGTCATTCGCCGCCTTCACAGCCACAGGATCCCGATCCATTGCGAGTAATCGGCCAACCTCGCCCAGATGTTGCAAAATAGCACTGGTGTGCCCCCCACGACCAAAGGTCGCATCCACGTAGATACCGTTCTCACGTATATCTAGTGCATCGACAGCCTCCCTGAGGAGAACGGGAATATGCTCTCCGCCTCCAGACATGGTCTCAAAGGGACAAACTGGAGAGTTCGGGGGGGAGCTCCGAGTCATCAAAATTCTCCCCTCCCAACCAAGCTTCCCTTTGACGGTTCCACGCCTGTTCATCCCACAACTCGAATTTGTTGCCCTGCCCTACCAGCACCACATCTCGTTCAAGGCCGGCAAATTCCCGCAACTCGGGCGGGAGGAGAAGTCGCCCCTGAGCGTCCATCTCGACCTCCGAGGCATGACCTATATAAAGTCGTTGCAGGCTCCGAGCAGCCTTATTGAAGGATGGTAGGCTTTTGAGTTTGAACTCGATGTCCTGCCACTCCGGAAGGGGATACACCAACAGACATCGATCTCTATCGATGGTGACCACCAACTGGGCATCGCAGCATTGCTTCAAACTGTCTCGATATTTCGTAGGAACCGCTATGCGACCTTTTGTATCCAGGCACAGCTTGGAAATGCCGCGAAACAACCCCTTCCTCCCCCGAAAGGCGAAATTCCACTTTTCACCACTTTTTTCCACCTTCTTCCATATTAGAAATCACCCCAACCCCTTGTCAAGGCAAGCCTTCGGAAATTGATGAAAGCTCTTTGAGACTCAGGTGGTTAGGCAGTAAAAAGAAAGCGATGCATGAAAGAATGGACGCCTCACTCTTCCCGGCATCGGGGCCGGGAACAGGACGACGAAAGAGGTGATGACGATAGATAAGGAGGAGACGGCCGATAAGCCGGGTTCTGTCGAGGGCAGTCATTCATCTGGGATACACGTCACCGTGCACCTCAAGCGACCTACCCGGGGACTGTGCGGGTACACCTCGCGACCGCGATCGCTCGTCCCCCTATTTGGCCTTGCTCCAGGTGGGGTTTACCTTGCCGCCGATGTTACCATCGACGCGGTGCGCTCTTACCGCACCTTTTCACCCTTACTGCCCCGGTTTACCTCCACGCCAATATTTGGATCGACGCTGGAGAACTCCGCGACAGCGGTATTTTTTCTGTGGCACTTTCCGTAGGCTCACGCCCCCCAGGCGTTACCTGGCACCTTACCCTATGGAGCCCGGACTTTCCTCTGCCGTACAAATACGACAGCGACTGCCTGGCCGCCTCCTCCCACATATAAATACGTTGTCTAAGGGTGGGTCGCAAGCCTACGATCCTGGTGTGTTAGCAACAAATAGATCTGTCCGGTTTAGTAGCACATAAACTGTCCGCTTTGATGTGCGCGGTGGGAAGGCGCGAAGGGCGAGAGCCCGAAGCGAATTCCCACCGCGCGGCGCGCGTCAGCCCGACGCGACCGCTTGAAGCTTGGGTGGTATCAACCGCCCCTGGGCATCAAAACGGGCCAGGCCACGGGGGCCATGAAACAGGGCCAGCCGTCCGTCGGGGTAGCGATGGACCCGCACCTTGAC
>Ga0268298_10002381_pt1 | contig 20596 bp, 16 predicted proteins | sample WWTPWeurt_MetaG_FD_194462 | JGI IMG/M metagenome (GOLD analysis project Ga0268298, IMG submission 194462) | Activated sludge microbial communities from WWTP in Nijmegen, Gelderland, Netherland - WWTP Weurt | ecosystem: Engineered > WWTP > Aerobic digester > Activated sludge | place... | reverse complement strand
GTGGCGGGCGTACTCGATGGTGGCCACCTGCATGCCCAGGCAGATGCCCAGGTAGGGCATCTTGTGCTCGCGGGCGTACCGGGCGGCGGCGATCTTGCCCTCGATGCCGCGCTTGCCGAAGCCGCCAGGCACCAGGATCGCGTCGTAGGCTTCCAGCTGCCGCACGCTGTCGGTGTTGAGCGTCTCGGAGTCGACGTACTCGATCTTCACCCGTGCATGGTGCTGGATGCCGGCGTGGCGCAGGGCCTCGTTGAGCGATTTGTACGAGTCCGACAGGTCGGTGTACTTGCCGCACATGGCGATGGTGACCTCGCGCTGCGGGTGCAGCACCTCGGCCACCAGCCGATCCCAACGTTGCAGGTTGGCGGGCCTGGTGAGCAGCTGCAGCTTCATGCACACCTGCTCGTCCAGGCCCTGCTCGTGCAGCATGCGCGGCACCTTGTAGATGGTGTCCACGTCCCACATGCTGATCACGCCGTGCAGCGCCACGTTGGTGAACAGCGAGATCTTCTCGCGCTCGTCGGCCGGCACCTCGCGATCGGCGCGGCACAGCAGTGCATCGGGCTGGATGCCGATCTCGCGCAGCTTCTGCACCGTGTGCTGCGTGGGCTTGGTCTTGAGCTCGCCGGCCGCGGCGATCCAGGGCACGTAGGTCAGGTGCACGAAGGCGGTGTTGGTCGGGCCCATGCGCAGGCTCATCTGACGCACCGCCTCGAGGAAGGGCAGCGACTCGATGTCGCCCACCGTGCCGCCGATCTCGACGATGGCCACGTCCACGTCGGCGGCGCCGCGCTTGACGAATTCCTGGATCTCGTTGGTGACGTGCGGGATGACCTGCACCGTCTTGCCCAGGTAGTCGCCCCGGCGCTCCTTCTCGAGCACGCTCTTGTAGATCTGGCCCGAGGTGAAGTTGTTGCTGCGCTTCATCCGCGTGGTGATGAAGCGCTCGTAGTGGCCGAGATCAAGGTCGGTCTCGGCGCCGTCGTCGGTGACGAACACCTCGCCGTGCTGGAACGGGCTCATGGTGCCCGGGTCGACGTTGAGGTAGGGATCCAGCTTGATGAGGGTGACGCTGAGGCCGCGCGATTCGAGGATCGCAGCCAGCGAGGCCGACGCGATGCCCTTGCCGAGGGAGGACACCACACCGCCGGTGACGAAGACGAACTTGGTCATGTCGTGCCGCACTCGCTGGCGGCCGCTGGCGTGCCGCACGAATGCCCTGGTGGTAAAGCGCGATTATACGGGTGGGGTGGTGCGCGGCCCCTGCTCGCCGTGCGGCGCGCGGGGCATCGACGACAGCAGCGCCAGCACCGCGCTCGCCGTCTCGTCGGGCCGCTCCATCGGGAACAGGTGCGTGCCCTCGATCCAGCGCCAGTGCTCGCCGACCAGGGCGCGGGTGGCATCGAGCCCACCAACCCGAATCTCGGCCGAGCGCGTGCCCGCCAGGAAGCCGATGGGGCACCGGGGCGGGTGCTTGCGCAGCAGCGGCCCCAGGTGGTGCGGCAGCGTGTTGTAGATGTGGGACTCGATCTCGCGATCGAAGGCCAGCCGCGTCATGCCCCCGTTGCGCACCGTGCCGGAGGCGACATAGTCGGCCAGCACCCGCGGATCCCAGCGCGCGAACTTGGACTTGGCCGCAAAGTGCTGGGCCATCTCGCGGGGAGACGCCCACTCGACCCGCCGCTTGTGCGACACCCGCGCCGGCGAGAACCGCCCGATGGTGCCGCTCAGTTTGAACATCTGCACCGCATGGGCCTTCCAGCCCATGATGACCGGCGAGTCCAGCAGCACCAGTCCATGCGCCAGGTCGGGCCGGCGGCAGGCGGCCAGCAGGCTGAGCAATCCGCCCAGCGAATGCCCGACGAGCCAGGCCGGGCCGCCGACCTCGGCATCGATGAAGTCGATCAGCTGGTCGCGCAGCTTGGGCCAATTGCTGGAGACCGGGTAGCGCGGGTCGTGCCCGAACTTGTCCACCGCGGCCACCTGCCAGCCGGCGTCGCGCCAGGCGTCGAAGAGCACGCGGTAGGTGCCGGCGGGAAAGCCGTTGGCGTGAGAAAAGACGATCGTCGCGGGCATGCAGGTCGGTGAGCGGCAGAAAGCCGGAAGTTTGCCTGCTGTCCGCCCGCGGAGCTTGACACGTGGCACCCTGCCGCGCAGTGCAGTCCGCCGTGCCTTGGGCGCACCGCCGATCCGAGCCGTGCCCTGACATACTCTGCTCCGAGGATGCCGGGGCCCGGGGCGGGCCGGCACTGGACAAGGGCACGACGGGGGCGGCATGCACGGCACATGGGCAACGGGACGGCGCTGGGCAGGGCTGCTGTGCCTGGCATGGGCATGCCTTCTGGGCGGTTGCGCGTCGGCACCCAGGTTCACGGTCGACGATGGCCGTCCGGTGGACGAACAGCTGCTGGCCCGCATCCGCGCCTATGGTGAAGGCGAGCGCGCGATTCGCCCTGCCATCAGCCGCAGCTCAGCGCTGGCCGATGCCGAGTGCGACAAGCAGTTCGAGCTGCCGTTCTCGGTGGCCACGTCCGAATCCTGGGATGCGGCCGACCGCGTGGCCTGGGTGCGTGCCCTGGGGGTGGACGAACGACTCACGGTGATCGCCACCGCGCCCGATTCACCCCTGCAGGCGGGTGAGCGCATCGCGGGCATCCAGGGCATGCCGAAGGATGCCGCAGCCGACCAGCTCTCGATGAAGCTGGTCGACCTGCGCGACCTGGGCAAGCCCTTCAAGGTGACCACAGACGGCGGCAAGGAGCATGAGGTGCGGCCCTTCGAGGTGTGTCGCGGCTACACCCGCTTCGCGCCGCCCAACACGCCGACGGCGCAGGACTACCACTGGGCCTTGACGCTGCACTCGCTGCAGGTGGCCCAGACGCCCCTGACCGACGATGAGGCACTGTGGGTGGTGCTGTGGACGCAGGGCCTGTCGGAAGAGGGCGGTGCCCGCATGAAGGCCTACCACTACACCACCAGCGTGGTGGGCACCCTGTACAACCTGGCCACGCTGGTGTCGGGCGTCAAGGCCGCGGCCCTGGCCGCCGATGCCGCCGCCAAGGTGGCTCAGCAGGTGGCCGGAGACTTCCTCAAGCAGCAGGCCATCGGGCAACTGCGTCAGATGGCGGTGCAAAAGCTGCGCGAGGGGCTGATCGAGGCCGCGGTCAAGCTGTCGCAGGAAGAGGTGGTGGAGTTCGTTCGGCTGGCGAGCGTGAATCGCTTGATGCTCAGCGGCGTGGCCCGGGTGGGCGCGACGGTGTTCGACCGTGCCGACCAATGGGCCTTCGAGCGCATGGGCAAGCTCAACGCCAATCCGTTGGCCGGCTTCAGCCTGCACCAGAAGCTGGCCGAGCGCGGCTTCGCGGCCAATGCCTTTGCGCTGGACACCGATCGCCTGTCGCCGCTCACCGCCATGGCCGATTCACGCGGCCTGGCCGAGCAGGTGGTGGCCATCCTCAAGGGCATCCGCCCGGCCGACATTGAGTTCGCGCTCACCGGCATGCCGCTGGCCACGGCACCCAAGACGTTCAGCTTCAGCGATCCGGCGGCCGCCGAACGCGAAGGCGTGTTCGCCTTCGGCCTGGTCGAGGCCATGATGACGATGCCGGTGGCATCCAAGGGCCGCTGATGCGCCTGGTCGCGCATTGCCGTGGGGCCCGCGTCCTCGCCTTGGCGACCGCGCTGGCCAGCGGCTGCATCGCGGCTCGGGCGCAGACGCCCGCGTTGGTGCCGCCCGCGCCGAGCGCATCCAGCCCGGTGGCCGACCTGGTGCCTGCAGGGGGGGTGGTGCCGGCGCTCCCCGCCTCGTCGGCGGCTGGTGGCCCATCGACCCACACACCACCGCCGACGCCCGCGGCTGCGTCACCCGCTGCCACCTGCGAAGACGTCACGGCCCGGGCGATGGCCATCGACCTCTCGGCCGCCAATGCCCAGGCCCAGCGCGCCGCCGTGGCCGAGCAGGTGCGGCTGCTGGATCAATCGTCCGCGCTGTGGCGCCAGGCGGTGGGCCTGTGCGCCGGGCGGGCCCGTGACCGCGCGCAGCGCAACCTGGCCGACAGCCAGAAGTCCCGTGTGGCACTGGGCGAGATGCAGGGTGCGGGCGAGCTGTGCCTGAGCAGCCAGAAGGACGCGCTGACCCTGCAGGATCTGGCCCGCCGGGTGCTGGGCGAGCGCCGCTTCGCCGAAGCCGCCGGCCTGTTCCGCCGCGCCGAGACGCAGTGGGACCTGGCCGCCGAGCGCTGCACCGGCACCCAGCAGCAGCAGGCCCTGCGGCAGCGCGAGTTGGCCGAGATCGACGGCCACAACGCCGAGCATTGCGGCCCGCGGTTCAACGCCGCCATCGAGCGCACCCAGCGCTTTCGCACCGCCAGCGCGGCGATGACCACGGCCGAGCGGCAGACCGCCTCGCGCATCGCCGAGACGTTGTGGCGCGATGCCATCCCCAACTGCAAGGGCGAGCCGCAGGATGTGGCGCGCAGCCAGGCCCAGACCCTGGCGCGCGAGCGGGGCACGCCGTGGGTGGAGACGCGGGCCGAGCCGGCCACGGCGCCAGCGGCCAGGGGGGCATCGATCCTTGGATCCAGCGGCGCCCCCGGTGCCCGTCGTCCCGGTGGCATGGCCGCCCAGGCGGGTGCGCCCGCTGAATCGGCCGACCAGGCTCCGGCCGGTGGCGGCGGTGCCGCGGGGCCTGCAGCCGCTGCCGGCGGAGGCGTCGTCACGGGCAGCATCGGGCAGGGCCAGGCCGCCGGCCAGAAGGTTCTTCCGAACGTTGGGCGGCGCGAGCCCGAGGTGCCCCGCCACATCGACATCGTGGTCGGTACCGACACGCGGCTGGTCGGGCAGTTCAGCCCCGACCCTGGCGGCCTGCTCATCACCTACAGCGGCCAGGGCCGCATCCAATGGGGCAATGGCGAGGTCTACCAAGGGGCGGTGGCGCGCGGCAAGCGCCATGGCGTGGGCGAGTTCATCTGGACCAGCGGGCAGCGCTACCAGGGTGATTGGGTCGACGATCGCCCGCAGGGCCGCGGCACGCTGCGCTTTGCCAACGGCAACCTGTTCGAGGGCGACATCGTCGATGGCCAGCCCCAAGGCCAGGGGCGGATGATCTATGCCTCGGGCGATGTGTACAACGGCCAGATCCACCAGGGCGAGCCGCATGGCCAGGGCAGCTACCTGTGGATCAGCGGGCAGCGCTACGATGGCCCGTGGGTGCAGGGCAAGCCCGCGGGGCGCGGCGCGATGCACTTCGCCAACGGCAACGACTACGAGGGCGACATCGTCGACGGTCAGCCGCAGGGGCAGGGCCGCATGCGCTTTGCCAACGGCGACACCTACGAAGGCCAGTTCACGGCCGGCCAGCCCGACGGCCAGGGCCGCTTTACCTGGAAGCAGGGCGACCGCTACTCCGGCGGCTGGAAAGCCGGCCGCCGCGACGGCCAGGGCACCATGCAATGGGCCAACGGCGACAAGTGGGAAGGCCTGTTCCGCGACGACGCGCAGACCGAGCAGGGCACGCTCACGCGGGCGCCGAAACCGGGTGCGTGAACGATCGCCGCCGCGGTTCGGGGCCGGTTGATCAACACTGCAGTTGAGTGAATTTCATACCGGATCGGTGACCATTGCATGGTCATCTTCAACGTCAATCACGATCGATTGAAGAACTACCTGGGCGCATCCAGCGGGCGGGGGGCAAGGCCTCGAGGCTTACAAGCCGCCAAGTTTCGGGGGCGCATGCGCGCCGTGATCCATCACAGCATCGAGGCGATCGACTTCGGCATCAACAGCGGCATCGAGGCCGAGAAGACGGCGCGGTTTGCGCGGCGCATGGGGTATCGGGGGGTGGGGGAGAACCTAGTGAAAGAGATGGCAGCGATACCGGCGTCCGGCGGGTGAGCCACGTGTGGCATTGCAGAGTCAGACGGATGTGTGTTGCAACTTCGATGGCTTGTTTCAAGGGGCGGATCGAAGCTCGTGTGAGCCAAATTGCATATCCCGGCTGTGCCGGGGCAAAGGTTGTGTGAGCAAATGATCGGTTCGCTTTGGTGGCGTATGAGAAGTCACTGTTTTGCAGAGATCGTCACGATCACCTTCGAAGTCAGACGGCGGATTTTCATCCTCCTGTCCAGCATACTGGTCTGCGTTGGATGTGCCTCGAACAATAACTACAGCCGATATGCTTTCGAATTGTATCCGCGCAGAGATAGTCCTAACGCAGATTTGTTGGGATACAAGTATGGCGCTGGCAATTTTGTCGGCAGTTCTTTGCCGCACGAGGGACGCAACAACGTGCCTTACGACTTCCCGCTAGGGGTTACCAATTTTTGGCCACCTGCAAGTCAATTGTACGTGAAGTGGCGCTCCAAAATCGACGACCAGATATATGAAAGAACCGTCGATTTGACAAATAGGATGCCTGCTCGCATTGATGAGGCATGTCTTGTGACCTTTACAGTCAATCATGATCAGTTGAGAATATTTCTCATTGCAATGAATCGAAGGGACTCAGGCCCTCGAGGGCAATACACAAATACCTTCAAGGGCAGGCTGCATGCTGAAATCTACCCAGGTCTGGAAACAATCGACTGCAGTGATCGATAAATGATGCGGGGAGAGGAAATGAACGAGATCAAAGGGCGTTGCTCTAGATTTGCAACGCAAACTGAAATCGATGGAAGCAAGGTTGAAGCGAACTCGTTGGCCAGCTTTGTTCAGCTTATTGAGCTTGGATCATTTGTATTCGTGGCATTGTTTGGTGACGCCCAGAGCATCAAGAGCAATTCAAAGTCCTTCCGATGACCCTTAAATCCCGAATTTGACACGGACAGCCGGATCTAGAGAGGAAATGATATGGAATTCGTGGAGCGACGAATTGATGACGGCGACCGCGCGTCGTTTGACTTTGATGGGCTGACGTGTCCCAGGTTGCTAGGTCGAGTTCTTGATAAAGATGTGGAGCTATTTTCGTGGATCGTGAACTCTGACCGTAGCGTAGCTCTAATTCCGCTTGCGGGCGGATTTCCTGAAGATTGGCTTGTCTTTTGGTACAAATTTGTGATCTCAGGTAAGAGAATTGATGTGGCAGTCCGAAAGACGATCGAGAAATTGCCTCAAGGGAATGAGCATCTTCCTGCGAGCGAAGAGTTCTTAATTAATTGGGAGCTCGTGGAGTTCGACTTCCGTTCTTCTATAGATGGTGAACGCGAAAGATTGATTGAAGTACTAAAGCGAGCGCTAAGTGCAGAAAGTCCGTTCGGTGTTCTATTGAATAAAGGTCGAAAATTTCGGGCGGCCTTTGACTTCTGAGTGGCTTTATTATGGTACTCATACCGGCGGAAGCGCTTGCGAAACCTTCGAACCCTGAAAATCTTACCAAATACTCTCAGCCGAACGAGGTATTGACATTGGTCCGTGGAACTTCAGTCTCAATTCCCGGAGAGCGAACAGGCGCAGTCACAGTCCCACATAGCGGGCCAGTGACGGATCCGCTCCCAAGCACCGGTAGGACCTTCATGGCCTGGGAAGTCACTGCACAGATCAAGAGGTTGGGGATAATGGGGAATATATGAAAACGAGAAGAACCACCCGCATCGGTGGGGTTGTGTACCTGATTGCGCTGCTGCTCGTCGTGGTTCTGACGGAGCTTGATTATGGTGACTCAGAGCCTGGCAGATTCTTGGTTGGCTTCATGAAGACCATCGTGCCAATGATCCAATCCGCTGAGGCCCTGAGCGGCGGGAGCTCAAAGATTGAATTCTATTACTCGCTGTTCTGGTGCACGTCGCCACTTGGCGTCTGGCTTGGATGGCGCCTTAGAAAAGAGGACCCCACGCTGTTCGGGTCGGAAGCTCGCACAGATATGAATCTGGTTGCTACAGTTCTATTTGCTGCTGGATGCGATGCGGTAGCAATAGTTTGGCCGATTGCTGGCGGCGGTCGGAGTTGGAGGGATTCGAGCCTTGTAAGTGGATATTTCTCTTCCTTGTCCTATATTGTAGCAACTGTCTGCATGTTTCTGGCGACTGGGGCCGCTTGCAGGATGGTCTACTGTAGGTTGAGAACTCGCTCGACTCTGGAGCCAAAATAGAATCCAAGATGCCCGAAAATTCCGGACTTGCCGGCATGGCAAGAGGTAGTCGGCCCTGCGAAATTCCCCTCTGGCCCAGATTGGCCGTGAGCGCCGAAACACCGGCGAGCTGGAGACGGGTCAAGCCCCTGCGTGTATGTCGCGACGACCCGGCAGCATGTTCGTCACCCCGAGTTCGTGTCGAACTCGGGAGGTCAAGCAGATGGCGTCACCGCCGGTGTTGATGGATCGATTCCTTTGAACGGAGCAGACATGCGAGGCGATACAACCACTTGCTGGACATCAACTTCGGCATCAACAGCGACATCGAGGCTGAGAAGACTGCGAGGTTTGCGCGACGAATGGGGTATCAGGGGGGGGAGAACCTGGTGAAAGCGATGACGAGCCTCGTGCCGAAGGGCTGATGTTCGAGAGATGCGCGAAGGAGTTCAGATGACCCATGTTGCCTGCGGCCGACCCAGACCTTGGCCGCTCCATTCAACGCACCGTTGCGCAGCAAAGCGGTTGCGGCGAGGGCTAATGCTGTGCCTGGCCGCCGCGCTGCTCGGTTGCACGGCTTCCGGCCCGGATCCGAGTGCAGCTCGATCGGTGTCGCCAACGACCGAGATCGTGTACGAAGTCGACAAGTCGGGGCGGACGATGCGCTTGCGCATGCACCCGGGCTATGTCGTGGACCTGGTGGGGTGGTGGGAGCCTTGGATGCCCAAGGGCGCCAGGCCCGAGCTCGGCCAACCGAAGTCAACGATTCTGCTTTGGATGCTGTGGCCAACACTGGAGTACAGCACGCCTGCCAACCTCTCGAAGCTCAAGGATCCGAAGGGCAATGGATTGACCATTCTGATCAATGGATTGGCTAGTACTCGATTCAACGCGCCGGGCGATCGGCCGCAGGATCTCGTGAGGTCGTCGTTGGAAACGGCCTTGGATCAAATGTTGCAATCGAATGGACCGACGTTGGTGCCAGTCATGGAATTCAAGCCCCGTCACGGACTGCGGGCATTTGGGCCATCTCTTGATGACCGACCCACGCAGTCAGGACTGTCGTACCAGATCTTGATCCCAGAAGGCTCTGGGCTCACCGTCGAAAGCAACGTCTACTTGAGGTGTGTGCACGAAGGGGTGCCTGAACCGGAGGCAAGTCCGACTTCGCGCTTTGTTCCACACTGTTCCCAACGATTTGCCAGCGAGCGCTTCCGGGCCATGGTCGATGTGCATTACCGCCGCATCCACTTGTCGAACTGGCGCCAGATCCAGAAGCAGGTCGAGCAGAAGCTCGAGAGCTTTATCGTCGAAGCGAATCAAGCCAAGGAGTGAGTCAGACCGCCGCCGAGTGAGGAGCCCTTGCACTTGAGTCTCCAACTCCCGCACTCAAACGATTCGCTCGCCCGGATGCGTGATCTTGCGCATCGGCTCATAACGCGAACGCTCGCCGACCAGCGGATGGTCGGTGTCGCCGCCGTCCCAGCGCGGGTCGTCGATGCCCTCGAACACCTCGCGCAGGCGCTCGCCCCAGGTGCTGTGGATCATCTTGAAGTAGGGGTTGTCGTCGTCGATGCAGACGATCTGGTCCGCGCCGAAGCGGCCTTCGCGGTACACCAGCAGATCGAGCGGCAGGCCCACCGAGAGGTTGGACTTGAGCGTGGAATCCATGCTCACCAGTGCGCACTTGGCGGCCTCGTCCAGCGGCGTGGTGGGGGTGAGCACGCGGTCGAGGATGGGCTTGCCGTACTTGCTCTCGCCCACCTGGAAGAAGCAGGTCTCGCGGGTGGCCTCGATGAAGTTGCCGGCCGAGTAGACCAGGAACATGCGCATCGCCTCGCCCTTGATCTGCCCGCCGAAGATGAAGCTGGCATTGAAGTCGATGCCGGCGGCCCGCAGCGAGGGGCCGTCCTGGTCGTAGACGCGGCGCACCGCGGCGCCGAGCACGCGCACCGCATCGAACATGCTCTCGGCGTTCCAGATGGTCAGCGGCGGCGCCTCGGTGCCGCGGTCGAGCTTTTCGAGCTGCAGGATCTCGCGCACCGACTGGCTGATCGACAGGTTGCCGGCCGACAGCAGGCACATGAAGCGGTCGCCCGGCTTCTCGTAGACCATCATCTTGCGGAAGGTGCTGATCTGGTCGATGCCGGCGTTGGTGCGCGAATCAGAGAGGAACACCATGCCGGCGTTCAGGCGGATGCCGATGCAGTAGGTCATGTCGAACGATAGGTGTGGGCGGGTGGAAGGTGGGGCGGCTGCGCGGGGCCGGCAGGCCCGAAGCATCAGGCCATGGATTTCAGGCGATAGAGCGCGTCGAGCGCTTCGCGGGGGGTGAGGGCATCGGGGTCGATGGCCGCCAATGCGGCCTCGATGGCGCTGGGCTCGGCGGCCGCGGGCATGGGCGGTGGCGCGGCGAACAGATCCACCTGGGCCTCGCCAGCCCGCTGCTGGGTCTCCAGCGCCTCGAGGGTGGCACGGGCCTGGCGCACCAGGTGGGACGGCATGCCGGCCAAGCGCGCCACCTGCACGCCGTAGCTGCGGCTGGCCGGGCCGGGCTCGATGGCATGCAGGAACACGATGTCGTGGCCGCTTTCCACCGCCGAGACGTGCACATTGAGCGCCCGCTCGTGGCGCTTGGGGAATTCGGTCAGCTCGAAGTAGTGGGTGGCGAACAGCGTGAAGGCGCGATTGCGGTCGTGCAACTGGCTGGCGATGGCGCCGGCCAGCGCCAGGCCGTCGAAGGTGCTGGTGCCGCGGCCGATCTCGTCCATCAGCACCAGTGAATGCTCGGTGGCCCCGTGCACGATGGCGGCGGCCTCGGTCATCTCGAGCATGAAGGTGGATTGCGCATTGGCCAGGTCATCGGCCGCGCCGATGCGGGTGTGGATGGCGTCGATCGGGCCCAGGCGGCAGGCGGTGGCCGGCACGAACGAGCCCATCGAGGCCAGCAGCACGATCAATGCCACCTGGCGCATGTAGGTGCTCTTGCCGCCCATGTTGGGGCCGGTGATCACCAGCATGCGGGTGCGGGCGTCGAGCCGGCAATCGTTGGCGATGAAGTCGGGGCCGCCGGTTTCCGCCAGCCTCGCCTGCACCACCGGGTGGCGCCCCTGCACGATCTCGATGCAGGGCTGGGGCACGAATTCGGGGCGGCACCAGCCCAGCGTGGCGGCGCGCTCGGCCAGGGCGGCCAGCGCATCCAGCGCCGCCAGCGCGCGTGCCGTGGCGGCCAGCGGGCCCAGGTGCGGCTGCAACTGGGCCAGCAACTGCTCCCACAGCCACTTCTCGCGGGCGAGGGCCCGCTCCTGGGCGCTCAGGGCCTTGTCCTCGAAGGCCTTGAGCTCGGGCGTGATGAAGCGCTCGGCGTTCTTCAGCGTCTGCCGGCGCTGGTAATCCATCGGCACGCGGTCGAGGCCGGAGGAGGTGACCTCGATGTAGAAGCCGTGCACCCGGTTGAACTGCACCCGCAGGTTGCCGATGCCGGTGCGCTCGCGCTCGCGGCGCTCGAGATCGAGCAGGAAGGCATCGCAGTTCTGGCTGATGCCGCGCAACTCGTCCAGCTCGGCGTCAAAGCCGGGGGCGATCACCCCGCCGTCGCGCAGCAGCACCGCCGGCTCTTCGGCCACGGCGCGCTGCAGCAGCCCGGCCACCTCGGGCGGCGGTGCCAGATCGCTGCGCAACGCGTCGAGCAAGCCGCTGCCCGCCGGCACCTGTTCACGCAGCCGGGGCAGGCCCAGCAGGGTGGCGCGCAGCCCGGCCAGCTCGCGCGGCCGCACCTGGCCCAGGCCCAGCCGGGCGACGATGCGCTCGACGTCGCTGACGTGGCGCAGCGCTTCGCGCAGCGGCTCGAAGCCCACGCTCGACAGGGTCTCGATGGCCTCGTGCCGGGCGCGCGCCGGGCCACGCTCGCGCGGCGGATGGATCAGCCAGTGACGCAGCGTGCGGCTGCCCATGCCGGTGCGGCAGGTGTCCAGCAGCGACAACAGCGTGGGCGCGGGCTCGCCGCGCAGCGTCTGCGTCAGCTCGAGGTTGCGGTGCGTGGAGGGCGGCAGCTCGATCAGGTCGGTGGCCCGGGCCACCTGCAGCGTGGCCACATGCGCCAGTGCCTGGCCCTGTGTGTGCTCGGCAAAGCTCAGCAGCGCGGCCGCAGCGGCATGCGCGCTGGGCAGCTCCTGGGCGTCGAAGCCCTGCAGCGAGTGCACCTTCAGCAGCTCGCACAGCTTGCGCAGGCCCAGTGCCGGATCGAACTGCCAGGCCGGCCGCGGCGTGCGCGCCGCGCGGTGCTGCAGCACCGGCTCGGGCAGCTCGAGGTCGGGCACCAGCAGCTCGGCCGGATCCAGGCGGGCCAGCCAGCCGGGCAGGTCGGATTCGGTGCACTCGGTCAGCCCCAACTGTCCACTCGACAGGGCCAGCCAGGCCAGGCCATAGCCCGGCGCCTTGCCGCCGCCGCGGGTGCCCGGGGCGCGGCGAGCCAGCGCGCACAGGCGCGTGTCCACCCGGTCGTCCAGCAGCTCGGCATCGGTCACCGTGCCGGGGGTCACCACGCGCACCACCTTGCGTTCCACCGGCCCCTTGGCCGTGGCCACGTCGCCCACCTGCTCGGCGATGGCCACCGCCTCGCCCAGCTTGATCAGGCGCGCCAGGTAGTTCTCGACCGAGTGCACCGGCACGCCGGCCATCACCACCGGCTCGCCGGCGCTCTGGCCACGGGTGGTCAGCGTGATGTCGAGCAGCCGGTTGGCCTTGCGCGCATCGTCGTAGAACAGCTCGTAGAAGTCGCCCATCCGGTAGAAGACGAGCGTGTCGGGGAAGTCGGCCTTGATCCGCAGGTACTGGGCCATCATCGGCGTGTGCGCCGCCAGGTCGGGCGACGGCGGACGCGGGGCGGGCGGGGCGGTCATGGGGCTCGGTTGGTGCGCAAAACCGAGCATCTTACGGGGCGCGGTGGTTCAAAATCCCATCCATCCCAAGGAGTTGTCATGCCCATCTACGAATACGCCTGCAAGCAGTGCGGCCAGCAGTTCGAGGCGCTGGTGCGGTCGGACACCACGCCCGAATGCCCGGGCTGCCACTCGACCGAACTCGACAAGCTGCTGTCGGTGTTCGCCACCTCGGCATCGGGCCCGGAGCCGGCCGCACCGATGGGCGCCTGTGCCTCGTGCCCGAGGTTCGCGGCCGATGGCGGGGCCTGCGGGATGGGGTGATGCGCCACAGGGCCGCGCCTGCGGGCGGCCTACTGGCGAGTCGGGCCGCGCCTGCGGGCGGCCCAGGGGTGAGACGGGCCACACCTGCGGAGGCGGCGCATGAGCGCGCCCGGCAGGGGTCAGCGCGAGCGCGGCGGGCCTTTGGGCCGAGGGGGGCGGGCCGGGGCCGGCCCACCACGGTCGTCCGGCCGGCGGGCATCGGTGCGTCGCGGGGGGGCCCGGCGGGCATCGGCGGGGCCGGCATCCCGGCGGTCGCGGGCGCCGCCGTCACGAGGGCGCCCTTCGCCGGGTCTCGGAGGCTTGAAGCCTCCTTCGCGAGGCCGACGGTCTGCCGGACGGGCATCCGGGGCGCGGCTGTCGCGGGGGCGTGGGTCCCGCGCGCGATGCTCGGGCATCGGGGCGTCTGCAGGGGCCTCGACGGGTGGCTCGATCTTGCGGATGCGCACCGGCTTGCGCTCACGCGCGGGCGCAACCGGTGGTTGCGCCTCTGCGGTGGACGCATCCACCGCGGGGGTCAGGGCATCGGCCAGGGCCTCCACCACCTTGGCCGAGCCATCGGCGGCCTTGGCCAGGACATCGGCTGAGCGCAAGGCCACTGCGGCCTGGGCCAGCGCACCGGTGTTGCCGGCCTGGCCGATGGTGCCGGTGGCCGGGTCGAGGCCCGAGGCGGCGCCATGCGCCGCAGCATCGTCGGCGGCGATGGCCCGGCTGTACGGCGCCAGCAGCGTGACGAGTTGTCCGTAGACCTTGGGCGCACCGGCGACGATCTCGCGCTGGTACAGGAAATCGGCCTCGCCGGTGAAGTTGCCCACCAGGCCGCCGGCCTCGGTGATGATGAGCGAGCCGGCCGCCACATCCCAGGGGTTCAGGCCCATCTCGAAGAAGCCGTCGTACCAGCCGGCGGCCACATAACACAGATCCAGCGCGGCCGCCCCGGGCCGGCGAACGCCGGCGCAGCTTTGCATTACCGCCTCGAACATCTTCACGTAGCGGTGGAAGCTGTCGCCGCGCCGATACGGGAAGCCGGTGCCGATCAGCGAATCGGCCAGCCGGGTGCGCTTGGACACGCGCAGCCGCCGGTCGTTGAGGAAGGCACCGCGACCGCGCGAGGCGAAGAACAGGTCGTTGCGCGTCGGGTCGTACACGACGGCCTGCTGCACCACGCCGCGGTGGGCCAGCGCGATCGAGACGGCGTACACCGGAAAGCCGTGCAGGAAGTTGGTGGTGCCGTCCAGCGGATCGATGATCCAGGTGAATTCGCTGTCCTTCGAGCCGTGCTCGCGGCCGGATTCCTCGGCCAGGATGCCGTGGCCCGGGTAGGCGGTGAGCAGCGTCTCGATGATCGCGGCCTCGGCGGCCTGGTCGACTTCGCTGACGAAGTCGTTCGGCCCCTTGTGGGTGACCTTCAACAGGTCGAGATCCTGCGAACCCCGGTTGATGATCGCCCCGGCGGCCCGCGCCGCCTTGATGGCGATGTTGAGCATGGGGTGCAGTGAGTTCGACATGGGGTGTCCTGGCAGGGCCCCGGCAGGGCCGGGCGCTGGTGTGGGCTGGCAAAGTGCCGTCCGCAGGGATGCGCCTGGGGACGAAGAGCAGGGCGGGGCCACAATCGGCCGATCCGACAACCGGTGATTTTATCCGTCGATGCCCGAGCCGAGCCCGCCACCGCCCCGCGAAAGCGTGCCATCGCCAGCAGCGCCGACGACGACACGCTTCGTGCTGATGCATACCAGCCACGCCGGCAACGTGGGGGCCACGGCGCGGGCGATGAAGGTGATGGGCTTCTCCGACCTGGTGCTGGTGGCGCCACGCTTTGCCGACGTGCTGATCCAGGAGGAGACGGTGGCGATGGCCAGTGGTGCGGCGGACATCCTGGTGCGGGCCCGCATCGTGCCCACGCTGGCCGAGGCGCTGGACGGCATCACCTATGCCTGTGCCACGGCAATGACCCCGCGCGACTTCGGGCCGCCCACCCATGCGCCGAGGGCCTACCTGCCGACGCTGGCGGCGTTGGGGCAGCGGGTGGCGTTCGTGTTCGGCGGCGAACGCCACGGACTGGCCAACGAAGACGTCTGGCGCTGCCACGCCTGCCTGAGCGTGCCCACCGATCCGGCCTACGGCTCGCTGAACCTGGCGCAGGCGGTGCAGCTGATCGCCTACGAATGGCGCCAGGCACTGGGCGGCTTTGCCGTGGTGCCTCGCACCCCGCCAGTGGCGGTTGCGTCCTGGCCCGAAGTGATGGGTGTGCTCGAGCACTGGCAGCAGGTGCTGCAAGAGATCGGCTTCCTGGATCCGAAGTCGCCCAAGCGCCTCATGCCCAGGCTCCTGCAGCTGTTGCACCGCGCCCGCTTGACCCGCGAGGAAGTGCACATCCTGCGCGGCATCGCCCGCGCGGCAGGCCGGCGCGGACAGGTCGACTGAACGGTTGTCGACGCGTCCGGCGACCGTCCTCGGTCGCCGCCGTGATCCGCCCGCCGCTGCACGCGACCCACAGGGTGGCCACACGGCGATCAGGGTTCGCCGTCGTCCGGGTCGTCCTTGGCGGATTCCTTGACCCGATCCGCCAGTTGGCCGGGCAGGGGTGCCATGGCGTCCACCAGGGCCTGGGGCGAGAGGCTGGGGCCCAACCTGAGACCGGGCATCGGCAAGGTGCTCATGTAGGGCGCCGCCTGGAGCCGATCGTGGCGACGCTGGTTGGTCGCCGCGATGATGCCGCCCCACAAGGCGAGCAGCGCCAGCAACGTGAGTTTGATGCCACGGCGGTGGCGAGGCAGCACCAGGCCGAGGTGCTGGAGCACCAGCCAGGTGGCGCCCAGCGGCAGCAGCACAAGGGTCAGGCGCCACAGCCAAGGCCAATCCAGTGCGGCTGCCGCCTGGGGCAGCAGCAGGCCCAGCCACTGCAGGCCAAGGAACCACGGCAGACACACGCCCAGGTGCGCAACAAACTCGAACCGGTGCTGGAACACCTTCGAGACCATGGCCCACATGAGGCACCACCCGATCACCACGGCCGGCAAACCAAGCAACGTGGGCAGCCAGGTGGTGAAGTCGTTGCCCGGGTCCACTTCGATCCAGCGCACGCCCAGCACCGTCAGCCACAGGGCCACGGCCACCAGTCCGATGCGCAGCCAGGGGGCCGCCTGCACCGCGAGCAGCGCCCGCTCGGGCTCCAGGAGTTCATCCCGCCACCGCAGGCGCAGCGCGGTCTGGCCCAGTTGGAGCCTCACCGGGCCGGGCCCCAGCACCCGCTGGCCACCGGCAGGCACCTGGACGCCGTCCACCTGCAAGCCGTTGTGGCTGTCCAGGGCCTTGAGCACCAGGCCTGCGGCGTCGCCATCCAGCTCGATGCGGGCATGGGCCGCCGCCACATGCACGTCGTCCAGCACCACCAGGTTGTCCAGTCCGCGTCCCAGCCCGACGGGCCAACGATGGACATCGACCGTGCGCAGCACGCGTCCTTCGCGATCCAGCACCTCGATCAGCGCGAGCCGGTCTTCGGGGCGGTCCATCCGAACCCTTCGAGGTAGTGACGCGTCAGCCGCTGCGCATTGGGGAAGCTCACGCCATAGGCATCGAGCCGGCCCTGGATGCCTTCGGTGCGCCCGTCCAGCGAGGCCACCAGCACGCTCAGCACATGCAGGCCCACCAGTTTCTTGTAGGCGCGTAGGCACACCACGGCGCGCAGCGGCAGGCCATCGCGGTCGACGGTGTGCTCGATGCAGCGCGGCGCCGTCAGGCCGCGCTGGTCCTGGCCCATGGATTCGTTCTCGAAGCTGTCCGAGTGGCGTTGGGCGAACCGCAGCGGCCCGATCCGGCGGCCGTCGTAGGCCTCGTGGCGCACGGTGAGGTAGCCGGTGAGCTGCCAGCCGCTGACGAAGACGCGGCTGTCCATCTCGCAATCCGAGCGCTCGAACTGCAGGCCCTTCTGCGTGGGCTGCGAGCCCCGGCCCCAGCAGCGCATGAAAGTCTCGTGGGGCACCGGCACCGCGTAGCGCGGGTGGCCCGCCGGACGCCAGCCCTGGGCGATGAAGCGATCGGTCAGGCCGGCCTCGTGCTCCAGCAACTGGCGCGTGATCTCGGCATGGGCCGGCGCGTCGGTGATGGGTCTGGCATTGCGACCTCGCTCGAGCAGCGCCAGCGCAAACCGGGCGGGCACCAGGAAGCTCACCTGTTGCCCATCGCGCCGCGTGGCCACGTTGACGCCGACCAGGCGCCCCTGCTCGTCCAGCGCCGGCCCGCCACTCATGCCGCCGCTGAGCGAGCCGCCGAAGAACAGCGTGGGCAGGTAGCTGCGTTCCACCGGCCCGTTGTAGGTGCCTTCGGTGACCGCGAAGCCCACGTCCAGCGGATTGCCCAGCGAGAACACCCGTGCGCCGCGGGGCAGCGGCTCGGCCTCGGGCCGGAACGGCACGGCGCCGCGGCCCTGCAGTGGCGCAGGATCGGCCACGCGCAGCAGGGCCAGGTCGTGCACCACATCGAAGGCCAGCAGCTTCAGGGCGCCCTGGTGGCCATCGATGCTGGCATAGGTGAGGCGGTGATTGCGAGGCTGCAGCGCGTACTGGCTGACCACGTGGTAGTTGGTGATCAGCAGTCCGTCGTCGGACACCAGGAAGCCGGAGCCCACCGACGACTGGCTGTCCTGCCGCGCCAGCAGCGTGCGCACCTGCAGCAGTCGAGGGCGCATCTGGGCGTAGATGCGTTGGCCGGCACTGGACACCCCGGCTTCCGCATCGTTGGCCCGAAGGCCTGTGGCCTCGCGGGCCTGCGCATCCGTCGGTCGCCCGGCAGCGGCACTGCCGGCCACGGCGCCGGGGCCGGCCGATGCAGCCGATGCGGCCGGTAAGGCGCGTGGCGGCTCCTTCGCGGCCCACGCAGGACACACCACGCAGGCCCACACGCACGTCAGCACCTGCGCCAGCCGCCGCATGCGTGTCTCGACAAGGGTCATGCCGCAAGCCTCATGCGGGGCATTCTAGGAGGGCGGGTATTGCACTGCGGCATACACTGGCAGACCCCGCGTGGTGCCTTGGGTGTTCCGCGACGAGGGGATTGCCGAGGCCAGACCCCACTCCATCATGTTTGCCCGATTGCGTGAAGACATCGCCTGCATCCGGGAGCGCGACCCCGCGGCGCGCTCCAACTGGGAGGTGCTCACCTGTTATCCGGGCCTGCACGCGCTGATCTGGCACCGCATGGCGCATGGTGCCTGGACGGCCGGCTTCAAGTGGCTGGGCCGGTTCCTGTCGCACCTGGGCCGCATGCTCAGCGGCATCGAGATCCACCCCGGCGCCACGATCGGCCGCCGCGTGTTCATCGACCACGGCATGGGCGTGGTCATCGGCGAAACGGCCGAGATCGGCGACGACTGCACCATCTACCAGGGTGTGACGCTGGGCGGCACCTCGCTGAACAAGGGCGCCAAGCGGCATCCCACGCTGGGCCGGGGCGTGATCGTCAGCGCCGGGGCCAAGGTGCTCGGTGGCTTCACCGTGGGCGATGGCGCCCGCGTGGGCTCGAATGCGGTGCTGCTGCAGGCCGTGCCTGCGGGGGCGACGGCCGTGGGCATCCCGGCGCGCATCGTGCAGAAGTCGGCCGATGCGGCGCGCGAGGAGGCGGCCGCGCGGATGGGCTTCTCGGCCTATGGCGTGACGCAGGGCGACGATCCGGTGGCGCAGGCGATGAAGGGCCTGATCGACAACGCCTCGACGCACGAGCACCAGATCGCGCTGCTGTGGCAGGCCATCGAGCGCCTGGCGGGCGGGGCCCGCGAACTGCCGGCCGAGGATTGCGTGCCGCAGGACGCCCAGCGCACCGAGCGGTTCGATGCGGAGCGCCTGAACCGCCTGGTCAAGTGAAACGCTGGGGCGGCGGCTCGCGGCCGGGCTCGGCGCTCAGCCGCGGGCAGGCCGGATCGCCGATTTCGGCCTGAAGGCCTTGCACACCGCGTCGTCCGTCTCGAGGTAAGGGCCGCCGATCAGCTCGATGCAGTAGGGCACCGCCGCGAAGATGCCGTGCACCGGCGGCGTGGCCTCGGGCAGGCCCTGCAGGGTTTCGGCGATGGCCTTGGGCTGGCCCGGCAGGTTGATGACCAGCGCGCGGCCACGGATCACCGCCACCTGCCGCGACAGGATGGCCGTGGGCACGAAGCGCAGGCTGATCTGCCGCATCTGCTCGCCGAATCCGGGCATCTCCTTGTCGGCCACCGCCAGCGTGGCCTCCGGGGTGACATCGCGCAGGGCCGGCCCGGTGCCGCCGGTGGTGAGCACCAGATCGCAATGCTGCTGGTCGACCAGTTCGCGCAGCGTGGTGCTGATCAGCTCGCGTTCATCCGGGATCAGGCGGGTGACCCAGTCCATCGGGTTGCGCAGGGCCCGCGCCAGCCATTCCTGCAGCGATGGGATGCCTTTGTCCTCGTAGACGCCGGAAGAGGCACGGTCGCTGATCGACAGCAGGCCGATGCGCACGGATTCAAGGTCACTCATCGTCTTCGAGCCAGGGTTTGATGAACTGGAACAGCTCGCGATAGCCGCGGCCATGACGTTGCTCGGGCGCGGCGGCGGCATCGCGCCGCGCGGCGCGCACCAGGCTGCGCAGCCGTTGCAGGTCGCTGTCGGGGTGTGCCTGGGCCCAGCGCGTGAGCGCATCGTCGTCGGCGATCAGCTCGTCGCGCCAGCGCTCGGCCTCGTGCAGGCGCAGCGTGTCGCGTGCAGAGCCCAGCTTGAACGCCGCCACGGCCTCGCGCAGCGGGCCGTCGTCGGCATGCCGCATCTGCTTGCCGATGTACTGCAACTGGCGGCGACGGCCTTCGTGCGAGCGGGTGCGGCGGTATTCGAGGATCGCCTCGCGCAGGGCCTCGGGCATCGGCGTGTCGGCCAGGCGGTTCTCGGGCAGGGCGGCGACTTCGGCCCCCAGCTGCTGCAACTCTTGGCTTTGCAGCTTCATCCGGGTTCGGCTGGGACGCTCGCTGCGTGGCAGGCGAACGGCAACCGCATCCCCCGCGTCGTCTGCGGGCACGGAGCCCTCGTCATCGATCAAGTCAGGGTCTGCGGGGGAAGGGTGGGCGGTGCGACGTGAGCGCATGGCTATGATTGTCGCCCACTCGTCAGCGGTCTTCCCCGATGTCCGGATCCACCACTTCCCAGGGCTTTGCGTTCTCGCGCGAGCAGTTCCAGCAGATCATCGAAGATGCGCTGGGCGTGGCTCGCCACGTGGGCGCCAGCGACGCGGCCGCCGAGGTGTCCGAGGGCGCAGGCCTGTCGGTCTCGGTGCGCAAGGGCGAGATCGAGAATGTCGAGCGCAACCGCGACAAGTCGCTGGGCATCACGGTGTA
>Ga0268298_10002380_pt1 | contig 20605 bp, 18 predicted proteins | sample WWTPWeurt_MetaG_FD_194462 | JGI IMG/M metagenome (GOLD analysis project Ga0268298, IMG submission 194462) | Activated sludge microbial communities from WWTP in Nijmegen, Gelderland, Netherland - WWTP Weurt | ecosystem: Engineered > WWTP > Aerobic digester > Activated sludge | place... | reverse complement strand
CGAGTGGCTGAAGATCAGCCGGCTGCAGGCCCGCGATGCGCTGTTCATCCTCTCGGTGGGCGGCGGCAACCTCGAGAAGAACATCAGCCCCAACCTGGTCGAGGCCATTCAACTGGCCAAGGCCGTGGGCGCCAAGGTGACGGGCGTGGTGGGCCGCGACGGCGGCTACACCGCCCAGGCCGCCGATGCCTGCGTGGTGGTGCCCACGGTCAACCCCGACACCATCACCCCGCATGCCGAGGCGTTCCAGGCCGTGGTGTGGCACCTGCTGGTGTCGCACCCGCTGCTCAAGGTGCGCCAGACCAAATGGGAATCGGCCACCCGGTGACCGCCATGCGCCGCGCCGTATTCCTCGATCGTGACGGCGTGATCAACCGCGCCGACGTGCGCGATGGCCGTCCCTACCCGCCGCCCGACCTGGCGCACATGGAAGTGCTGCCCGGCGTGCCCGAGGCGCTGCAGTCGCTGCATGACGCCGGCTGGCTGCTGATCGTGGTGACCAACCAGCCCGACGTGGCCCGCGGCACCGCCTTGCGCGCCGACGTGGAGGCGATCCACGAGCACCTGGGCCGCCACCTGCCGATCGACGAATTCCGCACCTGCTACCACGACACGCCCGACGCCTGCAGCTGCCGCAAGCCGCAGCCCGGCGCGTTGCTGCAGGCCGGACAGGAGCACGACATCGACCTCTCGGCCAGCTGGATGGTCGGTGATCGCTGGCGCGACGTCGAGGCCGGCGAGCGTGCCGGCTGCCGCACCGCCTTCATCGACTACGGCTATGCCGAACCGCGACCGGCCCGGGCCGACCTCACCGTCGGCTCGCTGGCCGAAGCGGCCCGCATCCTTCTTGGAGCCCCCTCATGAAAGCCATCCACGACCTTCGCGTGAAGATCTTCGCCGACGGTGCCGACAAGGCCGGCATGCTGGAGATGTACGCCAAGCCCTACATCAAGGGCCTGACCACCAACCCCACGCTCATGCGCAAGGCCGGCATCGCCGACTACCGCGCGTTCTGCCGCGACATCCTGAGCGTGATCCGCGACAAGCCGCTGTCGTTCGAGGTCTTCTCGGACGACTTCGCCGACATGGAGCGCCAGGCGATGGAGATCGCCAGCTGGGGCGACAACGTCTACGTCAAGATCCCCGTCACCAACACCCGGCACGAGTCGGCCTGCCCGCTGGTGTGCCGGCTGGCCAAGCGCCGCGTCAAGCTCAACGTCACCGCGCTGATGACGCTGCAGCAGGTGCGCGACGTGGCGGCTTGCCTGCACCCCACGGTGCCGAGCTATGTGTCGGTGTTTGCCGGGCGCATCGCCGACACCGGCCGCGACCCGGTGCCGATGATGGCCGCCGCGGTGGAACTGCTGCGCATGGTGCCCGCCGCCGAGCTGATCTGGGCCAGCCCACGCGAGCTGCTCAACGTGTTCCAGGCCGACGAGATCGGCTGCCACGTCATCACCGTCACCAACGACATCCTCAAGAAGCTGTCGCTGGTCGGCTTCGACCTCGACGACTACTCGCTCGACACGGTGAAGATGTTCCGCAAGGACGCGCTGGAAGCGGCGTTCGAGCTGTGAGCCCCCCGCCCGGCTCTGCCGGGCGGCCGCTTCATCACGCCCGGCTCTGCCGGGCGGCCGCTTCATCACGCCCGGCTCTGCCGGGCGACGGCGTCATCGCGCCCGGCGGTGCCGGGCTGCGCCACCAACAAAGGTTGATACGACTACCGCGGCTTGGCGGCCACCACCAGCAGCCGCTCGTGGCCGTCGGTGGCGCTGAGCTGGTCCAGGTACTCGCCCTCGGGCTTGAACAGCCCGAGCTTGATGCCCGCTTCCATCCCGTAGTGGATCTCGGCCGGGAAGGTGAAGGTGCGGATCGAGATGTCGCGCAGGCCCTCGGCGGCCAGCGAGCGCTCGAAGCTCTTGCGCGAGAAATAGTTCAGGTGCGGCGGGAAGGCGAAGTACGGATGCGTGACCGACAGCGCCTGCAGCGACTTCGAGTGCAGGTTGGGCACGGTGACCACCAGGTAGCCGCCGGGCCGCAGCAGCCGGCTGCAACGCCGGATCGACGCCAGCGGATCCGGATGGTGCTCGAACGAATCCTTCGAGAACACCAGGTCGAAGCTCGCGTCCAACGAAGCAGGGATCTCTTCCAGCGGCCCGGGCACCACGTGGGCGCCGAACTGCCGTGCCAGGAAGGCTGAGCTGCCCTGCCCCATCTCGTTGGCCCAGTACTCCAGGCCCAGCATCTGGAACAGTTGCGCATAGCACGCGTAGCCGGGGCCGACTTCGAGCGCCCGCGCGCCCGGCCGGGCCGCGAAGTTCACGCCCGACAACTGCATCAGCGAGAGGATCTGGAAGGTCTCGCCCTGGAAGTTGGGCGATTCGAGCGTGCGCATGCGCGTGGCATCGGGCACCGAATCGTCCACGCCGCCGCCGGCGCGGTAGAACTCATCGAGGAACTGCCTCGACGGCGTGGGATGGAAGTAGCCGAAGTCGCAATCGGGGCAGTACGACAGCGCGGCCTCCAGCATCGTCCCGCCCGACACCGCGATCGCGGTGATGCGCGACAGGTTCAGCCCCGGGATGCCCTTGAGCCAGCCTTCCTGCCGTGCCGATTCGCCGCACAGCGGGCAGGTGCTGGCGTGCCCGGCGATGCGCACGTGCTGCATCGCGAGGTGGAAGTGGGCCATGTCGGACTCCTCGGGAACAGTGCGCGACGCCTCGACGGCGTGCGCCGGCTACTTGCTCAGGTGGATGGAATCGCCAACCCGCTCGAAGCGGATGCGCCGCGAGGTGCTGCGGTGGTGCTGGGCCAGGTGGTTGCTGTGGCCGAGGTCTTCGCTGATGTCGGTGTAGCCGATGTCGTGCAGGTACTGCAGCAGCTGGGCCTTCTTCTGCGCATACCAGTCGAACTGCCACATCTCGAACAGGATGGGCGGGAAGCCCGAGCGCTCAAGGTGGGCACCCATGCCCATCAGCACCTCCAGTTCGTGGCCTTCGACGTCGAGCTTGACGAGGTGGGAGTTGGGCAGGCCGGGCAGGTCGTCGATGCGGCGGATCTCGCAGGTCTCGGTGCCGACGATCGACTCCTGCGGGAAATCGGTGCGTTTGGCACGCAGCGCCACCGGATCGATCGAGAAGCCGCCGATGTTCCAGCACTTCGCCGCATCGATCCTCGGGATCTCGATGGTGCCGTTGGACGCGCCCACTGCGTAATTCATCGCGTGCACGTTGTCCAGGCCGTTGAGGAACAGGTTGCCGCACAGCTGCATGTACACCTGGCGCTGCACCTCAAAGGCGTAGATGCGCAGACCCTCCCTGAACATGGGATCGAGGGCCAGCGGGATCGAGTACGCGCCGATGTTGGCGCCGATGTCCAGCACCACCTGGTCGGGCGGGCCGCCTTGCAGGATGAACTTGGACAAGAGGATCACCGACTCCTCGTGCACCCCGTCGCGGGCGAGGATCTCGGTCAGCGCGTCGTAGGAACTCCAGACCATGAACCGGCCCGAGCGGGTGTCGAGCAACTGCACGCCAGGGTTCATCTTGCTTCTCCAGGTGATGCGATGGGTTCTCTCGCGCAAGCCCACCCCGCCTGGGGGCGCTTGCCGATCACACCCATGATCGATGGCCACGGCCGCGGCGATGGACCGATGACGAGGCCATTCGCCGGCCAATTCGCACGGGTGCCCGGCCGCGGGCCGGCGGGTCGGCGGGTCGATGGGCCGGATGCGGCTCAGCGGCGCACGTAGAGCACGCAGCGCCGCGCGCTGGCGCTGCCCTCGGCGCCGACCTGGTAGTCCTGCACGACCGCGAGCTCGAAGCCGCGTTGCGTGGCCAGCTGGTTCAGCACCACGCCCGGCACCGACCACGGTTGATCCGGTGGCACGATCGAGTCGGACATCACCGCACGCACCTCGGGCTGGTCCAGGTCGTCGCGCAGCGCACGCAGCAGGTGCTCGCCCGGCAGCTCGGTCATGTCGGCATACACCATCCAGGCGGGCTGGGCGGCCGTACCCGGCCGGTGCTGGCCGAAGGCGGCGTAGTCGGCATACACCGCGAAGCCACCCTGGCGCGGATGCGAGCCGGCGCAGACGCGCTGCTCGAGGTACTCGACACGGAACCCGGCATGGATCCGGTTGGCGAACAGCGTCTCATGGGCGCGCACGGCCAGGCAGTCGTCGGTGGCGCGGAACTGCGCGAACGATCCGCCGAACGCCTGCAGGAAGTACAGGCTCGCCGAGCCGGAGAGCGACTCGTAGTCGACCAGCGCCTCCAGGCCGGGCACCCGCTCGAAGGCCTGGGCCATCACCGACAGCTGGGCCGGCACGATCTGCGTGTAGCGCGCCTGGAACTCCATCAGCCGCTCGACGTAGCGGTAGATGCGCAGGTGCAGCCGGCAGTTGTCGAACCGCGCCAGCGGCGGCGCGAGCGCGAAGTGCAGGTCCTTGTACTGCCAGTTGTGGTCGGCCTCGCCCTGCTGCAGTTGCTGGCGCAGCGACAGGTTGCGGTACAGCCCGCGCTGGTGCAGCGACGAGCCCGGGTGGATGTTGTCGTCGTCGAGCGCGGCGAACAGCTCGATCTTGGGGTGCCCGATGCGGATCGGCAGCAGGTCGACGTCGCAGCCCGAGCGCTCGACATCGAAGGGTGCGCGGATGTCGAAACGGCGCCGATCGGGATGGTGGCTGCGGCAGACCTTTCGCAGCAGTTCGGTGCGCACGATGGCGCACAGCGCGACGAGGTACACGCTGCCCGAGTGGCCGAGCTGACTTTCGTAATTGCGATGCCGCTGGATGTTGCCGGCAAGGTCGAGGTCGGCCCCGACTGTGAATGCCCCCTCGAAGAAGGAGGTGCCCTCGAGCAGTGCACGGGGTGAGACCCGCGGGAACCACGAGTACTCGAGATGATCGATGCGCAGGTCGTGCATCTCCTGCACCGTGCGCTCCAGCGTCAGCGGGTTGGCCACCAGGAAGTGATCCTCGATCGCGGTGACGATGAACTCCGACGAGACCTGCTGCAGCACCTGCAGCGTGTCATGGAACCAGCCTTCCTCGCTCTCCAGGTGGCTGACGTGCAGCGCACCGGGCGCCACCGCGCGGATCAGCGCGGCCGCCTCGTGCTTCATCTCGCCGCGGATGTTGAACACCCAGGCATCGGAGCGCGCACGCGCCAGGTGCTCCAGGCAGGTGCCCAGGCGCTGAAGCCGATCGGCCGACTGGATGCGCAGGTTGGCGAAGACAGTGAACATGGGGAGGCTCGCGCGCTGCGCCGGTTCAGTCGAGGAACACCACGTCGGGATTGATGCCCGAGACGATGGCTTCGCGGATCTCCGCGTTGTAGGCGCCCGCCCGCAGGATCACCATCGGCCTGCCCGCGTCGCGCAGCACAGCCGGCGGATACACCGTCAGCGACGACCCGTAGAGGCGCTTGCCCTGCTTGTTCGGGTCGTTGTCCAGGATGCCGGCCAGGCGGGATTCGTCCAGGCCGAAGGCCAGCATGTACTGCGCAAAGACATGCGCGCCAAAGAGGTACACCGGCGCGTCGGCGACGGCGATACGTTCGTTCAGGCGCTCGGCGAGCTCGGCATGGGTCGACAGGTAGCGGTCGAACAGTGCGGCGTTCGCGTCGAACAGCCCCGCGCCCAGGGCGGTGGCCTTCACGCTGCGGTCTCTCACCGCGCGGTAGAAGATGCTGTGGTCGTCGAGGAACAGTTCCTTGCGCTCGAGCCGGAAGCCATGGCGCGCGAGCAGGTGTTCGACGTAGGGCTCGGTCAGCAGCAGCGTGTGCTCGAAGTTGATGCAGTTGTTGTACAGGCGCTCCAGCATCACCTGCATGTTCGGAATCGAGAAGGCCAGCGTCTTGCCTTCGTCCATGAATGCGGCCAGCTGTGCCATGAAGGCCACCGGATCGTAGATGTGTTCCAGGACATGCGAGTGCACCACCGTGTCGAACTCGCCGTCGAAGCGCGACTGCGCGTCAAAGAAGCCGCGGATGAAGGTGGCACGGGTGCCCGGCGCGGGGTCCGGGTTGGGCTCGAGGATGGTCCAGGGCACGGCGCCGAAGGCCTGGTACTCACGCTCGAGGATGCCGTGCGAGCCACCGATCTCGAACACCGCGCGCGGCTGGCCGGCGTTCACGAAGCGGGCGAACGCCTCATGGTGGCGGGCCCACAGCGCGCCGATCGAGCCCGCGCCATGCGACTCGGGGTACAGCACCTCCAGCGGCAGCAGCGGGTTGAGCTGGATGAGGCCGCTGCCGCGGCTGATCCACCACGACATGTCGGCGGTGACGTCGGTGCTCGCCGGCCGCGTGGTGCAGCCCATGAACACCGGGAAGTGCCGGAACGTGTGCAGCAGCTCGAGGTCGTCCGCTCCCGAGATGGCGCAGCGGGGGCGGGGGATCGGCGTCATTCACGACTCCAGCGACTGCAAGAGCATGTCCTTGCCCAGTGCGTACAGGAACAGGGTGTAGGGATGGTGGTGCAGCGCGGCGATGTTCAGGTAGATCAGCGCAGTGAGCAGGCGCACGCGGCGCCAGTCGTAGCCCTTGGATTCGATCCACGCGCCGAACAGCCGCTCGCACTCCACCAGGGTCTGGGGCCGCATCATGTCGTAGCCGATGGCGTGCTCCGACCAGTCGATGGTGAACAGTTCGCGGGCGATCACCTTGTGGTTGACGATCAGCCCGTGCAGCAGCTTGGCGAAGTCGTAGTAGATGTCGCCGGCACCCAGGTCGCCGGCGAAATCCTGGCGCCAGTCCAGGAAGGTGAAGCTGCGGCTCGGCTCGTCCCAGAGGATGTTCTCGAAGTGGAAGTCGCCGTGCCAGCGCCCGGCCACGCCGTGCGACAGCGCCTGCCAGTCCACCCGCTCGAGCAGCGAGGCCAGCGTGGGCATGGGCACGCCATTGATGGGCTGGGTGCCATCGGTGCGCTTGCAGGTGCGGTAGAACTGCTCCACCCGCTCCAGCGTCTTGTCGCGGTAGAACTTCATGCAGCGGCGCACGAAGGCCTCGCTGTCCCCCTGCGCCTGGGGCATGGGCTGCCAGAAGCGGTCGCAGTGGGCCAGGAACTCGGCGAACAGCGGCCGGTTGATCACCTCGCCGAGCACCTTGCCGCTGGCCATCGGGTAGCGGTACATGTGCGCGGTGGCGCCGGTGACCTCGGGGACGAAGCCGGCCAGCGAGCGCGCCCGCTCGACGCGATGGGCGATGAAGCGCGTGTCGTCGGAGTACTTGATGGCCTGCCCGTCGACGAACCAGATGGCCTCGTTGGCCTTTTCGAGGATGGTGGGGCCGTCGGGCTGGCGGCGCTGCTCGCGCGTGGCCTGCAAGGCTGCCGGATTTCCGGTGTCGTGCCAGGTGAACCTGTGGGCGCGCACCGGGTTCGAGGCCAGGCAGGCGGCCAGGCCGTGGGCCTCGCCGCGCGCCACGGCTCGCGGGCCGCCGTCGACCATGGCCTGCCAGAAGGTGCGGTGGTCGTGGATGCCGGCCAGCCCGATGTAGGCCTGGTGGGTGCCCGGCCGGCCGATGCCCTTCTCGCACACCGCGCGCACCGAGCCGTCGGCCACTTCCAGCGTGCGATAGGGGGCCAGGTCGTCGGCATCGGCCACGCCCATCCAGTCGTGGTCGGGCGGCGGGATCGGCTCGTCGACCAGCGTGTCGCACGAGATGAACACGAAGGGCTGCTGCAGGTGCTCGCGGCAGGCCAGCAGGCTCAGACCCAGCCCCGAGCCCGGGCCCTCGAACGGATCGACCTCGCAGAACACGAAGGTGCGGTCGGGATAGGCCAGCGACACGAACTCGCGCACCAGGTGCCCCTGGTGGCCCAGTGCGATCACGAACTCGGTGTCCGGCGCAAACTGCTCGACGATGTGGCACAGGATCGGCCGGTGGGCCACGCCGACGAGCGACTTGTTGACGTACTTCGTCAACCCGCCCAGCCGCGAGCCGGTGCCCGCGGTGGGGATGCACACCCGCAGCGTCATTGCGGTGCCCGCTGGTAATCGTCCACCAGGCGCACCACGTCGTCCATCTCGGGCGTGCTGGCCTCGAGGTAGACGCTGTCTTCCACCGCCTCCATGCGGTGCACCACGCCCGGCACGATGGTGATCGATTCGCCGGCGCCGTAGATGCGCGAATCCAGCTGCGCCTGCTGCGCGCCGCTGTAGATGCGCAACTGGCCGCTGAGCACGTAGATCGTCTCGCGCTTGACGTTGTGGTACTGCACGCTGCAGCGGTGGCCCTTCCACATGGTCAGCTTCTTGACCATGTAGCGGTCGTTGATCTCGATGACGAGTTCGCTGCCCCAGGGTTTCTCGATCAGTTGCATGGCGGTCTCAGATCTTGTAGGCAAGGCACTCGGGATGGAACTCGAAGAACTTGTCGTAGAAGCCCTTCACATACTGGTGCATGGACCAGCGGCTGTTGAAGCCGTACTTCTGGCGCATCCAGCGCCGGCCCTCTTCCACGTACAGCAGCAGGTTCTCTTCGTAGCCCTCGGTGCGGATCAGGTCGGCCTTGGTCAGCAGGTGCGATTCGTTCTCGCCGGCCTGCACCTCGGTGGTGATGGCCGCGGCCCAGTCGTTGGCATAGGCCTTGGCGATCATCTCGCTCTCGGCAAAGGCCCCGCGGAAGTTGTTGCCGTCGAACACGAAGCCCATGTGGTCGCACTGATCGGGGTTGAGGATGCACTCCAGGAACTCGCGCCGCAGCAGGTAGGCGTTGTTGTGGATGAACCAGAAGTAGCGCGTGCTGTGCTCGGTGAGCAGCAGCCGCTCGCCCCAGCGCTCGGAGCAGGGCGACAGGATGCCCAGGTGCGGATGCGCATCCATGATCTGCAGCAGCGGGCGCAGCGTCGGGCGGGCCTGCAGCTCGGTGTCGTTGGTGAGCAGGAAGAAGGCGTCGTACCGGTCGAACCGCCCTTCCTTCCAGAGCTGGCTCAGGCCGAAGTTCATGCCGCGGCAGTAGCGCAGGCCATGGCTCAGCGCCTCGGGCCAGTCGGCGCGCCAGGTGGTGTGCCGCGCCACGTTGTCGGCGGCCGAACCGGCGTCGACCACGAATACGTCGCTGAGGTCTCCGTCATGCCGCTCGATGTGATCGCACAGCGCGTCGGTGACCTCGGGCAGGTTGCGGTTGAGAACGATCGTGGCCACGCGTTTCATGCGTACTCCAATGCCCGGGCATGGCCCGGTGCGGCCCCCAAGAGGGGCAATGGAACCTGGGACTGCCCGGCGCCAGCCTGCGAGCGTCCCCTTGCCCGGCCGTTGCCCGGTTCGCCCACCGAGGGGGCCAAGGACGCCTGGGGCAGCCTGGCGTTTGCTTGAGACGCACTCACCAGCCGGAAGTTGGTCAGGTAGCGCGTGATGCTCGCCTTCACCACCTGCTTCAGGTGGGCATCGAGCACGATGCCGCGTGGCGCCAGCACGCTCGCCGCCTCGGCCTTGATCTCGACGCACTCGGGGCGCGCGAAGACGTAATGCCCCGCGATGATGGCGCGATCACGATCGGTGGCACGGGTGTCGTCCAGCATCCACTTGTCCCACTTGCGCGAGGCCAGCGCCAGCGCCTGGAAGCGCTCGGACAGCGCGTCCAGCCCGTGGGACTCCAGCACGTCCAGCAGCGCCACCGTCTCGGCCACGCCGAACTCGGGCGCCACGTTGGCGGCATGGATGCCCAGCCGCGGGTGCCACGCGAGCGCCTCGTCCGACAGGTAGTCGGTGTTGTGCTCCTTCATGAAGATGCCGTAGCGGTTGCAGATCTCGATCATCTTGGGCAACTGGATCTCCGACGGGATCTCGTTGGCCACCCGCACCGGACTGTCGAACGAGCCGACGTTGCGCCGCTCCATCACCCGCGTGCCGGACTGGATCACCACGAACGACGGCATCGGCAGGTGGTTGCGTTTGCAGAAGTGCTGGATCGCGTTGAGCGTGTAGTCGAGCTCTTCCTGCGAGTTGGTGCTGCCGCTCTGCTCCTCGGTGCCGACCTCGAAGGCGACCTCCTGGCGCAGGCGCTGCGCCTGGTCCCAGCAGAATTCGTAGAGCTCGTAGATGCGCTCGAGCACCTCGTCGACGCCCGGCGTGCCGTGGATGTCGACACTCGGGTCGATGTGCAGCACCTGAAAGCCCGCTTCCAGGTCGGCGCGATAGGAGTCCTTGGCCGATTCGAGCGCGCGGCGCAGCCCGAGGCCGGCCTCCTTCTCGACGAGGCTCTGCCACGGGCCGCCGTGGTCGCGGGCGAGCAGGATCTTGCCCTTCTTGTCGCGGTCCAGCACATAGCTGGCGAAGGCGTCGGTGGTCCAGCCATTGACATAGCCGCCGCCGAACTGCTCGGAGTCGATCTGCCGCCGGCTGGCGATCAGGAAGATCGGCACTTCGTGCTCGTTGGCCAGCTCGATCGCGGCGTCCACGCAGTTCACGCTCATCGGGCCCACGCCCAGCAGCGTGCAGCGCTTGCGCCGCAGGAAGGTGTCGAGTCGTTGATGGATCATGCGGTCCACTCCCCCACGGGCTTGCCGGCCTTGGGCGGCAGCTGCTGCGGGTCATAAGGCTTGAAGAACGTGGCCAGGATGTGCAGCGAGGCCTCGGCCACCGCGCGGTCGCCACCGCTGCGCTCGGTGACATGGTGGGCATGCTGGCGGGCCAGCGGGTCGGCATTGGCCGGCGCGATCGAGTAGCCGACCTGCTTCATCACGTAGTGGTCGAAGATGCCGTCGCCCATGTAGATAACCTCGCCCAGCGGATAGCGCTCGGCGATCCAGTCCACCCGTCGGATGGTGCTGACCAGGTCGAGTTCGTAGTGCATGTCGTGCACGATGCGCCGGCGGCTGATCTCCAGGCCCTTGCGGTCGCCGGTGACGAAGCGCACCTCCAGGTGCGGACGCAGCAGCGACAGGCCGTCGTTGTCATCCGGCCCGAAGACCTTCATCGCCTTGCCCTCGGCGGTGTACAGGAACTGGCCGGTGGTCATCACCCCATCCACGTCGAGGATGAAGACCCGGGGCACGCGCGGGGGCTCGAGGAAGGTGTTCATGTCGGCAAGGGCCTGCGCCGCGGCAGCGTCAGCAGGCGTGGTTTGGGCAGATACCGCATGCCGTGAATCTAGCCCTGCGCCCCTGCCCGGGCTCGCGGGAAATGCCTGTTCAAACGGTCCCATTTGGCCGCCTCGGGAGGGTGGCCGGCGGGCCATCATGCAGGCCCGGGAGTTGCGCATGAAGATCGCGTCGATCAGCACCACCAAGAACGAGTCCGACATCATCGAGGCCTTCGTGCGCCACAACGCGCGCTTCGTCGACGCGTTCTTCTTCATCGACGAGAGCGTGGACGCCACGCGCACCATCCTCGGCCGGCTGCAGGCCGAGGGCTTCGACATCACGGTGCTCGATTCCACCAGCACGGTCTACGAGCAGCGCATGCTGATCACCTCTGCGCTGCGCATCGTCGACGGCCTCAACGCCTTCGACTGGGTGGTGCTGCTGGATGCCGACGAGATCCTGCCCGATGTGCCGCGGCCGCAGTTCGAGCAGGTGCTGGCCGGCGTCGGGCCGACGATGCTCGCCTCGATGCCGTGGCAGACCTTCGTGCCCACCTCGCGCGACTACCACCGCTTCAACGACCCGCTGGTCGAGAACTTCCTGCCGCGCAACACCGAGGGCCCGCAGGGGCCGATCCCCAAGATCGCCGTGCCGCGCGCGCTGTTCGGCGTGGCCGTGATCGACCCCGGCAACCACGGCGCGCAGCACGGCGGCCAGGGCGGCATCCTGCCGGCGCAGGGCGTGCCGCTGCGGCTGGGCCACTTCCCGGTGCGCTCGACCGACCAGATCGTGGTCAAGAACATCGTTGCCGCGCATGTCACCAGCATGAAGGAGAGCAAGACCCAGCTCGAGGGCTGGCACGTCTATGCGTCGCTCGACCAGATGCGGGCGAACAACTTCGACATGCCCTACGAGGAACTGCTGCGCACGGCCCTGACCTACGCCATCGCCGACGCGCCACCGGGGCTGGGCATCGACCGCGGCGCCGCGCCGATCCGCGCCCGCCCGCTGGAGATGAAGTACCGCGACCTGCGCTACCGCAGCCCGCTGGCGGCGCTGGACCGCGAGATGGAAGCCATGGCGCGCCTGGTGGTGCAGCATCGCCGCGCCACCACGCACAGCCGCCAGGCGCTGCGCGACGCCCAGGCCCGGTTGGGCGAGGCGCTGGCCACCCTGGACGGCACCCAGTCGAAATCGGCCTGATGCCGTTCCGGCGGTCGACGGCCGCGGCCGTTGCGGTGCCGCCGCTCCTCCTGCTGAAGGTGCGAAGGTGCGATGGCCCGCGCAGGTCTGCGCTTGTGACGCATTCCACCGGCGCTGTTCGGGCGTTTGCACCGCCCGTCGCACCCGGATACTGGGCCCGTCGCAAGGAGCTCGCCATGCCCCTCTTCACCATCCTCGGCACCGACTCCACGGTCGGTCGTCGCCTGGCTTGCGAACTGCGCGGCCATGGCCACCAGGTGCAGACCCTGAGTGACGACGCCGCGCCTGGCGGACATCGAGCCCTGGGCCATGTGGTCTTCGCGTTGGCGCCGACCGATGACCCGTCCCCGATGTCATCCGCGTCGGGCCCACCGCCTCTGGATCGCCTGGCCGGCCTGCTGCAGGGCGCGCGGTTCGAGTCGCTGCTGTACGTGTCGTCGACCTGCGTCTATGCCGATGGCGACCGTGCCGACGAAGAAGCCCCGCTGCCGCTCGAGCCGCCTGACCCGAGCCGCCTGGCCTGGCTGATCGGCGAATCGATGTGCCTGGCCACGCAGGCCCCCACGGTGCGCGTGGTGCGGTTGGCCCAGGTGGTCAGCGCGGAGGGCGACGGAGGGGACGGCTGGGTGGCCCAGCTGGGCCGCGAGGCGGCGCATGGTCGCATCGTGCTGCGCAGCAGTCTGCAATCGGCGCGCGACTATGTGCACATCGACGATGTGGTGCGCATGCTGCCGGCCATCGCGATGCGCGGGCGTCACCGCCTCTACAACCTGGCCAGCGGCCGGCAGACCACCCACGCCGAGTGGGCCGAGCGCCTGGTGCGTCGCTACGGCTGCCGCGTCGAGGTGGTGGCGGATGCACCGCTGCAGCGCACCGCCCCGATCGACATCACCCGGCTGCGCGAAGAGTTCGGCTTCACGCCCTGGCCTGCGTTGGAGGTCTTGCCTCTGCCCGCAGCGGACCGGTGGATGCGCGCAGCCGCCGGGCACCAGCCGCCGATGGTGCACCTGCCGCTTCACGAGCGGCCGCCCCGCAGCCGTTCGCTGCAGGCGGCCTGCAGCGCCTACACCCGGTAGTAGCTGCGGTACCAGTCGACGAAGCGCCGCACGCCCTCGTTCACCGGCATCCGCGGCGCGAAGTCCGTCCACTCGGTGAGCGCCGACACATCGGCATGCGTGGCCGGCACGTCGCCCGCCTGCATGGGCAGGAAGTTCTTGCGCGCCTCGCGGCCCACGGCCTGCTCGATGGCCTCGATGAAGGCCATCAGCGGCACCGGCTCGCTGTTGCCGATGTTGAAGACCCGGTAAGGGGCATGGCTGGTGGCCGGATCCGGGTGGTGCGCATCGAAGTCGGCCGCCGGCGTGGCGGTGCGGTCCAGCGTGCGCAGCACGCCTTCGACGATGTCGTCGACGTAGGTGAAGTCGCGCACCATGCGGCCATGGTTGAACACGTCGATCGCGCGGTCTTCGAGGATGGCGCGGGTGAACAGGAACAGCGCCATGTCGGGCCGCCCCCATGGCCCGTAGACCGTGAAGAAGCGCAGCCCGGTGGTGGGCAGGCCGTACAGGTGGCTGTAGGTGTGGGCCATCAGCTCGTTGGCCTTCTTGGTGGCCGCGTACAGGCTCACCGGGTGATCGACGCCCTGGTGCTCGGAGAACGGCATCGCGGCCAACCCGCCATAGACGCTGGAGCTGGAGGCATACACCAGGTGCTGCACCTGGTGGTGGCGGCATCCTTCGAGGATGTGCAGGAAGCCGATCAGGTTGCTCTCGGCATAGGCATGCGGGTTCTGCAGCGAATAGCGCACGCCGGCCTGGGCCGCCAGGTGCACCACCCGGTCGAACCCATGGCGGGCAAACAGCGCCTCCATGCCGGGGCGGTCGGCCACGTCGAGCTGGGCGAACTCGAACACCGGCTGGTCGCGCAGGCGGGCCAGGCGCGCCAGCTTGAGCTGGGGGTCGTAGTAGTCGTTGAGGTTGTCCAGGCCCACCACCTGGTCGCCGCGCGCCAGCAGCCGCTGCGACAGGTGCATGCCGATGAAGCCGGCCGCGCCGGTGACCAGGACCTTCATCGCGCTGCGACGGCCTGGCGGGCCTGCCGCACCGCGTGCGTGAGACGCCCGATGGCGTGGTACTCGATCCCGGCCGACTCGGGCAGCAGCGGATCGAACATGTTGCGGCCATCGAAGACCACCGGCGAGCGCAGCCGGCCGCGGATGCCGTCGAAGTCGGGACTGCGGAACTCCTTCCACTCGGTGACGATGATCAGCGCATCGGCAGCCTCCAGCGCGTCGTCGGCGCGGTCGACGAAGCTCAGGCCGGCCAGGTGACCCATCACCCGCTGGGCTTCCTGCCGCGCCACCGGGTCGTAGGCCGTGACCGTGGCGCCCCGCGCCACCAGCGCGGCAACGATCTCGCGGCTGGGCGCCTCGCGCATGTCGTCGGTGTTGGGCTTGAAGGCCAGGCCCCACATGGCGAAGTGATGGCCCGCCAGGTTGTCGCCGAAGCGCGCCACCACCTTGTCGACCAGCACCGTCTTCTGGCGATCGTTGGCCGCCTCGACGGCGCCGAGCACCTGCAGGTCGCGGCCGGCGTCGGCGGCGGTCTTCACCAGGGCCTTCACATCCTTCGGGAAGCACGAGCCGCCATAGCCGCAGCCCGAGTACAGGAAGCCGAAGCCGATGCGCGGATCGCTGCCGATGCCTTGCCGCACCTGCTCGATGTCGGCCCCCACCCGCTCGGCCAGAAGCGCCAGCTCGTTCATGAAGCTGATGCGCGTGGCCAGCATGGCGTTGGCCGCGTACTTGGTGAGTTCGGCCGAGCGCACGTCCATCACCACCATGCGGTCCTTGCTGCGCGTGAACGGCGCATAAAGCGCACGCATCAGCAGCACCGCCTGCTCGTCGTCGGCGCCCAGCACCACGCGGTCAGGGCGCATGAAGTCCTCCACCGCGGCCCCTTCCTTCAGGAACTCGGGGTTGGAGCACACCGCGTAGTCCACCTTCACGCCGCGGGCCGCCAGCTCGTCGGCCACGGCCTGGCGCACCTTGTCGGCGGTGCCCACCGGCACGGTGCTCTTGTCGACGATGATCTTGCGGTCGGTCATGCGCCGGCCGATGTTGCGGGCCGCTGCCAGCACGTACTGCAGGTCGGCCGAGCCGTCTTCGTCAGGCGGCGTGCCCACCGCGATGAACTGGATGGTGCCGTGGCCGACGGCCAGGTCGATGTCGGTGGTGAACTGCAGCCGCCCGGCACTCACGTTGCGCTGCACGACTTCGTGCAACCCGGGCTCGTGGATCGGGATGCCGCCCTGGTTGAGGGTCTGGATCTTGGCGGCATCCAGATCCAGGCAGATCACATGGTTGCCCATCTCGGCCAGGCAGGCCCCGGTCACCAACCCCACATAGCCTGTACCTGTGACTGTCACTTTCATCGGCGCTTCCTGCGTGGACCTCGAATCGAAAAGGGGCCAGTGTAGGCACCGCCGATGCGCTGCAACCGGCACCCGCCGCTCCCCACGAGGCAACCTGGGCAGAAATCATCGGATTCGCGCGGTGCATGGGCATGCACCCCCCGCGTCCGGGGGCCGTGCAGATGGCAGCGGTGGCGACGACCGCCCCGTTCGAGCGGCAGCCCGGCCGGTCAACCCGCCCAGGCCAGCTCGAGTTGCCGCGCCTCGGCCACGTAGCGCAGCAGGTCCTGCTCGGAGTCCACCACCTGTCGCTCGTGGAACTGCCGGTACCACAGCACGGTGCGTTGCAGCGCGGCGTCGATGTCCCACACGGGTAGCCAGCCCAGCTCGTCCTTGGCCTTGCGGCAATCCAGCGCCACCCAGGCGGCCTGGTGCGGCGGGGTCGGCGTGTCGGACGCCGTGCGGATGGCCGGCCAGTGGGCCGCCAGTCGCTCGGCCAGCGTGGCCACCGGCAGGTGGCCGGCCGGACCAGGCCCGAAATTCCAGGCCCCGCCGGGTGCGAGCGGATCGGTCCAGAGCCGCTGGCCCAGCAGCAGGTAGCCGGCCAGCGGATCGAGCACATGCTGCCAGGGCCGCACCGCCTGCGGATCGCGCAGCCGCGTCGGCGGCCCGGCGCAGGCGCCGCGCACCAGGTCGGGCACCAGGCGATCGTCGCTCCAGTCGGCACCGCCGATGACATTGCCGGCACGGGCGGTGGCCAGCCCCACCGGCCGGCCCCGGCCATCGTCCTGCGAGAAGAAGCTGGCCCGGTAGCTGGCGGCGACGATCTCGGCACAGGCCTTGCTCGCGCTGTACGGATCGCGGCCGCCCAGCGCATCGGCCTCGGTGAACACATGCTGCCCGCCGTCGTTGGCATAGCACTTGTCCGACGAGACCACCACCACGGCCTTCACGCTGGGTGTGCGGCGCACGGCCTCGAGCAGGTTGACCAGCCCCATCACGTTGGTGGCCCAGGTGACCACCGGCTCGCGATGGCTGCGGCGCACCAGCGGCTGGGCCGCGAGGTGGAACACCATCTCGGGCTGGAAGCGGGCCAGGGCCAGGTTCACCGCCCGCGCATCGCGCAGGTCTGAATGGGTCTCGTCGATCGGCAGGTGCAGCAGGGCGGTGTGATCGGGGTGGCCATCCGGCGGCAGCGCCAGGCCGGACACCTGCGCGCCCAGGCGATGCAGCCACAACGCCAGCCACGATCCCTTGAAGCCGGTGTGGCCGGTGACCAGCACCCGCCGCCCGGCATAGTGCCCGCCGAACTGGGTCTCGAAGGCCGACTGCACCGGCGTGAATCCGTCGCGCTTCATCTCATCGCTTTCAATGCCTGATCGCCCGCCCTCGGCGCTGCGTGCAGCTCACGACTGCGCCGCCAGATGGTCGGGCGGCAGTCCGTCGACGGCCCGCTGCCACATGCGCCCGTACAGCGCCTCGAGCTCGCGGGCCATGCGCGCCCCGTCGAACAGCGGCGTGACCATGCGCTGGTGATCGATGCGCTGCCTCAGGGCCTGCCGGGCCGGCACGTCGCGACCCAGTGCCACGGCCCGCTGTACATAAGACTGCACATCTGCGCAGATCAGGTCGGGCAGGCCGGCGGTGCTCAGGATGCTCGCCGCCACGCGCTGCGCAAAGGTGCGGCCCTTGAGGGTGAGCACCGGCACACCCATCCACAGGGCCTCGCTCGCGGTGGTGTGGGCGTTGCACGGCCAGGCATCGAGGTACAGGTCGGCACAGGCCAGGCGAGACAAGTGCTGGGCCAGCGGCACCACCGGCGCGAACAGCAGCCGGTCGGCGCCGATGCCGCGCCGCTGCGCCTCGGCCACCAGGGCCTGCTCGACGTTGGTGTTCCAGTGCAGCAGCCACAGCCGCGCCTGCGGCAACTCGTGCAGCAGCCCGCACCAGGCGTCGAACACCTGCGGCGAGATCTTGTACGACTGATGGAAGGCGCACAGCAGCAGCGCATCCTCCGGCACGCCCCAGCGCTCCCTCGGGTCGGCTGGAGGATGTTCGCGGTGCGCGTCATTGGGCTGGTAGCAATGCGGCAACTGCGCGATCTTCTCGGCGAAGTCGGCCGCGTCGTCCAGCGGCGTGACCACCGGATCACCGATCAGGTAGTCGATGTAGGGCGCACCGGTGGACCCGGGAAAGCCCAGCCAGCTGGCCTGCACGGGCGCCGGGCGGTGCGCCATCACCGGCAGCAGGGTGTCGAAGGTCGCGCCCTTCAGGTCGACCAGGAGATCGATGCGGTGGTCGCGGATGGTGCGCGCCATCTGCTCGGGCTTCTGGCCGCGCAGCTCCACGAAGTGCTCGCCGGCCAGCACCATGCGTTCGCGCATCGGGCTGCGGTCGTCGGGGCCGCTGGAGAACAGGTGCACCTCGAAGCGTCCCCGATCGTGGCACTCCAGGGCCTGCACCAGCAGCTGCGAGGTGGCATGGGTGTGAAAGTCCGCCGAAAGGTAGCCCACGCGCAGCCGGCCGGCATGTGCCTGCGGCTTGCGCAGCGGAAGCGGCCGGGCCCAGCGGGCCGCGTGCAGCGCATAGTGGCGCACCGCCTTCTTCACCTGCTGCGGATCGTCGCTCAGCACTGCATGGGTGAAGGCGCTCACCTCGCAGGGGCCGTCGGGCAATGCCAGGAGTTCGCGCTGGACGATGGCGCCTTCATGCTCGGCCTCGGCCCAGCGGCAGGCTTCGCGCTCCATGAACCACAGTTGCCCGTGGGCCGACAGCGTGCTGGCCTGCACGCCCAGCGTCACCGCGGTGCGCAGGCACTCGGCGGCCTCGGCCTTCATGCCCAGGTCCTTGAACGACATGCCCAGGTGGAAGTGCAGCTTGCCGTCGGTCATGTTCAGCGCCAGCGCCTCGAAGAACGCGGCCACCGCCTCGGCGTGGCGGCTCGAGCGCTGCAGCGCCAGGGCCAGCGAGGTGTGGTAGGCCAGGTCGCGCTGCACGCCGGTGGGCAGCGCCTGCAGGCAGGCCACCGCCTCGTCGGGACGGCCCTGCTCCAGCCACGCGTGCGACTCCAGCGTGTAGGCCAGCAAGAGGCCCGGATGGTCGCGTCGCACATGCCGGGCACGCACCACCGCATCTGCCGGCCGGCCGGCCTTGATCAGGGCATGCACCGCCGCCAGGCCGTAGGCCGCATCGGAGGTCAGTGCACAGGCATCGTCGAACGCGCGCGCCGCCTGGGGCCACTGCTCGCGCCCGGCGCACTGCTGCCCGGTCTGCCACAGGCGGTAGGCCTTCACCAGGGGCTTGGGGGCCCCCTGCGGATGAGGAACGCTGGGCGAGGGCAGGACGATCGACATGGTGTTCGGGGCGGCGCGACCGGGTCGAAGAACGCCCCCGGATGCCGGCAGTTGGATCAGGCCCCAGCGTACGGGCCGCGGCTGGCCCGCGAAGGCGGGAAATGCGGCGCGGGCCGGGGACTATTCGACCCGGCTCAGGACGGCTGCAGGGCTGCGGCGCGCGCCTGCCACTGCCGAGCCAGGTCTGCTTGCCCCAGGCTGCCGTGGAACACGGCCAGGTTGTGGGCTGCCAGCCAGCTGCCGCGTCCGCTGACGCTGTCGGGCAGGTCGGGCCGCTCGCCGATCTCCAGCGCGCGAAGCCAGCAGGCCTCGATCATCGGCAGCAGCTCGGCGCCGCGGGCCGGCTCGCCGGCGGCCCAGTCGAGCAGCAGGTCGCCGAGCGTGAAGTAGAAGTCGGGCGAGTGGGCCCAGTGCGGCATCTCGGCCTCGGCCAGCTGCACGGCTTCGGCGTGGCGGCTGGCGCACTTGAGCGCATACAGCGTGCGCAGCACCAGGTCGTGCCGCCAGGCGGCCGTGGGCGGGCAGCTCTTCAAGGCCGTGAGCAAGGGGGCTGCGGCATCGGCCGGCCGATCGCCCGATCCGAGTTCCTTGCCCAGCTGGTAGTGAAGGTAGGCGTCATCGGGCGACTCGGCCAGCGAGGCCTGCAGCAGGCGCAGGTTGCGCCCCTGCTTGGCCTGGCGCTGGGTGGGCAGGTAGCCGTCGTGCAGCACGTTCAACGACACGCGCTCGCGGTGCAGGGCCGAGACCGGCTGCTCGTGGACGCGGCCGGCATAGCCCACGCCGCGCGGCAGCAGCCGCGGCATCCAGCTCGGCGCCTGCTGCGCCCGGCCGCGCGCATCCTGCGCCAGGCTGGTCACCTGCACCAGGCCGAGCACCGGCGCGGTCCGGCGGCACCACTCGCGCAGGGCCGAGCCGTCGCCCACGATCCACTCGTCGGCATCCAGCACCAGGCGCCACTCGGCCTGCGTCAGCGCCAGCGCGGCGTTGCGTGCCGCCGAGAAGTCGTCCTGCCATGCAAAATGAGCGACCTCGGCGCCCTCGCGGCGGGCGATGTCCGGGGTGTCGTCGGCAGACCCGGTGTCCAGCACATGCATCTCGTCGACGCACGGGCGGGCGCTGCGAAGGCAACGCTCGATGCAACGCGATTCGTTGCGGGCGATCATGACCAGGGCAATTCGCGGCATGGGCACCAAGCTTGCCACCAGCGACCGCCGGGCAGTCGGCAAAGGAGGTGGCCGGCACCCGGCTTTTCCGGCGATGCCTGTGCCTCAAGTCCGCGGGTCCATCGGAACAGGCCTGAAAAAAGGCCTCAAGTCTGCGGAACAAGGGCCCGATAACGGCATTACTCACCCGGTCAGACCGGGCCACCGTCAGGTCGGAAGGCTATCGACCGGCACCTGGATCAACCGACCAATTGGAGTTTCAACATGCCGATGACGATCAACACCAACGTGTCGACGTTGAACGCCCAGCGCAACCTGAACGCCTCGCAAGGTTCCCTGGCCACCTCGATGCAGCGCCTGTCTTCGGGCCTGCGTGTCAACACCGCCAAGGACGACGCCGCCGGCCTGGCCATCGCCAACCGCATGAATGCCCAGATCAGGGGCATC
>Ga0268298_10002379_pt1 | contig 20607 bp, 18 predicted proteins | sample WWTPWeurt_MetaG_FD_194462 | JGI IMG/M metagenome (GOLD analysis project Ga0268298, IMG submission 194462) | Activated sludge microbial communities from WWTP in Nijmegen, Gelderland, Netherland - WWTP Weurt | ecosystem: Engineered > WWTP > Aerobic digester > Activated sludge | place... | reverse complement strand
CGACGCCCGCGCCTTTGCCGCCTCGGTGGGGGCAAGAGCCCTGGTCCGCCGTCCAACGGGCGGGGGGATGGTGTGGCACGACCAAGACCTCAGTCTGTCCATCGCCTGGCGGCGGGGCTCACCGGGGTTTCCCACCTGCATCAAAAACGTTTACCGAGGGATTCACGAAGCCCTGGCCGCGGCCTTGGCCGCGGAGGGTTATGCCGTATCGCTCTACCAGCCCGCGCCCCAGCGCCCGCCGGGGCAATGTTTTGTGGAACCCGTGGAGGCCGACGTGATGTGGGAGGGGAAAAAAGTGATCGGCGGGGCTCTGCGCGTGGCGGCCGGGGGGCGGCTCTATCAAGGCGACATTCAAACCGCCGCCCTGGGGGCGAACCCGGACCGCGTTCTGCGTCGAGCGGTGGCCGCCCTGGGCCGGCTATTTCTGTTTCGGGACGACGAAGTCCAAAACTTCCGATAGAGAGCGCACCGCTTGGATTCCCGCCGGGGCGGCGTCGTGGCGGTCGAGCAGGAGCGCCGCGAGGCCCGCGTTGACGGCGCCGTGGTAGTCCTCGTGCAGACTGTCGCCCACGTGCACGGCCTCGTGGGGGCGCACGTCGGCGTGTTTGAGCGCCTTGTGAAAGAGCCGTCGGTCCGGCTTGACCATCCCTTCGATGGACGACACCAGCAAGAATTCCACTTCCTTTGTTAGTCCCATCCGCTCGGCCAGGGTGACCAGCCGGGTGTCCCAGTTGGACACCACCCCCACGCGGAACCCTTGGCCGCGCAGGGCCCGCAGGGTAGGCAAGGCGTCGTCGAAATAGCGCCAATGGGCGGGGTGGGCGAACTGGCCGTAGAGGTCCTCGAAGTAACGGTGGAATTTGGCGGCCGCCGGGAAATGCCGCCCCATGACGCGCTGGACCATTTTTTGCCACCAGGCTTTTTCGGCCCGGTCGCTTTTCAAATACTCCACCCCGTGGCGGGTTTTCCAGGCTTCCAGGAAGCTGGCCTCCACCTCTTTGACCCGGGGGCGCACGCCGTGTTTGCGCGCCACGCGGGTGTAAATGTGCCCGACCGAAGGGTGCGCGCGCAAAAGCGTGTTGCCGGCGTCGAAAAAGACCGCCCGATAAGACGACGGCGGCCTTACGCGCGCCGTCGGGCGGCCTGTTTTTCTTTCCATCGCAATTCTTTTTCCTTTTTCTTGATGTCGTCCCAGTTCGCCACGACGTCGGCGGCGGTCTTGAGCTTCAGGCCGCCGAAGACATGGGGGTGGCGGCGGACCAGTTTTTTGGCCAAGCCGTCCACCACGTCGGCCAGGGTGAAACGGCGTTTTTCAGCCGCGATCTGGGCGTGGAAAAGGATTTGGAGCAGCAGGTCCCCCAGTTCTTCGCAAACATCGTCGGGGTCGCCCTTATTAATGGCGTCGGCCACTTCGCGGGATTCCTCCCGCAGGTATTTGAGCAGACTTTTGTGGGTCTGTTTGCGGTCCCAGGGGCAGCCCCCGGGGCCCCGCAGGCGGGCCATCAGCGCCACCAGGTCTTTAAAGCCATAGTTCTTTTTCATAAGGGCCCCATTTTATCAGTTTGCCTTTTGGTAGAATTTCCGGACGGCACCTTCATGGCCTTTTACCCCGCCTTTCTGGATCTCTCCCACAAAGATTGCTTGGTGATCGGGGGCGGCGTGTTGGCCCTGCACAAAACCCGGGCGTTTGTGGAATTGGGCGCGCGGGTGACGGTGGTGGCGCCACGGGTCAAGCCCGATTTCGCGCGCTTGCGCGGGGTGCGGGTGGTGCGGCGCGGGTTCCGCCCCGGGGATTTGGCGGGGCGGCCTTGGCTGGTGGTGGCCGCGACGGACGACGAAGCCCTGCACGCCCGCGTGGCGGCCCTGTGCCGACAGCGGCGGATTTGGGTCAACGTGGTGGACCGCCCCCCGTTGTGCGATTTTATCGTGCCGTCGGTGACGCGGCGCGGGCCCGTGACCTTCGCGGTGTCCACGGGCGGGGCCAGCCCGGCCGTGGCGAAATATTTGGGTGCCGCGTTGCGGCGGCGGTTCGGCCCCGAAGTGGGGCGCCTGGTGAACGAATTGAAGAAACTGCGGCCCCGGCTGCTCGCCGTGCCCATGGCGGAACGGCGGGCGGCGTTGGCCGGGTTGGTCAACGACCGCTGGGTGTCGCGATTTAAGAAAGAGGGCCCCCGCCCCGCGGCGGCGTTTCGACGGCGGGCGGCGGCATTGTTGGATCGGAGCGTGCGTGCAAAAGCTTGAAGCGCTGTTGTTCGATTTCGCTTTCATCGGCTACCTGGCGGCGACGATTTTGTACCTCGTTTACGTTCGGAGCCGTGACGACCGCCACAGCGGGCGGGGGCACCGAATCCTGATCGCTTCGGCCGCCGTCCACACCGTCAGCCTGGGGCTGGGCCTGTGGGTCGAGGCGCACCGGCCGGGTCACGTGGCCTTCGGGTTCTGGAGCAATTGGTTCGAAAGCCTGTCGCTGTTCTCCCTGCTTATCGTCGGGGTGTTCCTGGCCGTGCAAACCCGGGCGCGGTTGGCGATCCTGGGGGCCTTCGTTTTGCCCTGGGCGGTGGTCTTGATGGGCGTGGGGCTCGCCCAGGCGTTTTTGGCGAGCCCGCGATGCCCCTTCGCTTCGGTCGAAGATTTGCTCAATATCCTGAACGCCACCCGCCGCCTGCCCGACCTGCCGGTGACCTTCGGCGCCTTTGTGCATGTGCCTCTTATTTTCTTCAGCTACGCCGCCTTCGCCAACGCCTTCGGCATCGGGTTGGCCTTCGTCATCGGCGAGCGGCAGATCAAATCCAAGCGCCCCAACGCGCTGTCGTACCGGTTGCCCCCTTTGGAAGAAATGGACCGCATCATCGCGCGGCTGGTGGCGGCGGCCTTCCCGGCGTTGACGGTGGGTCTGCTGCTGGGCCTGCGTTGGGCGCGGCTCGCCTACGGCACGACCTGGGCCTGGGACGCGAAGGTGCTGTGGTCCGTCGCCATATGGGCCGTGTACGGCTTTTATTTGGCGGTCCGCTACGGCCTGGGCTGGCGGGGCCGCCGCACGGCGTACCTGTCGCTGGCGGGGTTCGGGCTGGTGCTGTTCAGCTACACCGCGGCCAATTTCTTTTCCAAATTCCACGGTTTCGTCACGGGAAAGCTCGGATGAAACGCCTGCGCCTGGTGGGGGTGTCGCACCGCACCGCGCCGGTGGAATGGCGCGAACGGTTGGCTGTGCCCGACGACCGCCTGCCGGCCCTCGTGGAACGTTTGCGCGCCCGCGCGGCGGTGGAGGAGGCGGTGGTCCTCTCGACCTGCAACCGGGTCGAGGTGTACGCCGTGACCGAAGCCGACGACGCCGTCCGGTTGCGCGGCGAAGTGGCCCAGTGGCACAGCGACCCCCGCCTGGCCGAAACCTTTTACCAGCACGACGATGACGCGGCCGTGCGGCACCTGTTCCGCGTCGCCGCCGGGCTCGACTCGCTGGTGATCGGCGAAGCGGAGATATTGGGCCAGGTGAAGCGCGCCTACGATTTGGCGAAACAGGCCGGCGCCACGGGCAAGCTGACGAATGTGCTGTTCCAGCGGGCGATGTACGTGGGCAAGGCCGTGCGCACCCAAACCAAAATTTCCGAAGGGCCGACGTCGGTGCCCAGCCTGGCCGTGTCGCTCGCCGAGAGGATATTCGGCGACCTCGCCGCTTGCCGGGCGTTGGTGGTGGGCGCGGGCGCCATGGCCGAACTGGCCCTGCGGGCGCTCAAAAGCCAAAAGGTGGCGGAACTCGTTGTCGCCAACCGCACGGCGGAAAAAGCCGCGGCCCTGGCCCAGGCCATCGGGGCCCGCGCGGCGCTCTTCGCCGACTTAAGCAAGGAGCTCGCCCGCGCCGACATCGTGCTGTGCTCGACGGGCTCGCCCGAATTCATTTTCCGCGAGCCGCAGGTGGCCGCGGCCCTCCACGAGCGGCGGGGCCGGTCGCTCTTTTTCATCGACATCGCGGTGCCCCGCGACGTCGACCCCGCCGTGGACGCCCTGGACAACGTGTACCTGTACAACGTCGACGATTTGGAGGGCCTGGTGGCCGAGAGCCGCGGCCGCCGGGAAACGGAAATCCTTCGGGCGGGGAGTTTGGCCGACGTCAAGGCCGGGGAATTCGCGCCCTGGTACGAATCCTGGCGGGCCGGCGTCCGCGCGGCCCTGCGTCACGGCGACCGCGACATGGCGACCGCCGAAATGGAGGCCAACGGATGACGCGCCTGCGCATCGGCACCCGGGGCAGCGCTCTGGCACTGGCCCAATCGAATCACGTCAAAGCCCGGCTCGAGGCCCTTTCGCCGGAAGTGGCGGTGGATTTGCTGATCATCAAGACCACCGGCGACAAAATGTCCGAAAGCGCCCTCGGCGCCATCGGCGGCAAGGGCGTGTTCATCAAGGAGATCGAGGAGGCGTTGTTGGACGGGCGCGTGGATTTGGCCGTTCATTCGCTGAAGGACGTGCCCACGGATTTGGCTCCCGGCTTGGCGCTGTCGGCGGTTTTGGAGCGCGAGGACCCGCGCGATTGCCTGGTCTCGCGCTTCGGCGAGCAACTGTTGGAGTTGCCGCGCGGGGCCGTGGTGGGCACGAGTTCCCTGCGGCGGCAGGCGCAAATCCGCGCGGCCAAAAAGGGTCTGCGCGTGGAAGACCTGCGCGGCAACCTCGACACCCGCCTCGCCAAGGTCTCGCGGGGCGACGTGGACGCCGCCGTGGTGGCCTACGCGGGCGTGCGGCGCCTGGGCCGCGCGGAGGAAGTGTCGGAGGTGATTCCCCTCGACATCATGTTGCCGGCCCCGGGGCAGGGCTTTGTGACCATCGAAACCCGGCGCGACGACGAGCGGGCGCTCCCCTGGGTGGCGCGGTTGAACGACCCCGCCGCCGAGCGCGCGGCGCGGGCCGAGCGTTCGTTCTTGGCGGGGCTGGGGGGCGGCTGTCGTGTGCCCTACGGCGCCCACGCCCGCGAGGAGAACGGCCGCCTGGTGTTGGACGGCCTGGTGATTTCGGTGGACGGGCGCGAATCGGTGCGCGGCCGCCGGGAGGGCGACCCGGCGCGGGCCGGCGCCCTGGGGGCGGAACTGGCCCGGGAATTGATTGAACGGGGCGCCCTGGCGATTATTGAATCGTTGGCCAAATAGGATCGACTATGAAACGTTATTTCTCGATTGTGGACCGAAAACTTCAAGAGGGGGGCGGGCCCGAGAGCCCGGTGTGGCTCATCACCGCGCCCACGGAAGAGGAGCAAAAATCCCTGCTGGCGGAACTGAAGATCGACGAGCACACCCTGCACTCCGCGCTCGACCCCGACGAACCCGCCCGCCTCGAGTACGAACCCGACCACACGGCGATGATTTTCAACCGGCCCAAGAATTACTCGGAAAAGGACAAGTTCCTTTTTAAAATCGGCTCCCTCGGCCTGTTCCTGTTTGAAAAGCGGTTGGTCATCGTGACGGTGGACGACGTCCCCCTGTTGAGCGGCAAGGGCTTCAACGCCATCGATTCGGTGTCCGACGTGCTTTTGCGGGTGCTCAACCGGGCCATCGGCCATTTCCTCGAGCACTTGAAGGTGATCAACATGATCGCCGACGACATCGAGAAGAAAATCAACTCCTCCATGGAAAACAAACACCTGCTCAATTTGTTCAGCCTGGAGAAATCCCTCGTTTATTATTTGAACGCCATCGCCGGGAACGACGCCGTGTTGACGCGCCTCAAAAACAGCGCCGGTCGGCTGAACTTTTCGCCCCACCTCGTGGAATTTCTGGAAGACGTCATCATTGAAAACACGCAGTGTTACCGCCAATCGGAAATCTATTCCAACATCTTGGCCAGCCTGATGGACGCGCGGGCCTCGATCGTGAGCAACAACTTGAATATTTTGATGAAGACCTTGAACCTCATGACCATCGTCATCATGATCCCCACGCTCATCGTCAGCGTTTTTTCCATGAACGTCACCATACCGCTCGAGAAACACGAATTGGCTTTTTGGTTCATCGTGGCGCTGGCGGTCATTTCGGGCGTCGGGGTGTTGATGTGGTGGAACTACTTCATTAAAACCCTCCACAAAAAACACAAATGACTCAACGTCCGTCCGTCGGCAGGGTGTCGCTGGTGGGCGCGGGGCCCGGACGGCCGGACCTTTTGACCTTGCGCGGCGCGGCGCTGTTGACCCGGGCCGATGTCGTGGTGTTGGACGCCTTGGTCGACCGCGCGCTGTTGCGCCATGGCCGACCCGGCGTCCGTGTCGTGGACGCGGGCAAGCGCGGCCACGGCCGCGCGCTCATGGGCCAACCCGCCATCAATCGTCTTTTGGTGCGTCTGGCGCGCGCGGGGAAAAACGTCGTGCGCTTGAAAGGCGGGGACCCCTGCCTCTTCGGCCGCGGGGGGGAAGAGGCCGAGGCCCTGGCCGCGGCGGGCGTTCCCTTTGAAATCGTGCCCGGGGTGTCCTCCGTGACGGCCGTCCCGGCCCACGCCGGGGTGCCCCTGACCCACCGGGACTTCACCTCCACCGTCACCGTCGTGACCGGCCACGGCCAAGCGCCCAACCGGTATTGGAGGGAGTCCGCCTCCCGGCCCGCGCGACCCGCCGTGGATTGGAAGGCCCTGCCGCGCGACGGGACCCTGGTGGTCTTGATGGGTTTGAAAAACGCCGCGACCATCGCCGCCGATCTGCTTCGCGCCGGTTGGGCGCCGGACACGCCCTCCCTGGCCGTGGCCTCGGGCACGTTGCCGGAACAAAAGACGGTCCGGGCCCCCTTGGCGGAATTCGGCGCGGCCCTGCGGCGCGCGCGGCTGTCGCCCCCGGGGCTCTTGGTGTTCGGCCGGGTGGCGGGCCTGGGCCCCAAGCTGGATTGGTTTTCGCGCCGGCCGCTCGTTGGCAAAAAGATTCTCGTGGCGCGACCGGCCGAACAGGCCGGCCCGTTGACGTCCCTGTTGGAAGAGCGGGGCGCCCGTGTGGTGGAGTGCCCGGCCATCCGCATCGACCCCTTGAAGCCCTTGTTCGCTGTACGCAAAGCCCTGCGGGCTTTCGATTTCGACGGCGCGCTGTTCACGAGCGTCAACGCCGTCCGCCACGCCCGCCCCCATCTGCCCGCGGGCTGGCCCCCGCGCGCCCGGGCTTACGCCGTGGGCCCCAAAACCGCCGACGCGATGGCGGCGGCGGGGATCCCCGTGACGGGCGTCGCGGGAGAGTACAACGCCGAGGGGCTCGCGCGCATCTTGAAAAAGCCCCTGCGCGGAAAAAAGTTTCTTTTCCCGCGGGCCGAATCGGGCCGCGACGTCTTGATCCGCTTTTTGGAAAAGGCCGGGGCGACCGTGACCCTCTGGCCCGTGTACCGCACGACCCCCCTGGCCCCGCCCCGGCCCGTGCGGCGGGATCTGTTGTCGGGGCGTTTCGACGCGGCGGCTTTCACCTCGTCCTCCACCGTCGAGGCGGTGCTGGGGGCGATTTCGCCGGCGGCGCGGCGAAAAATATTCAAAGGGACGCGGGCCCTGTCCATCGGGCCCCTCACTTCGAAAACCCTGCGCGCCCACGGGGCGGGCCGGGGCCTCGTGGAAGCGCGGGGCGCCACCGTGGAGTCCATGGTGGACGCCCTGGAAAAGGCCTGGGCCCAGCGATGACCCCGGTCCCCATGGACCGCCTCGCGCGCGTTTTGCGCCGGGCCCTCGCGGCCGGCGGCCGTGTGGTGCGCCGGGGCGCGGGACGCCGGTTCACCGTCGCGCACAAAGGCGTGGTCAACATCGTGACGTCCGTCGACAAAGCGGCGGAGCGCGCCATCCGCCGCGTCATCGCGGGGGTCTTCCCCGACCACGGATTTTTGATGGAGGAATCGGGCGCCCGTCCGTCGCGCTCCCCCTACCGTTGGGTGGTGGACCCCCTGGACGGCACGGTCAACTTCGCCCACGGCCTGCCGATTTCCTGCGTGTCGATCGGTCTGGAAAAGGACGGTCGGGTGATCCTGGGCGGGGTGTTGGACCCCTACCGACGGGAGCTGTTCACCGCCGCGCGGGGGAAGGGCGCGCACCTCAACGGGCGGCGGCTCCGGGTGTCGCGCACGGCGAAACTCATCGACGCGCTCCTCGTCACCGGCTTTCCCTACGACCGGTACAAAAAAGCGGCCTACTACCTGTCGTTCGTCGAGAAGTTCATGAAGCGGACCCAGGGCCTGCGCCGCCTGGGGGCGGCGGCCCTGGACCTGGCCCACGTGGCCGCCGGGCGGTTTGACGGCTATTGGGAATTCAATTTGCAACCCTGGGACGCGGCGGCGGGCCTCCTTCTCGTGCAAGAGGCCGGCGGCCGGGTGACGAATTTTCGGGGCGCGCCCTACACGCTCGCGGACACGTCCCAAACCCTCGCCTCCAACGGGCGGCTTCACGAGGCCATGCGTCGGCTATTGTCGGATAAAGTAAAATAGCGCCATGCCGTTCCCCCAAGTCCGTCCCCGACGATTGCGCGCCTCCGACGGCGCGCGCCGCCTGGTCCGGGAAACCCACCTGACCCCGGCCGATTTCGTTCAACCCCTGTTTGTCCGTCCCGGCAAGGGCGAGCGCCGCCCCGTGTGGTCCATGCCGGGCGTTGCCCAAATTTCCGTCGATATCGCCGTGAAGGAAGCCCGGGAGTTGCGGCGTCTGGGCGTGCCCGCCGTGATCCTCTTCGGCGTGCCGGCCGTGAAAGACGCCGCCGGAACCGACGCCGCCAGTCCCGACGGGATCGTGCAAAGGGCCGTTCGGGCGATCAAGGACGCCTGCCCCGACCTGGTGGTCGTCACCGACCTCTGTTTGTGCGAATACACCGACCACGGCCATTGCGGTGTGTTGACGGGCGCGGGCCGCGCGGCCGTCATCGACAACGACGCGACGTTGGATTTGCTGGGGCGCATCGCCCAAACGCAGGCGGCCGCGGGGGCCGACTGGGTCGCCCCCTCGGGCATGATGGACGGCGCCGTGGGCGCGATCCGCCGCGCGCTGGACGAGGGCGGACACGCGGGCACGGCCATCCTCGCCTACGCGGCCAAGTACGCCTCGGCTTTCTACGGGCCTTTCCGTGACGCGGCCCAATCGACCCCGGCCTTCGGCGACCGCCGCTCGCACCAGATGGACGCCGCCAACGCCCGCGAAGCCCTGCGGGAGGTGGCCCTCGACGTCAAAGAGGGCGCCGACATGGTGATGGTGAAACCCGCGTTGTCCTATTTGGACATCGTTCGCCGCGTGCGCGACCGCTTCGACGTGCCGGTGGCGGCCTACAACGTCTCCGGCGAGTACGCCCTGGTCAAGGCGGCCGCCCTAAAAGGCTGGATCGACGGCGACCGCGTGATGGAAGAAATCCTCCTGTCCATCAAACGGGCCGGGGCGGACGTGATTTTGACGTACCACGCGCGGGAGATGGCGCGCCGGCTCGTTTGAAGAGTGCGCGATTCCTGGCGCTGGCCTTGCTGGCCGGGTGCGCGCCGCGCTTGTTTGTGAAACCGCCGGGCGACCCCGCCGCGGGCGTCCTGGTCCGCTGGTGGGGCCATTCCTGTTTTTCTTTGACGGACAGCGCGGGACGGACGATCCTGATCGACCCCTTTGACGACAGCGTCGATTACCCGGCCCCGACTCCGCGGCCGGACGCGCTGTTGGTGACCCACGCGCATTTCGACCACGCCAATTTTCCCGGGGCGGCCCCGGAACCGTTGTTGAAGCCGCCGACCCGGGAGCCCGACACCGAGGATTCCAACGGCCCGGGTCGCGGTTCGCCGCGCCGACCGGCGCCGCCCCGATGGCCCTACGCCGTCGTGCGGACCACGGGGACCCACACGGCCGCGGGGGTGGAAGTGGTGGGCGTGTCGGCCGACCACGACGACCAGGGCGGGCGTCGGCACGGATTCACCGCGGTGTACGTTTGGGGCATGGGCGGGCTCCGGTTCGCCCATCTGGGGGACATCGGCCAAACGTCCCTGCGGCCCGATCAACGGGCGGCCCTGGCCGGGGTCGACGTGCTTTTTGTTCCGGTGGGGGGAAAAACCACCGTCGACGCGGCCGGCGCCTGGGCCTTGATAAAAGAAATCGCCCCCCGGGCCGTTGTGCCCATGCATTACGGCACGGCGCGCGTTCGTTTTTTTGAGTTTGAGCCGATCCATGTGTTTCTGCGGGACGCCCCGAACGTTCGCTGGCTCGACGGGGACACGTTCCGCGTCCGCCGCGACGACCTGACGTCGGACACCGCGGTGTACGTGCCGGCCCCCCCGGGGACGGTCAAAAAGGAGGCCCCATGACGCGATCCGAGGAGTTTTTCAAATTGGCGCAGCGCACCTTCGTCGGCGGAGTCAACTCGCCGGTGCGGGCGTTCAAGGCCGTGGGCGGGACCCCGATTTTCTTTGAGCGCGCCCGGGGCGCCCACCTGTTCGACGTGGACGGCCGTCGGTTTGTCGATTACGTGGGCTCCTGGGGGCCGATGATTTTGGGCCACGCGCACCCCACGGTGGTGAAGGCCGCCGAGCGGGCGCTGGAGCGGGGCTCCTCCTTCGGCGCGCCCTGCCCGGCGGAATTGGATCTGGCCTGGCTCGTGCGCGACGCGGTGCCTTCGGTCGAATTGATCCGCTTCACGAGCTCCGGCACCGAAGCCTGCATGTCGGCCCTGCGCCTGGCGCGGGGCTTTACGGGCCGCAAACTGGTTGTGAAATTCGCCGGCTGTTACCACGGCCACGGCGACAGCCTGCTTGTGGCCGCGGGAAGCGGCGCCCTCACGCTGGGCACGCCGACCTCCCAGGGCGTTCCGGAAGAACTGGCGCGGCTCACCCTGGTGCTGCCCTACAACGACGCGGCGGCCCTGCAAAAAGCTTTCAAACGGTTCGGGCCCAAGATCGCGGCGGTGATCGTCGAGCCCGTGGTGGGAAACATGGGGGTCGTCGCGCCCTCGGCGGAATTTTTGGAGACCCTGGACCGCGTGCCGCGCAAAAACGGCGCGCTTCTCATCGTCGACGAAGTGATGACGGGATTTCGCGTGGGGCCCGGCGGGGCCCAGCGGGCCCTGGGGCTCCGGGCCGACCTCACGACTTTCGGCAAGATCATCGGCGGCGGCTTGCCGGTGGGCGCCCTGGGCGGGGCGCGGAAAATCATGGAAAAGCTGGCCCCGCTCGGGCCCGTCTACCAGGCGGGCACGTTGTCGGGCAACCCCGTGGCCATGGCGGCCGGGGCGGCGACGCTGGCGCTCCTTAAGCGCGAACCCCCTTACAAAGTGCTTCAGGACCGCACGGACTCGCTCACCTACGGCCTGCGGGCCATCGCCCGCCGCCACCGGCGGGACATCACCGTCAACGCTTTCGGGTCGATGTTCACGCTGTTCTTCACCCGGGGCCCGGTGTCCGATCTGGTGTCCGCTGAAAAGGCGGACACGCGCGCCTACGGCAAATTCTTCCACGCGCTGCTCAAGCGCGGGGTCTATTTCCCGCCGTCCCAGTTCGAGGCGGCTTTCGTGTCCGCGGCCCATTCCCCCTCGGACATCGAGAAAACCCTCGCCGCCGCGGACGCCGCCTTCCACGAGGTCTGATGGCCGACGTTCTCTGGCTGTCCGAAAAAGACGTGGCCGACCTCCTGTCGGTCGAAAGCGCGTTGCCCATGGTGGAGGCGGCCTTCGCCCAATTGGCCCGGGGCGAGGCCCAAATGCCGCCCAAGTTGTACCTGGAGTTTAAGGAATACAACGGCGACCTGCGGGCCATGCCCGCCTACCTGCCCAAAACCGCCTGCGCCGACGGGCGGCCCTACGCGGGCGTCAAGGTGGTCAACTCGCACCCGGACAACCCCCGGCGCGGTCTGCCGACGGTCCAAGCCATCTACATTTTAAATGACCCGGAGACCGGCGCCCCCCTGGCGGTGATGGCCGCCGGGCGGCTCACCGACGTGCGCACCGGCGCCGCCGGCGGGGTGGCCGCCAAGCATTTGGCCCGTCGAGATTCGAAGGTCCTGGGGCTTGTGGGCGCGGGACGCCAGGCCGGCGCGCAATGGGAGGCCCTGTCGAGCCTTTTCCCGTTGACGGAAGTGCGGGTCGCCGCCGCGACCGAAGAGGAAAGCGCCGCTTTTTGTCGCCGCCACCACCGCCCCGGGGGGCCGTTGCTCCGTCCCGTGGGAATCCCCGAGGCCTGCGACGCCGACATCGTGGTCACCACCACCCCCGGCCGCCGCGTGGTGGTGCGCCCGGAGTGGATCAAGGACGGCACGCACATCAACGCCATCGGCGCCGACGCCCCGGGCAAGCAGGAACTGGACGCCGGCGTGCTGCAAAAGGCCCGCATCATCGTCGACAGCCCCGAACAGGCCATGCACTCGGGGGAGATCAACGTGCCGTTGACCACCGGGGCGATTTCGCCGCGGCACATCGCCGCCTCCCTCGGGGAAGTGGTGATCGGCAAGAAACCCGGGCGGGTGACCGAGCGGGACATCACCGTTTTTGATTCCACCGGCCTGGCCATCCAAGACGTGGCCGTGGCCGCCTGCGTTTACCAACGCGCTGTTCAACTTCAGAGAGGGACGAAAGTCCCTCTCTAATCCAAGAAAAGAGATCCCCATGCCCGATATCCAGCCCTTTCGCGCCTTTGTGTACGGCGCGAAGCACCAAAAGAACATCCAATCCCTGGTGTGCCCGCCCTACGACGTGATTTCTCCCGAAGGGCGCGCCGCCCTGGTCAAAAAAGACCCCGGCAATTTTGTCCGCGTCGAACTGCCCGCGGGGGACGCCGCGACCCGGTACGGCGACGCCGCCCGCCTTTGGAGCGAATGGGTGGAACAAGGGGTGCTGGAGCGGGACGAGCGCCCCTGTCTTTACGGTTACGAGGCGCGGTTTCGGTCCCAGGTGGACGGCCGTCTTTTGAAGCGGCGCGGTTTTTTCGCCTCGCTCAAAACCGCGCCCTGGGGGCGCGGGGTCTTCCCCCACGAAAAAACCCTTCCCACCCACAAAGTGGACCGGTTGAATTTGTTCAAGGCCGCCCGCGTCCAAACCAGCCCCATACAGCTTTTGGCCCAAGACCGTTCGGGGGCCATCGCGCGGACGGTAAACGAGGGCATGGCGGGCCGCCCTTGGTTGCGGTTCACCGATGAAGCGGGCGTGACGCACAGTCTTTGGAAATGGCCGGAAGGGCCCCGCACGCGCCGGTTGACGGCCCTCTTCAAAAAGTCCCCCTGCGCGATCGCCGACGGTCACCACCGCTACGAAACGTCGCTCAATTACGCGGCCTGGGCCAAGAAGAAGGGCCGGGCCCTTTTCCCCGGGGCGGGCCGGGTGATGGCTTATTTTTCCTCATCGGACGACCGGGGGTTGGAGGTTTTGCCGACCCACCGCGCGGTGCCCTGGGAAAAACGAAAATTCGTGAATCTGGAGAAATGGGGGACCTTGACGCCGCTCCCGGGGCTGGGCGCCTTAAAGAAGTTGATCGACGGGCGGGAGCCGGCGGGCGCCCTGGCCGTGGGGGTTTTTCGCGAGGGGCGGTATTATCGCTACGCCTTCAATAAAATTCCGTCGGAGCTCAAAGGCACGCCCCATCAAAAATTGGCCGCCACGATTTTGCACGCGGGGGCGCTAAAGGGGTTGGGCAAAGAAGATTTTTTCTTCACCCGGGACCCCAAGGAGGCCGCCCGCCGCGCGGGCGCGACCAAGGGATGGGCTTTTTTCCTCGCCCCCAACACCGTGGCCGAGGTGCTGGAGGTCTCCACCGCGGGTTTGGTGATGCCGCCCAAAAGCACCTATTTCTACCCCAAGATGCCGTCGGGCATGCTCAGTATGTCCCTGCAGGGCGCGCTGTAACTTTTTTAAAAGCGAACCCCCGCGCGGAGAACCCGCGCGGGGGTTTTGCTTTTCAAGGGGTCCGGCTTACGGCAGGCGGACGTTGGCGGCTTGAAGACCTTTCGGCCCTTTCACCACATCGAACTCCACGGCCTGGCCCTCTTCGAGGGATTTGTAGCCCTCGGCCTGGATGGCGGAGAAGTGAACGAACACGTCTTCTCCGGTTTCCGGGGTGATGAAACCATAGCCTTTGGAGGCGTTAAACCATTTCACTGTACCCTTCATTGAATCGCGTCACCGTCCTGTGTAAGCGTTATTTGGACACCGGCCCCTTGATGGAACGCAAAACAAAAAAAACCGCTCGGGGATTAACCCCGTGCGGTTTTCACGATGTGTTGCGGTTGCGGCATCAGTACCTTGAATCCAACTTACTCAATCAGTATAACAGCCGATCCCCCTTTTTACAAGAGACGCGCGCGTCGCTGTTACAATATGTTTACATTGTCTTAATGGGTTCCCCGTCGCGCTGGGTTTATAATTTTCCTCAATGAATAATCGGGTGTTGCGCGTGATTGTGGCGTCGTTGTACGCGGCCCAAAGCCTTTCGGCGGAAGGGGGGGGCGCCCGATTTCGGGCGTCGGCGGGCCATTGCAAAAACACCGGTGTTCCGGCGGGGGTATCACCGCCTTTGGAATGGCCCGGCGTTTCGCCCTTCGTTCCGGGGGCGACCGCGGGCCTCGGCGTCGCCCCCGGAACGTCCCGCGCCCGTGTCCTGGCGGCGTTGGACCCGGCCTTCGGCACCGTGCGCCGCCTGGCGGAGCCGGCGCGTCCCTCGGGGGGCCCGCTCTTTGTCCATCTTCAAGACGTCCACCGCAACACGGACGCCCAGGCCAATCTGGCCCGCGCCGTCGAGGCGTTGACCGCCGGGGGGCTCGCGCGGGTGGTGGGATTGGAAGGCGGGTGGGGGGAGTTGCCGGTGACGGCTTACCAACGCCATTCGGACCGGGCGGCGGTTCAAACCGCGGCGGACTCCCTTTTTCGCACCGGGCGCGTGTCCGGGCCCGTGTTCGCGGGGCTGACGGGGCGGGGAAAATTTTATGGTTTGGAAGACAAAGCGGCCTACCACCGCAACGTGGCGGCGTACCGGGCCGCCCGCGCAACGGTCGCCACCGCCCGCAGGGCTTTGGCGGAAGCGCACCGCAACAGGAGCCGGGCCAAAACCCGGGTGAACCAGGCCCTGCGCGCGTGGGACGACGCCGTCGAAGCCCGTGAACGGGGCGAACTGGGCCTGGGGGCCTTCACCGAAACCCTCGCGGGTCTTCTGCCGGACGGTGACTTCCCCGAAAGTGTTCGTTTGTTTCGTCGGGCCTGGGCGGCGGAGAACCGTTTGGATTTCCCCCGGGTGGAACGCGAACGCGACGCGCTGGTCCGCCGCCTGCTCCCCCGGTTGACGATCCCCGAGGTGGAGGATTTGCGCCGTCGCGCGTGGGCCCACCGCTCGGGCGCCGCCCCTGGGGGGGAATTTTATTTTCACCTTCGGGCCCTCTGTCGGCGGGCGGGCGCTCCGCTCGAGGATTACCCCGCCTTCAGCGCCTATGTGGGATACGTTCGGCTCGCCGACCGGATTTCCGTTGAGCGGCTTCTCGGGGACTTGACCGAGTGGGAAGACCGCGTCGTGCGTCGCTGGGCCCTCTCCCTCGGAGAAAAACAATGGGCGGCGGAAACGCGACGCCTGCGGCTGGCCTCCAAATTGGTCGATTTCGCCCTCACGCCCTCGGAGTGGCGGGCGTGGCGGGCGGACCCCGTCCGCCCGACCGCTCTGCGCCCTTTGGAGGAATTTTACGAAGCGGCCGACGCGCGGGACGCGACAATGGCCGACCGGGCCCTGGCCTTGGCCCGCGGCGTGCCGGCGGGGGAACCGGTGGTGATCGTGACCGGGGGGTACCACGGCGACGGCCTGGCCCGACGGTTGTCGGAAGCGGGCGCGACCGTGATCCAATGGACGCCCAAAATATCCCGGGCCGAAACCGCGCGGGGATCGGCCTATTTGAGCGTTTTCGCCCAGGAAAAAACACCCCTGGAAAGATTGATGCAGGGCGAAAAACTGTTCCTCGCCCCGCCTGTGGCCGAGCCGCTGCGCACGGAAGGCCCCTGGGCCGTGGCCGCGGCCGGCCGATTGGCGCGGGACCCGTTCCCCCTGACGGAGGGGGAACGCGCTTTGTTGGAGGCGTTTTTCCGGTCAACGGGGGCGAAGAATTTGCGCATCACCGACGCTCGCGTGGAATCCATTCCGGGGTTTGATGTCGAGGGGGCCGACCGGCGCGTGGTCTTCACCCTCGCGAACCGGAGCGGACGTCACGAAATCGTCGTCTACGCCAAAAACAAAACGGCCCTATTGCGTGTGGCGTTGAAAGGGTCCCGCGGGTTTCGGGCGCGCCGCGCGCTGCATCGGTTGGCCCGGCGAATGGGCCGATGGTTGAAGCCGCCGGGCCCGCCCCAAACCCCGCCCGGGCCCCCCGCGGGCCGCCGTCGGTTCGTTTTGGGGGCTCTGGCGTTGATCGGCCAGGGCGCGAGCGAAAAGGCCCGGGCCGTCCTGCCCGGATTTTGGCTGGAATTGGCCCGGGACAGGGCGCGTCCCTATCGGGGCGGCGACGCCGCGCGCGCGGCGGAAGCCTTTTTCGCGGCGTGGAAGAATTACGCCCCGCGTCCGGCGGGGCCCGGACGGGAAAACGCCCGCGGCGAACTGTTGGCGCGGGCGGCGTCGTTTTCGCCCGGGTTCGTTAAAACCGTGGAAGGCTTGGTCCGCCTCGCGGAGAACCCCGACCCGGAAACGGCGGATCCCCGGAACGCCCGCGACGCGTTGAACGCCGAACTCCTCCCCGAAGGGTTCCTGGCGGAAATCGAATGGCAACGCGGCCCGTCCGGCGCTCCGGCGCTGGTGTTGTCTTCATCCCGGATTTTGGAAATCGACGAGTTCGCCTTGGACGGGAAACCCCACGTGGGCTATCTCGTGCGGGGGGACGGAACAATCCCCGCGGGCGAGGACGGGTATTCCACCCACGAAGGAGTGATCGTCGTGCGCGAGGAGGCCGTGGAGCACACCGTGATGGTGAGTTTTTGGCCCCAATTCGATTCCCTCCTTCGCGAGCGGGGGCCTTCCCTGCTTGAGGAGCTTCGCCGGGTGCTGGGGACCGACCCGACGGCGTTTTTCCTGCGGCACGTCCGTTTTTTCGCTTTGCGCGCCCAATTCGCCGAAGAGTTCCGCCGTCTTGGGAAACCCTTTGTCGACACCCCGGGCGCCCTGCGGTCGAACCTTTCGCCCGATTGGCAAATCGAACTGCGCGAATACGCGGAAACCCGCCGGTGGTTGACGGCGGACCACCCCGATTTCCTCGAGGTGAAAGCCAAGCTCATGCGGGAATTCACGCGCGCGGTGCGCGCGCACGAATTGGCCCACGAACGGGCCCTGCCCGCGGACGGCGAGCCGATCGCCTACATCAACGAAATTTTGGTGACACCCTTGGCGGTCTTCGGCGTGGTGCGCACGGCCTTTCGCGGGCTGTCCGGCGGGATGTCGGGGCTGACGCCCGCCGAGGCCAAAAAAATACTGCGCTTGGTGGGTCGTTCGTTGGGTTTGCCCGAAGGGGACCCCGTCGAGGCGGATTTTTTCCGCGCCCTTCCCCGACTCAATTTCCCCCTTTTCCTTTCCCGCCTGGAGGAGGAATACCGTCGTGAATTTCAACGGGCACCGGCCGTGCGGCCCGAGCATCTCAACACCGCGCGGCGCCGGCTTGCCCCCGGGCGCGCGACGAGCCTGTTGGGGGTGGCCCTGGCGGAAGCGGCGGGGGTCCGCTTCGGGGTGCCGGCGATCCGCGCGGGCGGGTTCTACAAGGCGGTCGCTCCCCTGCTGGGCACCGGAGGCGCCCTGGCGGCCGTTGCCGCGGCGTCCGCCCTGCCCGTGGCTCCTTCCGTTGTCGGGGTCACCGCGCCCCTCACGGGGGCGTTGTACGGCGCGCTGTTCGCCTTCGTCCACACGCCCCGGGCCCTCCGCCTGTTGGCGTTGAAGTCGCCCGTCACCGACCCGGAAACGGATATTAAAAAAACCGCGATCATGGCATTGATTTACGCCCTGACGGTGACACTCACGGTGTGGAGCGCGGGGGATTTTGGTTGGGGGAGGCTGGCCCTTTCCCCCGGGGGCGCGGCCCTGGCGGCGCTGTGGACGGTGGTTTTGGCTGTTCATGGGGGTTTCGATGGATGGGGGCGTCGGGCGGGCCGTTCCGCTTCCTTGAAGGACGGGGGGGAGGCAACCGTCACCGATTGGACGCGCGATCTTTTGCCCCCGGTGGTCCCCTTGGGTTTGGACACCGTTGATCGGCTCACGCGGTTTGACGCCATAGCCGCCGACATCGACACCCCGTTCCGTTCGGTCGGTTTGGCCGGGCCGCTGCGAAGCGAAACCGCGACCCCCGCCTTGGCCCTCTTGACGGGTTTCCTTCTGGGGCGCGCGCCGGAACGGAACGCCCCGGAAAAACCGTTGGTGCTGGTCGCTCTGGTGGCGGAAAAAGACATGGACGACCGGTTGCGCGGGGAATTGGAAACGACGGCCCGCGCGGTCGCGCGGACCCGCCGCGCGGGTACGCGGGATGTGCGGCTGGTCCTGGCGCCGGACAACGGGCGAGCGGCGGACCGGTTGCGCGATTGGGTTCTGGACAATACCCCCGGCGTGGTGGTCGCCGAAACGGTCGCCGAGACGGGGGCCCTGGGGTTGGCCGCGTTGGCCGGGGTGGTGGAGCGTTGGGGACCCGCGGGGGAAGCCGCGGTGCTGCTGTCGTGCACGGCGGGGTTCGCGCCGCTGATTCCCCGCGACGCCCCGTTGGACAATTTGCCGGAAGCGGTGGCGGTCGCCCTGCGGATCTTAATCGAAAGTTTGGCGGCGCGGCCGCTCGCGCCGGTGGATTTTTCCACGCTGTTGCGCGCGGCGGAAAAAATCGATCAAAGCGCTTAAGCTTTAGAGTGGGGACAACGCCCGGCGGGCGGTGAGGGCCAAATCGCGGGCCTCGGCGGCGGTCCGCGCCAGGGCGGTGAGGTGGCCCATCTTGCGACCGGGACGGGCCTCGGCCTTGCCGTAGAGGTGCAGTTTCACGTCGGGCAGAACCAGGCCCCGTTGCCAGACCGGTTCGCCCTTGGCCCACAAATCCCCCAACAGGTTCGCCATCGCGGCCGGCGCGAAAAAGTCCGTCGCCCCCAGCGGCAGTCCGCAGACCGCCCGCAGCTGCTGTTCAAATTGGTTCGTTACCGACGCGTCGATGGTCAGGTGCCCCGAATTGTGGGGGCGCGGGGCGAGTTCGTTGATGATCAGCCGTCCGTTCTTGGCCAAAAAGAATTCCACGCACATCACCCCCACCACGTCCAGGGCCCGCAACACCTCGTGGGCGATTTTGACGGCCTCCGCCGATTGCCGCGCCGTGGGGGTCACCGCCGGCGACACCGAGAGGTCGAGGATGTGGTTGGCGTGGGCGTTCTCAATGGCGCCCCAGTCGGTCACGGCGCCGTTCACGGAACGCGCGGCCACCACCGACAGCTCGCAGGAAAAATCAATGAACGATTCCAGCACCGCTTCCCGGCCGCCCAGGGCGGCGAAAGCGTCGGCGGCCTCTTCCGGTTTGCGGATGACCCGTTGGCCTTTCCCATCGTAACCGAAGCCGGCGGTTTTGAGCACGGCGGGAGTGCCCAACGCGGTCAGGGCGTCCGTCAATTCCGCCGGGTTCCGCACGTGGCGGAAGGCGGCGACGGGGAAACCCTTTTGGGACAAAAATTGTTTTTCGCGCAGACGGTGTTGGGAAATGTGCAGGGCCTGGGCGTTGGGCCGCACGGGAGCGCCCTCTTCGGCGGCGGTCACGCAGGCCGCGGGGACGTTCTCGAACTCGAAAGTCACGACCTTCACCCCCCGGGCGAACTCCCGGACGGCGTCCAGGTCGTCGTAAGAAGCCGTGATTTCCACGTCGGCCACTTGGCCGGTGGGGGTGTCGGACTCGGGAGAAAATGTGTGGACACGGTAGCCGAGCCGGCGGGCCGCCAGGGCGAACATCCGGCCCAACTGGCCGGACCCCAGCACGCCGACCGCCGAGCCGGGCGGAACGACGGTCATTTTGGCAGGACGGCTTTTAGAACCGTCCGTGTTTGACGGGAACGGAAGGCGTGAAGTTTCTTTTGTAAAGCGGGGTTGGCCAGCGCGAGAATGCCCACCGCCAAAAGGCCCGCGTTGGTCGCCCCGGCCTTGCCGATGGCGAGGCACCCGACGGGCACGCCCGCCGGCATTTGGGCGATGGACAAAAGAGAGTCCAGCCCTTTGAGCGCGCGGCTTTCCACGGGGACGCCCAGAACGGGCAGGACCGTGTGGGCGGCGGTCATGCCCGGCAGATGGGCGGCGCCGCCGGCCCCGGCGATGATGACCCGCACCCCCCGGGCTTCGGCCGCCGCGGCGAAACGGGCCATCTTGACGGGCGTGCGGTGGGCCGACACCACGTGTTTTTCGTGGGGCACGTCGAAATCCTTAAGAACCTGGACGGCGTGTTGCATGGTGTCCCAATCGGAGGTGGACCCCATGATGACGGCGACGAGCGGTTTGGCCATGGGGCCATTTTAGAAAATCCCGCGCCGTGCCGGATGGTATATAATGGAAATGATCGTTTTGCCGAGGTAGCTCAGTTGGTAGAGCACCCGCCTTGCGACCGAGCTAAGGGAAGCGAGGAAGTGGTTGGAGGGCGTTAGCCCGGAAACCATAAGCGGCGAGGCCGATGCAAATAAAAAATTGCCGAGGTAGCTCAGTTGGTAGAGCACCCGCCTTG
>Ga0268298_10002378_pt1 | contig 20614 bp, 20 predicted proteins | sample WWTPWeurt_MetaG_FD_194462 | JGI IMG/M metagenome (GOLD analysis project Ga0268298, IMG submission 194462) | Activated sludge microbial communities from WWTP in Nijmegen, Gelderland, Netherland - WWTP Weurt | ecosystem: Engineered > WWTP > Aerobic digester > Activated sludge | place... | reverse complement strand
GGGTTCGACCCTGCAATTCCTGCGGAGCGAAGCCGACGAGATCCACCGCGCGGTCGTTGACGAAACTGAACCGGAACTGGTCGTCCAGGGTAAAGATCAGGTCCGGCGACGCTTCGACGAGAAACCGGTGGAGATTTTCCGAATACTCCAACTGGCGGGCGATTTCCCGATTCGTGCGCTCCAGGTACCGACGTTGGACGACCCGGCGCACCGTGTGCAGCAGCACTTCGACCTCATAGGGTTTGCGCAGGTAATCGCTGGCCCCCAGGCGCAAGGCACCGATCGCCGATTCGACCATGGTGTCCCCGCTGATGACGATGACCGCCGTATCGACGCTGGCGCTGCGTATCATCCCCAGCAGGTCGAGCCCGTCGAGATCGCCCAAGTGAAGGTCGAGGAGAATAAGGTCGATGCCGCCCGCCATCAGGGAGGCCAAAGCCTCCTGGCCGCTCGCGCAGGGAAAGACATCGTAGCCGCTGCGCCGGAGGATGGCGCAAAGGCTGTCGCGCAACAGCGGCTCGTCGTCGACGACCAGGATTCGCGCCCCTTCAGGGGAAAATCCGGTCACCCCTTCGCCAACAGTGGGTAAATCCGCACCCAACACGCTGCATCCGCCCCCAGGAAAACGAAAACTATCCCCGCATTGTATCCACTATTTGACGTCAATCAGGATTTCCCCGAAAAGGGAAGGAGAACCTGGAAGCGGGTTCCCTGAGGACTCGAACGGCAGTTGATCAGACCGCGCAAATCCCGGACCAACTGCCCGACAATGGCGAGTCCGAGTCCCTGATGCTGCCCCCCCTTGGTACTGACCACCTGCTGATAGAGACGGCCCAGCACTTCCCGCGGAATTCCGGGACCGTTGTCCTCAACGGCGATTTCGGCGTGGGAGGCCCCCGATCCCGATCCCCAGGGAGCCGTGGTCACCCGGATGACCCCTCCCTTGGGCATGGCTTCGATGGAGTTCTTGAGGAGGTTGAGCAGCAATTGTTTCAAGCTGTCGGCGTCCGAGACGATTTCGGGCAGGTCCGTTGCGAGGTCGAGGCGAATGTCGATTCCCGGTCCCACGGCCAGAGACCCTCTGCACAAGGCGACTAGGTCCTCGACGACCCGATTGAGATTGACCGGACCTGGCGCGCTGGACTTTTTTCTATCGGATTCCTGGCGGGCCGAAGTCAGAATCTTGCCGATGCGGTCGATCTCGCCCTTCACGACCCCAAGTTCGGGCTGGCCGAACTGACGATCGGCGCATTCGCCCTCGAGCACATGAAGGTAATTGCGGATGATGGACAGCGGGTTGCTGATTTCGTGGACCATGCTGTTGAGCCGCTGTTTGAGCCCCGGCTCGCTCGCCCCCCCGGGGTGCCCCGAGCGCACGCCCTCGAGAGTCTCGGCAGCGCCGTGACCGAAATGGGCAATGCAGGCCAGGCGTTCCCGCAAGGCCGTCACTTGCTCCGCCGCCTCGACGCGGGCGACGAGCACGCCGACCGCCGCTCGGCGCGAGGCGAGGGGAACGAGCAGCATCCCCTCTCCGCCCACCAGGCGCAGGACCTGCTCGTCAATGATCTCTCCCCCGCGATCCCCGGGCAGTACCAAGGCCGGCCCTCCTTCGAGCGTTCGATAGAGCAAGGAAGAGCCGCGGGAAAATTCGAGCTGTGCAAGGCGCGAACCGCGCAACGCGAGGGGCCGGGCAACGAAGCGGGACGCCGACGGGTCCGCCGCTTCGAACCAGAGGGCCGCGTCCACGTCGAACAACACCTTGATCGCCCGCGCCAGGCCCTGGACGGCACTTTCGACTCCGTCGACCGCTCCTTGACCCGCCAGCGTCCGGTCGACCAGCACGATATCCTGGAGGCGGATTGCCAGACGCGAGATGTCCTCAGCAGGGGCGACGGGAGATGTGGCGGGCGAGAGCCCGGTATCGCCTGGAGCGGGGATTTCGATTCCCAGCTGTTCGGCGACCGTGACCAGCTCGATTTCCACCGCTTCCAGCAATCCGCCGAGATCGAGGCGCGCTGCGCCGCAGAGAGCGACGAGGGAATTTTCGTCGTCGCCGGGTTCGCGGCCCCGCAGCATGGCGAGCCGGTTGGCGGCAAGAACGATGCGGACTAACGGATGAGCCACGGCGACGCGGCCGACTGACTCGTGGTGGTAAAGGACACTGTCCCCCAAGAAGGAGTCGAGCTCCCACTTCTCCACCAGCCAGGCCCCCACCTCCGCGTGATTGAGGGAGAACACCTCGTTTTCCCGAGCGCAGAGAGCGTGGTTGTCTTCGTACTCGTAGAACATCCGGGTGTAATTCCCGGGGTCGGTGGCGAGGATGGCGAGTTGACCGACGTCGTGGAGCAATCCGCCCAAGTAGGCCTCTTCCGGACTGACGCCGTCAACGCGGCGAGCCAGTTCCCGCGCAATCAGGGCACAGCGCAAGGAGTGCCCCCAAAAGCGCTTGAGGTCTATGCCCTGGCCGGAGGTGAAGCGATTGAAGACCTGGAGTACCGACTCGTTGATGACGATCGTCTTGATCGCATTCATTCCCAGGAGCGACAGGCACTGCTCGAGGGTCGCCGGCCGACCGCGGCCATGGTAGACCGATGACGAGGCCAGAGCGAAGACGCGGGCCGCCATTCCGGCATCACGACCCACGACGCCGGCTAGATCGTTGAGCGAGACGTCTTCCTTGTGGCACAGATCGAGCAGGCGCAAGAGCACCTGGGGCATCGACGGAAGCCGCGCCATGGCGAGCTTGCCGCGAATGTCCCGCGTACCGCCGCCGGCGCTTGCCGCGGCGTTCATTCCTGAACCTGCCCGAAATTCCTTGCTCTGGACTTGCGTCATCTCCTTACCCCCGAACGCAGAGCGCCCGGCCCTATGCGGCAGAATAGCATAGGTGGAGGGCCGTCAGGCATGGCGCCATGTCGCTCCACACGGTGGATGTGGTACCCAAGTCCTTGGCGGACGCCAGTCCGCTCAATGGACCATGGTAAGCTCCGCGGCCATCAGCTTCCGCTCCGCCCGCTTTTCGACCTCCCCCGCTTGCCCATGACGCTACGTATCGCCATCAATGGCTACGGCCGCATCGGCCGCTGCTTTCTGCGCGCCCTCGGCGAATCTCCGCACCATCACGCCATGGCGGTCGTCGCCATCAACGAACCTGCGGACCTTGAGAGCATGGCCTACCTGACCCGGTTCGATTCAACCCATGGCCGCTTCCCCGGGCCGGTCGAACTGGAGGGCCGCGCACTGCGCATCGCCGGCAGGACGATTGCGGTCAGCCACGCCTCGCGACCCGACGAGGTGGACTGGGGACAACTGGGCATCGATCTGCTGATCGAGGCGTCGGGGCGCTATACCCGGCGGCAGGAGCTCGAGGCGTTCCTGAGCGCCGGGTGCCCCCGACTGCTCCTCTCCCAACCCGGCCAGAGCGCCGATGACGTCGATAGCACCGTGGTCTTCGGCTTCAACGAGTCCATCCTGGAGGGGGGAGAACACATCGTCTCCGCCGCCTCGTGCACCACCAACGCGATCGTCCCCCTGCTGGCGGCGGTCGATGGCCACTTCGGCATCGAGCGGGCTTTCCTCACCACACTGCATTCGGTCATGAACGATCAGCCCCTGATCGATGGCTACCACCATCCCGATCTGCGGCGCACGCGATCCGCCATGCAGTCGATGATTCCCGTCTCGACCGGCCTCGCCCGCGGCATCGAGCGCCTGCTTCCCGAGCTCGCTGGCCGGATCGACGCCAAGGCCATCCGGATACCGGTGGCCAATGTCTCAGCCATCGAACTGGTGACCAGCCTCGCCCGCCCCGCAGACCGGGAGACGATCAACGCTCTCCTGCAGGATCTGGCCGCCGGGTCTGCCGACCGCATCGGCTGGACCCAGGAACCCCATGCCTCGATCGACTTCGTCCATAGCCCGCAATCGGCGATCATCGACGGCAGCCAAACGAGGCTCCTGGGCGAGCAACTCCTCAAGATCTTCGTCTGGTTCGACAACGAATGGGGATTTGCCAACCGGATGGTCGACATCGCCGCCTACTGGGGTCGGCGCCTGCCCTAGCCGGTCAGGAAGGCCTCGATGGACGCCGCCACCCGCTCGGGCTGGTCGTGGTGGAGATTATGGCCGCAATCCGGAATGTCCTCCCGCTCCAGGGAGGCAAAGCAAGCCATGCGCTGGGCCAGTTCGTCGGACTCCCGGCCGAAGCGCTGGACGACGAAACCCTGGTCCGCGACCAGAAGGCGCGCCGGCGCAGTAACCGAGCGCCAGCACGCCATCGCCTCCTCGATCCGGTACGGGAGGGCGGAAGGCACGCGGTGCCAGGGGTCGCAGGCCAGAGTGACCCGTCCCCCGGGCTCGGCCATCCCGATGCGGCGGGCGAGGAAATCGGCTCGCTCCGGGGTGAGCCGCGGATTGACAAAACGCAGACGCCGAGCCAGATCGCCGTAATCGGCGTAGGTGCGTGGCTCGGGCGGCGAGGCCAGCCCTTCCAGCCAGTGGCCGAGACGCACCGGGGTTTCGCCCGGGTCTACCTGCGGCAGTCCGAGGAAATCGAGCATGACCAGTCGAGCCACCCGGTCCGGCCGAACTCCTGCGTAGGTCGCGGCGATGCTGGCTCCCATGCTATGGCCGACGATGCGGGCCGGCTCCTCGGGAAGATAACGGCGCAGCAAAGCGTCCAGATCGGCCAGGTAATCGGGAAACCAATACGGCCGGGCCAGCCAGGCGGTGGCTCCGTAGCCTCGCCAATCCGGGGCGATCACATGCCATTCGCGGGTGAGGGCATCGACGACGAACTGGAAGGTGGACGAGGTATCCATCCAGCCGTGAAGGAGAACCAGTATCGGCCTGTCCTTCCGCCCCCAGTGGCGGACGTGGTAATCGAGCCCGGAGACGACGATCCTTTCCGAACGGCTCGGTGTCCGGCGAACGGCCTTCCCTTTGCCCACGACCGAATCAGCGGCGACCGAACTTACGGGCGAGTTCCTCAAGTTTCTCCTGATGGCGGCGAGCCTCCTCGTCGGCCTGGCGCTTTTCCGCCGCTTTCCGGAATCGCTCGCGCAATTCGGTGGCGGCCTGCTCCCGCTGCTCGGCGGTGACTTCGCCGGCTGCGCTGCCGCCAAGATCGAAGCGCTGGGACCCTTGGGCCAGGCTCTTGAGATAGCCGGTCGAGGTCGTATGGAGGCGCAGCGCCGTCCGCAGGGCCGCGTTGTCCACCTCGGGCATCAGTTCGCGAATCGCCTTGTGGATGCCGATCGCGAGGGGCACTCCATCACGAAAGACGGCGAAACGCTCGCGCAAGGTGTCGAGCAGGGCATTGCGGCGAACAGGCTTTTTCTTTTCAGGACGATCCATAAGGAGAAACCGACGGAAGTGAATGGGCAGGAGCGAAGGATAATCCCAAAAGGCCGCCGCCGACCGCCCTCTCCCCATGGCTCAACGGGCCAAAGGGGGAAAACTCTTTCGTGCGGCGCGCGTCCGGCATAACACGGGCATTTTGCCCGTTGTCTCGCGGGAAATGTGCTCATGCCGGCGCGGATTGCGGCATCTAAGCTTCGGGTATCGTTCCTGCGCCCAGATCATCCGATGCCCGTACCCTTTCGGCCTTTCGCCCCGCTGATCCTCCTGGCCGCCCTCGCGCTCCCAGGAGCCGCCCACTCAGAGGGTCCAGGTCGCTTCTGCGGCGGTCCCGCCACCCCCGGCGATCCCAGCGACCTGGCCAACGTCGTCGGCGACCAGACGCTCGAATACACCGTCGAACTGCCCGCCAGCCTGCTGACCTGCGCCCGCGGTTACCTGCTCGAGAAGTGCGGCGACCACGAGTCTGCCCACAAGATCTTCGACAAATGCATTGCCGCCGGTTACGTCGGCGCCATGATCTGGAAGGCGCTGCTCCTCGAGGACGGAACCGGAGTGCCTCGCGACGACGCCAGGGCGACGGAACTGATGCACCGCGCAGCCACCAGCGACGACCCCCACTACGCACCCATCGGCAAGCTTCATTACGCCACCGCGCTTTATCTGGGCCGTGGCGTCCCGAAAAACGAGCAGGAAGCCCGCAAGTGGTTCGCGGCGGCGGCCGCCGAGGGCAACGAAGAGGCTGCCGAATTCCTGCGTACCGGCTACCACACGGGATCGCGAGATCAAACCGGGATGGGCGTCGGCACTCCCACGGCCGCAGCCCTGGCCGGTCCTCCACGGGGTGACAATGCCAGCCTGCCCAGGCATTCCGCTTCCCCGACAGAGCCAATACCCGCCCCCCCTCCGCTGGCTTCCCGTCCTCCTCCATCGAGACCGTCTCCGGCTCTGCCGGAAGAGGTCACAGGCCAGCGGCTGACCCTGCGCGAAGCGCTTCCTCTCCGGATGCCGGGACCGGCCAGTATGGCCGCGTGCCTGGTACTCCTGGCCGCCTTCGTCGGTGGAATGCTTCGCCAGCGCCTCGTCCCGAGATTCCCCTCGCCCAAGAGCGCCCCCCGACCATGACCGCCCTTTTCCTTCCTGGCCCCGGCACCGCGCTGGAAGGCCTGATGTACGACCTCAGTCAGATCTTCCTCGTCCCGGTCCTGATGGCCATCGCCCTTCTCTTCCTGTACGCCTTCTACGCCCTCGGCGCCTTCGTCCTGCAAGCACTGCAGCGACGACGCGGAGTACCGCAAGCATTCGAACTCCAGCATTTGCGGAGTCAGGCCCCCCACCTCGACCGGGCGTCGCTCGAGGCCGAGGCGGTGACCCGCCTCGAAGCGATCCGGATCGCCACCCGCGTCGCCCCCATGCTCGGCCTGGTCGCCACCATGATTCCCATGGGCCCCGCCCTGCGGGCCCTCGGCGACGGCCAGCTTCCCGACGTTGCCGCCCGCCTGACCGTGGCCTTCTCGGCGGTAATCCTCGCCCTGATCGCCTCTGCCGTGAGCTATACCGTCGCCCACGTGCGCCGACGCTGGTACGCCAGCGACCTTCTGACCCTCGACCAAAGCGCGAAAGGCCCCCCGTGCGCCTGAGCCTCGACGACGATCCCGAGGGCGACGATCCCATCCTCTCGGTGGTCAATCTCATCGATGTCTTTCTCGTCATCATTGCCGCGCTGCTGCTGGCCGTGGCGGCCAATCCCCTGAATGCCTTCGGCGTCGACAAGGTGACGGTGATCCGCAACCCCGGGCGCGCCGATATGGAAATCGTCACCCGCGACGGCAAGAAGATCGAACGTTTCCGTGCCGACGGCGGCAACGGCAAAGGCCAGGGCGTCCGCGCCGGAGTCGCCTACCGACTGGAGGATGGATCCATGGTGTACGTCCCGGAATAAGGGCGTCGCCATGCTTTACCATAAGAGTTCCGCCACCGCCGGTCCCCTGCCCGCCATGGATCTCAAGCGCAGCCTTCTCGTCCGCATCACCCTTTTCGCCGGGGTGATCTCCCTGGCGGCGGTGGCCGCCATCCTGGAACAGTCCCGTACCCGGGTCCGCTCCCACATCGAACGCACCGGGAGCACCATCCAGCAGCTGATCACCGACGAAGTGGCCCGCAGCACCGACGCCTTCCACCGCACCGTCGAGGATATCGATCTATCCAATCTGGCCGCCATCGGCGAATTGATCCATTTCTGCGTCGAAATCGAAGATCTCTACCGGCGACCGGTCACCGCCCGCTGCTTCGAGGAGCCCGGCTACGCCCCGGCCGTCCTCCACTGGGCCATGAACCGATTGATCGGGTCGGACGTCATCTACAACAGCCGGGTGGGCATCTATCCCGGGGTCAAGGTGGGCCATCTGGCGGTACGACCGGACATCGCCAGCGAAGCGGCCGATGCCTGGCGCCAGATTCGCATGGTGCTCGGCATCACCCTGGGCATCCTCTTCCTCAATGTTCTCGTCTACTGGCCGGTACGCCGAGCGCTCAGGCCCACCGACCGCATCCTTGCCGCCCTGGGCCGCATGGAGGCCGGCGACCTGACGGCGCGCCTGCCCGACTGCGAATTGATCGAACTCCAGCGCATCAGCTCGGTATTCAACCATCTGGCCGACCGGCTCCAGAAGACTATGGGCGAACAGCAGAAACTTTCCGAGCGCCTGCTGACCGTCCGCGAAGAAGAGCGGCGCCATCTCGCCCGGGAACTCCATGACGAATTCGGCCAGTGTCTCGCCTCGATCAACGCCGAGGCCGCCTACGCCAACGAACTCGCCCTGGACGGCGTTCCCGAGCTGCTCCCCAGCGCCCAGGCCATCGCCCGCACCACGGCCCAGATGATGGAATCCCTCCAGCAAATCCTGCACCGCCTGCGGCCCGTGGGCCTGGACGCCTTCGGACTGGTCGCCGGACTGGAAGACCTGGTGCGCGGCTGGAACCAGCGCAGCCGCGGGCGCTGTCGCTATCGCCTGGAGGTGGAGGGCCTTTGCGACCGGTTCCCGGACAATCTCAACATCAACCTCTACCGCATTGTCCAGGAGAGCCTCACCAACGCCACCCGCCACGGCGACCCTGCCGAGGTGGTGGTGCGTATTTCCTGCGGCGAAAGTATCGAACTCACCATCGACGACGACGGCCGCCGCGACACCGCCCATCCCGCCGAACCCGGCCACGGCGTCCTCGGCATGCACGAACGGGTCCAAGCGCTGGGCGGCATTTTCAGCCTGTCTTCCAGGGACTCCGGAGGCACGCGGGTGAAGGCCAACATCCCTCTCGCCGCAGCCGCCGGAGCAAGCCCATGACTACGGTCACCCGGCTGCTGCTGGTGGACGACCACGCCGTGGTCCGCGAGGGTTACCGCCGCCTGCTGGAACGGCGCAGCGACCTGCGCATCGTCGGCGAAGCCGGCGATGCCGCCGAAGGCTACCGCCTGTACAAGGAAACCGGTCCCGACGTCGCCGTGCTCGATCTCTCGCTGCCCGACATGGGCGGCATAGAACTGATCAAACGCCTGATGCAGCGCGACCCGAATGCTCGCATCCTCGCCTTCAGCATGCACCGCGACCCCCTTTACGCCACCCAAGCTCTGCGGGCCGGCGCGCTCGGTTACGTGACCAAGAGCAGCCCCCCGGAGGTGCTCATCCAGGCGGTCTATCAGGTGGCCGCCCGGCAGCGGGTGCTCAGCCCGGACATCGCCCCGGAGATGGCGCTCAACCTCCTCGATGGCGCCCCCGATCCCTTCCGCGACCTGACCCCCCGGGAATTCGAAATCCTTCGCCTGCTCCTCGACGGCAAGAATGCCGAAGAGATCGGCGATGCCCTCCACATCAGCCCCAAGACCGCCCAGAACATCCATTACCAGATCAAGGCCAAACTAGGCGTGCGCACCGACATCGAACTCCTACGCCTCGCCCTGCGCCAAAAGCTGGTGCAGTGAGCGGGTCGCGAGGGCGTGACGAACGGAAGCAACCTCGATCCAGGGCTCTCCAGAAACGAAAAGGACATGGCAATCCAGCCATGTCCTTTCCAAAGGCGCGCTCGAGGGGAGTAGTTGCTGAGCCTTGCGGGGGAAGCGGCACCCGCTGCGGGCGATCTCCCGGAATCCGGGCTAGCGCCGCGACACCTTACTCGGTGTAGAAACTCACGTCGTAGGGATACGGTTTCTGGGGCACCTTGGAATCGTTCTGGCGGGCGAGCGCTGCGGCATCCTGTTTCTTGTCCCACCACAGGGCACGACCAGCCTTCTGGTCAGCGGCCCAGTCCGGGTTCTTTTCCATGAGTTCGTCGATCCACTTGGTGTGGTCGGACACATAGCTCGTATTGACGTCACCCATTTGCCGCGATCCTCGAAACGTTTGCGATGGGCGCCGATTTTAGCACGTCAGTGAAAGACGATGGGGCGCGCCGAGTCTCCGCAGTAGTCGTCGAGAAAGGCATCGATGGTTTCCTCGTCGCGCTCGTCTTCGGGGATTTCCTCGATGGCGGCTCGGAAATGGAGCGCCGAGGGCCCCTGAAGGAAGAGCATGCGTCCGGCGGACTTGTCCACCAACTCGACGCTATCCTGGGCAGGATAGGAGAGGACCGAGTAGTGATCGCTGTTGTAGACGACGTTCATGGAGGGCTCCTTTGCACGGCTTCCACGACTACATTTACGGCCAGCCTACTCCTTTTTCAAGGGCAACCCCGTGATCTTTTTCACACAGGCTAGGCCGGTTGGCGGATGGGCAGCTCCTCCTGGACGCCTTACCATGCCGCCATTCCCTATCCGGAGCCAGCCATCGTGGCCTCCTGGGGCTGCCCCCACGAAATCGACGGTCGATGCAACCGTATCCCCCCATTGCTCTGCGACCCGGGGATGAAAGGCTGCGTCCTCGCAGGCCGCTATGTCTTCGCGAACGAGGACAAGAACCGGCGATTGCGCGAGAAGGCAGCACGGCAGGGACCTCCATCCGCCGCGGCCCAAGGCGACACTCAGGGGTAAAGGCCGCGGATCGCCCGGGCCTCCAGCACGCGGCTGCAGCCGATGACGAAGGCCGCAGTACGCAAGGGCAGCTTGCGCTCCTGGGCCACATGCCAGACGGCGGCGAAGGCCTCGGACATGATCCGTTCCAGGCGCTGATTGATCTCGTCCTCGGTCCAGAAGAAACTGGAAAAATCCTGCACCCACTCGAAGTAGCTGACGGTGACGCCGCCGGCATTGGCGATCACGTCGGGGACGATGAGGACGTTGCGCTCGGCGAGGATGGCTTCCGCCTCCGGGGTCGTCGGCCCGTTGGCTCCTTCGACGATGATCCGGGCGACGATGGAGGAAGCATTGTGCTTGTTGATCTGCGCTTCCAGGGCCGCCGGAACGAGGAATTCGCAAGGGACCGCCCAGAAGTCTTCCTGTCCCATCGCCTCGCACCCCGGCGCACCGACCAGGGTTCCGCAAGCGGCCCGATGGCGGCGCAAGCCCTCCAGATCGAGCCCCTCGGCCCGATACACGGTACCGGAGACGTCCTGTATCGCCACCACCCGGGCTCCGGCCTGGGCGAACAGGCGAGCCGTCGCTTCGCCCACATTGCCGAAACCCTGCACCGCCACTCGCGCCCCGGCGATGGGAAGGCCCAGGTGCCGCGCCGCCTCCCGCGCCACGACGAAGACGCCGCGGCCCGTGGCGTCCGGACGCCCGAGGGAGCCCCCCAGGGAAACCGGCTTGCCGGTGACCACCCCGGTCACCGTACGCCCCTCGCCCATGGAATAGGTATCCATCATCCAGGCCATGACCTGGGCGTTGGTATTCATGTCCGGCGCCGGAATGTCCTTGTCCGGCCCGATCATGGCGCTGATTTCGCTCGTGTAGCGCCGGGTCACGCCCTCCAGTTCGGAGAGCGACAGTTCCCGGGGATCGACCCGGATGCCCCCCTTCGCCCCGCCAAAAGGCACGTTGACCACGGCGTTCTTGATGGTCATCCAGCCCGCCAGGGCCATGACTTCGGAGAGGGTGACGTCCTGATGGAAGCGCACCCCGCCTTTGCCAGGACCCCGGGAGGTGTTGTGATGGACGCGGTAGCCTTCGAAATGGGCGACTTCGCCATTGTCCCGCCGGATGGGAACATCGACGATCAGGGAGCGCTTCGGCCGACGCAGGGTTTCCACCCAGGGCCACAGACGCTGGTCGAGGAGCGGCGCCACCTGCTCCACTTGCTGGAGGAAGATGTGCCAGGGACCGACGTTTTCGCGAGAAATATAGGAAGGCAGCTGGGGAGCAGTCATTGTGGAGATCTTTCCGGCCGAGAAGTCGGAACAGCCTAGCCCTCCGGCGTCCGCCTTGGCAAGCCGTAGGAAGGCGACGGGCGACTAGGGATTCCCTGAACAACCCATGATTTCTGCGCGCCCCGTCATAACCATGATGAAGAACAGGCGATTTTCGACCGTTGGCCGTGAAGATCCCGGGTTTTACCCCACCATTCCCAGCTCACGGGCGCACCTCGCCCAGCAAAGGCAGCAATCGCTTGCGCGCCAGCCAGAGATTGGCCAGCGCAAACAGCGTCACAATCTGACCACTGTTCTTCGCCAGGCCGCGATAGCGAACCTTCACGAAACCAAACTGGCGCTTCACCACGCGGAACGGATGCTCAACGATCGCCCGGACCGCCGACAGCAGCCGGTTGAACGCTTTCTGCTCGTCGGTCAGCGTGCCGCCAGCCGGCTTCTTGGTCGGCGTCAGAACAGACAACTCGCCTTCCTTCTCGAACTCGTCAATCGTCCGGTTTTTCTTGTGATAGCCCCGATCACCGAAGACGATGGTTTCTTCCCCATGCAAGCAGTTCTCCATCATCGTGATGTCCGCAACCTTCGCCGTTGTGCACTCCACGGTATGGACCAAGCCACTGTCGGCATCAACACCGATATGCGCCTTCATGCCAAAGTGCCACTGATGGCCCTTCTTCGTTTGAGTCATCTCGGGATCGCGCTTCTTGTCTTCGTTCTTGGTCGAACTCGGCGCCGCAATCAGCGTGGCATCGACGACCGTTCCACGCTTCATCGACAGGCCTTTCTCCGACAGCACCGCGTTGACCTCGGCAAAGATCGCCACGGCCAGATCGTGCTTCTCCAGCAAATGCCGGAAGCGAAGAACGGTGCTTTCGTCCGGCATCACATCTTCGAAGGCATCCAGTCCGGCAAACTGCCGCAGCAACGGTACGTCGTGCAGCGCTTCTTCCATCGCCGGATCGGAGTAGCCAAACCATTGCTGCATGAAGTGAATCCGCAACATCGTGCCCAACGGCATCGGCGGGCGGCCGTTTCCCTTCTTCGGATAGAACGGCTCGATCAGCGTTTCGAGGCGAGACCACGGTACGACCGATTCCATCTCCGACAGAAACACCGCCTTGCGCGTCTGCTTCCCTGCCTTCGGCAGGAAACCCGTCTCGGCCAGACTCAGTTGCTTCATCGCTTTCATCTGTTCATCAGCCACCATGACAATGGTGCAATTCTCTCAAATCAGACCGCATGACGGTCACTTATGCAGACTTTCCCTAGGTAAACTCCGCGAGTTGCGGTTATGCTGCTTCGCAAATCCTAAAAAATTGGAGACAACCCGTGCCCGCCCTGTTGCCTCAGCCTGATCCGCTCGGCTTCCTCGAATATTCCGTCGTCTATACCGACCGCGCCTTGAACCACATGTCCCAACGCTTTCAAGGGGTCATGCGCGACATCTCGCGCATTCTGAAAGCGGTGTACAACGCCAGGAGCGCGATCATCGTCCCCGGCAGCGGCACCTTCGGCATGGAGGCGGTCGCCCGTCAGTTCGCCACCGACAAGAAGTGTCTGGTGATCCGCAATGGCTGGTTCAGCTACCGCTGGTCCCAGATCTTCGACATGGGCCGGATCCCGGCCGAGAGCGTCGTTCTCAAGGCGCGTCAGGCGGGAGCCGGTCCCCAGGCACCCTTCGCCCCCTGCCCGGTCGAGGAAGTGGTCGCCGCCATCCGCGAGCAGAGGCCCGACGTGGTCTTCGCTCCCCATGTCGAGACCGCCTCGGGCATGATCCTGCCGGACGATTACCTGAAGGCCGTCGGCGCGGCGGTGCGTGAAGTCGGCGGGCTCTTCGTCCTCGATTGCGTCGCTTCGGGAACGGTCTGGGTCGACATCGCCGACAAGCAGGTCGATGTGCTCATCAGCGCCCCGCAGAAAGGCTGGAGCGGTTCCCCGTGCTGCGCCCTGGTGGTGCTGGGAGAACGGGCGCGGGAGCGGATCGACGCCACAACCAGCACCAGTTTCGCCTGCGACCTCAAGAAGTGGCTGCAGATCATGGAGGCGTTCGAGGCGGGGGGCCACGCCTATCACGCCACGATGCCTACCGACGCCCTCGCCGCCATGCGCGACGTCATGTTGGAAACCGAAGCCTACGGTTTCGCCCGGGTGTGCGAGGAACAGAAGGAGCTCGGCCGCCAGATTCGTTCCCTGCTGGTCTCCCGCGGCTTCGCGAGCGTCGCCGCCGAAGGTTTCCAGGCGCCGGGAGTCGTGGTCAGCTACACCACCGACGCGGACATTCAAAACGGGAAGAAATTTCTCGCCATGGGGGTTCAGACGGCCGCCGGCGTCCCGCTGATGTGCGACGAACCAGCGGATTTCCGCACCTTTCGGATCGGCCTCTTCGGCCTGGAAAAGCTCCACAACCCGGAACGCTCGGTGGAGAATTTCCGCAAGGCCCTGGACGCCATCGTCGCCTGAGATTTGCCGCGGCACTTCCCGCCATGTCCGACACGCCTGACAACACGATTGCCGTCGATCAACTCCAGGTAGGCGTCTATGTCTATCTGGACGTCGGCTGGATGCACCACCCCTTCACCTTCAACAATTTCAAGATTCGCGACGAGGAGCAGCTCAAGGTCATCCGGGGCCTGGGGCTGAAATGGGTACGCTGGGACCCCGCGCGCAGCGATCGAAAACCGCTGGCCCGCTCGGCGGCCCAGGCGGCGCCGGAAGTTCCCCCGCCCCCAGCCGGCACCGAGGCGCCACTCGCGGCTCCCCACGAAGCCATGGAGCGCAAGCGCGAGCGTATCCAGCAATTGAGCGAGCACCGGGAGCGGCTGGCCCGGGTCGAGCAGGCTTTCCTGTCGGCGGCGAACGTGGTCAGGAATATCAACAAGAACATTTTCTCCCAGCCGGAAAAGACCGTCAGCGATGCCCGGGACCTGGTGGTCCAGGTGGTCGACACGCTCCTGGCGGCGCCCGACCTGGCCATCCAGGTGATGGCGGAAAAGCCCGGCGGCGAGGACATCTACCTCCACTCCCTCAATGTGGCGGTCCTGGCCATGACCTTGGCGAAGGAATTGGGACTGCCGGCGGAACTGGTGCAGTTCATCGGCATGGGAGCCATCTTCCACGACATCGGCTTGAACGAGGTGCCGACGACCATCCTCAACAATCCCGGCCCCCTGACCAGGGCCGAGCGCGAATTCCGCGAGATGCACTGCCAGTACGGGGTCGAGATCGGGAAAAAAGCGGCGCTGCCGGCGCCCGTGCTGCGGATCATCCAGCAACATCACGAACTGTACGATGGCAGCGGCTATCCGCAGAAACTCAAGGGCGACGCCATCGACTCCCTGGCCCGCGTCGTTTCCCTGATCAACGCCTACGACAACCTCTGCAATCCATCCAACATCGCCCATGCCCTCACCCCCCATGAAGCCCTTTCGGCGATGTTCGCCCAGCAGCGGAATCGCTACGATCCCCGTTTCCTCCAGGCCTTCATCCGCTTCATGGGCGTGTATCCGCCGGGAAGCGTGGTCGCGCTCTCGAACGACGCCCTGGGCTTGGTCATCCGGGTCAATGCCAGCCGACCCCTGCGTCCCAGCATCATTGTCTACGACGCCGGAATACCGAAGAACGAAGCCATCATCCTCGATCTCAACGAGGAGCCCGACCTCAACGTCACCCGGGCCATCCGGCCCGCCCAACTGCCGGCCGCCGTCTTCGAATACCTGAGCCCCCGACGCCGGGTGAGCTACTATTTCGATCCCAACGCCTCGCCGCAGGCGCCTTGATCCATGAGCGGAACCGTATCCGACCGCTTGCTGCTCGATCAGGCTTCCGAGGTTCTGCTCGCCGTCGATCCGGCGACCCTCCTCATCCAGGGGGCCAATCAGCGCGCGCTCGCCCTGCTCGGCTTTGAACCGCAGTCGCTGGTCGGCCGCTCGATCACCGACCTGGAATGCGCCCTTTCCGACATCTTCTACTGGGAGGAAGTCCGGCAGGGCGCAAACGGTGAAGTCGATAACGTCGAAGGTCTCTACGCCTGCGCCGACGGTTCCCTCCTGCCGGTGGTCAAGACCGTGCGCCGGGCGCGGGATCAGAACGGGGACTGGTTGATCCTGCGCATCCGGGACGAGCAGGAACTCAAGCGCGCCGAGGCCGGCCTCGAACAGTTGGCGGCCCAACTTAAGGCCACGCTGGAAGCCACCGGCGACGGCATCATGGTGGTGGGGACCGATGGCGGCATCGTCAACCTCAATCGTCGCTTTACGATGCTTTGGGGCCTGAGCGAATCCCAGCTGCTGGAGGGCGACACGGCAGTCTTCGCTTGGCTGGATTCTCAATTGGAGTCCGCCTGCCCCTTCCGTTTCGCGTCCCTGACTGCTCAGCACGCGGGCGAAGAATTCCTGGTTCTGCCCCTGATCACCGGCAAGCATTTCGAGATGCGCAGCGAACCGCAGATGGCCGGTGACCAGGTCGTCGGCCGGGTTTACAGCTTTCACGACATTACCGAGCGGGTCCTCAACGAACGCGAACTGATCCGCGCGCGGGAGCGGGCGGAGGACGCCAACCGGGCGAAGAGCGACTTCCTGGCGATGATGTCCCACGAAATCCGCACCCCGATGAACGGCGTCATCGGTATGGGCAGTTTGCTTCTGGAAACCACCCTCACCCAGGAGCAACGGCAATTCGCCGAAATCATCCGGACCAGCGGCGAAGCGTTGCTCTCGATCATCAACGACATTCTCGATTTCTCCAAGATCGAGGCCCGCAAACTGTCTCTTGAGACCATCGATTTCAACCTGGTCACCCTCCTGGAAGATTTCGCCGATCTCTACGCCCTGAGGGCGGCGGAGAAACACCTGGATTTCGCCTGGACCATCCCGGGCGATATGGCGACGCAATTTCGCGGAGACCCGGGGCGAATTCGGCAGATCCTGATCAATCTGGTCGGCAACGCGATCAAATTTACCGAGTCGGGGGGCGTCACCCTGCGGGTGGAAGCTCCGGAAATCGGCGACCGCCATGCGCTTCTCCGCTGCACCGTCACCGATACGGGAATCGGCATCCCCGCGGATCGCCTCGCTTCTATCTTTGCACCCTTCGAACAGGGCGACCGCTCCACCACGCGGCGGTACGGCGGCACCGGCCTGGGCCTGGCCATCTGCGCCCAGTTGGTTCGCATGATGGACGGTGAAATCGGTGTCGACAGCGAGTCCGGCAAGGGATCGGCCTTCTGGTTCACCCTGCGTCTGGCCCGTCCGCCGGCCGACGCACCGGCCGCTCCTCCGCTGCCTGGAGAAGAGAACCTTACCGCCCTGCGCGGCACACGCATCCTGGTTGCCGACGGAAACCCCCACCATCGTCAGCTTCTGGAAACGATTCTTTCCGGCTGGGGTTTCGACGTCGCAGCGGTCGCCGACGCTCAAAGCGCGCTCGTCCTCGCCTCGGAGGCCGCGGTCCAGGGCAGGCCGTTCCGTGTGGCCTTGATCGATCGCTTGCTGACCGGAGTGGATGGAGAAACGCTCGGGCAGTGGATACGCTCGACCACAACTCTCTCGGCGACCGCCCTGGTCCTCACTACGGCTTCGGGATCCCCCGGTGACGGGCGCCGCGCCTCGGAAATCGGATTTGCTGCCTTTCTCAGCAAACCCTACAAGCGCCGGCTGCTCCTCGAATGCCTCCTCACCCTATTGACCCGGACCGCCCCCGTCGTCGCTCCGGCGGGGATCGTCACCCGCCACAGTCTCGCCGAGGCCCGCCCGCAGGGGATCCGCGTCCTGGTGGCCGAGGACAATGCGGTCAATCAGACCGTCATTCGCAGCCTCTTGAAGAAACTGGGTTACGCCTCGGTAGAGATCGTGGGCGACGGCCAGGAAGCGGTGGACAAGGCCCTGGCGGAACCCTTCGACATCGTCCTGATGGATTGCCAGATGCCCCGCCTGGACGGCTACGAAGCCACCCGCGCCCTGCGGGCGGCCGGTATCGTCATCCCCATCGTCGCAGTGACCGCCAGCGCCATGGACACGGAAATCGAGCGCTGTTACGCCGTGGGCATGAACGACGTTCTCGCAAAACCCGTGACATTGGCGGCCCTGGGCCGCTGTATCGAGAAGCATCATCCGGGAGCGGGCGCCGACGGCACCCCCGACATCGGCGCCTGATCCGCATTGGCGTTCAGGCCGCCGACGGGCTGGCGGGTTTCTTCTCCCCTGCCGTGACCGCCACCGGCAACCAGTTTTCGGGCGGCGGCAAGGGGCAGGTCGCGAAGGGCGTGAAGGCGCACGGCGGGCTGTAGGCGCGATTGAAATCGAGGACCACCTTACCGTCGGAGCCTATCGGCGCCTTGAGGAAACGCCCGGCGCCATAGGTCTCGCGGCCGCTGCTGCGGTCGCGGAAGACGAAGAAGGCCTTTTCGTTCTCGACACTCACCGGCAGGAGGCTCAGGGGCTCCCCATCGACCTCGAAGACCGCGCGGTGGTCGACCTGCACCTCCCGGAGGTCCCCGCTGACATTGGGAACTTCCATCGTCACCGGGGAATCCAGACGCTGCCAGGCGGCGTTCACGCGCCAGGACATCTGGTAAGGGAAGCATTCCGGCGCGACGAAGGTGGTCTTGCTCGCCCACTCGCGATCGCGGACCCGTACGGCCAGCCGCCCGTCGCGGTCGATGACGAAAAAGGCCAGGGGACCGAGTTCGACCACCGTCGGTTTCCCTTGCCGGTCGCTCGCCAGCATGAGCGGTTCGCCCCCCGCCGGATGCCATTCCAGGGTAGCTCCAGCCCAGACCAGTTCTCCCGCGCGATCGGGTCCGCCGGGCAGCGCTACCGTGCAGTCCGCTCCCCTGCCGACGGGATTGATTCCCGGTTCTATCGGATGGAGGCCCACCAGCCCCAACCAGCTTTCGGGACCGGCCAGTTCGGCGATGCGCCCTTTCCGCCAGGCGGCAAAGCGCCGCATCGATTCATCGCGTCCAGTCATACTTCTAGGCCCAAGATCAGCCCACCGATGCCGAAGACCGCAAAGCCGATCATCAGGATGAGCAGGATGCCGATCGACTGCCAATCGCGATCCGGCCGCAGGGCCACCCCGACGATGAAGATCAGCATGGCCAGGGCGACCCCGCAGAAGCCGCCAGCCACCGTGGGCATCACGTCGTAACGGGAGATGCCCATGCCGATGAAGGACAGCAAGAGGGTCACGTTTCCGGCCCGAATGCAGTTGAGGGCCCAGGCCGCCCGCACCGGATCGACCCGCGGCCTTCGCTGTGGCGCTGTCTTCCCCTTTCCGTTCTTGGAGGCCCCGACGCCCAGGAAGAAGAGACCGAACAGGAGGGGAAAGCCGCCGAAAATCCCGAAGGCCAGGACGCCCCCCCACTGATTCTGGAAATCCGCGATCACCGCCGCACCGGGATCGTCGGGTCGATAGCGGACCGGAACCGTGTCCCCCTCCGCCTTGCTTTGCTGACTGCCGCCCAGTCCCTTGACGGCATACTCCTGGCCATCCGCCGTCACGAAAACGACCTGGGGCTCATAGCTGACCGTGGCATGCCCCTCCGAATCCTTCGTCCGCACCCCGTCGAAACCCACCAGCCGCCCCTCGACCGCGACCATACCCTCAAGCTGCCTGGCGCGATCAAACCCCACCAGGACCGCCATCGTGCTCCCGGTCAGCCCTATCACCAGACAACCCACCGCAACGCCGCGCTCGAACCCGCCGACGAAATGGACCAGCCAACCCGCCAGCGGGCCGACGAAAAGGGCACCGAAGAACCACAGGAAGCCCTGATTGATCAGCGTATCGTCCATGGCCGGGACTTTACGCGAAAAACTGCGCTTATCGCGAACCCCCCCGCCAACGGAGCCCGAGGAGCCGGACTCACCGCTCGCGCGCCGCCTCGGCAAGCATTGCGGACGGGCGAAAGGAGCATCGCGACGACAAATCGCTCAAGCCTGAGCACTCAGGCCCTGGGAGGTCACGGCTCCCAGCCCTTCGGACGCGCCCTGCTCTTCCGAAATCAAGGACCACTCCGTCAACAAGACACCGAAATGCTTCACCCACTCGACATGGGCTCATTCCGTCAGTATTCTCAGCATCTCCTGTCCTCTCGATCCTCAGTGCCCCGCCCTTGGGGAACCGGACGCCTTCACTCTCGCCGCAATCGGCAATAGATAAGCTCGCGCGATATGAACGCTCATACCGCAGAACCCCTGATGACAGAAGCCTTCCCAGACGCCGCGTCGGCCAGCTTATACGGCGACTCCTCGGGATACCTGGCGTCGCCGCCTGCTATTCAGCCTCCGCAGCCTGTTTCAGCGCCAGCTAAGCACCGCCAATATTTTTCCGTCCGACCCACTTTCCACACTGGATGGACGTTTCCAGCCGCCGCGTCATCCGGGATATCTGGCGCGCTGCCGGCGATACCGGCTCATATGCCGTCCACTTCTAGTTAGGCGGTGCGGCGTCGCCTCTTTTACGCCGTCTTGATTGGAGTGTCAGAAATGAAGACTTTGCTTGCTGCAATGCTTGCGACCGTGAGCTTCGCGGTCAACGCTCAATCTGTTTCATGCCAACAGCACGGAAATATCACTTACTGCTCAGATGGCACAACGTACCAACGTCACGGCAACATAACCTACGGTTCGGACGGTTCAACCTACCAAAAGCATGGAAACATAACCTATGGTTCCGACGGGAGCACCTATCAGCGCCACGGCAACATTACATACGGCTCTGACGGTACGACTTACCAACAGCACGGAAACATTACGTATGGGTCGGACGGCACAACCTGTCAGCGCATTGGAAATCAAACCTATTGCAACAAGTAGGGGTTCCAACATGCATCGCCTTTCAAGAAACACATCCTAACTAATTGAAAGCTTGGATGGTTCTAAGTGGTCACGGCCAGGGGGGTGAGTTGGAAGCCGAGTTTTTCAGCGCGCTTGGCGAGGTGGTGCATGACGCGCTGGCG
>Ga0268298_10002377_pt1 | contig 20618 bp, 15 predicted proteins | sample WWTPWeurt_MetaG_FD_194462 | JGI IMG/M metagenome (GOLD analysis project Ga0268298, IMG submission 194462) | Activated sludge microbial communities from WWTP in Nijmegen, Gelderland, Netherland - WWTP Weurt | ecosystem: Engineered > WWTP > Aerobic digester > Activated sludge | place... | reverse complement strand
CCAGTAGCGGCCATCGCGGACCTGTACCGACCACCGCGTCTCGAGGTCCCGCACCTGCTGGTCGGGGAGGCGGACCCGGTTCACCACCACCGCCCGCTGCTGCGCGGCGAGCGGCGTGGCCAGCAGCAGGGCGGCCAGGATCAGGGGGTGGGTGCGCATGGGATTTCCTCTCGCTCAGGTCCGGGGTTCCAGCTAAGATACGGCCCGACCATGACGACTTTCTCAATGCCTCCGGTGGTCCCCGACGCCTGGCTGGCCGAACGCCTGGGGACCCCCGGACTCGTGGTGCTCGACGCCTCCTGGTACCTGCCTCCCACGGGCCGGAATGCCCGGGCGGAGTTCGAGGCCGGCCACCTGCCTGGGGCGCGCTACTTCGACCTCGACGCCGCCAGCGATCCCGCCTCACCGCTGCCGCACACCCTTCCCTCCGACGCCGCCTTCGGGGCCTACGTGGGCGGGCTCGGCATCGGCAGTGACGACGCGATCGTGGTCTACGACGGCTCCGGCGCCAACCTGAGCGCGGCGCGGGCGTGGTGGGTGTTCCGCGCCTTCGGGCACCGCGCGGTGGCGGTGCTGGACGGCGGCGCGGTCCGCTGGCGCGCGGCGGGCCGGCCGATGGACGCCGGTGCCGTGACGACCCCGCCGCGGGCATTCACCGCGCGCCTCGACCGGGGCCTGGTGCGCAGTGCGGACGACGTGGCGGCGGCCCTGGCACAGCGGACCGCGCAGGTGGTGGACATGCGCTCGGCGGGCCGCTTCGAGGCGCGGGATCCCGAGCCGAGACCGGGGCTCCCGAGCGGGCACATGGCGGGGGCAGTGAACCTCCCCTACACCGACCTGGTCGGGGCCGAAGGTCTCGTGCTGCCGGCGGAGGAGGTACGGGCGCGGCTGCAACGAGCGGGGATCGGCCTCGACCGGCCGGTCATCGCCACCTGCGGCTCGGGGACCACCGCCTGCAACCTCCTGCTCGCGCTGGAGCGGATCGGCGCCACGCCGGGGGCGCTCTACGACGGCTCCTGGACCGAATGGGCCAGCTCGGGCCGGCCGATCGCCACCGGGACGGCGGGCGCATGAGCGGCCAACCGTGGGACGCCGAGAAGTGGGCCTCGGGCCGGATCGAGGACGACTACAAGAACGCCGGGTGCATCCTGACGGGGCTGGCGGTGGTCTTCAATGTGGTCGGATGGTCGGTGGCCCTGACGGTGACGCGCCAGAATCCGGGGGACGGGGGGGCGCTGTTCGTCTGGCTCTTCCCGCTCGTGGCCCTCGGGCTCGCCGCGGCCGCGGTGCATCAGACGCTGCGCAAGCGGCGCTTCGGCTCCCCGGTCTTCGAGCTGGCCACCCGTCCGGGGGTGGTGGGTCGCGCGCTGGCGGGGCAGGTGCTGGTGCCGCGGGGACTCCCCGCCGAGAGCGACGTCAAGGTCACGCTCAAGTGCCTGCGCCTGGTGACGACCGGGTCCGGGAAGAACCGTCGGACCACGACGTCCACGCTGTGGGAGCGGGAGCAGCAGCTGCCGGGTTCGCTGGTGGCGGGAGAGGGGCTCCGGATCCCGGTGGCCTTCGCCATTCCGTCGGACGCGCCGCCCACCGACGAGCGCAACTCCCGGGACACGGTCCGCTGGGACCTCGAGGTCCAGTCGGCGTTGCCCGGGGTGGACTTCAAGGCGCGGTTCGAGGTGCCGGTGTTCGTGACCCCGGAGAGCGCCAGGCCGCTCACGGACGAGGAGCGCCAGCGCCTCGGCGGATGATGCGACTGGACGGGACGCCACGGGGGCCGGACACCAGGGTGTCCGGCCCCCGTTTCGTTGCCGCCTCAGAAGTCGACGCGGTACGCGGCGGTGAGGTTCCGGCCCGGCGCGGGGCGGAAGAAGTTCGAGTTCGAGGCCTCGCTGTAGAGCGTGTTGCCCACGTTGTCCACCACGAACGTCACCGAGTGGCTGCTGCGGCCCGCCGTGAAGAGCCGCATGCCGGCCCGGGCCTGCATGACGGTGAACGAAGGCACCGGCGAGCCCACCGGGCTCAGGGTCACGGCGATGTCCTTCTGTTCCCCGTTGTGCCGTACCCCGTAGGCCAGCCAGAACCGGTTGCCCGGATGGTCGTACCGGGCCTCGCCGCCCACCCGCAGGCCGTAGCTCTGCGCCACCGGGTTGGTCGGGTCGCGGACATCCTTCGAGTCGAACACGGTGAGGTTGGCCGCGGTGGAGATGCCCCGTCCCAGGTGGAGGCGGCCGCTGGCTTCCACGCCGAGCACCCGGAGCTTGCCGAAGTTCACGTTCTCGTAGGTGGGCAGGAACTGGCCCGGGCCGGCGGCGATGCTGTCGCCGGTGGGGACGAGGCCGATGCCGTTGGTGATCTCGTTGCGGAACCCGAAGGCCTCGAGGGTGACGCGGGGGTCGCGATAGCGGAACCCCACGTCCACGTTGATGCTGGTCTCGGGCTTGAGGTCGGGGGTCCGCACCTGGTAGCCGAAGCCCTCGGGGGTCGGGCCCTCGAAGAACCGCTCGATCAGGTTGGGGGAGCGGAAGCCGCGGCCCACCGAGGTGACCAGGCTGACCCGGTCGCTCAGCAGGTACTCGGCGTTGAGGGTCCCGACCGCGGTGGCGTGCTCATCCGAGACCAGCGGCAGCGTCACGCCGGGCGTGGGCCGGGTCTCCGCCTTGATGCTCTGCAGCCGCACGCCCGCGATGACGTTGAAGCGGTCGCCGAGGTGGACGTCGCTCTGCAGGAAGCCGCCGATGCTGCGGAAGATCGCGTTCGGCGTCTTGGAGACGGGATCGGTGGACGGCGGGCCGAACCCGGTGGTGGTGCTGGTGTCGCTGTTGTTGGAGCGGTCGCGGAAGGCGTCGGCGCCGTAGGTGAGCAGCACGCTGCCCACGGCCTTGGCGGCTTCCAGCCGGACCCCATAGGTGTCGAGGTCGGTGTGGTTCCGGGTGGAGATCTGGCCCTGGGAGCCGGGCCCGGTCGGGATGATGATGTCGAAGTTGAGGCGGCGGGCGTTGCTCACGTAGTACGTGGTGACGTCGAGGCGGTCGGCGACCGCGATGCCCAGGGTGCGGTTGGTGTAGCCGAGGGAGACGCGGTCCACGCCCTGGGTCGGGTAGCGGATCTGGATGGTCGGATCGCTGGGACGGTTGAGGTCGGTCGGCTTGACGTAGCCGAAGCCGGCATCGGCGGCGCTGTAGCGCTCGTACCGGGCGCTCACCCCCTGCGTCTCGGAGAAGTTGTAGCCGAGCTGGGCGGCGTAGTTCTGGTCGCGGACGCCGCTGTCGCGCACCTTCACGTCCCTGGGGAGCGGCAGCTGGCCGAAGGTACCGGCGGGCGCGGTGTAGTCGCCGGCGTCGCGGTAGGAGCCGAAGGCGAGCCAGTTGAAGCGGCCCACCTGCCCGGCCGCCAGGCCCCAGGGGCGCTGCTGGCTGCCGGCGCTCTGGTAGCGGTAGCCCACGCTGCCGCGCACGCTGCTGCCGCTGATGGCGGCGGGCGGCTGGCGGGTGATCAGGTTCACCGCGCCGCCGATGGCGTCGGTGCCGTAGAGCACCGAGGTCGGCCCGCGGACCACTTCCACCCGCCCCAGGGCCTCGAGGCCCACGAGGGAGGGGATCTCGCCGAAGTCCGACTCGCGGCGGGAGTTGTTCATGCGGATGCCGTCCTGGAGCAGCAGGATGCGCTGTCCGAGGAGGCCCCGGATCATCGGCCGTGACTGGCTCGGGCCGATGCCGTTGACGTCGAGACCCGGCAGGTCGTAGAACAGGTCGGTGATGCTGCCGGGGGCGCGCCGGGCGAGCGTGGTGGAGTCCACCACGCTCACGGGCGCCGGGGTGCGGAAGACTTCGCGCAGGTCACGCGTGGCCGTGACGGTCATCTCCTGCAACTCGATGACGGTGTCCCGGGTCACGCGTTGCGGCGTGGCCTGCGCGCTGAGGGAGGAAGCCGAGAGCACTGCGATTGCGAGGCACGAGCGAGGGAAACGCATTCAGGTAGTCCTGCCGCAGGTTGGGAGTCCGCACCCATGTGGGTGCGGGTCTACGGTAGTGCCCGACCTGATTCGCGGTAATTCGGGAAGCTGCGGGGCTCGCGCTCCGTAGAACTACGGACGCGTCCCGCGTCCCTTGGCGCACCTGCATGCAGGCCAAGCAGTTGCGCGGGAACGCTGGAACGCGTGCGGGGGGGTACGTCGTGCGAGGGTGAGGGAAGCTTCACGCCGGCCGGAGCCGGCCGTTCACGTCAGCCGCGGGGTTCCTTGGCCAGCCCCGCCTCCACCGCGAAGCGGGTGAGCCCGGCGACGGTCTTGATGTCGAGCTTGCGGGCCAGGTTCTCGCGGTAGGTCTCGACGGTGCGGGGGGAGAGTCCGAGCCGCGCGGCGATGGCCCGGCTGGTCTCGCCGGCGGCGATCCCGGCCAGGACCTCGCGCTCGCGGGGCGTGAGCCGGGCCAGCCGGGTGGCGGCATCGTCCGCCGGGGTGTCCCCGCGGAGGGCCGCGCTCAGGTGGCGGGCCACCGGCGGGGAGAAGTACGACTCGCCCCGGGCCACCGCCCGCAGCGCCTCGCGGAGCTCGGCGGGTGAGGTGTCCTTCCGCAGGTAGCCCTGCGCTCCCGCGCGCACCGCGCCGAGGACGTACTCGGGATGGTCGTGCACGCTCAGGATCAGCACCCGCACCGTGGGCAGCAGGGTGCGCAGCCGGGTGGTGACCTCGAGGCCGCCGGCTCCCGGGAGCGAGAGGTCGAGCACCACGACGTCGGGGCGGGCCTCCTGCGCCAGGGCGAGCGCCACCTCGCCGTCGCCCGCCTCGGCCACGACCTCGACGCCGGGCGTGCCGGTGAGCACGTGCCGGATCCCCTCGCGCACCAGCACGTGGTCATCCACCAGCATCACCCGCAGGATCGGATCGGCCATATCAGTGCTCGGGGGCCAGCGGGAGGTGCAGGGTGAGCCGGGTGCCGCCGGTCGCGCCCGGCTCCAGGGCGACGGTGCCCCGGAGCGCCGTGAAGCGTTCCCGCATGCCCGCGAGGCCGGTGTGTTCCTCCACCACTGCGCCGTCGGCGAAGAGGCCGCGGCCATCGTCCTCGAGGCGGATGGTGAGGCCGTCGGGTCGCGCGGCGAGGGCCACGGTGGCGGTGGCGGCGTCGGCGTGGCGCGCCACGTTGGAGAGTCCCTCCTGCACCGCGCGGAAGATGGCGAGTTCGGCCAGCGTGTCCACCGGCGGCAGGCGCTCGGGGGCCGCGAACGTGACGACGATCCCGGTGCGGCTCTCGAAATCGGCCACCAGCGCCCGGAGCGCGGGGAGCAGGCCGAGGTCGTCGAGCAGGGACGGCCGGAGCTGGTCGGTGACACTGCGGATGCTGGCCATCCCTTCATCGACCAGCTCGGTAACCCGGGCCAGCCGCTCGGCCTGCGGCGCGGGCACCTCCTCGCGGACGATGCCCAGCTGCAGCTTCACGGCGGAGAAGACCTGGGCGGTCTCGTCGTGCAGCTCGAGGGAGAGGCGGCGGCGCTCCTCCTCGTGCTGCTCCACCATGCGCACCGAGAGCCGCTCCAGCTCCTCGGTGCGGCGCCGCAGCCGGCGGTCGAGGTCGGCGTTCTCGAGCGCCGCGCCCACCTGCTGCCCCAGCGCCTGCAGGAACGAGGCGTCGAGCGCGGCGAAGGGATCGCGGGCGTCGCCGACGATGAGCATGGCGCCGGCCACGGCATCGCGCCGCATGACGGGAAGCGCCGCGATATAGGCGAACACCCCGCTGCTGCCGGAGGCCGGCCGCCCGGTGGCGAGCACCTCCTCGATCAGCGCCTGGGTGTCCCCGTTCGGGGGGTGGCCTTCCCACGGGGCGCAGGCGCCGAGTCCCCGCACCACCTCGGCGCGGGTCCGGTCGTAGAGTGCGCCGCCACGCACGCCCGGCAGCACCAGCGCGCGGCCCAGGAGGGCGCCGACCTCGTCGGCGCCACTCTCGCCGCGCTGCAGGTCGCCCGAGAGGGTGGAGAGGGCGCGCAGCCCGCGCTCCAGGTCCTCGATGACCAGGATCAGGATCCCGCCGCCCACCAGCAGCGCGAAGACGATGTCGAGGTAGTAGCCCCAGGGGTTCCAGGCGCCGCGGGCCCGGAGCACCGGATAGTCGAGGTGGTGCAGCCCCCACAGCAGGAAGGCGAAGGCGAGCAGCAGCGCCCCCGGCGAGCCGGTCTTGCGGCGGAAGTGGAAGAACACGCCGGCGGTCCACAGTGTGGCGCCGCTCAGGAACGCCACCGCGGGCAGGGCGGCGTAGAGGAACCGTTCCTCCACGCCGAGGTGATAGATGGCAAAGTAGGACCAGAGCGGGGGGAAGAGCACTGCCACCCAGAATCCCGGGCGGAAGCGGGAGCCGCGGGAGAAGACCACCGCGCTCCACAGCAGGGCAAGCGCCGTCCAGCCGGTGGCCACCTGGTGGGCGTAGAGCCAGAATGGCCGCCCGGACGGGACGTAAATGAGGATGGCGCCGAGGCGGGCCAGGTACAGGCTCCACGCCACCGCCCACCAGAAGAAGTACGGCTTCCGGAACCGGGCGTAGAGCAGGCCGCAGACCGCCACCAGGCCGAGCGTGATGGTGGCCTGGAGCAGGGCGGCGTGCAGCTCGCTCAGTGGGGTGAGCCCGGCGGTCTCCAGGGGGTGGCCTACGGCGTGGCGGGCGCGGGCATCAGCTGCCGCTGGAGGAAGGTCCAGGCCAGCGCCGACATGAAGGCGGCCTGCCGGTTGTCGGCGGCGCCCGCGTGGCCGCCCTCGATGTTCTCGTAGTAGAGCACGTCGTGACGCTGCTCCAGCATCCTCGCCACCATCTTGCGCGCGTGCCCGGGGTGCACCCGGTCATCGCGCGTGGAGGTGGTGAAGAGCGTGGGCGGGTAGGTCACGCCCTCGCGCACGTTGTGGTAGGGGGAGAACGTCCGGATGAACTCCCACTCCGCCGGGTCGTCGGGGTTGCCGTACTCCCCCATCCACGAGGCGCCCGCGAGCAGGGTGTGGTACTGCCGCATGTCGAGCAGCGGCACCTGGCAGACGATGGCGCCGAACAGGTCCGGGCGGCGGGTCAGCATGTTGCCCATGAGGAGGCCGCCGTTGCTGCCGCCCATGATGCCGAGCTGTGCTGGCCGGGTGACGCCGCGGCGGATCAGGTCCTCCGCCACCGCGATGAAGTCCTCGTACGCCTTGTGGCGGTTGGCCTTGAGGGCGGCCTGGTGCCAGCGTGGCCCGAACTCGCCGCCGCCGCGGATATTGGCCAGCACGTACACGCCCCCCGGTTCCAGCCAGGCCGCCCCCACGGAGGCGCTGTAGCTGGGCAGCATCGAGACCTCGAAGCCACCGTAGCCATAGAGCAGGGTCGGGTGCCGGGCGTCGCGGGAGAGGTCGCGCCGCGCCACCTCGAAGTACGGGACCCGGGTGCCATCGGCGGACACCGCCTCATGCTGGCTGACCCGCAGTCCGTCGGCACTGAAGAAGGCCGGGAGCTGCTTGAGCCGCTCGGCCGGCCCGCCGCCCACCGTCCCGTAGGCCAGGCTGGTGGGGGTCAGGAAGTCGGTGATCGTCAGGAAGTAGGCGTCCGACTCCTCCGGGTCCACCGCGCTCATCCCCACCGCGCCGAACTCGGGGACGCCGGGGAGCGGGGCTCGCTGCCAGGCGCCGTCGCGCCACGTCAGCACGTACAGCCGGTTGCGGACGTTGTCGAGTTCGTTGACCACCACGTGGTGCCGGGTGACGCTGAAGCCCGCGAGCGACTTCCGGTCGGTCGGGAGGAACAGCGCCTCGAGCGCCCCCCCGCCCGCCAGGAAGTCCTCGAACCGGGTGGCCAGCAGCGCCCCCGCGGGCCAGGTGCGGCCCGCCACGGTCCAGTCGCTGCGCAGCTCGAGCAGGAGCCACTCGCGAAAGACGCTGGCGTTGGCGTCGTCGGGCTTGGGGATCCGGTGCAGCACGCCGTCGCGCCGCAGGAACATCTCGTTGCTGTAGAAGGTGATCCCCCGGGCCACGAACTCGCGCTCGAAGCCCCGCGTCAGGTCGCGCCAGCCGTAGGCCCAGACGTCGTCGGGCCGGCCCTCGTAGACCGTCTCCGCCTCGGCCAGCGGCGTGCCGCGCCGCCACAGCTGCACCAGCCGCGGATAGCCCGAGGTGGTCATGGAGCCCGGCCCGACGTCGGTACCGACGAAGATCGCGTCGTCGTCCCGCCAGGCCACGTTCGACTTGGCCTCCGGCAGCGTGAAGCCGCCGGGGAGGAACTGGCGCGTCACCAGGTCGAACTCGCGCACCACGTCGGCGTCGGCGCCGCCGCGCGAGAGCGACACCAGGCAGCGGCGGTAGGCCGGCTGGAGGCACGCCGCCCCGTGCCACACCCAGTTCTCCCCCTCGGCTGCTCCCAGCGCGTCGAGGTCGATCACCGTCTCCCAGGCGGGCGCGGGCGTCCGGTACTCCGCCAGCGTGGTGCGCCGCCACAGCCCCCGGGGGTGGGCGGCGTCGCGCCAGAGGTTGTAGTAGTGGGGCCCGATCTTCTCGACGTAGGGAATCTTGGCGTCGGAGTCGAGGATCGAGAGGATCCGCTCGCTGAGCGGCGCAAAGCCAGGGTCGGTGGTCAGCGCCCCGGTGCTGCGCGCGTTCTGGCCGCGCACCCACGCCAGCGAGGACTCGGCGCTGACCGCCTCCAGCCAGCGGTACGGATCGTCGGTGGCCTGCGCGGCCAGGGGATCGGTCATCGGGAGGAGGAGGGTGAGGGCCGGCAGCAGGCGGCGGAGACGCATGGGCGCGGTCCTGGCGAGGGGAGGCACGACGCGACGGGACGCCGGGTCAACGCGCGAAGATCCGGCTCATGTCGCGGAAGGTCTTGAACTCGAGCGCGTTGCCGGAGGGGTCGAGGAGGAACATCGTGGCCTGCTCACCCACCTGGCCCTGGAAGCGGATGCCGGGTTCGATGATGAAGCGCACGCCGGCCGCCCGGAGCCGATCGGCCAGCGCGTGCCATGCGTCCCAGTCGAGGATCACGCCGAAGTGCCGGACCGGCACGTCCTTCCCATCCACCTGGTTGGCGGCGGCGGGGCGGGCCTCCGCGGGCGAGAGGTGCGCCACCACCTGGTGCCCATGGAAATCGAAGTCCACCCAGTGTTCGGAGCTGCGGCCTTCGGCGCAGCCCAGGAGCCCGCCGTAGAAGGCGCGGGCGGCGGCCAGGTCGTGCACCGGAAAGGCGAGGTGGAACGGTGGCATGGGCATCAGGGGGCTTTCTCCGCGCGGATCTGGCGCCACCCCTGCGGGCCCAGGGTCAGCTGGGTCCAGAGGAGCCGGTCGCGTTTCTTCTCGATCTTCCCGTTCTGGCGGACCAGGGTGAGGATCTCCTTCACCCGGGCGTAGACCACATCCTCGGTCCGGCTGACGGTGCGCACCTCGTACAGCGCCTCGATCCGGGTGGTGCGATCATCCTCGAGGATGCCGCGCCAGTCGCGCTCCTCGGACTCGGTCATGTTGGGCAGCAGGCGCCGCACCTCGCCGAGCTGGCGGGAGCGGATGGCCTGCTGCAGCTCCAGGTAGAAGCGGACCACCGCCACCGAGTCGGACACCGGCTGGCCGCTGGCGCCCAGGGAGTCCGCCCGCGTGGTGGTGCCGGGGCGCGGCACCACCGGTGGAGTGCCGGGGCGGGCGGGGGTGGGACCGGGGCGGCGCGGCGGGGTGGATTCGGCCGGCGCCGCGGCCTGCGGCACGGGGGTGGCCACGCTCCAGAGGTTGGCGGCCCGCTCCAGCAGCACCGCGGCCTCCGGCTTCTGGCCCAGCGCCGCGAGGGAGTCGGCGAGGAGCCGGATCGAGTCGCCCGCGGCGATCGCGGCCGCGCTGGCCCCGCCGGTCACCGCCACCTCCCGGGCGTACTCCGCCCGGCCGCGCGCCACGATGAGCAGGCTGTCCATCCGGGCGGCCAGGGTGTCACGCGGCGGCGGGAGCGAATCGGCCACCGGCACCTGGCTCAGCTGGCCGCGCACCGCGAGGATCGCGGCCACCGCGCCCAGCCCGGCCAGGAAGAGGCCGCCCAGCACCCGGGTGAACTGCACCCGCCGCTGCCGGGCCATGGTCCGGGTGCTCGGGGGCACGCGCGCAAGCGGGGCGGGGCTCGCGGGCGTGGCGCGCGCCTCGCCCACCGGGCGGCCGGGCCGCGCGACCGCGAGCAGGCCGATGTGGCTGCGCACGTGCTCGTCGGTGCTGGTGAGCCCGTCGCCGGTCCGGCCCGAGATGCGGGCGCCCGAGATCGCGGCCCCCGCCTCCTTGAGCGTGGGGAAGCGGTCGGCGGGCGCCTTCTCCAGCATCCGCATGATGGAATCGCGCAGGTCGCGCGGGCAGTCGGGCCGCAGGTGCTCGCTGGGGCGCGGCGGCGCGTGCACCTGGGCATACATCATCCCCAGGCTCGACTCGGCGCTGAACGGCAGCTGGCCGGTGATCATCTCGTAGCCGACGATGCCCAGCGAATACTGGTCGGCCGCGGGGCCGGTGGACTCCCCCGAGCAGGCCTCGGGGGAGAGGTAACTCGGCGTGCCCACCGTGGTGCCGCTGCGGGTGAGCGTCTCGCCCTGCGCCGCCTTGGCGATCCCGAAGTCGGTGATGACCGCGAACCCCTCCTCGTCGATGAGGATGTTCCCCGGCTTCACGTCGCGGTGGATGACGCCCTGGCGATGGGCGTAGTCGAGCGCCGAGCCGATGTCGGCCAGGATGGAGCGCACCATCGGGAAGGGGAGCGGGCCGACGTCGCGGAGGATGGCGTCGAGCGGCCGGCCCTGCACGTACTTCATCACGAAATACAGCACGTGCTGCGACTCGCGCACGGCGTAGATCGGGATGATGTGCGGGTGGTTGAGGCTGGCCGCGGTGCGCGCCTCGCGCTTGAACCGCTCGATCATGTCCGCCCCGTGGACCAACTGGGGCGACATCACCTTGATCGCCACCTTCCGCGCCAGCGCGATCTCGTGGGCCAGGAACACCGTGGCCATGCCACCCTGGCCGATCTCCCGGAGCACCTCGTACTCCCCGAGCGTGGCCTGCTGCAGCACCTGGGTCAGGGTCGGCAGCGGGGCCGTCTGCTCGCCCGACACGCTCAAGCCGCAGACCTGGCAGAACCGGGCCCCGGAATCGAGTGGCGTCTGACAGCGATGGCAGGCGGAGGTCACGGACATCAGGAACCGGGCGATGGGCTATGAAGGAGGGCGGCGAGGGCCGCCGGCCGGATCGGGATTCTAGCACCCCCGGGCGTCCGGGGCTATTTCCCGGGGGCCCCGACCGTCTAGAGTTACTGACAGCGCGGGAGACGCGGAAGGCCGCGGACTCCGCACGCCGGCGCCACCCGGCCCGGTCCACCCACCCCAGCCCCCGCATCCATGACCGCCGACCCCACCCGTCGAGACGTTCTCCGTGCCGGCGCCGCCCTGGCCCTGGGGGGCAGACTCCCCCGAACCCTGCCTCCAGCGCCGCCGCACCCCGGCCCCGCCGCGCCGTTCCAGGCTCCGCCCCTGGACCGGGTCCGCGTGGGGTTCGTCGGGGTGGGGGGGATGGGGTCGGTCCACGTGGAGAACCTGCTGGCCCTGGAGGGGGTGGAGCTCCGGGCGGTCTGCGACATCCGTGAGGCGCACGCCCGGCGCGCCAGCGAAAAGGTGGTGGCCGCCGGCCAGCCCGCCCCGGCGCTCTACACCCGCGGACCGCGCGACTTCGAGCGGATGTGCGCCGAGGCCGACCTCGACCTGGTGTACACCGCGACCCCGTGGGAGTGGCACGTCCCGGTGCTGCTGGCGGCGCTCCGCCACGGCAAGCACGCCGCCACCGAGGTCCCCGCGGCCATGAGCGTGGACGATTGCTGGGCCCTGGTGGAGGCGGCGGAGAAGTACCAGCGCCACTGCGTGATGATGGAGAACTGCAATTACGACCGGTTCGAGCTCATGGCGCTGCACCTGGTCCGCCAGGGGCTGCTGGGCGAAGTGCTCCACGGGGAGGCCGCGTACCTGCACGACCTGCGCGGCATCAAGTTCTCCACCGAGGGCGAGGGGCTGTGGCGCCGGGCCTGGTCCATCACCCATAACGGCAACCTCTATCCCACCCACGGCCTTGGCCCGGTGGCCAACTGCATGGACATCAACCGGGGTGACCGCTTCCTCCGGATCACCTCGATGAGCTCGCCCAGCCGCGGGCTGCAGGCGTGGCGCGAGGAGCACCTCCCCGCCGATGACCCGCGCCGGACCGAGCGCTATGTCCTGGGCGACCAGAACGTGAGCCTGATCCAGACCGCGCGGGGGCGGACGATCTACCTGGCCCACAACACCAACAACCCCCGGCCCTACAGCCGGCTGCAGCTGCTGCAGGGAACCCGGGGGATCGTGAGCGGATGGCCCCACCGGGTGCACCTCGAGGGCCGCAGCGCGGGGCACGGGTGGGAGGACGCCGAGCAGTACTACCCGGAGTTCGACCACCCGCTGTGGCGCTCGGAGAAGATCCAGCAGATGGACCGGGGGCACGGCGGGATGGACTTCCTCGAGGACTACCGGCTGATCGCCTGCCTCCGCGCCGGGCTGCCGACCGACGCCAACGTGTACGATGCGGCGGCGCTGTCCTCGATGGTGGAGCTGAGCGTGCGCTCGGTGGCGCGACAGGGCAAGCCGCAGGAGGTTCCGGACTTCACCCGCGGGCGGTGGACGAGCTGGGAGCCCTGGCCCATCGTCGGCGAGTAGCGCGGGGCTGCGCCGCCGCTCGCGCGGCGGCGGCCGCTTCCATCCTCAGGCTAGGGCGTTCCCCGCACCAGGGTCCGCACCGCGTCCACGCCCGCGAGCCGCAGCAGGCCCTGCGGCTGGGCCAGGCTGTCGAGCCGCGCCAGCGCGGCCGCGCCCCAGGCCCCGTCGCTGCCGCCCGCGCCCCGGCGATCGAGCGCTTCCTGGCCGAGTCGTCCCAGCTCACCCATCGCCACCGCGGCCGGGATGCCGTCCGCCGCGAGCGGCACGGTGTCCGCGAGGGCGCGGATCGCCGCGCCGAGGGTCTGCCACCCCGCGAAGGCCCCCTGCAGCTCCGCGCGCGCCTCGACGGCCCCGGCGGGATCGGCGACCACCCGCCGCGCCTGCTGCTCCAACCGGGAGCGGAGCCAGGGATCGGGCCGCGCGGCGTCGACCAGGCGGGTGAGCGGCGTGGACTGGATGGGCCGCTGCAGCTGGGCCCGCTGCCCGAAGCTCGGCGGCATCGTGGCGGTGAGCAGCGCCTCGAGCAGCGGGTTGTCCCGTCGCCCGGTGAGCTGGCGGAGCATGCGCGCAGTGTGGCCCTCCTGGGTGAGTCCCACCCGTTCCAGCTCCAGGCTCACCTGGGAGAGCCGGCGATACATGTCCGGCACGTCCCGCACGCTCGCGGCGCTCCAGAAGCGCTCGGCCAGCGCCGCCATGCGCGGCCAGATGCGCGAGTCGACCGTCTCCGCTCCCACCTGCTCGGCCCACATGCAGGCCTCGGCGCCGAGGATGTTCGCTTCCTCCTCGGCGGAGAGCTTGAGGCCGGTCGGGAGCGGGTCCACCACGTAGACCTCCGCCGCCGTCCGCATGTGGTCCAGGTAGTACGGCGCGGACAGGATGCCGCGCAGCCCCTGCCGGGCGGCCTGCCCGAGGTACTCCGTGCCGCGCCACGACTGGATCACGGTGCCGGAGGGGAGGGTGGAGTGCAGGATCTCGTCCCAGCCCACCATGCGGCGGTGATACTTCGTCAGGATCCGGCCGAGCCGCTCGTTGAAGTGGGCCTGCAGCGCCTCGTTGTCGCGCAGGTTCCGGGTGCGCCTGAAGCGCTGGATGCGGGGGTTCTGGTTCCACTGCGTCGGGTCGACCTCGTCACCGCCGATGTGCCAGTACGGGTCAGGGAAGAGCGTGGTCGTCTCGCCGATGAAGCTGTCGATGAACGCGTAGGTCTCTTCCCGGGTCGGGTCGAAGGTCGGCTCGAAGACCCCGAAGCGCCGTTCGATGGTGTAGGGGCCCGGCGCGCTGGCGAATTCGGGGTACCCCACGAACCAGCTGGTGGCGTGGCCGGGGATGTCGAACTCGGGGACCACGCGGATGCCGCGATCGCGGGCGTAGGCCACGATTTCCCGGAGCTCCTGCTGGGTGTAGTAGAGGCCGTCGGACCCCGCCTGGTGCAGCCGCGGATGCCGGAGGCTCTCCACCCGGAAGCCCTGGTCGTCGGAGAGGTGCCAGTGCAGCACGTTGAGCTTGACCACCGCCATGCCGTCGAGCGTGCGCTTGACCACCGCGGGCGGCATGAAGTGGCGGCTGGTATCGAGCAGCAGCCCGCGCCACCGGAAGCGGGGCCGGTCGGTGATGGTCGCCGCCGGGAGCTGGAACCCGCCCGGGGCGGGGGCCACCAGCTGCAGCAGGGTTTCCAGCCCGCGCAGGGCGCCCACCGTCGTCGGGGCCGTGAGCTCGATGCGCTCGGGGGTGATCCTGAGGTCGTAGGACTCGTCCTCGTCCGGGGTCTGGACCGCCTGGCCGGGACTCGCCACCGTCACCACCAGCCGCGCGGCGGGATCGGTGCCCGCGCCGGTGGCCACCCGCTGCCCGATGCGCCGGCCGAGGCGGCCCAGCGCGCGGGCCAGTCCGCGCTCCAGCCGATCGTCGGGGCCGGCCACGAGGCGGGCGGTCAGGGTCGAGTCGAGCGGCAGCGCGCCTGGGTCCCAGCGCAGCTGCACGGGCAGCGGCATCAGGGCGCCGGGGGCCTGGGCGGTGGCGGGCAGCGCGGCGAGCGAGAGGAGCAGCAGGGCGGCACGGGACACGGGTGCTCTCGGGGGAGGGAATTGCCGGGGAAGGTAGCCACCGCCCGGGGCGGGGCGCGAGCCCTCGATTGACGGCGATCCCCCTCGCGGCCCATCCTTGAGGCGCGCCGGTGGCGCGCGCGGTCCACCCCGGGAGACTCCACGGCGATGCACACCCACTCGGTCGGCGGCACCCGCTACCGCTTCGCCGACCTCCGCACCCTGCTGGCCCGCGCCACGCCACGCCGCTCCGGCGACGAGCTGGCCGGCCTCGCCGCGGCGAGCGCGGAGGAACGGGTGGCGGCGCAGCTCGCGCTCGCCGACCTGCCGCTCACCGCCTTCCTCAACGAGGCGGTCATTCCCTACGAGACCGACGAGGTCACCCGCCTCATCGTGGACCGCCATGACGCGACGGCGTTCCGCCCGGTGGCGCACCTGACGGTGGGTGGCTTCCGTGACTGGCTGCTCGACTACCACACCGACGCGGCCGCGCTGACCGCCCTCGCGCCGGGCCTCACCCCCGAGATGGTCGCCGCGGTGACCAAGCTGATGCGGGTGCAGGACCTGGTGCTGGTGGCGCGCAAGTGCCGGGTGGTCACCGCCTTCCGCACCACGCTCGGGCTCGAAGGCCGGCTCGCCACCCGGCTGCAGCCCAATCACCCCACCGACGACCCGCGCGGCATCGCGGCGAGCCTCCTCGACGGGTTGCTCTACGGCAACGGCGACGCGGTCATCGGCATCAACCCGGCCAGCGACGATCCGGAGGCCGTCCGGGTGCTGCTCGAGATGCTCGACGCGCTGCGGCTGCGGCTCGCGCTCCCGGCGCAGAGCTGCGTGCTGGCGCACGTGACCACCACGCTCGACCTGATCCACCGCGGCGCGCCGGTGGACCTGGTGTTCCAGTCCATCGCGGGCACCGAGGCGGCCAACGCGAGCTTCGGGGTCTCGCTCGCGCTGCTGCGTGAGGCACACGACGCGGCGCGCGGCCTGGGCCGCGGCACGGTGGGGCGGCAGGTGATGTACTTCGAGACGGGGCAGGGGAGCGCGCTCTCCGCCGGGGCCCACCACGGGGTGGACCAGCAGACCTGCGAGATACGCGCCTACGCGGTGGCCCGCGCCTTCGACCCGCTGCTGGTGAACACCGTGGTCGGGTTCATCGGCCCCGAGTACCTCCACGACGGCAAGCAGATCCTCCGCGCCGGGCTCGAGGATCACTGCGCCGGCAAGCTGCTCGGCCTGCCGATGGGCTGTGACGTCTGCTACACCAACCACGCCGAGGCCGACCAGGACGACATGGACGCGCTGCTCACCCTGCTCGGCGCCGCCGGCTGCACCTACATCATGGGCGTGCCCGGCGCGGACGACATCATGCTGGGCTACCAGAGCACCAGCTTCCATGACGCCCTGTACCTCCGGCAGCTGCTGGGCCTGCGGCCGGCGCCCGAGTTCGAGGCCTGGCTGGCGCGGATGGGCATCTGCGACGCGGCGGGCCGCCTGGCGCCGGTCAACCCGCGTGCCCTGCCCCTCGGCGACGCCATCGCGGCGCTGGCCCGGTGAGCCTGACCCCGGCGGATCCCTGGGCGCCGCTCCGCGCGCTCACCGCGGCGCGGATCGCCCTGGGCCGGGCGGGGAGCAGCCTGCCCACTCAGGCGCATCTCGCCTTCCAGCTGGCGCACGCGCAGGCACGGGACGCCGTGCACCACGTCGCGGATCTCGACGCCATCGCCGCGGCGCTGCAGGCCGGTGGCGCTGCGCCAGTGCGGGTGGACAGCGCCGCGCCCGACCGCGGCACCTACCTGCTGCGCCCCGACCTGGGACGTCGCCTCGCGGAGGGGGCGTCGGCCGTGCTCGCCGCCGCGGCGCCGCCGGGCGGCGTGGACCTGGCCGTGGTGATCGCCGACGGCCTCTCCGGGGTGGCGGTGGAGCGGCACGCTGCGCCGCTGGTCCAGCTGCTCTCCCGGGCCCTGGCCGGGGACGGCTGGACCCTGGCGCCCCCGGTGCTGGCGCGGCAGGGCCGGGTGGCCCTGGGCGACGCGATCGGCGTCGCGCTCGGCGCCCGGCTGGTGCTGGTGCTGATCGGTGAGCGGCCGGGCCTGTCGGCCGCCGACAGCCTCGGCGCCTACCTGACCCATGACCCGCGGCCCGGCCGCACCGACGCCGACCGCAACTGCGTGTCGAACATCCGGCCCGACGGCCTGCCGGTGCCGGCCGCGGCACGAAAGCTCGCCTGGCTGCTGGCGGAGGCGCGGCGCCGGTGCATCACCGGCGTGACCCTCAAGGACGATTCGGATGCGACGCTTCTTCGCTGAGGCCGAGGCCTGGGCGGCCGGCCGCTGGTGGCTGTGGCGGCTTCCGCTGCTGCTGCTGTTCGCGTGGGACGGCCGGCGCCAGCTGGTGGATCCCGAGGCGAGCGGCCTCTTCGGCGGCATCACGTTCGGCGCGCACGAGTTCGGGCACCTGTTCTGGTCGTTCCTCGGGCAGTTCATGGGCGTGGCGGGGGGCAGCCTCAACCAGGTGCTGATCCCGGTGCTGGCGGGCGTGCTGCTCTACTCCCATCGCGACTACTTCGGGCTGACCGCGGCCGGCGCCTGGCTGGCCTCGAGCCTGGCCCACATGGCGCGCTACATCGCCGACGCGCGCGCCAACGACCTCGACCTGGTCTCGTTCGGCGAGGACGCGATCCATGACTGGACCTGGCTGCTGGGGCGCTTCGGCGTGCTGCAGCATGACCTCGCGATCGCGGGGCTGGTGCGGGACCTGAGCGGGCTGGTGCTGCTCCTCACGCTGGGCTTCGGGGCCTGGCTCTGCCTGGTCATGGCGCGGACCCCGGCGCCGGAGGGTGTCACGCGCGGGTGACGGTGGCGCTGTCAGGTCGGTATGGCACACCTTGACCCGGGCCGGTTCGGCTGTAGATCGAGGGCGTGGTTCCCCTCCCCCCTCTGGAGTCGCCCATGGTGTCCCTCGCACAGCTCTGGCTGCCCATCCTCCTCTCCGCGGTCTTCGTGTTCCTGGCCAGCAGCGTCATCCACATGGCCTTCACCTACCATAACAAGGAATACCGCGGGCTGAGCAACGAGGACGAGGTGCGCGCGGCCCTGCGCAAGTCCAGTCCCGCGCCGGGGCTGTACTTCATTCCCTATTGCGCGGACATGAAGCAGATGGACACGCCGGAGATGAAGCAGAAGTGGACCGACGGTCCGAACGCGATGCTCACCATCTCGCCTTCGGGGGTGCCGAACATGGGGCCGCAGCTGGCCCAGTGGTTCGTGTACTCGGTGGTGGTGTCGCTGATCGCGGGCTACCTGGCCTCGCGGACGCTGGCCCCGGGGGTGGGGTACCTGCCGGTGTTCCGGGTGGTGGGGTGCGTGGCGTTCGTGGCGTATGGCTTTGCCTACATCCCGACCTCGATCTGGTTCAAGCGCCCCTGGTCGGCGACCGGGAAGGACCTGCTGGACGCGCTGGTCTACGGCCTCCTGACGGCGGGGACCTTCGGCTGGCGGTGGCCTGCCGCCTGAGTTCACGCTTCCTTCATCCGCAGGGCGGCATACTCCGCGGCCGGTTAGCTTACGGCCGCGGAGTTTTCGCGCCGTGCAGGCCCACCCCGACCCCGCTCATCCCATGCGATCCTCACGACTGCTGTCCCTCCTGGCCCTGCTGCTCCTGGCCGTGGTCCCGGCGCGCGCGCAGGCCCTGCTCGAGGGCGAGTACCCCGGTCTCGAGACCGGCAAGATGTGGACCTTCGACGTGCCGCCCAAGGAGTACTGGGCCACGCGCTACGGCTTCACCCCGTCCGACCAGTGGATGGACCACGTGCGGCTCTCCGCGGTGCGGTACGGCGGCGGCTGCTCGGCCTCGTTCGTCTCCGGCGACGGCCTGGTCATGACCAACCACCACTGTGCCCGCTCCTGCATCGAGAGCGCCACCCGGGAGGGCGAGGACTTCCTGACCAACGGCTTCTACGCCGGCAGGCGGGAGGACGAGCGCGCCTGCCAGGGGCTCTTCCTGGACCAGCTGCAGGCCATCACTGACGTGACCGACCGGGTGACCCGCGCCGCCGCGCCCACCGCCGACGCCAAGACCGCCGCCAGCCAGCGGGCCAAGGCCATCAAGGCGATCGAGGACGAATGCGGCGCCACCGAGCCCGACGCGGCCTGCCAGGTGGTGACGATGTACCGTGGCGGGCAGTACAAGCTGTACCGCTTCCACCGCTTCAAGGACATCCGCCTGGTCTTCGCCCCGGAGGGGCAGATCGCCTTCTTCGGCGGCGACCCCGACAACTTCACCTACCCGCGCTGGAACCTCGACATCTCGTTCGTGCGGGCGTACGTCGACGGCAAGCCCGCCGCGACCCCGCAGCACTTCACCTGGAGCCAGAACGGCAGCAAGGAAGGGGACCTGATCTTCGTCATCGGGAACCCCGGCTCCACCGGCCGGCTCAACACCATGGCCCAGCTCGAGTTTCTGCGCGACGTGCAGTACCCGGTGCAGCTGGACCAACTCAAGCGGGTGATCGGGACGTACCACGCCCTGGGGCGCGCCGACTCGGTCCGCGGCAAGGCGCTGCGCAACTTGATCTTCGGCCTCGAGAACACCCAGAAGGCCATCCTCGGCTACCAGTCGGGGCTGCTCGACCCCCGGCTGATGGAGCACAAGCGGGGCTGGGAACGCGCCTTCCGCGCCAAGGTCGATGCCGATCCCGCGCTCAAGCGGCAGTACGGCCGGGCCTGGCAGGTGGTCACCGAGGTGTCCGCGCGCCGGAAGGCCATCGATGTCCGCCGCCGCTACCACGCCGCCGGCGCCTATGGCAGCCGGCTGCTCAACCTGGCCCTCGCCGTGGTGCGCTACGGCGCCGAGACCGCCAAGCCCGACGCCGACCGGCTGGCGCCCTACCAGGATGCCAACAAGGCCGGGCTGGAGCGGAACCTCTTCGGCGGCGCCCCGGTCGATGCGGTGCAGGAAGCGGCGCTGCTGACGGCCTACTTCACGGCCATGCAGGCCGAACTGCCGGCGACCGACCCCGTGCTGCGGCAGGCGCTGCAGGGCCGCACCCCCGAGGCCGCGGCGCAGGCGATGGTGGCGGCCGCGACCCTGACCACCGGCGATGCGCGCAAGGCGCTGGCCACCGGCGGCGCCGCCGGCCTGGCCGGGTCGCAGGATCCGTTCGTGCGCCTGGCACGGGTCATCGACCCGCTGGAGCGGGCGCTGGCCCGGGAGGCCGCCGACCTCAACGACCGCGAGGCCCAGGCCAACGAGCAGGTGGCGCGGGCCCTGCTCGCCGTGTTCGGCAACTCGGTGGCGCCGGACGCGACCTTCAGCCTCCGCATCTCGGACGGCGAGGTCCGCCGCTACCCGATGAACGGCAGCGTGGCCGCGCCGTACACCACCTTCAACGGGCTCTACGAGCGCGCCAGCGCCTTCGGCGGGCAGCCGCCCTTCGACCTGCCCCCGCGGTGGACCGAGCGCCGCGACTCGCTCGCGCCCGACACGCCGTTCAACGGCGTGGGAACCAACGACATCATCGGCGGCAACTCGGGCAGCCCCGTGGTCAATCGCGACGCGGAGGTCGTGGGCCTCATCTTCGACGGGAACATCGAGATGCTCCCGAACCGGTTCCTCTTCACCGAGCGGGTGGCACGCTCGGTGTGGGTCGACTCCCGGGCCATCACCCACGCCCTGCGCCGGATCTACGACGCCCAGCCCCTGGCCGACGAGCTCGAGGGGACCCGTCAGGCGCGCCCCGCGATGTAATCGAGTCTTCATCCTTTCTTCGACCGGCCCGGCGCTCGCCGGGCCGGTCGGCTTTCGGGCCTCTGGCGCCGCGGCGCCGGGCTCGTGACTATTGGGCATGGGCCGCATTGGATACGCGCTGCTGCGGAGCGGGGTGTTCTT
>Ga0268298_10002376_pt1 | contig 20618 bp, 14 predicted proteins | sample WWTPWeurt_MetaG_FD_194462 | JGI IMG/M metagenome (GOLD analysis project Ga0268298, IMG submission 194462) | Activated sludge microbial communities from WWTP in Nijmegen, Gelderland, Netherland - WWTP Weurt | ecosystem: Engineered > WWTP > Aerobic digester > Activated sludge | place... | reverse complement strand
AAGCCATCTTGCGTACGCTGTGCGCTTTGAGCCACCATGAATGAAATTTTACTCTACATCGCTACAAGCAGTATATGGTACTTTCATGACAAAGGAGAAAGGAAAAGGCCGCGCTTCATACGCCGCCTAATCTTTATGGCCGTCCCATAGTCTGGTAAAACTCTTCTGGAATATCCGCAATTCGATAGATCCGGAGATATTCCAGTCCATGGATGTAAATGACCTTTTCAGGCTCCACTACGCCTTCAAGTTTCGCGAGGATCTTTTCGGTTTCCGGCTGCTTCTCTCGAACAATGGGATAAAGGACCAGATAATCACTCCGATGCATATCCGCAGATATGGTCACAAAATCATCGTCAAGGATGTAAACGCGCTTGAAAAGGATGGTCTCTCCGGGGAAGAAATACGAAAAGGTACCCATGCCGTTATACACATAGGCGCGAAGCGCACCGGCATTGGGTTTCTCTGCCAAATAATCGGCCGCCTCTGAATATCCCTCACCGTATCCGTACGTTGCAGAGACACTCGCAAGAGGGGCCTTATAATTAAAATAATAGGGCGCATACGGGAGGCCAAATGAAATTTGCGCACTTGTTAGAACGAGCAGGGCAGCCAGCAAAAAATAGGGGCGATTTAATACCTCCCAGCGCTCCTGAAGCGTTCTCAAGAAATATGCCCAGCCCATACCAGCAAGGATATCAAACGCCACATAACTGCTTAGAATGTAATGCTGAGAATCGCGACCCTGCGCAAATCCGAACATCAGGATGAACAGCACACCCAGTATAAGTAAATATACATGCGTGGATCTTTGGGATACTTTCTCTCCTTTTTTCAAAAGAAAAAACACAACCAGAATTAGACCCAACCATGTGACCGGCGTGGAGGATGAAGCCCAGGCCTTTATAAAATGAAGTACCCCACCCAACCCTGAATCCAGGCTGAACCCATCCGGCGAAAGGTCCTCGGTCACGTCCAGACGCGCGCCTTGAAAAGCATAGCTCAGGGCGTTTCCATACACTTCCGACAGCATTTTGCCGGGTGCGACCCACATCCCAGGCCAGAGAACAAAATAGACCAGGACTGCGGCTCCAAACCATATGAAAAATACCTTTATGGCATCCCAGACTTTGGCTTTAATTGTATGTTCACCGGGTTTAAATAATCCAACAAAAAGCATCAAGCCTGCAAGCCCGATCACAACAATGGACGAGGATTTGGTCAATTGCGCCAGGCCAAAAGCAGCCCCGGAGACCAGCAAGTAGACCGGACGGCGTTCCTTGTTAAGATAGACTTGAAGCCCAAGGAACGATACCAGCACAAAAAGGGATAACATCCCCTCCAGATTCATCAGGCGGGAGTGCCCAAGGTAGAAGGGTGATACAACTGCCAGAACCATACCCAGCAGGGCGGCCATGGAGCCCACTAATCGACTTAATAGTATTAAGGCAACCACCGCAGTTGCTGCCAAAACCCCGGCATGGATATAGCGGCTGATGCGAACAAGTTCAAGCGCTTCCTTGTCGTTCTTGCGCATGAATTCTTCGAACTTTTGCTTGAGCGGGTCAAAGTATCCCTGCCCCTGTCCGCGGTACTCAGGGAAATAAATATGCATGGCAGTGGCGACGATCCACATGTTCGTTACGCCGGGATGATATTCAAAGATGGTCTTATCGAATTCGCCATGGGTGACCGCGTAATAGAAATTAGCCCCACGGACGATCCAACGCGGTTCGTCGACATTGATGACCCTATCGTTTTGGATCAACCAGGATGGTAATACCAGAGCCAGGAGGAGGAATACCAACAGTCCCCCACCCATCTTCGCGCGCAAAACATTCGTATTCATAGATCAGCCAGCTCGTCAAAAATTTCAGCAGGGAGCGAATCCACTTTATAGATCCGGACGTATTCATATCCATCCTGCCAGATGACATGATAAGGCTCCACCTGGGCAAGGATGCCCAGATAGGTATCGTATTTTTCCATCTGAACCTGATTGGCATAATACACGACCAGATAGTCTGAATAACGCAAGTTGCTCAACAGGTCTTCCGCATGAGCGCCATCGACATAATACGGCCGAAAACTGATGGATCGGCCGGGATAAAAATAAGAAAAACATCCCCGACTGTAGTAAACGAACGCTGTCGAACCCGCAGAATCTGGCAATTGGGCCAGGTAGTGAGCAGCAGTCTCCAGCGCCTCTCCATACGGTTTCTGCGGATATTCACTATACCAACCCGCAGCCTGAAGGATCGGATTCCGATAGGTGAAATAATACGGAAAGAAGGAGGCTGCACTGCCAATTTGCAATAGGATAACCAAAGCCAGCCCCATGTATTGCACAACCTGGTGCCGCTGAGGGAATCTATCCGATATACGCTCGACAGCAAAAATCCAGCCAAGGGCGGCCAGCAGATTCAGTGAAACATAACTGGACAAAACATAATGCGGAGAATTGCGTCCCTGGGCAAGGCCGATCAAAAGGATGAACATAAGGGCGTTGACAAGCAACAGCGTAAACAAAATCCTGTTCTGGCGGGCCATTTCCCGGTTAAGAACGAACGGCAGGGCAAATCCAAACACCACACCGAGCCATGTAAAGGGCGTCGTCCGATATGGCAACACTTTGGCGACTTCCCATATTCCGGCAATGGGCGTCAAGTGAAACTGAGCCGCATCCAAATCCTCTGTAACGGTCAGCCTAGAGCCCTGTAGGGCATAGCTAAAGGCATTGCCATATACCTGGTACAGCATCTTACCCGGGGCAACCCACATACCCGGCCAGAAAATAAAATAAGTTGCTGCCAACACCGCAAACCACAAGATAAAGACTTTTACGGCATTCAGGATCATTCCATTTGCGCCCTGCCTGCGCTCGTGAAGCATTTGCGCAAGCAGCAAGACCCCCACCCCAGCCAGCATGACGATGGCCGATGATTTTGATAATTGAGCAAACCCGGCCATTGCGCCGGAGAGCAATAGAAAGACGAGTCTACGCTCCTTGAGAAGATATACCGCAAGAGATAAAAGTGACACAAGCACGAACAAAGCCACCATCGCCTCATGAGTCATCATGCGGGTCAGACCCAGGTAATAAGGGTCAAAGGTGATGAATAAGACCGAGAACAACGCCGGCATTTTCGGGATAAATTTTTGAAGCAAAAAATATAAAAGCAGAGCCAGCGCCAGGAGGAGAAACACCTGGATCGCCCTCGAATAAGCCAGCAGCACCAACGGATCATGCCCATGCTTGAGCATGAACGGGTCGAGCGTGCCTTTTTCATAGTCCAGGTATCCCTGGCCGAGGCCGCGGTACTCTGGAAAGTACATGAACATCGCCAGAGCAATGATCGCCATGGTGGTCACGGCCGGTTGATATTCATAAACCGTATTCTCGAACTCGCGCTGGCCGAGAGCATAATAAAAGTTCGCGCCCTGACTCAACCAGGATGGCTCATCAAGGGTCACGAACGAATTGATCTTCAGAAGTCGGGGGACAAGAAAAGCAATGATCAAAACCAGATAGATCAAAGCCTCTGTTAATTTATTACGAGACATGAATCGGATTATAACATGCGGGTTTTAAGCGGCATTTCAGAGGATTTGAAATAATTCTGTAAACCTTTTCACAGCATTTATAGACCATAATGGCCAATGACCTGCATTCAATCTTGAATACCCGGAGCGCTTCATCATGATAGATCCCAGCCCATCCATCCTCGAAAAAAAGCCTTTCCTTGGAATGACAATTGGCACATGGATGATCCTATTGATCATGGGATTGTCTCTGGTGCTGCACCTCTTCAACATTCAGTCCATTGGCAACGCCAACACCTACTACACAGCCGCAGTGGAATCCATGCTCAAATCGCCTGGTAATTTTTTCTTTATCGCTGCCGAACCGGGTGGTTCGGTCACGGTCGATAAATCCCCGCTTGGGCTGTGGGTTGAAGCGGTCTTTGCCTATTTCCTTGGCGTAAGCGGATTCAGCGTTTCACTGCCAAACATCCTCTCCGGTGTGTTCGGCATCGGCCTGCTTTACAACATGGTCAAAAGATACATGGGGGAACTGGCAGGCGTGGTTGCGGGTCTGGTCATGACGATCACACCCATCCTTCTCGCCACCGATCGCAATAACACCATGGACGGAATACTTGTCTTCACGCTGTTAATTGCGGCATGGGCCTTCATCCGTGCCACAGAGAACGGGGGTCTCTTTTGGCTGCTGGTCGGCGCATTCACTGTCGGCCTTGGTTTCAACGTCAAAATGCTGCAAGCGTTTCTACCATTGCCCGCGTTCTATGTGTTATACCTTCTCGGTTCAAAAGAAGGTTGGATCAAAAAGATCTTCAACCTCGGGGTCGCCACCATGCTGCTCGTTGTCATTTCGCTTTCATGGGCAGTCGTTGTGGATCTTGTCCCCGCGGAAAACCGGCCCTATATTGGATCAAGTGGTAACAATACGGTCATGGGGTTGATCTTTGGGCATAACGGCGTCTCGCGCCTTGAAAACACAGGAGGAGCGAGAAACGGTCAACCACCTGTGGGATACATTTACCCGGTCGAGACTCCGCCGGCAGCGGGTCAACCTCTCAATCAGGGGAATCCGCCTCAGCAGAATCCCGGCCAAAGACCACAGGGCCAGGTTCAAGGTCCACCGCCTGCCGCGCTGGAAGCCTGCCTGGGAAAAGCGGAAGGCGAATCATGTTCATTCGTTCAGCAGAGCGGGGCGACACTCAACGGCAATTGCATCCTCCCGCCCAATCTGAACCAACTCGCCTGCGCCCCGCAGGGAATGAATCCGCAAAATGGTGCCGGGCCTGTTTCGGGACCCGGCGGTCAATATGGAAATACGCCATTCAGCAATGAGACCGGTTCGCCAGGCTTGTTCCGTTTCTTTGTTGCTCCACTCTCCAGTCAAATGTCCTGGTTATTGCCGTTCGCATTGCTAAGTCTGTTGACCGCATTATTCGGGGCACGCATCCAACTGCCGGTTGATTCAGCCATCCACAAGAGTCTGATCCTCTGGGGTGGGTGGCTAATGACCTGCGTAGTGTTCTTGAGCATGGTATCGGGAATCTTCCATGCCTATTACACCATTATGCTCGCACCGGCGCTGGGAGCCATGGTGGGGATCGGCTTCGCTCAGGCATGGAACTGGGAAAAAGTTTACGCCCCGGCGGTGCTGGGTCTGATGACTCTCATCACCCTCGGCTTTCAGTTATTTTCCGCCAGCCAATACCAACACCTTACATGGTGGATGTTTGGAACTGTGATCATCTTCGGGCTGGGAATGATCGCTTCAAGAACATCCCGCCACGCCGCATATACAACCTTCCTGTTTTCCATCCTTGCCATTCCGTTTTACTGGAGCATCATGACCGTGGCAAGCGGCGCGGATAATAACCTGCCAAGCGCCTATAAGGGAAGGAATGGAACCCCGAATTCTCCCCTGCCCTCAGAAGGGACAGGCGTAAATTCAGGGCTGCTGGATTTTCTTCAAGCCAACACCCAGGATATCAAGTACCTGGTGGCTGTCCCATCTTCACAACAAGGCGCGGAATTAGTGCTGGCAACAGGCCGCCCCGTTCTATATATGGGCGGTTTCAGCGGCAGTGACGCCGTGGTCACTCAAGCCGATCTTGCGGAGATGGTCGCCGAAAATGAATTGCGCTATATCTTCCGCGGGGGCGGTGGACAAAACGATCAGGACATTTCCAATTGGTTGAACGCTTCGTGTGCGATCGTGGAGGGCTATAGCCTGTCCCAACGCGACCCGCAAGGAGGGCAGGGACCCAATGGTCCACAGGCCATGAATTTATACGATTGCGGAAATTAAACAAACAAGGCCATGACTTGAGTCATGGCCTTGTGATTATTTGACCAACTCAGGCAGGGGACATCGCAGGGGGACGGCCGGGTTATGGTTATAAACATAGCCGCCGTCAGAAGTCACAAATACAACCACAGAACTGATATAGGGCATGTAATCCTTGGTGTAACAGCCAAAGACGATCACGTCCGCTGTGTGGAGGGAAATCGTCGGGCGGTCTCCAGCGATCACCACTCCTTGAGACTGGGGGGAATAAGGTCCGATCAATGTGAAGACAAGCCGGGGATATTCATACCAGCGATAATAGGTGCTGAGATCCTGTTCACCCTGATCTTCCTTATAGTAGCGCGGATAAAGCGCCCGGCCTTCGAGCATGAGAGCATTCGGATCAGACATGAACGCAGTGAGATCCTCCGCCGTCAGACCGGATTGCTGTAACAAGCCGGACTGTTCAAGAGAATCCAGCACCTCAACCGTCGAACGGACTTGATAACGCGGCGTGAAGGATCGTTCGGAAAGTGGAAGCAAACAGCCTACGGCAAAGACAGCAACAAACGCCAATCCAACTCTCAGCCAGGGGATATGGGAAATGTCTAAAACGATGGCTTCATCATCAGCGACGGGGACTTTGTCAGAAACCGCACCAGCCCAGGCCAGAAAATGGGATGCGACCAGCATCCATCCTGCCATGAAGAAGATGCAAACGATCCAATCCACGGGAGCAATGTAGCGGCCGCCGGAGGTCAACCCGAGTGAATTGACCGCAAAATAAGCCGCCAGCATGAATACCATCAACAAGGTTCGAGAACGGTTTTGCGCCCAAACAGACCCAATGCCCAGGGAGAACAGGGCCAGGTTCAGGATCAAAAAGAAAGCGCCCATCGTCCCCACCTGCCCCTCGTTCCAATCCTGCTTCCAGTAGGGCGTATCGGCCTTGACCGTATTCCACAAGTCGTGAAGCGTGAACGAAGATGGGAGAAAAGTTACAGAGGTAACGAAGTTGTGAATGAAGTGGTTGGCAATCGAACAGGGCGTTGAGCGGCAGATCTTCTCTTCCCGCTGCAGCAGGGCATGCTGTCGCTGCATCATCCGCGGGTTGTCGGGCGTGGAAGGGAGAGAAGCGTCTCCAGTAATGCCATAGCGATAACGCAACAGGAGTTCGATGCGGGAGTAGTACATATAAAACATGGGAATGCCCTTGGAATGATTCCGCAGTTCCCACGGGAGCGTGGCGGTCACCCACCCCATCGCCAGCGCTAAAGAAAATAGAAGCACTTGCTTCCAGCGATAGCGCAGCGTTATGGCAATAAAAAACAAAGCGACGGGCAGCAAAACCAGGACATGAGTCCGTATCATCAGGGTCAGGCCGAATACACCCCCTGCCCACACCAGCCACGAAACCCTGGCTGGCCGATTACCCCATTGAAGCAGAAACAGGATAAAAAGGGCCACACCGATCGCCGTGGGGAAATCCGTCAGGAACATTTTGGGGCTGGCGGTATCGATCCATTTCGCGGTAATGATGGCATTCAACCCACGCAGGGAAACCAGCACCGCCGAGGAAACGCCCAACGCACGTCCATGAATTTCTTTACCGATCAGATAGGTCACTGCCGGGAAGACGGCGAAGAGCGCCGCTTGAGCCGCCATCACACGTGTCACATCCTGCCCAAAAAAGATGTGCAAAAATGTCAATAAGGCACTGTAAAGAGCCCGGTCAAAATACTGGCTGTTGAACAGTCCCTGCCCGATCAATGCATACTGGCTGCCCGTATCGAACGTTGCGCCATCGGAATAAGGATAGATCGGGTTCTTTGCCGTGTCCGGCATGAAATAATTCGGGCTGAGCGGTTGGCGCGCCCACAACCATGCGCTCACGGCCCAGGCTGCAAAGAAGAGCAGCCAATCCAATCGGGATTTTTGCATTGCGCTCAATTTCGGCTCAAGCCAGAGAAACAGAGAGCCGACCGTCAGGGCACACAAAACCTGCAACCCCAACACCGGCACACCTGTCCCGAACCAGTATTCTTCAGGCTGGCGAATGCCAAGCCCTGTGGTTTGCACAAGAATCAGGGTCAGGAACAAAAGCAAAAAGACGATCAAACCAGGGGAAAGGATGGATGCAGGGAACTGAATGGAGGCAACGTTTTTGGCAACCCTGCGCTCGAAGATAAGGATCGCGGTCGTGACCGCGCCGGTCACTGCCAGCCAAAACACCAGCGGATACAACCTGAAAACGTACCCAGCCAGATCTCCCAACCGGTACGATGGCAGGAGCAAGATACAAACAATAAGAACTGTTGTTGTCAGTGCAGAAAGGAGAAGGAAATCCCGCACACCATCCCTTTGGGTGAGACCCTCCCAGAGGCGGCGTGAACGCTCGGGGTTGCGGTTCAAGTTCCAGGTCAGGAAAAGAAGCGCCGAGCCCGCCATCAAAAGGACTGCATTGATCAGAAGGATCTCCAGCGAGTATCCAAATAGAAAGGCATTCTTCGAATCAGATGGCGAGGCAAGCAGGACTGCCAATACAACAAATATTCCCACAGACAGGAATCCAGCATAGGCAGGCATACGTTTCTCGGACCTGAAATTAATCATGGGGGATGTTTCCAGTTGGGTCGTCGAGGGTTGGTTTGCGCTCCAGCCAAAACAAAAAGGCCAGGCCGCAGGCAATGGTTGCAAAGAAGAAGATCAGGGCGATCGAAGATGGGATGTATAGGGTCAGCAAGGCAATGAAACTGATAAGGAAGGCTGTCAGATGGGTAGCCAGTACCGCATTCTTTGGCGTGAACCCGAGCATGATCAGGCGGTGATAGGTATGGTCGCGGCGGCCGCTGCCAATCCGCTGGCCTCTCCGCAGGCGTGAAAGCGTGACCAATGTTGTGTCGAAGATGGGCACAGCCAGCAATAATATCGGAACGATCCACGACGATTCAGGGTTGCGGTTCAAGGGATTATACAGGATTCCAAAAGATGCCAGCAAAAAGCCCATGGTCTGCGCGCCAGAGTCGCCCAGGAAGAAGCGGGAGGCCATTCCGTTCCAAATATACAACCCAATGCCGATCCCAAGCAGCGCAGCTGCCCAAGAGGACAGGGTCGGCTGCCCGGAGAGACTGGTGGCTTCCATAAAAAATGCCGAAGCGATGGCTCCGATTCCCGCCACAATTCCATCCATGCTGTCGATCATATTCAAGGCGTTGGTGATACCGATCAGCCAGAACAATGTGATCGCGATGTTCATGACCTGCCCCAGCTGCAACGGCCAGCCATAATATTGGAACAGGATGGTCATGAAGCGGACCTGCACCCCGAAATAGATCAGAATGGCTGAAGCCAGCAATTGGCCGATCAATTTGGGTCCGGCAGATAACCCTCTGCGATCATCCCACAGCCCAAAGAGAAAGATCACCAAGGCTCCGGCAAGTACGGCCAATACATCTTCATTTAGCGAATCACGAAATAAAAATGCCATCCCGCCCAATGCAACCACCAGCAATATTCCGCCCGCCAGAGGCGTGGGGCGGGAATGCTGCTTATGCGGCGCAGAACCGGGGATATCCATCAGACCCAGGCGTTCTGCCAAAAACACAGCAGGATAGCCTGAAACAAGGCTCAAAAGAAAGCTTACAAATCCAAAAAAGAGGGGGGATCCCATTCGAAGAATGTCCAGAACGAAGCTACGCTTAGAAGTTTATCAGAGATTTTCCCCCATCCTCCGAAACCGCAAACCACTATTTGCGGCGGATCTCCCGATACACTGGAGAAAGGAAGAAGCGCAATGCACTTTGAAAGTGCAGGAAGAGATAATACAGTTTTCGGCGGCTGCTACGCTGCGCATCATGCCGGACCTGGATGTTGGCCGCCACCATGATCTTCATCCCACGCAGACGAGCACGACTGCAAAAATCCACGTCTTCTAGGTAGAGACGGTAGCGTTTATCCATGCCGCCCAATTGACGATAGGATTCGGAGCGCACCAACCAGAACATGCCCGCGATCCAATCCGGGCGAATCATGCCGTCAGGGCCGGGCAAAGGAGGATCGAAGGTATACCCGGGCATGCGGCGACGAATCAACTCAAAGGGAGTCGGAAGCGAACGATTGGCGTCTTGCACAGTTCCGGTCTCATCCACGATCTGCGGAGCAATCAAATCTGCCTGGTGAGCATGGAGACCTTGAAGAAGTTCGTCAAAAACGGGGCGGTCGAGAAGGATATCCGGGTTGAGGATGGCGAAATATGCGCCATGTGCATACGCAAAGGCTCGGTTGTGATTCTCAGCGAAGCCCAATATTTTCTCGTTTCTCAAAATGAGAACAGATACCCAAGGGGCGGGGTCCAATTCGGGCAGGTTATCTTTGAGGTTATCGGTAAGTATCAACTCAAAGCGCGTGCCGGTATCCGGCTCATATTTGAGAATGCTCGCCAGGAGATTTGCGATCTTGTCAGCATCCCCATGACTGACAATGGAAAGGGTGATGAGGGGAGATGGGGTCATGACGACCGATTCCTCTTGATAAATTCCTGGAAGGGCTCGAACATGCCGGTGGACATGAATTTCAAAATCTCACCAGGCTTGATCTTCAAGTTCTGCTGGATCGTTTTCCGTTTCTCCAACATTTTTGGCAAACCTCGAATCGCATCAAAGATGGCCTTCCAAATCGCCTTACCCTGTCCACGCAGGGTGAGGTAGATGGAGAAGAAGAGAAGAGTGGCAATATGAAGCGGGAGAAAGAGCCAGATCCACGGCGATGGCATATCTTTGAAAAAGGTCCATATCAGGTTTCGATAGCCATAGTAGACCGAGAAATCGCTACGCTTACCGGTGCTGGCACTGCCTACATGATGGACCACCGCGTCTGGTACATACAGGCATTTGGCCCCATTGAGGCGAAGTCGAAACCCAAGGTCTACATCTTCAAAATAGGAAAAGTAGTCTTCATCAAACCCCCCAGTTTTCAGGAATTCCTCACGCGAGTACATGGCAGCCGCTGCGCAGGGGCTGAATATCTCTCTTTGTTCGATACCATTCGAATCCGCCGGAAGGTTATAGTTATTCCGCCAAGCTAGTCCACTGACATGGTAGGCATCCCCCGCCCCGTCCAAAAGGTGTTTTGAATGGTATTGGATCTGCCGGGAGGAGAAGGCCGAATACTCCGGGTTCTGTTCCGCCGCACGCAGCAGGTTTGCAAGCCAGTCCGGTTCGGGGTAGGCGTCCGCATTGAGCAGGACGATCCATTTTCCACGGGCAATTTTCGCGCCAATGTTGTTGGCGGCAGCGAAGCCGAGATTATTGCCAATACGAGATATAGACAGGTCCAGGCCTGGATAATTAGCAACAAAATCCTGGCGCAAGGAATCGGCAGAATTATTGTCAATAATAATTACTTCAAAACTATTATTTGATTGTATCAACAACCGGTCAAGGCAACGGACAAGGTATGGTCCATTTTTCCATGCGATAATTATTATAGATATAGTAGAAAGGTTAGTTACATCCAACACATTATGAAAACATCTTCGTTTTTTCAATTAGAAAAACATCCACGTGATAGCCAGGTACGAAATTATGATTTACCTAAAGGAGATCAAAATAATCTCACGCCATCCATAAATCAACCTAGAATATTCAATTACCCTAATTTATTACGTTCATCCTGAAAAGTCTTATATCTGTTAATAATCTTAAGGGCAGGGCCATCCATAACCACCTTTCCCATATTTAGCCAGACTACCCTAGTACATAAATGCCGTAAGGTTGCCAGGCTGTGCGAAACAAGTACAATTGTCTTTCCTTCTTCTTTCAATTGTAATAAGGTGCGATTACATTTTTCTCTGAATGCTTCATCACCTGGCGATAATGCTTCATCAATAAAAATAATATCAGGCAGGGTATTAACAATAATACTAAAACCAAGCCTGCTACGCATACCGCTGGAATACGTTTTTACAGGATCGTCAATAAAATCGGCTAATCCCGAAAATTCAATAATCGAATCTATTTTTTCTTCAATCACATGATTAGGAATATATTTCATAGCGGCATAAAGGTATATATTTTTACGTCCCGAAAGATCCATATTAAATCCTGCAGCCAAAGCAAATAATTCCCGATATTCCCCTCGAATTTCGATTCTTCCCTTTGTAGGCCTGCTAATGCCAGTTAAAACCCGTAGAAAAGTGCTCTTTCCTGAGCCGTTGCTGCCAACCAGCCCCACAATTTCCCCAGGATAAATATTCAAATTAATATTATCCAGGACTAAAAAAGGAGCTTCTCGGCCGCTTCTCAAAAACCAGTTTACCAAAAAATCCAGCAATCTCTGGTCTTTTCGGCGCACCATCTGGGGGCGGCGGTTATAATATTTTGTTACATTTTCCACAACGATGATTGGGGATGGCTTCATTTTGTTATCCATTTTTATTAAGACCCTTTATTGGTAGTCAGCAAAAACTCCGTCATTTTTTAAAAAAATGAATATCCCTACAAAAAGAAAAACAATACTTATGATCATCCATATCATCAACAACAAAATATTCGGTGTTTCAGCATAAAGCACAACATTTCTAAAACTTTCGATCATAAAAAAAAGAGGGTTTAAGTTTAATAAATTTGCCACTTTTTCAGGAACCATGTCTGAAGAGATCAATACTCCTGAGAAATATAGTAGAAAGCGAAGAGCCAAGCCGGTGATCTGGGCAATATCTTGAATAAATACGCCTAATGTGGCCAGGGTAAACATTACTCCCGAAGTGAAAATAAAAAACATAAAAAGGATAATTGGAATATAAATAAATGCAATCGAAGGAAAAAGGCCCAAAAAAGCATTAAAAGATAAAAGAACAATAAAAGCAATAACAAAGTCTACAAATTTTTCGAGAAGAAAAACGAAAACCAGGGTCTGATTGGGGAACTTAATCTGGGAAATAGTATTAATCTTGGAGTTCATCAATGTAGCAGATCGAACTAAAGCGCTTGAAAAAAAATTCCACATAACCATTCCTGAGAGAAAGAAAAGAACAAACGGAGCATCACCGCGAGGTTTTCTTGCCAAGATCAAGCCGAACACAGTCGCATAAATCAACGCTTCAACTATCGGCTGCAAGACGATCCAAAGCCCTCCAAGTTTTGCCTCAAGGTAATTCGATTCAATATTATATTTTGCCCAAGTAATGATTAGATACCTGCTTTTCCAAGTATCAGAAAAAAATTTAACCATATAGCCTAAAAGACCTTTCTGTTATTGAAACTAGTTCTTTATTGAACAACCCTAAACCAATCATTTTTTCAATTTATTATATATTCGCTTTAGCAGCGCCGTAAGAGGATGTTGATCGTCAATTCGCGATAAGATTAAGTTTTGTTGTTTCAATATTTCTTCTTGCTGCCTAATTACCCCCTCTTGGCGTACAAATAACTTATACATTATCTTTGTAAGAATTGGTACTAGTCGGGCGGTGTTCAGTCCTTCATAAGGCTCCCAAGCATCATCCAAATTGGGCCATGATTCATAGAATAGACGCCCATCTATTCTATTCAAAAACTCTCTTGCTACCATTTGGTTTGAATCGTCATATTTTTTTAGTATTTTCAATCTTTCTGCAGGAGATAAAATCCCATACGATTCAAAGGGTTTTTTCTTGTAACTTTCGTCCAAAACCCTATTCATCATATTATGTAAACGCTGGTCAGAGTGATCTTCGTAAAAATCCCTATTCAAAGCCAGGAATTCTAAAACATCACGAGAAAAACCAGAGTTAACATTTACTTCATTACGTAGAACAGGTTGTTCAGGCCACTTAATCTTTAACACCTCCAAAAAGTCGGAGAGGATTCCATCCGGCATCTGCTCTTTTTCATACGGGCGAATAATTATGTTTTCCTTGCCAAAGATCTGGGCCCATGGTGAAATCAAGCGGTACCAATCTGTTTGACGCCAACCACCCCATTCTTCCTTCTGTTGCGTCAAGGATTCAAAAATTTTATCTGATAGGACAAATTTATGTCCCCATTGCTTCCAAGCTGACTCTAAATGATGGTCCTGCCTGCGCACGTAACATATTACTTTTATATTGGCATCCAATTTACCCGCTAAATCCCCAAATCTTTTATGCCAGTTCACCAACAGTGCTTCGTGACTAATTAGTATGGAATGCAATGAATTATGTTTACAATAATCAATACAGCGGTTAAAAGTTTCGATATCTTCTGACCCACTGGAGTTTTCAAAATAAAATCCCTGCCAATAATTGTGCCCATCACGCATTGGGCTAAAGACTTCCTTATCGTGAAAATTCGGATATAAAAATCCAAACTCATCCTTAATCTTAGAAAAATTCTGTTCCAAGAATCTCTGCAACGCAGTAGTACCAGTTTTTGTCGCCCCAACGTGCAAATATATTGTTACATCACTCATCCAAAAGTCTCCTGCAATTAGAAAAAGCCCTTAAACAACATGGTTTTTATAGATTCATACCCATACAATATCTGAGGTACATATTTCGATTCTAGGGGATGCCATTAGAATCCATCTTATTAAAGAAAGAATCGTCGACGAAATGACTAATTATATCATCCGGAACAACGAGGTAATATCAACCACACAGGATTATCGTGGCAAAGTCTCACAGGCAAAACTTCTCGTAAAATTTTCAACCTACATAAATTTGAGTCTCTGTCTCCTATATGCACCTCCAAACCGCAAAGACTGTATATTATTCTTATTCAAAAATATACATTTGTGATTCAAAAAAAAGCTAGTTGCCAAAGTTTTTCGATGCCCATTCATACATTCGAAATATTCCATCTTGTAATCCAACGACAGGCGTCCAATCGAGATATTTTTTAGCACGCGATATATCTAGAACATTAAAAGGTACATCAAATTTACGAGCTGGCAGGTATTTTACAGTGAGCGGTTGACGAAAAACCTGTTCCAAACCATTAATAATGTCATTTATACTATGACCCTCTCCAGCGCCAATATTAAATATCTTATATTCACCCCTATACCCCACACCATTCACCATCGCACTGATAATATCATCTATATAAATATAATCACGAATAATAGATCCGTCTCCCCAGACCTCTATCACCTCTCCATGTAAAATCCTACTTAAAAAAGAAGATATGACTCCTTGAGTGGTAGTTATCGGTTGTCTTGGGCCGTACGCATTAGAGATTCGAAAAACGCAATAATCAATACCATATAATACCCAGTATAAATGTAAATACTTCTCAATGGCAAGTTTGCAAATCCCATAAGAACTAGTAGGGTCTGTTGGGTGACCTTCTTTAATAGGAACACCTTGGGGCACGCCATATACTGTCCCTCCTGAAGAAGCATATATAATTTTTTTTACTTGGGCCTTTCGCGCCTCGTCAAGAAATTTCAATGTTCCGACAACGTTCGATTCTACATCATAGACAGGGTCTTCATTTGATGTTTGAGGAACTGTAGCCGATACTAAATGATACGCTACTTCACATCCCAAAAGTGCATCTTGAATATCTTTCGGATTCAAGAAATCGCCAGTACAAATAGTCGCCCCTTTACTCTCAATTTTTGATAAATAGCGAGCAGTCGGGCGATCAAAAGCAACCACCTCATAACCAGTTTTCAGCAATGCTTCCACCAGGTAAGACCCAATGAAACCACCGCCACCAAGAACAAGACATTTCATTTATAAATTGACCTGCCTTTTCAAGAGGGAGTTATAAACATCAACAATTTCATCTACATATTCCTGAATCGACAGGGGCGTTGGAGCATTATCGGACATTTGTTTTAAGAGTTTACGATTACTTAATAATAAGTCTATCTTTTCAGCCAAATCAATTTCATTTCCAGATTCGAATAGCAGCCCATTCACACCATGATTTACAATTTCCGCCATACCAGCCATGTTAGACGCAACAACAGGGCATTTTGCATATTGAGCAGAATAAATCACTAAAGGTGAATTTTCATGCCACAAAGAGGGAACAACTAGCGCATCCAGATCTGAAAAAATTTCTCCTATTTTAGAGTTAGGAAATGTACCGCAAAATTCAATTCTAGTGTCACCTTCAGATAATTGCTTCAATTTTTTGTAATAAACGCTCAATTCACTAACCTTACCATATATCTTCACCCTAATTGCCCTGCTTGATAAAAGACGAACGGCTTTTATCAAGACATGTGCTCCTTTATGCTCACTTAAAGTGCCAATATATCCTAGGCAAATTTCTTTACTATTGTTCTCGCCTCTTTGATTCATTTTTATATATTCAAGATTTATCCCGAATGGAATTCGTATTACTTTCTCTTTATCCAACCCATTTCGGACTAAGTTGGAATACATTACCTTGGTCGGAATGAGTATCTTATCAATAAGGTTGATCTTTTTTTGCATTACTAATTGACGCTTAGACACGGCTGAAATCATAGGCGAATATTTGCTATCGACCCCTCCGGTCTTTCCAATCAGGGAAATAAGAGGCCTAAGAAAAAAGCCCGGGATCCTCTGAAAAATTGAACTGAACCTAGGAGATTGAGTATTATATACATAATGCCGAAGACAATTAAGGCCATAAGCATCAGGCCCGGGGCACATTTTATTTTCAGGAAATCTTAGTTCATAAAGTGGACACATAAACCAAAAATCTGTTGGGGTATATACTGTAGGAACCCCCATTTGCACACAAGCATCTATTGGGGAAGCCGAAAGATGTGCGAGATGAAAAAAATGCACCACATCCGGTTTTTCACGGTCTATATAACTTTTAAAGTAATGGCCCACCATCTGATTATTGTATTCCATTTCAAGCGGGTTCGTTTGAACACCCATAGGCTCACGATTAAAGTAAAAGCACTCCACAGGAATACCCTCGTAAATATATCGTCCAAATCGCTCGTGATCAGAAATTTTTTCATTAGTTGGCATACCTGTAAAAATGCTGACATTATGACCTCGCTTAATAAGGTCTTTTGCTGTCTCATAGGTTAAGACTTCTGTACCAGAAGAGTAATGAGGCAAAAATTGATGAGCCGTTAATATAATCCTCATTCGGATTCCTTAGACAAATCTTTTGAATCTTGCAATTTATTAAGTGCCAACTTAAAGCCCACATATTGCCCATAAATAGTTGCAAAACTAAGGAATGGAATTCGTAATAAAATATTAACTAAACCTTTCTTACTCTTTTCGTTTTTTAATGCATATATCCAATCCAATGTCGTTAAGCGCCAAGTCAAAAAAACCATTTGCCTAAAAGAACCTACAAGACACAAGCGGTACTGTTCATAAAGCTTCTTCGAAGTCTGAACATTCCTAAAGTAATCATATTTAAATGAACGCCTATGAGAATGTATCACATACGAATAAGGCCAATAAGCAATCTTCCAACCTGCCTCAAGAACCTCTTGGGCCCATTCTATATCTTCACCAAACGAATTAGCGCGAAATGGAATAGACTCCCAAACTTTTTTACGCATCGCAGAACACACATCATCAAAGTTATAAAAACGATGCCTCTGCATCGGTGTTAATTTTTTATACTCATCCCAATCCTGTATCCAGCGAACTTCTTCGACTTGCCGCCCAGTAAGCCAATTGTTTAAGTTCCTCTTTGTCAATATATCAGCATCCAGTCGAGGCACCTGTCGCGCATAAGCTCCAGCGATCTTTGGATCAGAAAATACTCTAACAAAATTCTCAACCAGATATTTATCACCAGGAATGGCGTCTTGCGACATCATAATAATGATTTCTCCAGACGCAAGTGAAATCCCCAGATTTCGGGTTAAACCATGATTAAATTCCTCAGGAGGGATCGATTTCACAATTGCGCCAAAGTACCTTGCAGTGGAAACCGTATCGTCGTTAGACCCAGAATCAACGCAAACAATTTCAATATCACCGCTATATTCTTGATCCCTTAAAGCCTTCAAGGTATTAAAGAATTCCGCGCCGCCATCTTTGGTAGGAATCACGACAGATACTTTCAACATTTGAGTCATCACCTAGGAAAATAAGTTTATATAATAGAATTCAACACTAATGGATGTTTCAGAACTCTATATCTATTCTTTTCTATTATTGACGGAAGGGGATAAAAATCGTAACTTTCCAAACATTTGAACCAGTTTCCATGTTCGACTATTTTGAATCGTGTAAATCTGATTTGTCAAAACCGCAATCTGCGAATGAAGTTTTTTCATTATTTCCTCTATCTCAGATCGAAGAGATAAAATGGTCTGTTCTTGGTTTTTTATAATCTGTTCTTGGTTTTTTATAATCTGTTCTTGGTTTTTTACTTTTATAGATAACATGAATTCAGTTACTAAGCCATATCCTAATCGGTAAAAGAACTCCTTAACTAACGCAGTATCTTCCTCCATAGGACCAAATAGCATATTTAAAGATACAGAATTCTCTCCTACAGCCAAAACTCCTAGCCCATTCCCATAGGCAACCTCAAAAGAAGGATAAACACTCTTTAGATTATCCCACAATTTCCAAACGCCAAAATCGCGTTCACGGACATTGATGTCATGAAAAACCACAACTCCTTTACTACTCATTTTTGGAAGCCAGGTTTCAAAATCATGTTTGACCGCTTCATAAGTATGAAGCCCATCAATGTGCAGCAAATCAATAGATTTATCAGAAAAATATGAACACGCATCATCAAAAGTACTTTGCAAAAGACGAGAGAAACTTCCGTATAATGGATCATGATGCGATCTAAGGTCATCTAAAACCTCCGCTCCATAATAACCAGCTTGCGGGTCACCCGTCCAAGTATCTACAGCAAAGCATTTAGTTTCTAAGTCTAAATCCTTCACCGCCTGGCAAAATGAACAGTATGAATTACCGCTATGTGTACCTAGTTCGACTAACAGATTCGGCCTGAGAATCTGAACAAGAAACAAAGCAAAAGGGATATGTTCAACCCAAGATAATGGAGAGACAATCCTAGCAGGGCGGGAAAAGCATATTGGATAATCAAGTGGATTAAATTTAGACATTTATTCTATCCTTGTTAAGTGCCTCAGTTTAATGACTCGCAATATTCTACTTTAGTTTTCCTCAAATCACTAAACACATCATGAAGGGAGGTATGAACTGCGAGTTAGATTAGACCTCTTGCATAAGAGTGCCTATTATGGCACTCTTATGCAAGAGGTCTAATTTTACATACAGGCTCTATCTAAATGTTATCCGGCCAAGTGTATTGTTTTGGTCATGGAAAACGCTGCTACGCTGGCGATTTTCTTAATCGTCTGAAACTCAACTCAACCTTGCGCGAGTCAACAAGATGTTTTTGTTTTTCAGGATATTTTCATATCTTCTCACTCAATCACGGAATGTAATAGTTAATAACCAAAAGGGGTCTTTGAGAGGCTGATACATTACCGCTATAGATTCTGAGTAAATCCATTCCAAAGTCATGGTTATCATCTAGCATAAAATGCAAACGAAATTGAGTATAACCGCCTTTGTTTATATATCGATAAAATGTCGAGCTTAATCTTTGGGTATACCAATTATTTATTTTTGTCTTCGTATATTTTAATACATTTACTTTACTAGCCGCTGTGTGAAAATCGGACGTCTGTAAATTTACGCCGTTACTAAAAGTTCCCTTGCGAATATCGACCAAAAGTTTTCCGTGGGTATTAAAAGGCAAAGTACCTACTATACCCCCATACTTAAACTTTAGGGTAACTCTAGTAATGATGGCATTATCGGGAATACTACTAGTATTAAACGAAACCACGGACGTATACTGACGATTACCTGCATCGTCTCCTACATACAACCACTTTGAGTTAGCCTCCCTTATACTAGCTACTCCGCTATTTTCAGCCGATTCCAAAAGCCAGCCATCTTGCGAACCTATAGACCGGAAATTTAGGGTACTACCAACAGAAACATTAATTGTAAATGGCCCATAAGCATTGTTAGTTTCAGATACTTCGCCTGTCACGAGGCAAGATGGATCAACATATAACCAAATATTATGAGATCCCGCTTCCAGACCAGTAGTGATTTCAACAATACCTGAGTCAGATGTATTCGCAGGTAAACTCGGCAAAAAATTAGGAGGATAAAAATCGCCAAAATCGTTTTCACCTGTGGTGAGATTTTTCAAACACCCTTCGGGAGAAGTAATTTCATACAATCCCGAATTCATTGGGTTTTTATCAACAAAGACTGAGGGATAAAATACGCCACCAGATCCTTCAGTGCCCTGATTCCTTACCGTTATTTTGATGGCAAATGGCTGATGTGCAGCAGGGGGTGTCAAAAGCGGGTTATGAGAAGTAGTAGTATCTACAAGTTCATAGCCTGTAATAATGAGGTCAGGTTTTGCGATCTGGGTAATATCTTCCGCAGAATTGTTTAACATTTCGGGATCTAATTCCCCACCACCAGAAACTGTAGCTGTGTTTGTCACGCTATCGGCAATATATTGATCCACGTTAACCGTGACTGTTATTGGAGAATAGCTGTTCCCAATATCAACAACATCGCTCCGTATACAAGTCAGCGTGCCCAAAGTACATGCCCAGCCAGTTCCAGAAATTGCTGTTGCTGTCAAGCCTACCGGCAAAGTATCCACAACCGTAACAACATCACCTGTTGTTGGAGCCGTACCATTGTTCGTAACGGTGATCGTATAAGTTTGATCGGTACTTCCACGCGCAAACAGGTCTGTATGGGTCTTTTCAATGATTAGATCTGTCACTCCGTCTGCATAAACCGGGGCTGTCCCGCCAAGGGAAAGCATAA
>Ga0268298_10002375_pt1 | contig 20622 bp, 19 predicted proteins | sample WWTPWeurt_MetaG_FD_194462 | JGI IMG/M metagenome (GOLD analysis project Ga0268298, IMG submission 194462) | Activated sludge microbial communities from WWTP in Nijmegen, Gelderland, Netherland - WWTP Weurt | ecosystem: Engineered > WWTP > Aerobic digester > Activated sludge | place... | reverse complement strand
GCCCCCCTCCCGTCGTCAGAGCGCGTCACAGCGCCGCCACCGCCGCGCGGAACTGGGCCCCGCGGTCCTCGTAGTTGCGGAACATGTCGTAGCTCGAGCAGGCGGGCGAGAGCAGCACGGCGTCGCCCGGGCGCGCCAGGCGGCGCGCCTCGGCCAGCACCGCGCCGAAGTCGGTCCCGCCGTCCACCACGGGCAGCAGCGCGCCGAGGTCCTGCCGGATGATCGCCCGCGACTCGCCGTAAGCCACGACCGCCCGGCAGCGGTCGCCGGCGGCGGCCGCGAGCGCGGTGTACGGCTCGCCCTTGTGGCGCCCACCCAGCAGGAGCACGAACGGTCGCTCCAGCGCCTCCACCGCCACGAGGGTGGACGAGACGTTGGTGGCCTTCGAGTCGTTGATCCACAGCACCTCGCCCGCGGTGCCCACCGGCTCCATGCGGTGCGGCAGCGCCCGGAAGCTCCGGAGCCCCGCCGCGATCCCCGCACGCGGCGCGCCCGCCCGGGCGGCGATCAGCGCCGCGCAGAGCGCATTGGCCACGTTGTGGTCGCCGAAGAGGGCCAGGTCATCACGCGGGAGCAGCGGGGCCGCGCCCAGCCGGAGCAGCCGCGCCGGACGGTCGTACCAGCCATCGGCCTCGTGGCGCACGCTGAACCGCTGCCGCGTGCCGGGGTGGGGCGTGGCGCGCCGTTCCACCTCCGCGTCATCGCCGTTGAGCACCCAGCACGACCCCGACCCCGCGTGGCGGTACAGCAGGTCCTTGTCGGCGTAGTACTCCTCGAGCGTCGCGTAGCGGTCCAGGTGGTCGGGGGCGAGGTTGGTGGTGGCGCCGATCGCGGGCGCGAGGTCATGGGTGTCGTGCAGCTGGAACGAGGACATCTCGAGTGCCACCCAGGCCGGCCGTTCCCCCGCGAGCGCCACCTCGGACAGCGCCCGCCCGATGTTCCCCGCCGCGAGGGCGGCGATCCCGCCTGCCTGGAGCAGGTGCGCGGTGAGGGCGGTCGTGGTGGTCTTGCCGTTGGTCCCGGTGATCGCCGCGTACCGGGCCCCCGGCAGCGCGGCGTAGCCCACGTCGATCTCCGAGATCACCGGCACGCCCGCCGCGCGCGCCGACGCCAGCGGCGGCGCGTCGGGCGGCACCCCGGGTGACACCACGCACAGCCCCGCCCCGCCGATCCGCGCCAGGTCGTGCCCCGCGAGCTGCACGGCGACCCCGGCCTCCGCCAGGCGGTGTCCCGCCGCCTCCGCCTCCGTGCCCAGCACCTTGGCGAGGTCGGGGGCCACGTCCGAGGCGTAGACGGGAATCCCCTCGCGCCGCAGCAGGAGCGCCGCGGCCACCCCGCTCTTCCCGAGCCCGATCACCGCGGCCTCACGGCCGCCGGCCCGCCAGCGCGCGAAGCTCACCGCAGCTTGAGGGTGGCAAGGGCCACCATGGCGCAGAAGATGCCCAGGATGTAGAACCGCGTCACCACCGTGCTCTCGTGCCAGCCCAGCTTCTCGAAGTGGTGGTGCAGCGGCGCCATGCGGAAGACCCGGTGCTGGTCGGCGTACTCCTTGCCGCGGGAGCGCTTGTACCAACGGTAGACGCCGGTCTGCAGGATCACCGAGACCGCCTCCGCCACGAAGACGCCGCCGATCACCAGCAGCAGGAACTCCGACTTGAGCAGGATCGACACGGTGCCGAACGCGCCCCCGAGGGCCAGGCTGCCTGTGTCCCCCATGAACACCTGGGCCGGGTGGGCATTGAACCAGAGGAAGCCGAGACATCCGCCCAGCAGGGCGGCGCAGAAGATCGTGAGTTCCCCGGCGCCCGGCAGGTAGAACAGGTTGAGGTACCCGGTGGCGTCCACGCGGCCCAGCAGGTAGGCAAACAGCGCGAAGCCGCCGGCGGCGATCGCCGAGAGCCCGGTGGCCAGGCCGTCGAGGCCGTCGGTGAGGTTGACGGCGTTGCTGCTGCCGGTGATCACGAAGGTCACGAACGTGACGTACACCCAAGGCGCAAACACCACGATGACGAACTTGAAGAACGGCAGCGTGGTGGCCGAGGCGGGGATGGTGTCGGGGGGAATCACCGGGAAGAACAGCAGCAGCGTGCCGAGCACCAGCCCGAAGCTCACCTGGCCCACCAGCTTCCACTTGGCCACCAGGCCCCGCGACTTCCCCTCCACGATCTTGAGGTAGTCGTCGAGGAAGCCGATGCCGCCCATCCAGAGGGTGGCCAGCAGGGCGAACAGCACGAAGCGGTTGTTGAGGGGGGCCCAGAGCAGCGTCGGGACCACGGTGGCGAGCAGGATGATCACGCCGCCCATCGTCGGGGTGCCACGCTTCCCCTGGTGGCTGGCGGGGCCTTCGGCGCGGATCACCTGCCCGATCTTGCGGGCCCGCAGCCGCGCGATGATCGCCGGCCCCACGAGGAACGCGAGCAGGATGGCGGTGACCGTCGCCCCGGCCGCGCGGAAGCTGATGTAGTTGAAAAGGTTGAAGAAGATGTGGTGCTTGCCCAGCGGGGCGAGCAGGTGATAGAACACGGCGCCTCAGTGTGTCGAGTGGTGCTGACCGGTGAGGAACGGAAGTATACGTTCGAGCGCGGCGCCACGGGATGCCTTGAGCACCACCAGCTCGTCGCCGTGCAGGCGGGCCTTGAGCAGCGGCCCCATTGTCGGCGCGTCCGGCGCGACCAGCAGCCGGTCGCCCAGCTTGGCGGCGTACGGCGTGATGGCGGGCACGAAGTCGCCCACGGCGGCGAGCAGGTCCGGCTCCAGGCCCACCAGCGCCGCCGCCACCCCCGCATGGTGCCGGGGACTGTCCGGCCCAAGTTCGCGCATGGTGCCGGCCACGAACACCAGCCGGCGGCTCCCCCGCATGGCCCGCGCGGTGGAGATGGCGGCCAGGAAGCTCGCCGGGTTGGCGTTGTAGGCATCGTTGATGATCGTCAGGCCGCCCGCCTCGATGACCTCGCCCCGCCCGCCGGGGATCCGGAGGTTGCGGAGGCGGTCGGCGGCCGCGGTCCGGTCGAGGCCCAGCTCCTGCACCAAGGTCCAGGCCAGCATCGCGTTGGTGGCCTGGTGCTGGCCGAGGAGTGGCAGGGTGATCCGCTGCTCGTCCACGGTCAGGGTGGCCCGGCCGGTCGAATCCATCGAGACCGACTGGGGCACCCGGTCCCCCCGGGCCAGGCCGGCGGTGACCACCCGGACCGCGCGCCCCCGTGCCCGCTCCGCGAGCGCGGCCGGCTCGAGCCCCACGATGGCCAGCGGGGCACCCTCCAGCAGGTCGAGCTCTTCCTCCAGGACGCCGTCGAGGCTCCCGAAGCCGTCGAGGTGCGACAGCGCCACGTTGGTCGTCAGCGTGGCGGTGGGCTCGATGACCGGGCGCGCCCGGCGCAGCTCCCCGCGCTCGCTGGCGCCCGCCTCGATGACCAGGGCCTCGGTGTCGTCCGGGGCGGCCAGGATGGTCTTGGGGATGCCCACGAGGTTGTTGTCGTTCGCCGGCGTGGAATGCACCCGGTACTTCACGCCCAGCACCGCCGCCACCATCTCCTTGGTGCTGGTCTTCCCATTGGCGCCGCCGATCGCGACCACGGGGCCCCGGATCTCGCGCCGCCGCGCCCGGGCCAGCCAGCCGTAGGCCTCCAGGGTGTCGGTGACCGCATACAGGATGAGCCCCGGCACCGCCGCGGTCCCGGTGACCACCACCGCGCCGGTGGCGCCGGCGTCGCGGGCCGAGACCAGGTGGTCGTGCCCGTCGAACCGCTCGCCCTTGAGCGCCACGAACAGCGCGCCCGCCTCCAGGGTGCGGGTATCGGTGGACACCGAACTGAAGGTGGGCGGGGCGCCCGGGACCGGGTCGGATCCCGTCAGGCAGGCGCCCAGCGCCTCGAGGACGGCGTCATGCGTCCAGCGCATCAGCTCGCCCCGAGCCCGAGGACGATGGCCCGCTCGTCAAACGGCACCTTCTCGGTCCCGATCACCTGGTAGGTCTCGTGCCCCTTGCCCGCGAGGAGGATGGTGTCGCCGGCCGTGGCCGCCTCGAGCGCGGCAGCGATCGCCTGCCGGCGATCGACGACCCGCTGGTGCGTTGCGGACCCCATGCCCTGCTCCACGTCGTCGATGATCCGTTCCGGGTCCTCGGTGCGCGGGTTGTCCGAGGTCACGATGGCCAGGTCGGCGAGCGAGGTGGCGATCCGGCCCATCACCGGCCGCTTGCCCCGGTCCCGGTCGCCCCCGCAGCCGAACACGACGAGCAGGCGCCCCGGGGTCAGCGGCCGCAGCGCGGCCAGGGCCCGCTCCAGCGCGTCCGGGGTGTGGGCGTAGTCGCGCAACACTACCGCGGGCCGCTCGGCCAGTCGCTCCATCCGCCCCGGCACCTGCGGCGCCAGGGTCAGCCGCTCGGCCACCGCGTGCGGATCGAGCCCCAGGCCGATCCCCACCCCCGCCGCGGCGAGGGCGTTGGCCACGTTGAATTCGCCCAGCAGCGGCAATGCCACCTCCGCCGCACCACCGGGCGTCACCAGTCGGAACCGGCTGCCGGCGTTGCCAAGCACGAGCGCGTCCGGATGCACCATGGCACGTGGGTCGAGCCCGAAGGTCACTCGCCGTCGGCCGCCGGGCAGCGCCGCCCAGGCCGGATCGTCGGCATTCACCACCTGTACCCCGTCCGGCGCGAGCAGGCCATCCAGCCGCAGCTTGGCGGCGAGGTAGGCTTCCATGGTGCCGTGATAGTCCAGGTGATCGCGGGTAAGGTTGGTGAAGACCCCCGCGGCGAAGCTCAGGCCGTCGAGGCGGCCCTGGTCCAGGCTGTGGGAGCTGGTTTCCATGACCACGCGGGTCACCCCGCGCCGCAGCATGGCGGCGAGGGTGGCCTGGAGGTCGATCGGTCCCGGCGTGGTCAGCGAGCCCGCGGTGGATTCGACCGCGCGTCCCGCCCCATCGAAGGCGCCCAGGGTCCCGATGCTCCCGGCGTGGCCCGCGTCGTTGAGCAGGTGCCGCACCAGCGCCGTGGTGGTGGTCTTGCCGTTGGTCCCGGTGATGCCCACCAGCGAGAGGCGGGCCCCCGGGTCGCCGTGCCAGGCGCGGCCCACCACGAGGGCGGCGCGGCGGCCGTCCTCCACCACCACGCAGGGCACGGTGACGCCGTCTGGCCGCTCCACGATCACGGCCGCCGCCCCCCGCGCCACGGCGTCGGGCACGAAGCGGTGCCCGTCGGCCTGGGAGCCGCGCACCGCGACGTAGACCATGCCGGGCGCGACCGCGCGACTGTCGGCGGTGACGCCCGTGAGGGCCGGCGTGGCGCCGGCGCTGGCCGTGAGCAGGCCGGCACGCCGCAGGGCCGCCTCGAGGGCCGGAAGGGTCTGGCTCATCTCACTCCGCCCACAGGGTCACGGTCTTGCCGAAGCCAAGCGAATCCCCCGCGGCCGGCGTGGTCCGGCGCACCCGTCCGGAGCCATGCACCGCCACCTGGAACCCGCGCCGGAGCATGGTGTTCGCCGCCTTGCGCAGGGTGACACCGGCCACGTTGGGCACGGCGCGGCGGCCCGGACGGCTCGCGGTGTCCGCCACGAAGGGCAGCGCGTAGACCGCTTCGGCCTCGTGCGCGGCGGTGTCGGTCGGGGTCTCGGGGGCCGCCTCCACGGGCGTGGCGGGACCGGCCAGCCGGCGCCGGTCGATGGCGCTGCGGCGCGAGGCGAGCGCCTCCTCGAGGATGGCCCGGGTGGTGGGCGCAGCCGTCGTGCCGCCGTAGTACCGGGCGCCGCGGGGGTCATCGAGCTTGACCACCATCGCGAGCTGGGGATCGGCCGCCGGCCAGATGGCCGCGAACGACGCGGTGTAGTGCCCATCCTGGTACTTGCCGCCATCGAACCGGATGGCGGTGCCGGTCTTGCCGGCGATCGGATAGTTGGCCAGCTGCGCCGATTCCGCGCTGCCGCCATCCCCCACCACCAGCTGGAGGTACCGTCGCAGGGTGGCCGCCACCTCCGGCGCGACAGCCCGCCGCACCGGCTCCGCCCGGTGGCGGTACAGGACCGCGCCGTCCGGTGCCCGTACCTCGCGCACCAGGGTGGGCGTGAGGAGGATGCCGTCGTTGGCGATGGCGCCATAGGCGGCGGCCAGCTGCACCGAGGTCACGTTGAAGGCGTAGCCCATGGCCACGCTGGCCTTCCCGTAGGCGTCCCACTGGTGGGGCATGCGGAGGAACCCGCGGGCCTCCGAGGGGAACTCCACCCCGCTCGGGCTGCCGAAGCCGAACGCGCGGAGCGCGTCGAACTGCTGGGCCGGCGTGAGCCGCTCGGCGAACTTCCCCATGCCGATGTTGCTGGAGTACTTGATCGCCTCGGCGAGGGTGACGCTGCCGGTGATCTTGTGCGCGTCGTGGATCTGGCGGGTGTCCCCGCGGGAGTTCACCGGGAAGGTCCAGACCCCGTTCTCCGCGAACACGGCGTCGGTCGAGTCCACCTTGTCCAGGGCCAGCAGCGCACCGGCGGTGAACAGCTTCGCCGTGGACCCGGGCTCGAAGGGATCGGTGAAGAACGAGGCGCGGTTCACCACCGTGCGCTCGCCGTCCCGCCAGCGCGCGGCCAGGGCCAGCAGCTCCCCGGTCCGCGGGTCGAGGATCACCACGTCGCCGCCACGGGCCTCGTACTCCGCCACCGCCTCCTCCAGCGCCCGCTCGGCGATCTCCTGCAGCTCGGCGTCGATGGTCAGGTAGATGTCGCGCCCCGGCACCGGCTCCCGCTCCACCCGCGACGGCGAGACGTACCGCCGGCCCCGGGTGTCCTTGAGCACCACGGCCTCCCCGGGTGTGCCGGCCAGCGCGGCCTCGAGCGCCAGTTCCAGCCCGCTCGCCCCGCGACCACTGTCCGGGGTGAGCGAGCCGATGACCGCGCGGGCCAGCGGGCCGGCCGGGTAGTGGCGCTGGTACTCGCCGTCGAGGTAGACCCCGCGGAGGGCGCGCAGGTCCTGCACCTGCAGGCCGTTGTAGGGCCCCGGATACGACACCCACTTCCGGGTGGCGAGATCGCGCTGCACCCGGGCCAGCGGCAGGTCCAGGGCCTTCGCGATGGTGCGGGCATCCCGGGCCGCGCCACGCAACTCGTTGGGCGCGATCCCGACCTCGAAGTACTCCTGGGTGACGGCCAGCGCCTCGCCGTTGCGGTCGTAGATGCCCCCCCGGCTCGCGGGCAGGACCACCCGGGCCTTCCGGGTGAGGTCCGCCTTCTCCCGCCAGTCGGCGCCCTCGACCAGCTGCAGCTGCCCGGCGCGTGCCAGCACCCCCAGGGCCCCGAGCAGGAGCCCGGCCTGGAGCAGCCCGATCCGCGCGGTGGGCTTGGCCATGGCTCAGCGAGGGGCGCGGCCGAGCCGCAGCACCACGAACTCGCCATTCCCCGGCTGGTGCAGGCCCAGCTCCGCCGCGGCCCGCTCGCCGAGGACGCGCCGGCTGGTGGCCACGCGGATCTCGCGCTGGAGCGCGGCGTGTTCGGCTTCCAGGGCGGTGCGCCGGTCGCGCAGGCGCCCGTATTCCCCGGCCAGCTCCACGCCGGCGGCCTGGCGGGCGTTCACGGCCACGGCCACGCCGAGGAACACCACCAGCCACAGCATGACCCAGTGGCGGCCCCTAAACTTCGATTGTCCGGAAGGTGCGGAGGGTGGCACTTCGGGCCCTCGGGTTGTGTTGCGCTTCGGCATCAGAGGGGTAGACCGGCTTGCGCGGCTCGAGCCGCCCGAGCGGCCGCCCGCGGCAGGTGCAGACGGGCTGCTCCACCGGACAGACGCACGTGCGCGCCCACTCCTGGAAGCTGTGCTTCACGATCCGGTCCTCGCCCGAATGATAACTGATCACGGCGATTCGCCCACCCGGGACCAGGGCATCGCGCATCGCGGGCAGCGCCCGGGCCAGGCCACCCAGCTCGTCATTGACCGCGATCCGGACCGCCTGGAACAGGCGGGCGAAATCCGGCGGGCCACTCCGGGGGCCGAGCACCGCCCGGATGGCATTGACCAGCTCGTCGCTGGTGGCGAACGGCGCGGTGCCCCGGCGCCGCACGATCTCGCGCGCCAGCCGCCCCGCCTGGCGCTCGTCGCCATACTCCCGGAAGATCCGCCGGAGTTCCTCGGCATCGGCGGTGTTGAGCAGGTCGGCCGCCGTCGCCGCGTCGTCCCCCATCCGCATGTCGAGCGGTGCGCCGGGACGAAAGGTGAATCCGCGGGCCTCGTCATCGAGCTGGGGCGAGGACACGCCGAGGTCGAGGAGGATGACGTCCGGCGCGAAGCGCCCGATGGCCTCGAGCGCGGCGTCCGACGCATACGGCGCCTCGAGGTAGGTGATTCCCTCCTCGCCGAGCCGGGCCCGGGCCGCGGCGATGGCGCGGGGATCCCGGTCGATGCCGAGCACCGCGGCGCCCGCGGCCCAGAAGAGCGACGCATGGCCTCCTCCCCCGAGCGTGGCGTCCACCACACGACGGGCACCTCGGGCCCGCTCGGCGATCTCGGCCGCGAGCACCGGCTGGTGGGCAAAGGGCACGGCGGGCGGAGTCACGATGCGGGCCTCGGGCGGCGGGAAACGCACACACCCCGTCCGGCGGACCGGACGGGGTGCGTGGCCAACATGGGACGGGGCTGACGGGGCTCGAACCCGCGACCTCCGCAGTGACAGTGCGGCGCTCTAACCAAGCTGAGCTACAGCCCCATGGTGCGGCGGCGCGAGAATATAGGCAGGGGGTGCCCCCGATGGTAGGGGGCACCCTCCGCCTGCGCGCCTACTTGCAGTAGACCCGGACCATCGAGGCGGTCCGCGGCTTGAGGGTCGGCAGGTACCCCTTGAGCTGCTCGTAGGTCCCGCGCTGGCTGGCCCCGGCGCCGTCGATGTACGGGGCGCCGAGCGCGAGCGCCTGCTCGCCTTCGGCGGTCATGGCCTCCACCTGACGGGCCAGGTCGCAGGACTTCTGGGTCTCCGCCTCCTTGTCGGTGGCGATGATCCGGTTCACCAGGGCCAGGCCCAGGAAGTAGTTCGCGATGGGCGCGTAGCGCCCCTGGGGGTTGGCCAGGGCGATGACCTTCCGGAAGCCGTCCGTGGCGGCCACCCAGTCGGGCGGGGTCTGCTGGATCAGCGGCAGTGTGCCGTTGAGCAGCAGCCCGCTGGCGCCTTCCTTGGACGCGGCATCGCCGTGCGCCGAAGCGAACTCGATGAAGGGCAGCGCCTGCGGGAACTGCTTGAGGTCCTGCCGGGCCTTGGCCTCCTGGAGGGCGGCGCCGACGGCCGAGGCGGTGTCGAGCTTGACCAGCAGATTGAGCGTGCCGAGCAGGCTGTCGGACAGCCCGACCTGCGAGTACGCCCCGGCCACCTGCTGCAGCAGCTTGAGGTTGTCGGGGTAGCGCCGCACCGCCGCCGCCGACCAGCGCACCAGGCGCACGGTGTCGGGCTGCACGCTCGCGGTGGCCAGGTACTTGGCGTAGAAGGTGGTGTCGGCACGGGTCGAGTCGAGCGCGAGGATCTGCTCCAGGTCGTCGAGCGCGCCGCTGTAGTTCTCACGGAAGATGCGCGCGTTGGCGCGCAGGTCGAGCATGTCGACATTGCTCGGGTCGAGCTTGAGGCCGTCGTCGGCCACCTGCTCCGCCTCCGCCACCCGGCCGTACGACAAGAGCTTCTTGAACACCAGGTCGCGCAGCGGCTGGTTGGTCGGCGCGATCACCAGCATCTGCCGCAGCGCCGCCACCGTGTTGCCGGTGTCGGCGGTGGCCTCGTAGCCGGCCGCGAGGAAGGTCCAGGCGTTGAGGCTGAGCGGGTCGCCCTTCACCGCGGTGCCGAAGAAGCCCATGGCCTCCGCGCTGTCGGCCCGCTTCCCGCGCGCCAGCGCGAGCTGGCCCAGGCAGAGGTTAGCCAGCCCGTGATTCGGCACCACCGCGATCGCCTTCCGCGCCGCCTGCGCGGCCTTCTCGGGCGCCGACTTGGCCTGGTCCACGCAGGCCTTGGCGTCTGCCCACGTCTTGAGGACGGGCTGGAAGCCCTCGGCGGCCTTGGCACCCACCTCGGGCAATGCCTGGCCGGCGCCCTGCGTCAGGACCACGACGTTGCCGGCTTCATCATTGAGGCCTGCGAGCCGCGCCGTCACCGTGAACTTCCCGCCGGCATCGCGGGTCAGGGTGGCGACGATCATCGCGCGCGCGGTCAGCGACTGGGCCAGGCTCCGCAGCGGGAGCGCGGAGAGGATGGCGTCCTTGGGGTACCCGTACTGCAGCAGCGCGTCGTTCATCTCGGTCCGGGTGAGCACCCGGAACTGGCTGCCGACGAGCTTCTCCATCCGGGTCCGCATCCCGTCACCGATCGTCACCGACGGGACGGAATCCTGCGCACTGAAGGAGTGGGGATTCCCGACCAGCATGCGCGTCGCCGCCGGGCCGGCCGGGGCGTTGCGGGGTCGCGTGGGGATCTGTGCTGACAGGGCCGTGGCGCCGGCCAGCAGCAGACTCAAGGTGAACGGACGGACCAGGCGCATCGGAACGCTCTCCACGGAAGAGGGACTCCGGCATGCAATGCAACCGGCGTACCGGACGGCGATTCAAGACCTGCGGCATGGGCGAAGAGGGATTCGAACCCCCGACATCCTGCGTGTAAGGCAGGCGCTCTGGACCAGCTGAGCTATTCGCCCGGAATACACACGCGCACGGACCGCGCGGGCGGTCCGTGGCTCCTGCCGCCCGGCGGCGTGGCGCCGCCTAGAGCGCGATGCCGAGCGGGAACAGCACGCAGTACCCCAGCACCAGCAACGCCGCCGCGCCCGTGGTGCCGCCGGCATCCAGCCAGGCGTACCCGGCAATGAGGGAGACGACGGCCGCCGCGATCAGCACCACGTTGCGACGGCCGAAACGCAGCTGGTGCCCGGGGGCAGCGGACTCGGAACTTGGCATGGGGGTTGAGCTTACTCCGTCGGGGGCCGCTGGTCAACCGGGACCGTGGGGGTCCCCGAGGCCTCCCCCCCGCCCTCCGGCGGCTCCGGGGCCACTTCCCACCCGACATTGAGCGCCTCCCGCCGGGGGGCGTCGCGCCGCCGCCGCTCCCACGCCAGGGCCCCGAGACTCAGCGCGAGAATGGCCCACATGCCGCCGGTCACGATCCACGTCAGCAGGTTGTAGCGCCGCCGGAGGCCCAGCCGCCAGGTCTCCTCGAACCGGTCCTCATCGAGGCCGGTGGCGCCAAGCAGCGCGGCCCGGAAGTCCTCCCCGGCGGCCAGCCGGTCGAGCAGCGGCGTGAGGCCGCCCGGGGCCGGCCGGCGTGCGATCTCCTCGAGCGCGGAGGCCGCCAGGGCGTAGGCCAGGTCCGCGCTGGTGGCGGAGCCCCGAAGCATGGCGTCCAGCTCCTGCAGCGTGGGCACCCGTCCCGCCGCGACGGCCAGGTTGAGGGCCAGGGCGTCGGCGCGATCGAACTCCCCGGCGCCGTAGACCGCGTACCCCTCCTCGAACCACAGGGGGAGGCGACCCCGGACCACGTCGCGGAGGACCAGGTGGGCCAGCTCGTGCCGCAGGGTCCGCTCGAGGTCCGGGAGGTCGGCCCGCAGGATCACGGCGCGGGCCCCGGGGAACGCCACGCCGGCGCCCCACCCCGGTGCCCGGCCCCGGGTGAGCCGGGCCATGGAGGCGGAGTCGTCGGCCAGGACCAGGGTGAATGGCGGTGGTCGGCGCCGCCCGAGCCCCGGCCACGTGAGGGGCGATTCGGCCCGCTCGGCCAGCAGGACGGCCAGGCCCCGCCGGGCGGGCGAAGCCACCACGGTGACCGACCCGACCTGCACCGCGGGCTCCGGGCCCTGCGCGAGGAGCCAGAGGACGCCTAGGAGGCCGTGCGAGGGGGCTCGCCTCCACCCGCCGTGAGGTCCAGCATTTCCTTGCAGCGCTTGCCCCACGGATTGAACTTGTTGGCCTTGAAGCCGTCGGTCCACGCCACCTTGGCCGCCTCCGGGTCGCCCATGAACCAGCTGGCGCGCCCCAGTTCGTAGTACGCCTCGATGAGGTTGGGCCCGAGCTGCAGCGTCTTCTGGAAGAAGGTGACCGCGTCCTCGAACATCTCGCGCTCGAGGTAGACGAGGCCCAGGTAGTAGTGCGCGTACAGGGTGGCCTTGCGGTCGTTGTCGAGGCGGATGGCCTTGGACAGGTGCTCGATGGCCTCGCCGAAGATCCGCTTCTTGAGGCAGATGTAGCCCACGTTGATCCGCGCCAGCGAGTTGGCCGGCTCCTTCATCAGGACCCGCGAAAACGTGGTGAGCGCCTCATCGTAGTCCTCGTGCAGCATCTGAGCCCAGCCCAGGAGCGACTGGGCCTGCACCTCGGAGGGGGCCAGCGCCAGCGCCTTGGTCAGCGCCTGGATGGCGCCGGCGTAGTCGCCCAGGGAGATGAGGCTCCAGCCCTTCTCGATGTAGGTCGACGCACCCAGGTGGTCCTGCTGCACCACCGGCCGCGCCCCGGTGAACTGCGGGGCCTGGGCCGTGTCGGTGGCGGCCGCGACCTGCTTGTACCGCTCCACCAGGGCGCGGATCTCCTCCTTGACCTGGCCCAGCTCCACCAGCGCCACGTCCACGCGCTTGAAGAAGCCGATGATCTCGCGCTTCACGGCCTCGCGCTCGGCGAAGCCGCCGGCCTTCTCCAGCCGCTCGGCGATCTCGCGGTACTGCTGCCGGAAGCCGGCCACCAGCGGGTCGATCAGGGGACCGTCGCTCACGCGCGTGCCTCCTTCCGCGCCGTCCCACCGGTCGCGCCCGGGAGCCGCGCCGCGTGGAGCACCAGCACCTGGCGACCGGGCCGGGCGATGGCCCCCGCAATCCAGTCGGCGGGAATCACCGGGTCGGCGCCCTCCACCCGCCCGATGGTCCGGGTGTCGACGCGCATCGCCTCGTGGACCTGGTCCACCACCACGGCCAGCCGACCGGCCTCGAACTCCAGCACCATGATCCGGGTCTCCTCTCGCAGCTCGGCCGGCAGGCCGAGCCGGGCACGCAGGTCCACCACCGGCACCAACGTGCCGCCAAACGCAATGCCGCCCAGGGTGCCGGCCGGACCGTCCGGCAGCGCCTCGGGCACGGTGTAGCGGAGGATCCGCGCCACCTGGAAGATGTTGATCGCCAGCTGGGCCGACGCGAGCCGGAACACGATGAACTGCAGTTCATCGCCCGCCACCACGTCACGGTATCGGCTGCCCGCCACGGGATCCCGAGTCCTTCCTTGCTTGGGGCGGGCCGCCGGGCCCGCCCGGCCTCAGCGCCGGGGCAGCTCGCGCAGCAGCGCCCCGATCCGTTCCGCCATCGCTCCAAGGGGCAGCACCAGGTCGGTGCCACCGCCCTCGACCGCCGCCCCGGGCATGCCGTAGATCGTGGCGGTGCCACGGTCCTGCGCCACCCCCACGCCACCGGCGTCATGAATCGCCCGCAGGCCGGTGGCGCCATCCCGGCCCAGGCCGGTGAGCACCACCCCCACTGCGGCAGCGCCGAAGGTGGCGGCCACCGAGTGAAAGGTCGGGTCGGCGGCGGGCCGCACGCCCCAGACCGTGGGCTCCTGGTCGAGGGCCAGCCGCAGCCCCCCGTCGCGGGCCCGCACCTGCAAATGATAATCCCCGGGGGCCACGTACGCGGTGTCAGCCCGCAGGTCCATCCCGTCCGACGCCTCCACGACCGTCAGGGCGCTCAGCCCGTTGAGGCGCTCGGCAAAGCTCCGGGTGAAGCCGGCGGGCATGTGCTGCACGATCACCACCGCCGCCTCCAGCCCGACCGGCAGCTGCGGCACCAGTTCCGCCAGCGCGCGCGGGCCGCCGGTGGACGCCGCGATGGCCACCACGCGGCGGGCCTCTCCCGGCCGCGCCGCGAAGGCCTGCGCCCCGCTCTGCCGGGGCCGGGCCAGCACCGGCACCCGGCGGACGTCGGCGGCCGCGGCGGCCCGGAGCGCCCCGAGCAGGCGGGGGGCCATGCGGATGGCGGAGAGGCGGCCCTGCCCGTCGTCCTTGGGGACGAGTTCGACGGCCCCCAGCTCCAGCGCCCGGATGGCGGCGGGGGTCCCCTGCCCCGCATGCGCGCTGACCACTACGATCGGGCGCGGCGATTCCGACATGATGTACCCGATGGCGTCGAGCCCGCCCAGTTCGGGCATCTGCAGGTCCATCGTGACGAGGTCGGGCGTCAGCGAATGGACCAGCGCGAGCGCCTCCTGGCCGTTCGCCGCGGTGCCTACCACGCGGAACTCCCCCGAACTCGCCACCAGCTCGCTGACCAGCCGCCGGAAGAACGGGCTGTCGTCGACCACCAGCACCCCGGGCAGCTCAGAGGGCCTGGTCACGCTGCCCCGCCGAGCGGACCTCGACCCGGCCCTCCGCCACGGTGAACCAGACCGAGCGGCCGCTGCTGCCGCCGACGGCCTCCCCCACGATCGGGATGGCCAGGTGATTGAGCACCTCGCGCACCGCGATGACGTTGCGGTCACCCATCTGCATGGAGCCGGCGGGCACCAGGTTGGCGAACATGCTCGCGCCGCCGACCAGGCGGGCGGTCAGCCGCCGCCGGTCGGCGCCGAGGGCCGTCATTTCCTCGACCAGCGCGGGCAGCGCGGTCTGGGGGAAGCGGCCGGGATTCTCGGCCGAACGGCTCAGGGAGCGTGAGGGCAGCAGGATATGGGCGAGGCCCCCGACCTGCCGCTCGCCGTCATGCAGCATGATCGCCACGCAGCTGCCGAGCCCGAGGGTGACGAGCACGGCATCGGCGCCCCCCGCGGCGACTTCCGCCACCCGGACCATGATCTCGCGCGCCATCAGCCGGCCCGGCGGTAGATCCGCTCGCGCGGCTCGAGGAGCTGGAAGCCCTGGCGCGCCGGGCCGAGGATCGTCTCCACCTTGCCCAGCACCAGCAGCCCCCCCGGGGCCAGCAACGCGGCGAAGCGCTCCATCAGCCGGTCCTGGGTGGGGCGGTCGAAGTAGATGATCACGTTGCGGCACAGGATCAGGTCGTAGCTGGCGGCGGGCGGATCCTCCCGGAGCAGGTCGAGCCGGGAGAGGTGCACCACGGTGCGGATCGGGCCGCGGACCCGGCGGCGCCCTTCCCCGGCCGGTTCGGTCCAGCGCCCCACGCACGCCGGGTCGGCCTCGGCGAAGGCGGGGGCCGGGTAGGTCGCCTCCGCGGCGAGCTCGAGCGAGGCCCGGTCCAGGTCGGTGGCGTCGATGTGGAGCCGCGCCAGCCGGTCGGAAGGACCGCCGGGCGCGGGCAGGTCGGCGACCAGCATGGCGAGGGTGAACGGCTCCTCGCCCGAGGCGCAGCCGGCGCTCCACGCGCGCAGCCGACCCTCCCGCGCCGCCAGCAGCGCCGGCAGCGGGGCGGCCGCGAGGGCCGCCCAGGTCTCCGGGTTGCGGAAGAAGCGGGTGACGTTGATGGTGAGGGCGTCGAGCAGCGCGTCCAACTCGCCGGGGAGCTGGTCGAGGAGGCCCACGTAGTCCACGTAGGTGGTCACCCCGCAGGCGCGCATGCGCACCGCGATGCGCCGCCGCAGGCAGCGCTCCTTGTACGCGCCGACATCCAGCCCGGTCCGCCCGGCGATGCGCTCGGCGAGGAGCGAGAAGCCGGGGTCGTCGACGGGCATCACGCGGTGGCGTCCAGGGTGTCGAGGTTGGCGCGGGCCAGCTGGTGCCCGGGGTTGAGTTCAGTGACCCGCCGCCAGCAGGCGCGGGCCCGGTCGCGGTCCCGCCGCTTGAAGGCGATGTTGCCCATCTTGAAGAACAGGTCATCGCCCAGCCCGGGCGCGAGCTTGGCCGCCCGTTCGTAGGCCTCGAAGGCGTCGTCGTAGCGACCGGCGCGGTACAGCAGGTCGCCCAGGTTCTTCGAGACCTGCGCCAGGGTGGGGCTCTCGCTCAACGCCGCGCGGAGCGTGGTCTCGGCCACCGGCAGGTCGCCGGCGAGCTCCTGCAGCACCGCGAGGTTGTTGCGCAGGGCGGCGATGCCCGGGTGTCGCGCCACGCCCTCGTCCGCGAGCGCCAGGGCGGCCACGAGGTCTCCCTGGCAGCCGACCGCGAGCGCCATGGCCCAGTACCAGGTGGGCGGCTTCTCCCGCTCGCCCCACAGCTCCCCGGCGCGCTGCAGCCGGCCCAGGGCCACCTCGGCGTCATTCCGCTTGAGCGCCGCGACGCCCCAGCCCAGCATGATCCGGGCGTCTTCCCGGGCCTTGGACGCGGCCTCGGCGTAGGCGGCCTCCGCCTCCGCCAGGCGGCCCAGCTGCTCGTAGGCAAAGGCGAGGTTGTGCAGCGCCGCGGCGCGGCGCCCGCCCCGCTCCACCGCCTGGGAGAGCACATCCACCGCCTCGAGCCACCGGGCCTGCTTGAGCGCGATGAGCCCGAGGTAGTAGTGCGCCGACGCCTCGTCGGGGCGGAGGTCGGCCACCCGGCGGAACTCCCGCTGCGCCTCGTCGAGCATCCCCGTCTTGTAGAAGGCGATGCCCAGGTTCTGGTGCTCCTGGACCCGGGAGTCGTTGGCCTTGGGCGCCTGCGCCTTGCTGGAGGTGCCCACCCGGCGCACGTAGCCCGCCGTGATCAGGCCGAACAGCGCGGTGGCCGCCTCGAACTCGATCAGCGAGCACTCATCCATCACCTGGCGCACGTCGCGGGTCCCGTCGAGCAGCGGCAGGATGCGGGCCTGGGCGGGGGACAGCTCCACCTCGGCCCCGGGCGCGTGGGCCGCGTCCACCGCGAAGATCAGGTCGAAGCTCGGGATCTTCTTCTCGATCTGGCTCCACTCGTCGACCCGGCGCGCCCCCTCGAGCAGCAGCGACTCGGGGTTGATGGAGACGGTGAACACCTGCTGCTCGGGCCGGACGCCGGCCTCGAAGTTGAAGGTGCCCTGGGTCCAGGTGAAGAGGTGGTAGACCGCCTCCTCGATCTGCAGGAAGAGCAGCCGCTCCAGCTGCTCGCGGGTGACGATCTCCAGCTCGATCAGGATGTCGCCCAGCCGCCGGTCGCGATGGACCTCCTGCACCCGGATGGCCTGGTCGAGCTGGTCGCTGGTGACCAGCTGGTTCTTGCGCAGCAGGTCGCCGATCCGGTCGCGCCGGTTGACGATGGACGCGTAGCTGATGCGCCCATCCTCGAAGTAGATGTAGCCGAAGTTCTGGCGGTCGGCGACCGCCAGGCAGCCGGTCTTCTTCCCCAGCGCCAGGAGCTGCAGCACGTCGGGGAGGCTGGCCTCCTTGAGGGAGCCCTTGATCGCCATCAGCGCTGGTCCTCGATGAGGCGGTCGGCGATGTCGGGCCAGTCCCAGACCATCTTCTCGCGGCTGCGCAGGCTGCCGGTGGGCGAGAGCAGCCCGCTGGTGCGGGTGCCGGTGGTGCGCCGGGCCGGCGCCGCGGGGCTGCCCTCGAGCACCTGTCGCGCCAGCCCCGCGGAGGGGCGCGCCCGCTCGGTCTCCGCGGCCTCCAGCACCCGCTGCACCAGCTCCTGCAGCCCGCGAACCGTGTCGACGGGCCGGTCCGCCAGGTAGGCGGAGAGCTCCGGCTCCGCCTCGCCCAGCCGCTCGCGCAGCAGCCGGGTGATGATCGCCTCGCGCACCTCGCGGTCAGGGGCTGGCAGCGCCACCACCAGCCCCGCCTCGAGCCGGGTCCGCAGCCGGTCCTCGAGCCCGGCCAGCTCCTGCGGTGGCACCTGGGAGGTGAAGACCATCTGCCGGCCCTGGTCGGCCAGCTGGTTGTACAGCCAGAAGAGCTCCTCCTGGGTGCGGTCCTTGCCCGCCAGCAGGTGCACGTCGTCGAGCAGGAAGGCGGTGACCCGGCGGTACCGCGCCCGCCACCAGGCCACCCGGTCGCGGTCGATGGCCTTGATCAGCTCGTCGACGAAATCCTCGGCCCGCTGGCACGCCACCACCATGCCGGGCATCGCGGCGAGGACATTGCCGATGCCGTGCAGCAGGTGCGTCTTGCCCACCCCGACGGGGCCGAAGACCACCAGCGGGTTCCACGCCTCGCCCGGCGCCTCGAGCACGGCGCGCGCCGCCTGGGTGACCTCGCGGTTGCTGCCCGACTCCACGAACTCCTCCACCCGCCAGATGGGCGAGGGCCCCGGGGGCGGGCTCAGCCCCTCGCGGGCCCGCGCCACCTCCTCGCGGGCATCCTCCATCCGGTCCGGGTCGTGGAACACCGGCAGGTTGGCCACCTGCGCATCGAGCTCGCGGGCCTCCAGCTCCAGGACCTTGAGCCGCTCGATGTCGTCCTCGTAGTCCCGCAGCGCCGCGTCGGGATCGACCGGCGCCTCGCCCTCGAGCAGCCGTTCCAGCCGCTCGGTCCGGTAGGCTTCGCCCTGCCAGCGCAGGATCGCCTCGGCCACCCGGCCGCGCCACGCCTCCACCTGCCGCGCCACCGCGGAGGAGATCTCCGAGAGGAAGGCGCCGAACTCATCCCCGGTGAGGAGGGCGCCCGGCGCCTCGGCCTCCGCGGCGGGCGCGGAGAGGTCGCCGCTGCCCACCACCGTGGCCGACTCCGCCGCCGGCGTGGCGGCGCGAAGGGTGAGGGGCATGGAGCGCGCCAGCACCTCGCGGGCCTCGACCGAGGAGATCGGGCCGGGCTGCACCGCCTGGTAGGCGATCAGCCGGTTGAAGGCGCCGATGAGTTCCCGGATGGAGCCGATGGGCAGGGTGGCGACCGCCTCCAGGACGCTCGCGTCGAAGGTCGCCTTCCGCTCCTCGGCCTGGCGCCGCAGGATGGCCACCCGGGTCTCGTAGTCGGGCGCCGAGATGTCGATGACGAGGCCGCCGGCGAAGCGCTGGATCAGGCGCTCGTCGAGCGCCGCGATCTCGTTGGGCGGCCGGTCGCTCGACAGCACGATCTGGCGGCCCGAGGTGAGCATGGTGTTGGTGAGCCGCAGCAGCTCCGCCTGCATCTCGCGGCGGTGGGTCAGGAACTGGACGTCGTCGACCAGCAGCACGCCCACGTCGGCGTAGCGGCGGCGGTAGGCCTCCCCCTGCCCCTGCGCGATGGCGGCGTTGAACGACTCGATGAACTCGTCGAGCGTCAGGTACTCGACGGTGATCGAGGGGTTGACCTCCAGCGCGCTGTGGCCGAGGGCCATGAGGAGGTGGGTCTTGCCGAGCCCCGAGCCGGCGTAGATGAACAGCGGGTTGTAGACCGCGCCCGGCGACTCCGCCACCGCCCGCGCGGCGGTGACCGCGAGGCGGTTGGCGGAGCCGACGACGTAGCTGTCGAACCGGTTGCGCGGGTTGAGCCGGGGCATCAGGCCGCTCCGGTCCCCGTCTGGGCCAGGCGCTTGAGGACCAGCTCGCTGATGCCCTTGAGGGTCTCGAAGACGCCGGCGCCGCGCAGCGCGTCGCCCGGGAAGCTGCGCAGCCCCCGGAAGTTGAGCGCGTCGTCCAGGTCGGCGGCGGCGAGGATCAGGTCGGCGGGGAGGTCCTGCTTGTTGTACTGCATGACCATGGGGAAGGTGCGGACGTCCACCCCCTGGCCCAGCAGGTTGGCCTGCAGGTTCTGCAGGCTCTCGATGTTGTCGTCGAGGCGTCGGGCCTGGCTGTCGGCCACGAAGACCACGCCGTCGGCGCCCTGCAGCACCAGCTTGCGGGTGGCGTTGTAGTACACCTGGCCGGGCACCGTGTAGAGCTGGAACCGGGTGGTGAAGCCGCTGATGACCCCGAGGTCCAGCGGCAGGAAGTCGAAGAAGAGGGTGCGGTCGGTCTGCGTGGCCAGGGAGACCATCCGACCCCGCCGCGCTTCGGGCACCCGCCCGTAGATGTACTGCAGGTTGGACGTCTTCCCCGAGCGCCCGGGCCCGTAGTAGACGATCTTGCAGGTGATCTCGCGGGTGGTGAAGTTGACGAGCGACATGGCTAGCGTCCGAAAAGAGCGCGAAGGCTCGCGTTGAGTTCCCGTTCGAAGTCCGCCGCAAGGACTTCCTTCCGCTGCACGGGCTCGGGCGGTGCGGCCGCCACCAGCTCCTCGACCAGCTGATCGAAGTAGACCTGCACCAGTCCCAGCTTGGTCTCGCTGCCGAACACCACCAGCGCCACCCAGCGGCCCCGCGGCGTGTCGAACCACGCCAGGAAGTGGCTCTGCCGCTGCCCCTGGTGCGCCACCACCCGGAACGGCGGCCAGTCCATCTGCAGCGCCAGCTCGCCACTCGAGGCGATGATCCCGGTCCCCAGCGCCGCGCAGGCCATGAGGTCGAGCGCCCCCGTGAACCCGTGCTGCGCCACCACCTGCCCCGAGGTCGTCATCAGGAGCGCCAGGCGCGCGGAGGATTCCCCCACGAACGCGCGCAGCGGACCGAGCACCCAGGGTTCGATCGCCCGCATCAGGCCAGGCGCTCCGCCAGCCGGAGCATCTCCAGGCGGATGAGGCCGAGCGGCACGTCCCGCGCCGCCACCGCGACGAGCAGCAGTTCCGCCGGCGCCGGCGCCACGAGCAGGGCGCCGTCCTGCCCCTGGAGGTGGAGGAAGCGCGGCCCGCCGATGCGCCCCCGCCCCGCCAGGTCGTCGACCCGCGCGGAGAGGTTGGCGGCCATCGCCGCGAGCGCCGTCCCCTTGACCCCGCCCATCAGCGACTCGGCCACCACCAGCCCGTCCTCGGCGGCCACGACCATCGCGCCCCGGATCCCGCGCAGCCGCGTCAGGCTGTCGAGCAGCGCCG
>Ga0268298_10002374_pt1 | contig 20631 bp, 17 predicted proteins | sample WWTPWeurt_MetaG_FD_194462 | JGI IMG/M metagenome (GOLD analysis project Ga0268298, IMG submission 194462) | Activated sludge microbial communities from WWTP in Nijmegen, Gelderland, Netherland - WWTP Weurt | ecosystem: Engineered > WWTP > Aerobic digester > Activated sludge | place... | reverse complement strand
AAGTGGCGACCGTGCCACGCTCGCGCACCATCGTGGTCACGCCGCCAGCGCCCCCGGCCCCGCCGCCTGTGCCCGCGCCGGCCAAGCCCGTGCCGTCGATCAAGATCGAGAAGCCGCAGCCGGGCAGCAAGCCCGACGGCGTGGAGATCTCCATCGATTCCAAGGGCATCCGCATCTCGCCCAAGGGGCAGGCACCGGCTGCCGCGGGGCATGCCAGCGAGCCGGCTTCCGGGCCGGCAGCCGCCAGCGCCTCGGCCGATGGGCCCGTGGTGGACATCCGCCTGCCCGAAGGCGCCACCTCGCAAACCGTGCGCGAGGCCGTGGCCGAGGCCAAGCGCGACATCGAGGACGCCGTGCGCGAAGCCCAGCGCGATGCGGCCGATGCCGTGCGCGAGGCCCAGCGCGACGCCGAACAGGCCACCCGCGACGCCCATCAGGCGGCCCGCGACGTGGCGTCCGTCTGGCAAGACTCGGAGCCCACCGAGCGCACCCGCACCATCAAGCTGCTCAATGGCCTGCCCGAGCTGGCCATGCTGTGGATCCTGGGCTCGGCCATCATCAAGGTCACCTACAAGCAGCAGATCAAGGCCCAGGCACAGGCCGCCCAGGCGGTAGAGACCGCCGAGGCCGAATCGCTCAAGCGCCAGGTGGTGGAGGCCCGCATGGCCGCCATGCAAGCCCAGGTGGAGCCGCACTTCCTGTTCAACACCCTGGCCTCGATCGACCACCTGATCGAGGTGGACCCCAAGCGCGCCAGCGTGATGCAGAAGAACCTGATCGCCCTGCTGCGCGCCAGCATGCCCACCATGCGCGAGGCCGGCGATGGCGGCCCGCGCGACCTGGGCCGCGAGCTGAGCGTGATCCGGCCCTACCTCGAGATCCTGAAGGTGCGCATGGAAGAGCGCCTCAGCACCCAGATCGACGTGCCCGAGGGCCTGCTCTCGGCCGAGTTCCCGCAGATGATGGTGCAGACCCTGGTGGAGAACGCCATCAAGCACGGCCTCGAGCCCAAGCCCGAAGGCGGCAGCCTGAGGGTCAAGGCCGAGATCGTGCACGGCAAGCTGGTGGTGAGCGTGGCCGACACCGGCCTGGGCTTCGGGCGGGCGGCCACCGCCGGCACCGGCGTGGGCCTGGCCAACATCCGCGAGCGCCTGCAATTGCTCTACGGCGCCAAGGCCTCGCTCTCCGTCACCGAGAACCCCGGCGGCGGCACCGTGGTCACCGTGACCGTGCCCTACAAGCCGCTGCAAGGAGAAGCCGCATGAGTTCGTCCAAGGCCCTGGTGGTGCTGCCCCAGCCTGCCGCAGCCCGGCCGGCCGCGCGCAAGGCACGCCCGTGGCGCACCGCGTTCTTCGTGCTGCTGGCGCTGTGCCTGCTGGCGCTGCTGGCCATCTACCAGCAGCTGGGCTCGGCCTATGGCGACCTGTCGGGCACGCCGCTGTCGGTGGTGATCGACGGCGAGGAGGTGTTCAACGGCCTGAGCCTGCCGGCCGTCACGCCCTGGCAGATGTTCGTGGCCGCCTGTGGCGTGCTGCTGGCCCTGCTGCTGGTGGCGGTGATCGTGCCCACCGTGCTGCTGTTCACCCTGCTGCTGGTGGGCGTGGTGCTGCTGCTGGCACTCGGTGCGCCGCTGCTGGTGGCTGGCGCGGGCGTGCTGCTGCTGCTCTCGCCGCTGATCCTGATGGGGCTGCTGGCCTGGTGGCTGCTGAAGGCCCTGCTCAGCTGAGCCTGCGCGCCGCCGGCTCCGTTAGCATCGCCGCATGAACACCCCCGACAGCCCCAGCGTGCGCGCCGTGCACGCCGTGATCGCCGACGACGAGCGCCTGATGCGCGACCAGCTGCGCGCCCGCCTGGCCGAGGTCTGGCCCGAGCTGCAGATCGTCGGCGAGGCCAAGAACGGCCTCGAGGCGGTGGAGCTGGTGGCGCAGCACCGCCCCGAAATCGTCTTTCTCGACATCCGCATGCCCGGCCTCACCGGCGTGGACGCCGCGCGCCAGATCGCGCAGATGGAGGTGGCCGACGACGAGGTGCTGCCCGAGATCGTCTTCATCACCGCCTACGACCAGTACGCGGTGGAGGCCTTCGAGCAGGGCGTGGCCGACTACGTGCTCAAGCCCGCCGAGCGCGAGCGCCTGCAGGTCACAGTGCAGCGCATCCAGCGCCGCCTGGCCACGCGCGGCACCACCGATGCCATGGACGACGCGGACCGCGCGCCGCCCATGCAGCAACTGCTGCACCGGCTGGCCGCGCAGCTCAACCCCAATGCACGGCCCAATTACCTCGAGTGGATCCAGGCCACCGTGGGCCAGGCCATCCAGATGATCCCGGTGGCCGAGGTGCTGTTCTTCATCAGCGACGAGAAGTACACCCGCGTGCAGACGCCGCAGGTGGAGGCGCTGATCCGCAAGCCGATCAAGGAGCTGATCGACGAGCTCGACCCGCAGCAGTTCTGGCAGATCCACCGCTCCACGCTGGTCAACGTGAAGGCCATCGCCGGCATCACGCGCGACTTTCGCGGCCGCCAGATCGTGGCCGTGAAGGGACATGGCGAGAAGCTAGAAGTCAGCCGCAGCTACACGCACCTGTTCAAGGGAATGTAGCCGTCGAGACGCCGCGCGCGGACGAGGCCGCGCGGTACGCCGGGCACCACTGCAACAGGCAGTCCTCCAGCTCCTGATCCCCACAGGGCTTGATCAGGCTGCCGTTCAGGCCGTGCGTGGCCAGCACGCTCGCGTCGGGACGACTGAGGGAATAGGCGACGACCGGCACCGCCGGATGCGAGTCCCTGGTCTCGAAGTGCCGGATCGCCGAGGTGGCTCTCAGGCCGTCCAGGATCGGCATTTGCAGATCCATCAGGATGAGGTCGAAGTGCAATTGCCGGCACAGCGCCACGGCCTGCGCACCATCGGCCGCCAGCCAGGGCACCAGCCCCCGCGCCTGCATCAAGCCCGCGATCTCCTGCTGGTTCATGGGGTTGTCGTCGACCACCAGCACGCGCACGGATTCGAACAGGTGCGCGTTGGGCACGGTATCTGATGGCAGGCCGTTGGCAGCCGGCCTCATCTCGCTCGACCAGGCACGCAGCCAGAACCACAGCGCGCCGAACAAGCCGCTCCGTGCAGGCCAACCAGAGGCAGGAATACGGCGCATGACGCAGGCTCCCGTGCGAGACAGCGGCACAGCTTCGCACCGCCGCCAAGCGCTGTATGTGCGCTGGCGCACGCAGCGCGGCGGTCGCCGCAGCGCGCGGCCTCGGAGCAAACAGGGCGCTTGAGTTCGCCTTCGCACAGACCGCGAGACACCGGGCGCCTAAGGTCAGCCATGCGCTCGCGGGCTCAACCGCTCGCAGCCATCACACCGGTGCTTGAAGCCGCCCGTGCCAGGTCGGACGAACGCGCAGAGGCGCCGCCTGAGGTCTCTTATTTAAGGAACGAAGATGGAAAACAACTACGTCACTCGCGACAACTTCGGCATGTACGCCAACAGCGCCTCGGGCCCCGGCCCCGCGTTGATGGGTGCCAACACCCTGCTGGGCAACGACGTCTACAACAAGGACGGCGAAGACCTCGGCGACATCAAGGAATTCATGATCGACATGGCCTCCGGCAAGGTGGCCTATGCGGTGCTCTCGTTCGGCGGGCTGCTGGGCATGGGCGACAAGCTCTTCGCCGTGCCCTGGGCGGCACTGACGCTCGACACCGCGAACAAGCGATTCACGCTCGATGTGCTGAAGGCCGCGCTGAACGATGCGCCCGGCTTCGACAAGGACCATTGGCCCGCGATGTCGGACCGCACCTGGGCCAGCGGCGTGCACAAGTTCTACGGCACGCCTTACTCGGGCGACTGAGTTCCTCAACCTCAACTCAAGGTGAAATCATGAACAAGGACCAAGTCAAGGGCACGCTCAAGGAAGCCGCTGGCAAAGTGCAAGAGACCGCCGGCAAGGTGGTGGGCAGCACCGAGCAGCAGCTCAAGGGCATCAAGCACCAGGCCGAAGGCAAGGTGCAGAAGGCAGTGGGCGACGTCAAGGAAGTCGTCAAGGACAACAGCAAGCCGTAAGCGCCAGAAGGCAGCGGGGGCCCATCACGGGCCCCCGCTCTTTTTTCAGACCGCCAATGCAGCCGCCTCGCGCTCGGGATGGCGGTGCTTGCCGAGCGCGGCGATGAAGCCTTTCGCTGCCTGGTCCGCCTTGGCCGCGGTGGCCATCAGCAGGCCCGGATCCGCTTCGCCGTTCGCCAGTGACGCTGCGACACCCGCCTGCTCGAGCAGGGCCTTCGAGGCGCCGAGCGCAAGAATGGTCTTGCCATGCCGGTACTGGTTGGAGATGAAATCCATCACCTCCACGCGGGCGCCGAGCGCCTTCACGCCAGCGGCGCCATCGGGCAGCACCATCCCGTCAAACAGCACCGGCGCCGAGTTCTCCAGCGTGCCGGTGGCCTCGAAGGGCTTGCCGCCGGCGGCTTGCACCGGGCCCAGGCGCGCCGCGATCAGGTGCACCTTGGCACCCGCCGCCATCAGGGCCGCCTGCACGGTGGCGATCGATGCGCCGTCCACGCCATCGGCCACCAGGATGGCCACGCTGCGCGAGCGCACACCGCCGTCGCCCGGCAAGGCCGTGAGCGACAGCGCGGCCGAGGTGGTGACCTCGGGCTTGGCAGCTTGCGCCAGCGCCCTGGGCATCGCCGCAGGCACGGCCATGCCCAAGCCGGCAGCCACCGTGGCGGCCAGATCGGCCGACACATTGACCAGCGACGACAGCATGCGCTCGCGCACCGCCGGCACCGTGAGCTTGCTCAGCTCGAAGCGGAAGCCGCCCGCGATGTGCGCCCGCTCGACGGCCGTCTGGCTCTCGTAGAACAAGGTGGCCTGCGTGTAGTGGTCGGCAAACTTCTCAGGCTTGCCGCGCAGCTTGTCGCCCTCTAGCGCCTGCGGAAACGAGACGAAGCCCGCCGCGCCGGCCTCGAACGGGCAGCCGCCGCCGAGCGAGTTGGGCTCGTAGGCCACGCGGCCGCGCACCATGGTCTGGCGGTGCAGGCCGTCGCGCTGGTTGTTGTGCACGGCGGCCAGCGGCGCGTTGATCGGGATCTCGTGGAAGTTGGCGCCACCCAGGCGCGTGATCTGCGTGTCCACATACGAGTGGATGCGGCCGGCCAGCAAGGGGTCGTTGCTGAAGTCGATGCCCGGCACCACGTGCGCGGTGCAGAAGGCCACCTGCTCGGTCTCCGCAAAGAAGTTGTCCGGGTTGCGGTTGAGCACCATGCGGCCCACCGGCGTCACCGGCACCAGCTCTTCAGGGATCAGCTTGGTGGCGTCGAGCACGTCGAAGCTGAAGCTCGAAGCCTGCGCCTCGGTGAAGATCTGCAGGCCCAGCTCCCACTCGGGGTACTCGCCCGACTCGATCGCCTCCCACAGATCGCGGCGATGGAAGTCGGAATCGGCACCCGAGATCTTCACCGCCTCGTCCCACACCAGCGAGTGCGTGCCGAGCTTGGGCCGCCAGTGGAACTTCACGAAATGCGACTCGCCCTGGGCGTTGACCAGCCGGTAGGTGTGCACGCCAAAGCCCTGCATCATGCGCAGGCTGCGCGGGATGCCGCGATCGGACATCACCCACATCAGCGTGTGCGTGGTCTCGGGCATCAGCGAGGCGAAATCCCAGAAGGTGTCGTGCGCGGACGCGGCCTGCGGCATGCCGTTGTGCGGCTCGGGCTTGACGGCATGAATGAGGTCGGGAAACTTCATCGCGTCCTGGATGAAGAACACCGGGATGTTGTTGCCCACCAGGTCCCAGTTGCCTTCGTCGGTGTAGAACTTGACGGCAAAGCCGCGCACGTCGCGCGCGGTATCGGCCGAGCCGCGCTCGCCGGCCACGGTGGAGAAGCGCGCGAACACCGGCGTGATCTTGCCGGCGGCCGCGAACGGCGCGGCGCGCGTGTACGCTGTCATTGGCTGATAGGCCTCGAAGTAGCCGTGCGCGGCCGAGCCGCGGGCATGCACGATGCGCTCGGGAATGCGCTCGTGGTCGAAGTGCGTGATCTTCTCGCGCAGGATGAAATCCTCGAGCAGCGTGGGGCCACGCAGGCCGGCCTTCAGCGAGTGCTGGTTGTCGCCGATCACCACGCCCTGGTTGGTGGTCAGGGCCTGGCCTGTGGCGTCGGTGCGGTGGCGGTCGAGTTCGCTCGCCTTGGCGGACAAGGGGTTCTGGCTTGATGTGCGTGCCGAAGCGTCGCGCTTGCTCTTCATGGGCTTTCTCCTGGATCTCGTGTGAACAGATTCGTTGTGGCGCCGTCGGGCGCTACGGCGCACTGGCGCGCTTCGCCGGGCTGACCGGCGCAGAGTGGTCGTTGTTCTGCCCTGGCATCGGCATCGCGGTGGATTGCTGTGCCGCGCTCATCGCGGTGTTGGCGCGCCCCGCTGGCGGCTCCACCTTGGCCGCGTCAGTGGGCGCGAACACCGCGGCCGCTGGCGGCACCGATGGATCGGCGGGTGTCCCGGCACCGGGTTCGGCCGGTGTCGCCTCGCTCACCTTCGGTGTGGGCGGCAGGTTTGGCAGGGACGGCTTCTTGTCGCAAGCACTCAGCCCCAGCACGCCCGCGCAGAGCGCAATCAAGACCCATGGACTCTGGTGCATGCGGTTCCCCGGTTGGCGCGCTGTTGACATCGGTGCTGACGCGGGCGCGTCATCCAGCGCCCAGCGCGAGCGCGCCGCCGACGGCTCGCGCCCTTGGCGACCACGCAACAGTACGGACAGGGGCTCGGGGGGTCTGTGCGCTCGCGCACGCCCATCCGCGCGCGCCAGGCGGCGCGCCAGCGCTCAGTGCCGGTGCACGCGAGCGCGGTGGTAGGAACGGTGCTCGTTCAGGCCCTGGGGTTTCGCGGGGCGGCGACGCAGCCACAGGCGCGCCAGCACGGCCACCGCCACGCCCGCCGCCAGCACGCCGAGCGCCACCACCGCGGCACGCGGCACCTCGACCGGCTGCTCATCATGGCGCACGGTGTCCGGCAGCGCGCGGTAGTCGGCCGGCAGGCTGGACCATTCGCGGGACAACCAACGGCTCGCGTCGGCGGGCACCTCGGCAACGACCGCCACGGCCACGATCGCCACCGGGTCGGCCTGTGCCGCATTCGCGCCATCGGGATGCCGGTCGGCTGGCGCGTTGGCCAGGTCGGCGGCATGGGTGGGCGGCGCATCGGCCAGCCAGGCCGTGGCCAGAAGCTCCGGGCCGGGCTGCGCTGGGGGCGCCACTTCGACCAGGGACACCTGGGCCTCGGGCTCGGCCACCTGCCGCTGATCGATGGGCAGCGGGCCGGCCCACGAAGCCGTTGCCCATCCACACCACGCCAAGAACACCCAACTGCAACGCATGACAGAACGCCCCCAAATGACGCGGCGCCTCCAGACGGTGAGTGCTTGGCCGGGCCGCAACGGGGCGATCGTAACTCAAGGAATCAGCGGCGCAGACCTCGCAGCCAACTCGGCGCGCAGCTTCTTCAGCCGCTCGCGCGGGTCTTCCTTGGCGCCGCCCTCGCCCAGCTTCATCTCGCCAATGAAGCGGCTGGGAATGCCCACCACGCGCTCGCGGCCTTTCTTGCGGCGCTTGAGCGTGCTCACCGCCAGCGTGCTGCGCGCGCGGGTGATGCCCACGTACATCAGGCGGCGCTCCTCCTGCAGGCGCTCGGGCGTCATCTCTTCGGCATCGCTCTTGAAGGGCAGCAGGCCCTCGTTGATGCCCACCAGCATCACATGCGGCCACTCCAGGCCCTTGGCGGCGTGCAGGGTGGACAAGGTGACCACGTCCTGCTCGTCGCCGCGCTCGGCCAGGCTGATGATCACGCTGATGGTCTGCGCCACCTGCAGCACGGTCTGCTGCTTGCTCACCTCGTTGCTGCCGTCGTTGGCCACCTCGCCGCCGCAGCGCCGCGCGATCCAGTCGACGAAATCGAGCACATTGGTCCAGCGCGAAGCGGCGAGCTTCTCGCTGTCCTCGCTGTCGTACAGGTGCTGCTCGTAGCCGATGTCCTTGAGCCAGTCCATCAGCAAGGCCTTGGCGGCCTCGGCGCCTTCGGCGTGGCGGGCGCGATGCTCCAACTCGTTAACGTAGCGTCCAAATTCGTGCAGCGAGCCCATGGCCTTGGCGCCCATCTGCACCGCCAGCGTGGGCGAGAACAGCGCCTCGAACAGGCTCATCTTCCACTGCCCCGAAAACTCACCCAGCTTGCCCAGCGTGGTGTGGCCGATGCCGCGCTTGGGCGTGGTCACTGCACGCAGGAAGGCGGGGTCGTCGTCCTGGTTCACCAGCAGGCGCAGCCAGCCGCACAAGTCCTTGATCTCGGCACGATCGAAGAAGCTCTGGCCGCCGGACACCTTGTAGGGGATCTGCGCCGCGCGCAGTTTCTGCTCGAACACACGCGCCTGGTGGTTGGCGCGGTACAGGATGGCGAAATCGCTGAAGTGGATCTGCCCGCTGGCGCGGTCGTCGGCCACCGCGCCGCCTTGCGCGCGCAGGCTCTGGATGAAGGCCACGGCGCGCTCGGCCTCGTGCTCCTCGCCATCGCACTCGAGCAGGCGCACCGGCTCGCCGTCGCCGAACTCGCTCCACAGCTTCTTCTCGAACAGCTTGGGGTTGCCGGCGATCACGTTGTTGGCCGCGCGCAGGATGGCGCCGGTGGAGCGGTAGTTCTGCTCCAGCGCGATGAGCTTGAGCGTGGGCCAATCGATCGGCAGGCGCTTCAGGTTGTCGATGGTGGCGCCGCGCCAGCCGTAGATGCTCTGGTCGTCGTCACCCACCGCGGTGAAGCGGCCGGCGCGCCGATCATCGGGGTGGCTCACCAGCATCTTCATCAGTTCGTACTGCACCGAGTTCGTGTCCTGGTATTCGTCCACCAGCACATGGCCGAAGCGGTTCTGCCACTTGTCGCGTGCCTCGGCGTCGCGCTGCAGCAGGGCCAGCGGCAGGCTGATCAGGTCATCGAAATCCACCGCCTGGTAGGCGGCCAGGCGCTCTTCATAGAGCTTCATCACGCGGGCGGCCACGCGCTCGTCGTCGTCCTTGGCCACAGCGGCTGCGGCATCGCTGTTCAGGCCCTGGTTCTTCCACAGGCTGATGGTCCATTGCCAGCGCCGCGCCAGTGCGTTGTCGGTGCAGCTGCCGGCGTCGCGCAGCACGCCCAGCACGTCGTCGCTGTCGAGGATGGAGAACTGCTCCTTCAGGCCCACGCGCGTGCCGTCCTCGCGCAGCAGGCGCACGCCGAGCGAGTGGAAGGTGGAGATCGCCAGATCCTTCGCCGCGCGCGAGCCCACCAGGCCCTTGGCGCGCTCGCGCATCTCCTGCGCGGCCTTGTTGGTGAAGGTGATGGCCGCGATCTGCTTGGGCTCCAAACCCGACTGCAGCAGCCGCGCGATCTTGTGCGTGATCACCCGCGTCTTGCCCGAGCCCGCGCCCGCCAACACCAGGCACGGCCCCGAGAGGTGGTGCACGGCGTCGAGCTGGGCGGGGTTGAGTGAGGCGGGGGCTTCGGCCATGGTGGGGGGCGCGTCGATCCAGGGTGCCGGCGGATCGTGCCGGAGGGCCGCGGATCATAGCCAAGCCCGGCGCTTGGGCAGCCGCGCCGATTGGCGCGACACTGCCAGGATGTTTGCCCAACGCCGCCAACTGCTGCAGCTCGGCGCCGCGCTGGCCGCGCCGCTGTTCGTGCGCCACGCCTGCGCCGCCGATGTGCCGCGCTTCGCGCTCGGCGTGGCCTCCGGCCAGCCGCGGCCCGATCGCCTGGTGTTGTGGACGCGCCTGATGGGCATCGACCTGCCGTCCAGCGTGCCCGTGCAGTGGGAGCTGGCGCGCGACGAGGCCTTCACCGACATTGCCGCGCGCGGCACCGAGACGGCCGAGGCCGCCTGGGCACACAGCGTGCATGCCGAGCCCGCAGCCTTGAGCCCGGGCCGCTGGTACTGGTACCGCTTCACCGCGCTCGGTCAGCGCAGCCCCGTTGGCCGCACGCGCACCGCACCCGCAGACGATGCCACGGCCACGCTGCGCTTCGCCATCGCCAGTTGCCAGCGCTGGGACCACGGCCACTTTGCCGCCTGGCGCCACCTGGCCACGCAGCCGCTGGACCTGGTGATGTTCCTGGGCGACTACATCTACGAGTACCCCTCGCGTCCCGACGCCGTGCGCGCGGTGAACGGCCCGCTGCTGCGCACCCTCGCGCAATACCGCGAGCGCTATGCGCAATACAAGGGCGACGAGGCGCTGCAGGCGGCGCACGCGGCCTTGCCCTGGCTGGTGATCTGGGACGACCACGAGGTGGAGAACGACCACTCGCGCGAACGCGGCCAGATGCTCTCAGGCGCGGCCTTCCAGGCGCTGCGCGCAGCGGCCTACCAGGCCTGGTGGGAGCACATGCCGGTGGCCAAGGCCATGCGCCCTGTCGGCCCCGAGCTGCGAATCTACGACCGCTTCCGCTGGGGCCGCCTGGCCAGCATCCACGCACTCGACGATCGGCAATACCGCGACCCGCACGCCTGCCCGCCCCTGCTGCGGCCGGGCGGCGCGCAAGTGATCCGCGCGGCCGACTGCGCCGAGCTGCAAGACCCGCGCCGCAGCCTGCTCGGTGCGGCGCAGGAGCGCTGGCTGGCCGAGGGCTGGGACCTGCAGCGCCCGTGGAACCTGATCGCGCAGCAGACGTTGATGGCCCGGCTGTCGCGCGAGCCCGTCACCGGCCGAAACAACGGAACCCCCACGGGCGAGTTCTGGACCGACGGCTGGGACGGCTACGCCCCCTCGCGCGAGCGCCTGCTGGGCAGCATCGCCGAGCGCCGGGTGCCCAATGTGGTGGCGCTGGGCGGCGACGTGCATGCGCACTACGTGGCCGACCTGAAGCGCGATTTCGATGACCCCAAATCGCCCGTGCTGGCCAGCGAGTTCTGCGGCAGCTCGATCAGCAGCCACGGGCCCTCGCAAGCCCGCGTGGACAAATTGCTAACCCTGAATCAGCATGTACACCACGGTCGCGGCGACCAGCGCGGCTACATCGGCTTCACGCTCGACGAGCGCGCGCTGCAGGCCACGCTGATGGTGGTGGACCGCCCCAACGACGCCTTGAGCCCGGTGCGTGCCGACGCACGATTCACGGTCGAGGCCGGGCGCCCCGGCCCACAAAGAAGCTGAGCCGAAGAAAGGCCCGAAGCCATGATCGAACTGCTGCAATTCAAACCCGCCCTGGGCCTGATGAACGCCAGCCCCTTCTGCATGAAGGTGGAGGTGTTCCTGCGCCTGGCCGGCCTGGACTACCGCTGCGTGAACGACGCGCTGCCCATGCGCACGCCCAAGGGCAAGCTGCCGGTGATCCGCGACGGTGACGCGGTCATCGCCGACTCGCAGGCCATCATCGAGCACCTGCAGAAGCAGCACACCAGCCAGCTGCCGGCCAGCCTGCGCGCGGCCGAGACCGGCAGCCAGCTGGCCACGCGCCGCATGCTCGAGGAGCACACCTACTTCTGCGCGCTGTGGCTGCGCTGGATCGACGACAGCGGCTGGCGCGCCACCGGCCCGGCCTTCTTCGGCCACCTGCCCTGGCCGCTGCGCAGCGTGGTGCCGCCCCTGGTGCGCCGCAAGATGCGGCGCGATCTGCAAGGCCAGGGCATGGGCCGCCACCGCCGTGACGAGATCTGCGCGCGCGCCGTGATGGACCTGCAGGCGCTCGTGGACATCCTGGGCTTCCAGCCCTACTTCGGCGGCGGCGAGCCCGCCACCATCGACGCCACCACCTACGCCTTCCTGGCCAACCTGCTGTGGGCGCCCATCGACAACCCGGTGCGCGCCAAGGGTCTGCAAATGCCCGCCTTGGTGGGCTACTGCGAGCGCATGCAGGCACGCATCGGGCGCTGAGGCCGCGCCAGGCCGCCGGGCTGCAGGCTTGCAGCCCAAGACGGCGCGACTGCCCAGCGGCCATCGCCCATACTGCCAGCCGTCATGCAAGCGATCCTGGCCGTCACCATCCCCTTCTTTGCCCTGGTGCTGGCCGGCTACCTGGCCGGGCGCCAGCGCGTGCTGCCCGAGGCCGCAATACCGGGCCTGAACGCCTACGTGCTGTACTTCGCGCTGCCCTGCATGCTGTTCCGCTTCGGCATGAACACGCCGGTGCTCGAGCTGCTGAACCCCATGGTGCTGATGGTCTACGTGGCCTGCGCGCTGATGGTGGTGGCGCTCACCATCGCCATCAGCCGCCGCAGCGGCGTGGACCCGAAGAACGCCGCCTTCGGCGCGCTGGTGGCCGCCTTTCCCAACACGGGTTTCATGGGCGTGCCGCTGCTGGTGGCCCTGCTGGGTGCGGCCGCGGCCGGCCCGGTGATCTGCTCGGTGCTCGCCGATCTGTTCGTCACCAGCTCGCTGTGCATCGCATTGGCGCAGGGCCATGAAGCCGCCGCACACGGCCCGCGCACGGCGGCGCTGCGCGCGGTGCGTGGCGCCCTGTCCAACCCGCTGCCATGGGCCATCGCGCTGGGCGCGGCCGCGTCCATCACGCAGCTGCACCTGCCTGGCCCGCTGGACGCCATCGTGCGCATGCTGGGCGACTCGGCCACGCCGGTGGCCCTGTTCACCATCGGCACGGTGCTGTGGCGCGCCGGGCAGCACGCGCACACCCGCACGCCGGTGCAGCACTACCTGCCAGTGGCGCTGATCAAGCTGCTGGTGCACCCGGCCCTGGTGTGGGCGGTGGGCACGGCCGCGCGGCAGCTCGGCGCGCCGCTGTCGAGTTTTCAGTTGATGGTGCTGGTGCTGGCCGCCGCGCTGCCCAGCGCCAGCAATGTGTCACTGCTGGCCGAGCGCTATGGCGCCGACAACGGCCGCATCGCACGCATCATCATGAGCAGCACCGTGCTGGCCTTCGGCAGCTTCACGGCGCTGGCGTGGTGGATGGGGGTGAATCCGGCGGGGCGGTGAGGCCGCGGTTCAGATCGCCAGCGGATCCACATCGATGGCCCAGCGCGTGAGGCCCTTGTGTTCGGCGCGCACGGCATGCAGGCGCGGCAGCCAGTCGGCCAGCAGGCGCTGCAGGCGCACGCGGGACGGACACTCGATGAGCATCTGCAGGCGCTCGATGCCGGCCACCTTCTGCACCGTGGGCGGCACGGGCGGGTAGATCATCACCTCGTCGGCACCGGGCAACAGCGCCGCGGCCTCGGCGGCGCCGCGCAGGAAGCCCAGGGCCACACTGGCATCGCGCGCCTCGGCGCGCAGCAGCGCCAGGTGACTGAATGGGGGCAGGCCCGCGCCGCGCCGCTCGGCCAGCTGACTGGCGGCGAAGGCGGCGAAGTCGTGCGTCTTCAAGGACGCGTACAAGGCGTGCTTGGGATGCCAGGTCTGGATCCACATCTCGCTGCGCTCGGCCGCCGCCGCATCGCGCCCGGCGCGGCCGCCGGCCTGCATCAGCAGGGCGAACAGGCGCTCGGGCGCGCGAAAGTCGGCGGCGAACAGGGCCGAGTCGGGGTTGATGGCCACCACCAGCGTGATGCGGCGGAAGTCGTGGCCCTTGGTCACCATCTGCGTGCCCACCAGCACGTCCACCTCGCCGGCATGAACCTCGGCCAGGCGGCTTTCGAGCTGGCCCTTGCCGCGCGCGGTGTCGGCGTCGAGCCGGGCGATGCGGGCGCCGGGCAGCAGCTCGGCCAGTTGCTCCTCCAGCCGCTCGGTGCCGCGGCCGATGGGGGCGATGTCGAGGTTGCCGCAATCGGGGCAGGCGCGCGGCACGCGCTCGGTGAAGCCGCAGTGGTGGCAGCGAAGCGTGCGCTCGGTCTTGTGGAACACGCGCCAGGCGCTGCAGTGCGGGCAGCCGCTCTTCCAGCCGCATTCGGCGCAGTGCAGCACGGGCGCGTAGCCGCGGCGGTTGAGAAAGACCAGGCTTTGCTCGCCGCGCTCGAGGCGCTCTCGCAGCGATTGCAGCACCAGCGGCGCCAGCACCGGGGGCGCGCCCTGGCTGCGTGGCAGCACGCCCATGTCGAACAGGCGCACGCGCGGCAGCGCGCCATGGCCCACGCGCTGGGCGAGCGTGAGCAATTGATAACGCCCCTCTTGAGCGCGCTGCCAGGTCTCGAGCGAGGGCGTGGCCGAACCCAGCACCACGGGCACGCGCTCGAGGTGGGCGCGGTAGACGGCCAGGTCGCGTGCCGAGTAGCGGGCGCCCTCTTGCTGCTTGTAGGACGGGTCGTGCTCCTCGTCCACCACCACCAGGCCCAGCCGTGGCAGCGGTGCAAACACCGACATGCGCGTGCCCAGCACGATGTCCGCCCGGCCCAGCAGCGATTGCAGCCAGTGCGACAGCCGCTGCACCGGCGTGAGCCCGCTGTGCATGGCCACCAGGCGCCGCCCCGGGAAGCGCTGCTCGAAGCGCGCCTCCAGCTGCGGCGTGAGGTTGATCTCGGGCACCAGCACCAGCACCTGGCGGCCCTGCGCCAGCACCGATTCGGCCGCGCGCAGGTAGACCTCGGTCTTGCCGCTGCCGGTGACGCCATGCAGCAACAGCGGCATGGGGCGCGGCTGGGCCAGCGCCAGCTCGATGGCGTCCACCGCCTGGCGCTGCGCCTCGCCCAGCTCGGGCTTGGACACCTCGCCATCGGGCTGCGCGGGCGGCGTCTTGTCCAGCCGCTTGATCAGCCGGGCCAGGCGCTTGGCCAGGCCGGGGGCGTCGAGCTTGCGCAGCTCGGGCGGCAACACCGCCAGCGCCAGCTCGCCCAGGCCGCGCTGGTAGTACGCCGAGGCGAAATCGACCAAGGTCAACCAGGCGGGCGACAGCGCCGGCAGGCCCTCGAACACCTCGCCCACCGGCCGCAGGGCGATGGATTCGGGCGCTGCGGACGCCGGCACCTGGGTGTGCCAGACGATGCCCAGCATGTCGCGCCGGCCCAGCGGCACGCGCAGCAAGGTGCCGGGCGCGAGCGGGCGCTCGCTCAAATAGTCGAGCGCGCCCGACAAGCCGCTGTGCTGCGGGGTCTCCACCGCCACTGGCGTGCGCACCCCCTCAGGCACGGCCCAACCCCCTCAAGCGGGGGTGCTTTTGCCGCAACACATCAAGAAGCTCACTTAAGTCCATGATTGAAAACGGCTTTTCCACCTATCCCCGTTTTCTGTGGATAACTTTGTGGGAAAGCTGCTGGCGGACGCGCTAAGTGCTTGATGTTGCGAGCCTGGGCCTGGATTGCCCAATCCTGCAGCACACCGGAAAATCTTTTTATTTTTCAAAGACTTAGCACGAATTTGCGCGATTCTTCATGGTGCGGTGCGCTGAGGAAGCCGGCCTGGATGGGCGGAACAAATTTTGGGGATAAGTCAAGCCCTGAGCACTCACTTACCCCAAGAAATTGCAGGCGCTTGGCTTCGGGTCAACCCTGTTGCCGAATGTGTCGCGAGTGGGCATGGACGGCTTCGACCAGCGCCTCCACGTTTTCGATGGGGGTGTGCTGGTTGATGCCGTGGCCCAGATTGAACACATGGCCGCCATGGCGCCCGTCCGCACGGCGCTGCGGGCCGAAGCTGTCCAGCACCGCGCGGGCTTCGGCCGCCACGGCTTCCGGCGTGGCGAACAAGGCCATCGGATCGAAGTTGCCCTGCAGCGCCACGGCATCGTCCACGCGCCGGCGGGCCAGGCCCAGGTCGCAAGACCAGTCCAGGCCCACCACGTCGGCACCGGTGGCGGCGATCTGCTCCAGCCACAGGCCGCCACCCTTGGTGAACACGATGCAGGGCACGCGCTGGGCTTGGTGCTCGCGCTTGAGCTGGGCCAGCACGCGGCGGGTGTAGGCCAGGCTGAAGGCCTCGAAGGCGCGGTGCTCGAGCACGCCGCCCCACGAATCGAAGATCATCACGGCCTGCGCCCCGGCCTCGATCTGGGCGTTGAGGTACAAGGCCACGGTGTCGGCGGTGACCGCCAGGATGCGGTGCAGCAGGTCGGGCCGGCTGTAGAGCATGGTCTTGACCAGGCGGTAGTCGTCCGAGCCGGCGCCTTCCACCATGTAGCAGGCCAGTGTCCAGGGGCTGCCGGTGAAGCCGATCAAGGGCACGCGGCTGACGCGTTGGCCCTGGCTGTCGGTGGTGATCAGTGCCTTGCGGATGCTGCTGACGGCATCAAACACGTAGCGCAACTTGTCCATGTCCGGAATGGCCAACCTGGCCACGTCGGCCTCGTTGCGCACCGGATGGGCAAAGCGCGGGCCCTCGCCCGCGCCAAAGCTCAGGCCCAGGCCCATGGCGTCGGGCACGGTGAGGATGTCGGAGAAGAGGATGGCCGCGTCGAGCGCAAAGCGGTCCAGCGGCTGCAGCGTCACCTCGGTGGCGTACTGCGGGTTGGTGGCCAGCCCCATGAAGCTGTTGCCAGCTTTCACGCGCGTGGCCTTGTACTCCGGCAGGTAACGCCCGGCCTGGCGCATCAGCCAGATGGGCGTGTGATCGGTGGGCTGGCGCAGGCAGGCGCGCAGGAAGGAGTCGTTTTGCAGCGGTGCGTTCATGCCGCGATTATCGCGGGCACATGCGAGCACGCCTTAACGACGCTGTTCGCAGCGCCCGCCCAACAGCACCGGCGGGCGCACAAGGAAGCGCCGGGCCGTTCAGAAGCTGGGCGGCGCTTCGGTGTCCCATTGCGGGTTGTCGCGCAAGGCCTCGCTGGCGTCCGGCACGCTGGTGTCGCCCAGGGCCGTGGCAATGGGTGCCGCGGGCGTCGAGGCCAAGGGCTGGGCGCCGGGCATGGGCAGTGCTTCGGACAGGCGCTGTGGAACGACCAGCGCAACGACACAGCAAACTGCCAGCGCGGCCAGCGCCAACCATCGCCAGGCGGGATGGCTGGCAGCACCTGCGCCCGATGTCGTCAACGGAATGCCGATTTGTGCCTGCATGGTCTGCCCCTGTGCCCGGCCGAGCGCCGGATTGAATGCACAGTAGGTGTGCGCGCGTTACGCGGCCGTTATGACCGGCACTACGGCTGGTCGGCCTTCAGGTGTTTTGACAGGAAACTCTCGGCACGGCGCCAGAAGTCGATGCGGTTCTCGGTGCGATGGAAGCCGTGCCCTTCGTCCGGATAGAGCAGCCATTCGACCTGCTTGCCGTTCTTCTGCAAGGCCTCGCGCATGCGCTCGCCGTTCTCCACGGGCACACGTTGGTCCTTGAAGCCGTGCTGCAGCAGCAGCGGCGCCTTGATGCGCGCCACCTGCTCCACCGGCGAGGTGGCGATGAACTGGGCCGCGTCCTTCTTCGGGTCGCCCATGAGCGTGGGCAGGCTGTATTGGCGCGCAGAATCAGAGATGTCGGACCAGTGCATGCTGAACATGTTCCGCGGGTCGGACACTGCCATGCCGGCAATGCCGCAACGGTACTGGTCGGGGTCCTTCACCAGGCCCATCAGCGTGGCATAGCCTCCGTAGCTGAAGCCCATGATGCAGACGCGCTTCGGGTCCACCCAGCCCTGCCCAACGGCAAATTTGAGCGCATCCGAAATGTCATCCTGCATGGCCAGACCCCACTGCTTCCAGCCGGCTCGAAAGTGCGACACGCCATAGCCGCGGCTGCCGCGGAACTCGGGCTCGATGACCACGTAGCCGCGCGAAGCCAGGAACTGCGCATCGGCCTCCCATTCCCAGTAGGTGCCACGCGAGTTGGGGCCGCCATGCACCAGCACCACCGCGGCCCGGGGCTTGTCGGTCGGCTCGGGCGGCTGGGTCACCCACACGGGCAGCTCCAGGCCATCGCGTGCCTTGGTGCGGTGGAAGCTCAGGCGCGACATGCGCTTCTCGTCCACGTCGGGCCGGGACGCCCCGATGAGCTGCCACTTCTTCTGCTGAGGGCGGTAGATCAGGTGATCGCCGGCGCTGCGGTCGGAGAACGACGACACCAGCACCAAGCGCGGGTCGTCGCAGGGCCGGCAGCTCAGCATGTTCAGGCGGCCCGGCAGGCTGGCGTCCACCTCGGCCTGGATGCGCTTCATCGTGGGGTTGAACCACACCGTGGTCATGCCGTCCACCTCGAGGCGCACGCCATCGACGGCATCGCTGTCGCGTCGGTCCACCGGCTGGATGGGGCCGTCGAAACCCGGCGTGGCCAGCAACGACTCGGCGGCAGGCTGGCCCTTGGCCAGGTCGAAGCGGCGCAGCTCGGTGTGGCCCTGGGCGTCCCAGGTGCGCACCATCAAACCTTGGTCGTCGATGTAGGCCAGGTCGAAAGGCTGCTCGAACCGAGGTGCCTTGCTGATCTGACGCCAGGGCTTGTCCGGCCCGTCGGACCACAGCACAAAGGCGTCCGGCCCATCGGTGCCCAAGGCGGCCCGGGCCCGCCCTTGGCCGTCGAGCATCCAGCCCGAGGCCTTGGGTGCGTCCTTCAACAGGCTGCGCACGGCGCTGGTGGCCACGTTCAGCACCAGGGGCACGATGTGGCTGAACTCGCCGCCGGTGTCCCACTTGATCTCGCCGACGACGATCTCGTTGGTGCCCGGGGCGCCATAGCCGATGAACACGTGGTTCGGCCCGAGGATCTTGCGCGTGGCAATGGGGTCGCTGAAGACGTACTCGCGCTGCACCAGCATGCGCGACTCGCTGCCGTCGCGTCGCACGGTCATCAGGCCCCGCGTGCGGGGCTTGTCGTCACGGTTGTCGGGGTCGTCGATCGAGAAGATCAACCAGTCGTCGCTGACCCAGCTGAACCAGGCCACGTCGGCGGTGGTGGAGGCCTCGATGAAGCGCGAATCCTGCTTGCCTTCCAGGTCCAGCATCATCAGGCCGACACGGCGGTCCGGCATGCTGGTCAGCAGGGCCAGCCAGCGCCCGCTGGGCGACAGCCTGGGCAGGCGCAGCTTGGCGGGCTTGAAGAAGGTCTCGATCGGTACCGGATCGGGCGCGGCCTGCACGGCTGCAAGCGCCATCATGCCGACGACGAGGACAACAGCCGCGCGCCACGCGCGGCTCCACTGAACGGAAATCATGGCTGTAGGCTCCCTGGTGTCTGGTTCACCGGGCCCGTGCTGAGGGCGGGCCGGTGGAACACAGGGCGGTTTGGTGACCGCCTCGAGCCCGCATTTTGCACGCGCTGGATGTGCGTTGGGAACCCGGCCCGGCGCCTGCTTGCTTGACGCACACCAGGCGCCGGGCTTGAAATCCGCTGCGGCGGCCCCATACTTCAGCGCGCGGGCCATTCCGCAGAGCAGGAGTTCATCGATGTCGGTTACTCGCAAAGCCCTCGCCACGGTCGCGCTCAGCGCGGCGATGCTGCTGTCGGGCTGCGGCTACAACGACTTTCAGCGCCAGGACGAGGGCGTCAAGGCCGGCTGGTCCGAGGTGCTGAACCAGTACCAGCGGCGTGCGGATCTGATCCCCAACATCGTCGCCACCGTCAAGGGCGAGGCCGGCTTCGAGCAGGACACGCTCACCAAGGTGATCGAGGCCCGCAGCAAGGCCACCAGCATCCAGGCCACGCCCGAGCTCATCAACAACCCCGAGGCCTTCAAGAAGTTCCAGGCCGCGCAGGGCGAGTTGTCGGGCGCGCTCAGCCGCCTGATGGTGGTGAGCGAGCAATACCCCAACCTGAAGGCCAACCAGGCCTTCCAGGACTTGCGCGTGCAACTCGAAGGCACCGAGAACCGCATCACCGTGGCGCGCAATCGCTACATCAAGTCGGTGGCCGACTACAACGTGCTCACGCGCAGCTTCCCCACCAACCTGACGGCGATGATCTTCAGCTACAGCGTGAAGCCCAGCTTCACCGTGGAGAACGAGGCCACCATCAGCAAGCCGCCTTCGGTGAGCTTCGACAAGGCACCGGCGCCCGCAGCCTCCAAGTGACGCTGACGTGACCGCACTGCGCGCGATCTGCGCCCTGCTGCTGTGCTGGGCATTCGCCACGCCTGGGCTGGCGCAGGACGTGCAAGCGGTTCCGGCCTTGAGTGCCCGCGTGGTGGACGTGGCCCAGGTGCTGAGCCCGGCCCAGCGCAGCGCGCTGGAGACCAAGCTGGCCGGCTTCGAGGCCGAGGCCGGCCCGCAGATCGTGGTGCTGCTGGTGGCCACCACCCAGCCCGAAGACATCGCCTCGTTTGCGCAGCGCGTGGCCGATGCCTGGAAGCTCGGCCGCCGCGCCATCGGTGATGGACTGCTGGTGGTGGTGGCCCGGGACGACCGCAAGATCCGCATCGAGGTGGCCAAGGCGCTGGAGGGCGCCGTGCCCGACCTGGCCGCACGGCAGATCATCGATCGGGCCATCACCCCGGCCTTCAAGCAGGGCGACTATGCGGGCGGCCTGAACGCCGGCGTGGACGCGCTGATGGCGCGCGTGCGCGGCGAACATCTGCCGGCGCCCAAGGGGACATCCGAATCCGCGCAACAGGTCAGTGGCTTCGGCCTGCAGGAAGTGGCCATGGTGCTGTTCTTTGCCGTGCCTGTGGTCGGCACGGTGCTCGGCAGCATGTTCGGCCGCAAGCTGGGAGCGCTGCTCACAGGGGCGGGTGCCGGCGGACTGGTCTGGGTGTTCACGGCCAGCCTGCTGTTCACCGGCGCAGCCTCGGTGCTGGCCTTGCTGGCCACCTTGATCCTGGGCGCGGGCGGTGGATCAGGGGGCTCGTTCGGTGGCGGACGCGGCGGGCGCGGCGGCCGCTCGAGTTCGCCGG
>Ga0268298_10002373_pt1 | contig 20645 bp, 19 predicted proteins | sample WWTPWeurt_MetaG_FD_194462 | JGI IMG/M metagenome (GOLD analysis project Ga0268298, IMG submission 194462) | Activated sludge microbial communities from WWTP in Nijmegen, Gelderland, Netherland - WWTP Weurt | ecosystem: Engineered > WWTP > Aerobic digester > Activated sludge | place... | reverse complement strand
TGAGCAGGCGGCGGCGCACCTTGCCGCTGGAGGCATCGGCCAGGTAGAGGTCGACGAAGTAGAAATCCTTCTCGCTGAAGTACGCGACGTCCTTGCCGTCGGGTGAGAGGGCCGGGGCCAGGTGGAGGGTGCCCTCGGAGCGGGCCTCGGTGAGCAGGGGATCCGCGATGTCGCGGGCCTTCTGTCGCGAGGCGACCTCGGGCAGGTAGGTCTGCTGCACGTGCTCCTTCCAGAGCACCGACAGCTGGCGGTAGTCCACCCCGAGCACCCGGCGGATCGAGCCCTCGAGCCCGCCCCCGCCGGCCAGGGTGCCCTGCATGATCGCGCCGATGGACTCGTCGCCCCAGCGCTGCCCGATGTAGGCCACGAGGGCCTGGCCGAAGCGGTAGGGGAAGATCCGGTAGTCGTTCTCGAGCTGGGCGATCGTGGGGATCTTGCCCTCGATCGCGGCGTCGCGGAGCCACATCGCGGTGTTGGGGTCCACCCCGCCCAGCGACAGGTACTCCGCCATCCCCTCCACGAACCAGAGCGGGGGGTTCACGTTGATGATGGTGCCGATGCCCGCGCCGGCCCGGCCGCGGCTCCAGATGTCGTACTGGAACTGGTGCACCATCTCGTGCTGCAGCACGTGCTCCAGCTCCTCGTAGGAGCCGGTGAAGGGCAGGATGACCCGCTGCTTGAAGAAGTCGGTGACGCCGCCGGTGCCCTCGCCCGGGGACTCGCCGCCCAGCGCGTTGGTCTGCTGGAAGTCGGAGTGCGAGGCGTAGAGGATGATCGGCTTCCGCTCGCGGTACTCGTGCCGCAGGATCCGCGACAGCCGCTGGTAGGAGCGCTCCGCCATCCGCCCCGCGTCGAGCGCCGCCTGGCGCGCCTCGGGGTAGAAGTGGATATCGAAGTGCTCGGTGCGCAGCACCTGGAAGTCGAAGGTCCGGTACTGGACCTTGTTCTGCCCGAAGTAGTACTGGGCGGCGAGGGTGGCGGGGGCGCCGGAGGCCAGGAGGACCGCGAGCGCGAGACGACGGATCATGAGCTCACCTGCCGGTTCAGGCGCCGGACCGGAGCTCCGGCGCATCGCTCCAGAGGCGCTCGAGCTGGTAGAAGCTCCGCGCCTCGGGATGAAAGAGGTGGACCACGAAGTCCACGAAATCGAGCAGCACCCACCGCCCGGTCGAGAGGCCCTCGACGTGATGCGCCCGCAGGCCCCGCCGGTGCAGCTTCTCCACCACCGAGTCCGCGATGCCGCGGACGTGCGCGTCGGAGGTACCCGACGCCACGATGAAGTAGTCCGTGGCGTCGGTCAGGCCGCGCAGGTCGAGGACCATGATGTCGCGGCCCTTGAGGTCCTCGATCGCGGTCACCGCCGTGCCAACATCCCCATCGGGGACCCGCCCCGCCGCCGGCGCGGGGCTCACGCGGCCCCGCCCGGATGGGCCGGCGTGCCGTCCTCGACCTGCCAGAACACCGCCCAGGCGCCGAAGCCGACATGCGCCCCGAGGACGCCGGTGGCCAGGTTCACGAACACGTCGCGGGGCCGGTACGCGGCCACGAGGGCCGCCCGCACCCGGTCGGCGACCTCCGGGGCCTCCGCATGGACGATCCCGAACCGCACCGCCGCCGGCCGGGGCGTGAGCCGCTTCTCCAGCAGACTCAACACCCGGGGCACCACATTGTTCCGGCCGCGCACCCGGTCGACGGGCGTCACGGCGCCCTGGCTGTCGAGGCTCAGAATCGGCTTGACGTCGAGCATCCCGGCCAGCCAGGCGCGACCGCGGGTGACCCGGCCGGAGCGGAGCAGGTTGTCGAACCGGTCCACCGTGATGAAGGAGCCGGACTGCTTCTGGATCCGCCGCAACTCCTCCACGATGGCCGGCGCCCGCCACCCCGACTCGGCCAGCTCCGCCGCCCGAAGCGCCTGCATCCCGAGCCCTAGCGAGGCGGAGGCGCTGTCCACCACATGGACCTGCTCGATCCCCGCCACCTTGGCGGCGGTGACCCCGGACTGGTACGTCCCGGAGAGCCGGCTGGCCAGCACCACTGCCACCACTTCCTCGGCCTCCGCCCGGGCCTCGCGCAGCACCCGGACGAATTCCCCCGGCGTCGGCTGGGAGGTGGTCGGGTGGGCCCGGGAGCTCCGCATCATCCGGTAGAACTCCGCCGGCTTGAGCTCCACCCGGTCCCGGAAGGTCTTGTCCCCGAAGATCACCTGGAGGGGCACCAGGGTGATGTGATGCCGGTCCAGGACCGCGTCGGGGAGGTCGGCCGACGAGTCGGCGACGATCGCCACCGGCCGGCGGTCCCCATGGGCCAGCCGCCGGTGCTGGGCCCGCATGTCCTCGGCCTTGGTCTTCTCCACCGCGCCCCAGCGCGCCGCAAAGGTGAAGACGGCATCCGGGGTGTCGGTGTGCACATGGATCTTCAAGATGTCCCCGGCCACCACCACCTGGACCGAGCCCCCGAAGTTCCGGACCTGGGCCCGGACCTCGTTGGCGGCGGGGAGCTGGTCTCCCCGGATCATCACCTCGGTGCAGTACTGGAAGTCCCGCTCCGCGGCCACCTCCACATGCGCGGCGGGGGCGAGTTCGGCCTCGGTCTCGGCAAAGGGGGCGGCCGGGAGGATGGGGTCCCCCTCGATATAGCGCACCACGCCCTCGAGCATCCGCACGAAGCCCTTCCCGCCGGCATCCACCACCCCCGCGTCCTTGAGCGCCTGCATGAGCTCCGGCGTCCGGGCGAGGGAGACCTCGCCCTCCTGCAGCAGGCGGGTCATGAAGGCGGAAATGTCGGGGGAATCGGACGCCGCGCGCTCGGCGGCCACGGCCGCCTCCCGGGCCACGGTGAGGATCGTGCCCTCACGGGGGTCGTCGAGGGAGGCGTAGAGGTGCTCCGCCCCGCAGCGGAAGCCGCTCGCCACCTCGGCGGCGGTCGCCTGCTCCTTCCCGCGCATCTGTTCGGCGAAGCCGAGCAGGAAGTGGGCGAGCATCATCCCGGAGTTGCCCCGGGCCCCGAGGACGGCGCCGCGCGCGGCGGTGGCGGCGGTCTCCCCAAGCGGCGCGTCGCCGAGCGCCCGGAGGGCGTCGGCGACGGCACGCAGGGTCAGGCTGAAATTCGTCCCCGTGTCGCCATCGGGCACGGGAAAGACGTTGATGCGGTTGATCTCTTCCCGGCCGGCGGCCACCCAGTCCGCCGCGGCCAGGAGGGAGCGAGCCAGCCGCGGCCCGTCCACGTACCGGATGGCCACCGACATCGGCCGGGAGCTACTCGGCCACGACCGTCAGGCGGACTTCGGCCATCACCTCGTGGTGCAGGCGGACCGGCACGGTGTGGTGCCCGATCGTCTTGATCGGGTGCTCCAGCTCGATCTTCCGCTTGTCGACCGCGTGGCCCTTGGCGGCCAGGGCGTCGGCGACGTCCTGGGCGGTGATCGAGCCGAACAGCCGATCGCCCTCGCCGGCCTTCCGGGCCAGGGTGAGGCTCACCCCACCCAGCGCCCGCGCGATGGTCTCGGCGCCGGCCTTCTCTTCCGCGATCCGGGAGGCCCGGGCCTTGGCCTCGGCCACGATCCGCTTGCGGTTGCCCTCGGTCGCCTCGTAGGCCAGTCCCTGCGGCAGGAGGTAGTTGCGGGCGTAGCCCGGCTTCACCTTGACCATGTCCCCGGCCTTGCCCAGCGACCGCACGTCCTCGCGCAGAATGACTTCCATGGTTCACTCCCCTCGCTGATCGGCGACGGCATAGCGCCGCCGGAAGTCCACCCAGGTATCAGCCAGCCCGAGGGCGAAACACCCGCCCAGCGCGACCGGCAGCACGAACAGTACTCCCACCAGAATCACGAGCAGCACCGGCAGCGGGAAGCCGTCGAGGGTGCCGCTGAGGATCGCGGCCCCACGCGCGGCGTACAGCCCGCCCACCACCAGCGCCAGGTTGCCCACCAGCGCGTTCACCGGGGCCGGCAGGGGGATCACCAGCACCACCATGCAGACCACCACCAGCCAGATCAGCTGGTCGCTGAAGCTGAACTCGCCGAAGCGCGGTGCCGGCCGGCCCGTGGGCTGCGCCGCGATCCGGTGGTACCACGCCCAGGCCAGGGCCAGGCCCGGCAGGGCCGAGAGCACCAGCAGGCCCGGGAAGAGCTGGGCCATGACCGCCACGCCGTCCGAGAGGGCCCCGACATACACCCGGAGCGCGGCCATCCGTTCCGGCGTGAGCCCGCCCTGGTCGAGGAGCTGCCGGCAGAAGTCCCAGCCGGTGTGTGCCACCGCCAGCTGGATCTCCTGCCAGCGGGTGCCGAGCCACCAGGTCCAGGTGGTCGCCGCCCCCAGGCCGAAGACCGTCGCCAGCAGCGCGCCGGGCACCAGCGGGATCCGGCCGGCCAGCATCAGCACCACGAAGGCGCCGGTCACGAACAGGGCCCACGCATGCAGCATCTGGGCGGCGAGGCCGCCGGGTTGCCACAGGCTCACCACCAGCCACAGGACCGCCGCCCCGATCCAGGCCCCTTCCCGCAGCGTGCGGGGCCGCGAGGCCACCAGCAGGCCCGCCAGCGGCCCCAGCACGAACAGCGGCGGGAACAGCACGACGTAGGCGCCGAGGAGGAGGATCGCTCTCCACGTCACCGGTGGCCGCGCCGCTCCCGGCAGGCTCAGCTCACGCCCCGCTTGATGTAGGGCAGCAGGGCCAGGTAGCGGGCCCGCTTGATGGCCACCGACAGCTGCCGCTGGTGCCGCGCGCTGATCCCGGACAAGCGGGCGGGAAGGATCTTCCCCCGCTCGCTCAGGAAGCGCTGCAGCATCTTCTCGTCCTTGTAGTCGATGTAGTGGATCCCGGCTTCCGCCAGCGGATCACCCTTGCGTGCGCGCTTCATTCGTCGTCCTCCTCGAACTTGCGGTCCGCGGCGGCGCGAACCGGGGCGTAGTCGTGCTCATCGGCCACCACCAGGAAGCGGAGGACGGCGTCGTCCAGCTTCAGGGCGCGCTCGAACTCCGGGAGCTGGCTGGGCTCCGCCTTGAAGTTGGCGATGACGTAGTAGCCGGTTTCGCGCTTCTTGATGGGATAGGCGAGCGTGCGCTTGCCCCAGTGATTGTACTTCACTGGCTCATCGCCGGGCTGCGGCGTGAGGGCGTGGAAGCGGGTGAGCTTCTCGGTGATGGCGGCTTCTTCGAGCGCACTGTCGAAGATATAGACCGCCTCGTACGGACGGGCCATGACACCTTCCTTTGGTCGTGGTCGCCCGGGCCCTGGTGTGAGGCCCGGGAGGAGGAATGTTGAGCGGGAAAACCTAGTCAGGAGAACAGGTTAGGGCAAGGCCACCGGGGCGACGGGGGTGGGGCAGAGACCCCACCCCCGGGGGGCGGCCCGGACGGCTAGCGCCGGCGGCCGAACAGGCGAAGCAGGAACAGGAACAGGTTGATGAAGGCCAGGTACAGGCCGAGCGCCCCCACGATGGCGTGGGAACCGATCCGGTCCTCGGGGAGGGACAGCGCCAGCTCCCGCATCTGCTGGGCCCGGTAGGCGGTCAGGGCCGTGAACACCAGCACGCCGCACACCGACAGGACGAACTGGAACATGTCGTTCTGCCAGAAGAGGCCGACGATCGACGCCACCAGCACGCCCAGCAGGCCCATCATGGCGAACTGGCCGAGGCCGTCGAGGTTGCGCCTGGTCACGGTGCCGTAGAGGGCCAGGCCCCCGAACGCCGCCGAGGTGGTCAGGAAGGTCGAGGCAATCGAGGCGCCGGTGTACGCCAGCAGGATGACCGAGAAGGTGACGCCGTTGAGCGCGGCGTACGTCACGAACAGCGCGGCCGCGGTGTTCGGGGCGAGGTCGTCGACCCGGGCCCGCAGGTACCAGACGAAGCCGATCGGGGCCAGCAGGACCACCCAGAAGAGCAGCTGGTTGCTGACGAGGGCGCCGACCAGGGCCGGCGAGCTGGCCACGAAGAACGCCACCGCCGCGGTGATGGCCAGGCCGGCACACATCCAGCCGTAGACCCGCATCAGGAAGGCGGTGACGCGCTCGGCCTGGGCCCGCTGGGCGGCAAAGCCCGGGGTGGCGTCAATCGGATTCGACATCGGACGACCTCTCGGGAGGGGTGAGGGCCGGAAATCTAACGCGGCAGCACGTTGAGCGCCCGCTCCCGCCGGACCCGCCGCCCGTTGCCCGCCTCCTCGACGGCGACCACCAGCACGTACGCCCCCGGCTTGAGGTTGGCGAGGCCCAGCCCGCGCGACACCCGCTCATACGTCGCGGTGGCAGTGAAGTCGAACGCCACCTGCAGCTGGGGCCGCGCCGTCGGGCGGTCCTCGGCCTTTCGGACGGTGCTGGTGACCGAGTACCGCTGGCCGGGCGCCAGGCCCCCGATCTCGTAGAACAGCTCGACGCCCGCGCCCCGGGGCACGGCGTTCAGCGGGTTGAGCGGGACCCGCTCCCCGGCATACATCCACGCGAGGCCGCTCTCCGGCCGGCCCAGGATGAGGTCCGAGAGGATCATGTCGCGGGGGTTGGCCGGGATGGAGACGCTGTCGCGGCCCACGCCGGTGGCGGCCTCGAGGCCGGGCTGGCTGACCAGCGCACGCACCTGGTAGGCGCCCGGAGGCACGGCCAGTTCCAGCATCCCGGAGAGGTGCTGGTCCCCCCGCAGCGTGTCGGGCGCGAGGAAGGTGCGGGTGGTGTCCATCTGCCGGATCACGCCGGTGCCGCGGTCCAGGGCGATGACCCGGAAGTTGATCGGGTAGAGCACGCCGGGTCCGCCGTCGGGGCGCCGCCGCGGCACCAGGCGGGCCCCGGGTACCGCGAAGACGGTCAGGATGCGCGAGGTCTCACCCTGCCCGAAGCCCACGCCGTACACCTGGACGATCGCGTCGAGCGAGGTCTTGTAGCGCTGCGGGAAACCATCGCTTGCCACCGCGGCCGCGATCGCCCCGCGGTTCCGCGCCGCCTCGCGCCACAGCACGTCCGCGCCGAGGCGGGTCATGCTCTGGTTGGCGATGGCATTGGTGACCGACTGCGCGTTGAGCGCCGCGCCGGAGCCGGACTCCAAGCTGGCCTCGAGCCCCGCCTCGCGGGCCTGGGCCGCGTTGAGGCTCTGGTTGGTGCGTGCCTGCGCCTCCAGGCGCTGGATCCGGTCGGCGAGCAGGGCGTAGCGACTGTCGAGGTCGGCCCGGGCGTCGAGCATGTCGGCGTCGAGGGGCAGCGAGGCGGTCAGGGTGGTGGCCGACTGCGTCCCCAGCGCCCGTGAGCCGAGGAAGTGGTAGACCCGGCGGCCCTCGGGCAGGTCGTAGGCCCACGACTCGTTGGGGGGCCCCGCCACCGAGCTCACCCGCTTGGTGGGTTCGCCATGCCGAAGGTACATCACCCCCCGGTCGTCCAGTTCCCACTGGGTGCGCCGGTAGGTGCGGAAGGCGGGGATGCCGCCGGCCACCTCGGTCATCACCTCCGCGATGGCGCCCACCTCGAACAGCGAGGACTGGTCCTGCGGCCCGAAGCCCTCGGCGTTGGCCGGGACGTCGTCGGGGCGGTGCGACAGGAAGTTCTCGTGCGCGTAGACCCAGCGCCGGAGGTGCTCGATGAGCCGTTCGTTGGGGGCGCGCAGGTCCAGGGCGTCGCGTTCCCGCCAGAACTGGCCCACCCAGGCCGGGACCGCGGCGAGGGCCAGGGTATCGAGGACGTCGATCTCGTCCTGCCCGGCCACCCATCCGAGGTCCTCCCGGTAGGCCAGGCGGCCGGTCTCGGTGAGGCCGGTGAGGCCGGCGAGGTAGGCCGCGGCTGCCGCGTCGGGGCGCTTGAGCGCCGAGAGGGTGCGCGCCTGTTCCACCCCGGCCACGCCCCGGTCGCCGCCGCGGCGGACGTAGTCGCCCAGGATCTCGAGGGTGCGTTCGTACTCCTGGTTGCCGAACGCCACGGCGGCGGCGGCCAGGTTCACCTGCGGTGCCGTGCCCGGCACCAGCTCCACCCGGCGGAGCGGCTCCGCGAGCATCCTGGGCAGCAGCCGGTGACCCAGCGAAAGGGTGATGCCGGCGAGGGCGTCGGCCGCCGGCACGAAGGTGGAGTCCTTCTCGATGGCCCGGGCAAAGGACCGCAGCGCCGCCTCACGGTACGAGGCGCCGGCCGGCGAGTAGTTGGTGGCCTTGACCACGAAGGCGCGGCGGTAGCAGGCGATCTGGGTGACCCCGAGCGCGAACCACGGATGGGGCCAGCGGCCCTCGCCGTCGATGGCGCGTTCGAGCAGCTGGATGGCCTGGTCGTACGGGCCACGGTCCTGGCCCAGCTCCCCGCGCCGCAGCGCGGCGAGGCCGCTGCGGATCAGCCCGAGGGCGCCCGTCGCCCGGGTGGCCTCGAGGGCGCGGACCTGCTCCACGGTCGTGGCGGCGGCGAGGGAGTCGGCATAGGCCAGGAGGGCCGCCCGGTCGGCGGGGGACTGGGCGGGCAGGGTGGTCGCGAGGCACACGGACAGGCAGAGGCTCAGCAGCCGGTACGGCCTGGGGGCGCGGGGGGCCATCGGACCTCGACTGTGGACTGGGAGTTGGACATGGGGACGACCGCGGCCGCCGCGGCGGCACAGCCCGGCGGGCCGCTACCAGTCCCGGTCGCCGCTCCCCGTGGTCTTGGGCCGGCGACCCTCATGCGTGGACAGCTGCTGCCGTTCGATGGCCTCGAGCATGGAGCGCGCCTGCTGGTCGTCCAGCTCCTCGACCGACTCCCCCTCGTCGCCACCCGTGCCGCCGCCGGCCAGCGCGCCCACGGCGGACTGGCGGCTGCCCTCGTAGCCCTCCTCCTGTCCTCCCTGGCCGTACTCGGCCCGGCCGCCCATGCCTCGCGAACCTTCCTGACCCACGTCGCCGCGGCGCTGCAGCGCGATCTCGAGGTTCCACTTGGCGTCCTGGTCGGCCGGGTTGAGCCGCAGCGCCTCCTCATAGGCGTCGAGCGAGCGCTCGAGGTAGCCGCTCAGGGCATTGGCGTCCTCGTCCGCCCGGACGAAGGCGTTCCCCATGTTGAAGTACGCCTCCTGCCGCAGCTCCGGCGGGGCGCTGTTGAGCGCGTCGCGCCAGGTCTTGGCCGCCTCGTTGTACTGGCGCAGCCGGTAGAGGGCGTTGCCGGAGTTGTAGCGCAGGTCGGGGCCACCCTGCTGCCGCAGCACCGTCTGCCAGGCCTCGTAGGCCTCGAGGTACTTCCCCTGATCGTAGAGTTGCTGTCCCCGTGCCTGCTGCCGCTGCGCGGTGCTGCAGGAGAGCAGCGGGAGCCCGAAGGTGACACCGACTGCGCCGAGGGTGGCGGCCACCCGGCCGAACGGGACACCCGTGGCGCGTGCCGGGCCGCGGGCGGGCCGGGCCGCGGGCGGCCGCCGGGCCCCGAGCAGCAGGTCGCCGAGCAGGCAGAGCACGGCGAGCAACAGCGGCCACTGGTAGCGCTCCTGCGGCTCGGTGGCGGGCTGCGACGCCAGCACCCGCGCCTCGAGGTTCTGGAGGGCGGTGGTCATGGCCGCGAGCGCCCGGGGATCGTCGAACCGGGCGTACGCGCCCCCGGTGGCGGTGGCCAGGGAATCGAGCCCGCCCTCGTTCAGCCGGGAGATGATCTGGCGGCCGATGCCGTCGAGGTGCCACGGCCCCTCGGCGGCGCCGGAGTCGTTGGGGATGAGCCCGCCGGCGGCGCTGCCGATGCCCACCGCAAAGACCGGGAGGCGGGCCTTGACCAGCGCCTCGATCGCGGGCGCGATGGGCCCTTCGTTGCGTTCCCCGTCGGTCACCAGCAGGATGGCGCGCGACCCGATCGCGGTGCCTTCCCGGCGCAGCGCCCGCTCCGCCACCCGCAGCCCGGCAGCGATGTCGCTCGCGGGGTCGCCGATGTCCTCGGGGGAGGCGGCGTCGAGGAACAGCTGGAAGGTGGCGAGGTCGCCGGTCGGCGGGAGCGCCAGGAATCCCGCGCCACCGAAGACCACCAGGCCGATGCGGTCGCCGGGGCGGGCCGAGGCGAGCTGCCACGCCAGGCGTTTCGCGGCGCGGAGCCGGGTGCCGCCGACGTCGGCCACCTTCATGGAGCGGCTCAGGTCGAGGGTCACGATGATGTCCCGGCCGGTGCGGGCCAGCGGCTTGGGCTGGCGGCCGATCTGGGGCCGCGCCAGCGCGAGCACCGCGGCCACGAGCGCCAGCCAGCGCAGCGCCACCCGCGCCCGCGAGGCGGGGCCCGGCAGGGACGAGGTGCGGCCGAGGAGGGCGGGGTCGCCGAAGCGGGCCAGGGCGGCGGTGCGTTCCTGCCGGGCGTGGCGGGCCAGCAGCCAGAGGGCCGGGAGCACGAGGAACAGCGCGAATGCCGCCGGCTGCGCGAAGATGCTCACGGCAGCCTCCGCTGCCAGGTGACCAGCAGCAGCGTCTCGAGCAGCACCAGCGCGAGCCCGATGCCCAGCAGCACCGGGAAGAGTTCGTGCCACTCGCGGGTCTCGCTGATCTGCACTTCGATCCGTTCCAGCGGGTCGATCTCGCGCATCACCTCGCGGAGCATCTCGGGGTCGGTGGCCTTGTAGAACTGGCCCCCGGTCCGTGTCGAGACGTCCTTGAGCACCGCCTCGTCCCGGCCGGACAGCCGGGCGTTCACGTTGCGGACCGTCCAGACGCCGTTGAGCGCCACCGAGAAGGTGTCGGCGGAACTCAGGCCGATCGTGTGCACCCGGACGCCCAGCGCCCGGGCCGCCTCGGCGGCCTGCACGGGCGAAACGTCCCCGGCGTTGTTGGCGCCATCGGTAATCAGGATGATGGCGCAGGAGTTCCGCGGCAGGTTCTTGAGCTGGTTGAGGCTGAGCGTGATGGCGCTGCCGATGGCGGTGCCGTCGGGCAGGAGCCCGATGTCGGCCTGCTCGGCCAGGCGGTCGAGCACGCTGATGTCGGTGGTGAGCGGCGCCTGCAGGAAGGCGCGGCCGGCGAACAGCACCAGCCCCACGAGGTCGCCGTCGCGGCGCTGCAGGAAGTCGCGCAGGATGGTGCGCGCCACCGCCAGCCGGTTGCCGGGCTGGAAGTCCGCGGCCTTCATGCTGCTCGAGATGTCGAGCGCGAGGACGAGGTTGCGTGACTTGACCCGGGTGGGTTCCGAATCGCCGGGCACCTGCGGCCGCGCCAGCGCCACCACCAGCAGGGTCACCCCGAGCAGCGCGAGCCAGCCGGGGAGCCGGTGCCACCGCGCCCGCAGGGTGGGCCGCGCCGCCCGCGCGAAGCGCAGCGCGGGGAAGGCGATGCGCTCCGGGGGCGCCGCCCGCCGCAGCCGCCAGCGCTGGATGCCCAGCCACAGCGGCGCCAGCAGGAGCACAAGGAAGAGCGGATCGGCAAAGCGCATCTCAGCCCTCCCCGGGTTCGGCGGGGGGCGCGGCGGCGGCGCGCCAGCCCTCGAGGAGGGTGCGGGTGCGCGCCACGTGGTCGCCGGCGGCCGCGTGGTCCGGCCGGACCTTCGCGAACTTGACGAGATCGGCCTCGTCGAGGACGGCCTCGCAGCGGCCGCGCTGGTCAGCGGTGGAGAGCCAGTCGGGCAGCCGTTCCCCGACCTCCCTGGTGGTGAGCCCCGGGTGCGGGATGGCGCCGACGCGGAGCAGGCAGTCGCGGACCACGGCGGCCACGGCGGCGTAGAGTGGCACCACGCCGTTGCCGCTGGCGCGGGCCGCGGCCTCGAGCTCGCGCAGCCGCGCCAAGGCGGCATCGAAGGGCCCCTGCAGCACGGCGCCGGGCACGGCCGTGGCGGTCCGGCGCCGCCCGCCTCGTCGCCACAACCACCAGAACCCGGCTGCGATGGCAGCCAACAGGCCGGCGGCCTGGGCCCAGACCGGCCCGCCGAGGGGCTGCAGCGGCTTGATGTCGCGCAGTTGGGGATTGCCGGCCTCGAGGATCGGGGTGATCTCGATCGACACCGGCATGTGCAGCAGGGTGTCCGGCGGCGCGCCGACGGCCTCGCGGTAGAGCAGGGTGAGCGTGGGCACCGGTTGCGGCCCGAGCCGGTAGAACGCGATCACGGCCGTGCCGCGATAGACGCCGTTGCCTGCCGGACGGAGGGTGTCGGCCGAGAGGACCCGGATCCCGCGAGGCGGGGCCACGAGCGTGCGCGGGGAGACGTCGATCAGCTCCATGCCGGGCCGGAGCCGGACCGTGAGATTGAACGTGATGGGGTCGCCGATGGTCGCGCGGCTGCGCTCGGGCACGAGCTCGAGCGACTGCGCGACGGCCCCGGCCGGCAGGGCCAAGCAGAGCAGGAGGCAGGGCAGGTCGGGGAGGCGCCGCATCAGGCCCGGCGGAGTTCGCGGCGGCTGAAGAAGGCCGCCAGCCGCTCGCCGTAGGCGTGGTTGGTCTCCAGCCGCAGCAGATCGATGCCCCGCTGCGTGGTGTAGCGGGCGAAGGCCTCGTCGAAGGCGCGGCCTTCGGCCTCGAACCGGGCCCGGACCACCGGGTCGCCGGCGTCCACCACGTCCCAGTCGCCGCTCTCGGGGTCCCAGAGCGTCACCAGCCCGACCGGCGGCAGCTCGCGCTCCCGCGGGTCGGTCAGCTGCATGGCGATGAGGTCATGCCGGGCGGAGAGGCGATCGAGGCCCCGCCACTGGTCCTGGTCGAGGAAGTCGGAGAGCACCACCACGGCGGCCCGGCGCCGCAGGAGCGGCTCGAGGAACTGCAGGGACGCCTCGAAGTCGGTGGCGCGCCCCTCAGGCTCGTAGGAGAGCACCTGGCTGACCACCTGCAGCGCCTGCCCGCGGCCGCTCCGGGGCGGGAGGAACCACTCCACCTTGTCGGAGTAGAACGCTGCCCCGACCCGGTCGCGATGCCGGGTGGCGGCCAGGGCCAGGACGGCGGCCACTTCGGCGGCCAGCTGCCGCCGGGTCCGCTGCACGGTCCCGAAGCCGCTCGAGGCGCTCACGTCGACCAGCAGCAGCAGGGTCAGCTGCCGCTCCTCGTGGAAGCGCTTGATGAAGGGGGTGCCGAGCCGGGCGGTGACGTTCCAGTCGATGGACCGGACGTCGTCGCCGGGGAGATACTCCCGCACCTCGGCGAACTCGACCCCGCGGCCGCGGAAGGTGCTGGTGTAGTCGCCCGCGACGAGGTCCCGGACCAGCTCCCGGGTCGTCAGCTCGATCCGCTTGACCTCCCGGAGCAGTTCCGCCGGGGTCACGGAACCGGCACGGCCGCGAGGATGCGGTCGAGCATCTGGTCGGAGGTGACGCCGTCGGCCTCCGCCTGGTAGGTCGGGATCAGCCGGTGCCGCATGGTGTCGTGGACCATGGCCTTGACGTCGTCGGGGAGCACGTAGGCGCGCCCGGCCAGGAAGGCGTGCGCCTTGGCGGCCTTCACCAGGTTGATCCCCGCGCGGGGCGAGGCCCCGAACTGCACCAGCCCGGTGAGGTCCTTGAGGTTCCATTGGTCCGGGTGGCGGGTCGCGGCCACCAGGTCCAGGATGTACTCCTTGATCTTCCCGTCGACGTACAGGCTGCGCACGATCTCCCGCGCCCGGAGCACCCGGTCCGGGTGGATCACCACCTGGGTGACCGGCTCCGCCTGGTCGGTCATCCGGTCGATGATCTCGCGCTCCTCGGTGCGGGAGGGGTAGGTCACCACCAGCTTGAACAGGAAGCGGTCGACCTGCGCCTCGGGCAGCGGATAGGTGCCCTCGTGCTCCAGCGGGTTCTGGGTGGCGAGCACCAGGAACAGCTCGGGGAGCCGGTGGGTCTCGCCGCCGATGGTCACCTGCCGTTCCTGCATCGACTCGAGCAGCGCGCTCTGCACCTTGGCCGGCGCGCGGTTCACCTCGTCGGCCAGCAGGATGTTGGTGAAGATCGGCCCCCGCTGCACCGTGAAGTCGCCCTCGCGCTGGTTGTAGATCAGCGTGCCGATGAGGTCGGCGGGGAGGAGGTCGGGGGTGAACTGCACCCGGCGGCAGTCGCAATCGATCGTGGCGGCCAGGGTGCGGACGGCCAGGGTCTTGGCCAGCCCGGGGAGGCCCTCGAGCAGGAGGTGGCCATCCGCGAGGAGCCCGATGAGCAGCCGCTCGAGCAGCACCTGCTGGCCCACGATGACCCGGCTGATCTCGGCGAGCACATCCCGGAACGCGGCGCTCTCGGCGGCGATCTCGGGGGCGCGCGCGAGCGCGGAATCGGGGCTGAATGCGTCGAGGGCGCGAGGAGGGGAGGAAGTCATGCGTAATTATACACCTTCTTGACGGACCGGAAGGGGACCGTGCACCTTCGCCCGAACCTTGGACGACCACTCCCGCATCCCGACCCCCGGCGCATGATGGCGCGCGCCGCCCACGGCCCCGACGACGGGCCCCGGGGCTTCCCCGCGACGCGCTACTCGGTGGTGGCCGCGCTCGCCGACGCCGATCCCGAGGTGCGGCGCGTCGCGTTCGACGCGCTGGTGTCCGCGTACTGGCGCGCGGTCTACCTCCACCTGCGCTGGCGCTGGCACCAGCTGCCGCAGGACGCGGAGGACCTGACCCAGGAGTTCTTTGCCCGCGCCCTCGAACGCGACTTCCTCCAGGGGTACGATGCGTCCCAGGCGCGGTTCCGCACCTTTCTCCGTCTCTGCCTGGACCGCTTTGCCGGGCGGATGCACCGCGACGCCCGGCGCCTGAAGCGGGGCGGCGGGCGGGAGCCGCTCGCGCTCGACTTTGCCGGTGCGGAGGAGCGCTTCGCGGCCGCGGGCCAGGTGTCGGAGGCCGCCGCCGAGGAGCTGTTCCACCGGGAATGGGTCCGGGCCCTCTTTGGCGCGGCCGTGGATGCCCTCGCCGGCGACTGCCTCGGGACCGCGCGGGAGGTGCGCTTCCGTCTGTTCGAGCAGTGCGACCTCGGGGCCGTCGACGGGGGCGCGCGGCCGACGTATCGCGAGCTGGCCCGGACGTTCGACCTGCCCGAGACGCAGGTGACCAATCACCTGGCGTGGGCCCGGCGGGAGTTCCGGCGGCATGTGCTCGAGCGATTGCGCGCGCTCTGCGGCTCGGACGACGAGTTCCGCGCCGAGGCCCGCGCCCTGCTCGGGGTCGATCCCGGGTGACGGAGCTCCCCGACCCGGCCCTGGCCCACCTCCGCCGGGTCCTGAGTGCACCGGAGGTGCCGGGCGACCGGTACCAGCCCGCCGAGCTGCTCGGTGAGGGCGGGATGGGGCTGATCTACCGCGCAGAGGACCGTGTCCTGGGCCGTGCGGTGGCGCTCAAGGTGCTGCGCCCGGAACTCGCGGACGCGCCGCTCGCCGACCGGCTCGCGCGCGAGGCGCGGATCCTGGCGGCGCTGGAGCACCCGGGGATCGTCCCGGTGCACGACGCGGGTACGCTGGCCGACGGCAGGGTCTACTACGTGATGAAGCTGGTGCGCGGCGAACGGCTGGACGCCTTCGCGGCCTCCCGACCGCTGAGCGCCGTGCTCCGCGTCTTCCTCCAGGTGTGTGAAACCGTCGGGTTCGCCCATGCGCAGGGCATCATCCATCGTGACCTCAAGCCGTCCAACATCATGGTCGGGTCGTTCGGCGAGGTGCTGGTGCTCGATTGGGGGATCGCCCGGGTGCTGGGGCAGGTGGACGCGGCCGGAGGCACGGAGCCTCCTGCGCCGGGCGCGCTGGCGCCGGAACAGACGGCGGCCGGGACCGTGCTCGGTACCCCGGGCTTCATGGCCCCCGAGCAGGCCCAGGGCGCGGTGGGGCAGGTCGATGCCCGGAGCGACGTCTGGGCTCTGGGGGCCATCCTCCGCGGGCTGGCGGGCGCGGCCGCCCCGCGGCCCCTTGCCTCGGTCTGCCGGCGCGCCACCGCGCCGGCCCCGGCGGATCGCTATGCCAGCGCCGCGGAGCTGGCCGCCGATGTGGCGCGCTACCTGGACGGCGCGCCGGTGCTGGCCCATCGCGCCTCGCTGGCGGAGCGGTTGGGCCGGTGGTATCTCAAGTACCAGACCCCGATCATCCTGGTGCTCAGCTACCTGGCGATGCGGCTGCTCTTCCTGCTCTGGCGGGGCCGCTAAAGGCCCGGGCCGGAAACGGGTAATGAGAGGGTGCACCGCATACCGCGGGCTCACTTCACCACAGGAGCAATGACATGAACAAACCGATGCTGGGCCTGGTGCTCGGCGGGGTCCTGGGAGCACTCGACGGGCTCACCGCCCTGGTCTCCGCGCCCGAGGTGGCGCCCCAGATCATGGGGATCGTCATCGGCTCCACGGGCAAGGGGCTGGTGGCCGGTGTGCTCATCGGGGCCATCGCCCGGAAGCTCAACAACCTGCCGCTCGGGATCCTGATCGGTGGCGCGATCAGCGCGCTGATCGCGCTCCCCATCGCCCTCGGCCGGAACCCTGACACCGGGGCCGTCTACTTCTGGGAGATCATGATCCCGGGGGCCATCGTCGGGCTGATCGTCGGGTTCGCGACCCAGAAGTACGGCACGGCCCCCGCCCGCGCCTGACCCTCCACCCTCCGACTCCAAGGCAAACAGATGCGCCTGCTTGCTCTCGCCGTCGTCCTCGGCACCTGTGTCGCGCCTACCCTCGAGGGGCAGGCCCCCCCGGGCTGGGCGTGGCAGACGGACGGACCCGTGCAGCTCACGGCCACCACCGACCGCCCCACCGACTCCCTCCTCGCCTTTGTCCGGATGCCGCCCGGCTGGCACATGACGATGGGCCCCGGCGGGGTGCTCTTCGACCCACGGTACTTTGCCGAGGGGAGCTACACCCTGGAGTCGCAGTACTTCCACTTCCCCAACAGCAGCGCCGCGGAGTACGGCCTCATGGTCGGTGGCCGCGACCTCGCGGGCGGGGGCGCCCGGTACGTGGCCTTCGTGGCCCGGGGGGATGGTAGCGTGGCGGCCTGGGAGCGGGTGGGGGGCACGGACCGGATGCTCGCGGAGTGGCGCCGCGCCGACGCGGTCCGCGCCACCGACGGCAAGGAGGTGGTGGGCAACCTGCTGCGGCTCACGGTGTCGCCGAAGGAAGCGGTGTTCAAGGTCAACGGGCTGGACGCGCTGATCCTGCCGCTCGAGGGGCTGAGCCTCGACGGCCAGTTCGGATTCCGGGTGGGCCGGGGGATGAACCTGCACGCCAGCACGCTCACGGTCACGCAGCGGCTGGCGCCGGTACGGGGGCAGTAGCCGATGGCTCGACCGCCCGGCGGCTCAGCCGAGCCGCCGAGCGGTCAGGTGTTGAAGCGGAAGAGCATCACGTCGCCATCCTGCACCACGTACTCCCGGCCTTCGGCGCGGGCCAGTCCCTGCTCCCGCGCCGGTTTCCATCCGCCGACCCGCACGAAGTCGTCGTAGCTCACCGTCTCCGCCCGGATGAAGCCCTTCTCGAAGTCGGTGTGGATCACGCCGGCGGCGGCGGGCGCCTTGTCGCCGCGGTGGATGGTCCAGGCGCGGACCTCCTTCTCGCCGGCGGTGAAGTAGCTCTGCAGGCCGAGCAGGTGGTAGGCCGCGTGGGCCAGCCGGTCGAGCCCCGACTCGGTGGCGCCGAGGGAGGCGAGGAACTCGCCCCGGTCCTCCGGCGGCAGTTCGGCGAGTTCGGCCTCGACCTTGCCCGAGAAGATCACCAGATCGGCCTCCTCGCCGTCCCGTGCGATCGCGGCCTTGAGCGCGTCGACGTGGGCATTGCCCGCCGCGAGCTCGGACTCGAGGACGTTGGCGGCGTACAGTACCGGCTTGCTGGTGAGGAGGTTGAACGCCCGGTAGGTGGGCCGCTCCTCCTCCGTGGGGACCACGACGCGGGCCGGCTTGCCGTCGGACAGGGCATCCTTGAGCGCGGTGAGGAGCCGGGTCTCGAGCTTGGCCTGGGCATCGCCGGACTTGGCGGCGCGGGCGGCCTTGTCGAGCCGCTTCTCGACCGACGCCAGGTCGGAGAGCTGCAGCTCGATGTTGATGACCTCCCGGTCACGGGCGGGGTCCACGGGGCCCATGACGTGCTGTACGTCGTCGTCCGCGAAGCAGCGGATCACGTGCACCACCGCATCCACTTCGCGGATGTTGGCCAGGAACTGGTTGCCGAGGCCCTCGCCCTGGCTGGCGCCCTTGACCAGGCCGGCGATGTCCACGAATTCGACGGTGGCCGGCAGCACCCGCTGGGGCGTGATGATCTTCGCGAGCGCGTCGAGCCGCGGATCCGGCACGGTCACCACGCCGGTGTTCGGCTCGATGGTGGCGAAGGGGTAGTTGGCGACCAGCGCGCCCGCCGAGGTGAGCGCGTTGAACAGGGTGGACTTGCCGACGTTGGGCAGTCCCACGATGCCGAGTCTGAGCATGTTAGCCCGCCAGCCGCGCGAACCAGGGCGCGAGCACGAGGGAGACGATGGTCATGAGCTTGATCAGGATGTTCATGGCGGGGCCGGACGTGTCCTTGAACGGGTCGCCGACGGTGTCGCCGACCACGGCCGCCTTGTGCGCGTCGGAGCCCTTGCCGCCGTGCAGCCCGCCCTCGATGGCCTTCTTGGCGTTGTCCCAGGCCCCGCCGGCGTTGGCCATGAAGAGCGCCAGGAGCACCCCCGAGAGGGTGGCGCCCGCCAGCAGTCCGCCGAGGGCGCGGACGCCGAGGAGGGCGCCGATCGCGACCGGGACGAAGATCGCGGTGACGCCCGGGAGGATCATCTCGCGGAGCGCCGCCCGGGTGGCGATGTCCACGCAGCGCGCACTGTCGGGCCGGGCGGTGCCTTCCATCAGCCCCGCGATCTCGCGGAACTGCCGGCGCACCTCCTCCACCATCCCGCCGGCGGCCCGGCCCACCGCCGTCATGGTGAGGGCGCCGATGACGAACGGCAGGGTGCCGCCGATGAACAGGCCGATCACCACCATCGGGTCGACGAGGTCGAGCACCAGCGGCGCGCCCGCCGCGGACACCGCGGTGGCGTAGGCGCTGAACAGGGCCAGCGCCGTGAGCGCGGCGGAGCCGATGGCGAAGCCCTTGCCGATCGCCGCGGTGGTGTTGCCCAGCGCGTCGAGGCCGTCGGTGATCCGCCGCACCTCGGGGCCAAGATGGCTCATCTCCGCGATGCCGCCGGCGTTGTCGGCGATCGGGCCGTAGGCGTCCACCGTCATGGTCACCCCGACCGTGGCCAGCATCCCCACGGCAGCGATGGCGATCCCGTAGAGTCCCGCCGCCCAGAACGACACATAGATCCCGGCGCAGATGAGCAGCAGCGGCACCAGGGTGGACATCATGCCCACCGCCAGCCCGGCGATGATGTTGGTGGCCGGCCCGGTGGTGGAGGCGTCCGCGATCCGCCGGACCGGGGCCGCGCTGGTGTAGTACTCCGTGACCATGCCGATGGCGATGCCGGCGACCGTGCCGGCCAGCACCGCCCAGAAGGCGCCCGCTGCGGCCTCTGGCCCGGCCCCGACCGGAAAGGCGCGGCACAGCGCCCAGGCTCCGGCCAGGAAGAGCCCGGCGGCGAGCAGCGTGACGGTCCGCAGGGCGGTGGCCGGGTTGCCGCGGTCGAGGAGCCGCATGCCGGCGATGGCCACCAGGGAGGCCCCGAGCCCGAGGACGATGAACAGGATGGGCAGGGCCACGGCGTTGGCGCGGTACCCGGCGGCGATCGCCGGGCTGGTGGCGGCGAGGGCCACGGCGGCGATGACCGCGCCCACGTAGCTCTCGAAGATGTCGGCGCCCATGCCCGCCACGTCGCCGACGTTGTCCCCGACGTTGTCCGCGATGGTGGCCGGGTTCCGGGGATCGTCCTCCGGGATCCCCGCCTCGACCTTGCCCACCAGGTCGGCGCCGACGTCGGCTGCCTTGGTGAAGATGCCGCCTCCCACCCGGGCAAAGAGCGCGATGCTGGAGGCGCCCATGGCGAAGCCGCTGATGATCTCGGCGAAGCGGCGGTACCCCGCCTCGAGCTGGTCGCCGGGGGGCAGGGCGCCGCCGGGGATGGTCAGCGCCGAGACCACGCCGATTCCCACCAGGCCGAGCGCGGCCACGGCCAGCCCCATGACCGAACCGCCATCGAAGGCGATGCGCAGCGCCCGGGCCTGGCCGCTGCTGCGCGCGGCCTCCGAGGTGCGCACATTGGCCTTGGTGGCGGCCTTCATGCCGAAGAGCCCCGCCAGGATGGAGCAGCCGCCCCCGAACACGTAGGCCAGGGCGGTCGGTACGCCGACGGCCCACCCCAGCAGCGCCGCCACCAGCACCACGAACGGCAGGAGCACCGTGTACTCGCGCCGCAGAAAGGCCATGGCGCCGGTCTCGATGAGGCCGGCCAGCTCCTGCATGGCGGCGGTGCCGGCGGGCTGGCGCCGGATCGCCGCGTAGATGAGCGTGGCGGCGCCGAGACCGAGGAGGCCAGCCAGCAGGGCGATCAGGGAAGGCAGGGGCAGGGCCATGGGGCGAGGTCGGGTCTGGGTGTGTGGCGCGTCAGCGGGTGTTGCAGCGGTTCATGGCGATCTCGATCCCCTCGGCCAGCCAGACCTCCACCGCCTCGGCCATGGGCGCGAGCAGCGCCTCCAGGGCCTCGCGTTCCGCCGGCGCGAACGGCGCGAGGACGAACCCGGCGGTGTCGCCCAGGCCGGGTGGCAGCGGGCCGATGCCGATGCGCAGCCGGGCGTAGTCCTGGCGGCCGAGCTCCGCCTCGATGCTCCGGAGGCCGTTGTGTCCCCCGGCCGAGCCGGCCCCGCGCAGCCGGAACCGGCCCAGCGGCAGGGCGAAATCGTCGACCAGTACCAGCAGGTCCGCGGCCGGG
>Ga0268298_10002372_pt1 | contig 20646 bp, 20 predicted proteins | sample WWTPWeurt_MetaG_FD_194462 | JGI IMG/M metagenome (GOLD analysis project Ga0268298, IMG submission 194462) | Activated sludge microbial communities from WWTP in Nijmegen, Gelderland, Netherland - WWTP Weurt | ecosystem: Engineered > WWTP > Aerobic digester > Activated sludge | place... | reverse complement strand
TATAAAACACATCATCTACAAACGAGCCAGATAAGACAACAAAATACGTTTAATTGTAACGAGCCATATGATGCAAAGTATAACATTTCAATGAAACGGGTATGAGGGGATAAAATCTAACACAATGAAGAGGAACGCGTCAGGGCAATATAAACAACACGGTACAAGTAAACGTGCTGTTAAAGCAAATTTAACACAGGGTATTTAAACGTGATATCACGAAAAATTTAATACAGAAATTTTAAAACGAGTTAACCCTGGTAACTAAACACAGAATTTTTAAACGAGCTACACGCTGTTATAAAACACATCATCTACAAACGAGACAGAGAAACCAACTAAACACAACATAGATGAACGAGACAGGTCGCAGTACTAAACACATTACCAAAAAACGAGCTACGCAGTTTTATAAAACACAGAACTTTTAAACGAGCTATGAGATCAAATTAAACACATCCGTGTTGAACGAGTTCAACTTAACAAAGCGTCGTAATAACGCTTTGTTAAGTCATATCTTGAATTTACTTTATCGAACGCACCATTAATAACTTTTGTAATAGCAGTAGTCGTTTCACGCGAAACATCATCGCCTTTTACGTCCAACCCATGCACATAGAAAAACCAGCCGGCCGCTTCTAGTTTGTACTTACTGGCTACTAGGTCAGGATTTTCTATGCAATTCTCAACTACTGACGCGCTGAATCGATTGTAATTCATTTTACCAGTAAGTTGGATAGCCCCACGACCACGGTACTTCCATCCATCTTGGCTTTCTTCGTTGCCGTTGCTCATGCGATTAGCATACACTCGCGAAGCTATTTTAACTGGGTTTCCGGCATATTCATCGACATTACTAAGGTTGAAATATTTAGGGAAAACTTCTAAAAGTCTGCCCCTGGAATAATTCAAATTTTCTTCAAATTTAGTAAACCCTTGAGATTCCCAGTGACACTGCCCAAGAAAATTAGCTACTTTTTCCGGCGTATCTAGTTTAAACTTTACTAATACCGCCGGTAAATCGTTATAGATTTGAACTGGTAGGAGTTTCTTTACTCTCGCGATGTCTACGCTCATTTTGCAGCTTCCGGTAATCGGTGTACGCTTTAAACGCATACCCCATTAATAAAGTCGTGGACGTTTGCACCATGCCACCAATAGCCACAATGTGACCGGCTTCCCTGTCCCGGCTATCTAACAACGTGACAAGATCAAAAGTCCTGAATGTAACTTCCCACAGCATACAACACATGAAAATAATAACAGCACGGCTAAAGAAGTTATGTTTTTCTAAGGCTTGCAGTATCATTTTATCGTAGCGTGTTGGTCTAAGAACTTAAGAACTTCACGCACTCCTATGGCGGCACGTTCTACTTCTTGGGCGTTCCCAAGAATGGTTGCTTCAATTTCTGGTTCCAATTCGATTGGCTGAAAGTCTTTAGGTCGTCGTAAATTATCTTCGGGAACTCCGGAGGAGGCGGACATTCTTTTTCCACAAATTTTGTCGGCTGAAACGTTGACGCGCAACCGCTGATTAACATCAGCAAGATTAGTGGATAACTCTTTGTTTTCTTTAGCATATTCAGTCACCATGTCAATATATGAATTTCTAAACTGTTCTTTGAGGTTTTTAATCTCGCGTTCGTTGTCGGCAATCAATTTTGCTTCTTTCTTTGTATCAGCTACTTCACGCGATCGATATTCTTTAACCGCTGCTTCATAACCGGTTTTATAAACTTGATGGTGCCAGTAAAAATAAGCACCCGCTAAAGCAAGCAATAAAACAAGAACCCCAACGAGTTTACCGCCTTTGCTAAAAGCAAACTCTATTAGTTGTGGAGGTATAGGAATCATTGGAACAGACTCATAAGGTAAGGTTTAAACACATAGAACGCTGCCGAAAAAGCGGCTACGTATATAGCGGCCTTGTACAACGTATCCAGGAAAGAGAAACCGGCTCGAGATCGCTCTAAGTAAGGGAGGTATGTTTTTAAGTCCTTTTCTATGCTTTCTACGGACTTGATTACTTTATCCTGCCCTGTCTTTATTTCTTTTGCTAAAGTAGATAACTCCTCTTGCTTTACCTCAAGTGCGCCGATCCTAGCAGAATTAGTAGCCACTTGCATAGCTAACACGTCCTCTTTACGCATATGCGAATACGTTCTAGGAGTCATTTTAACCCCCTAAATAGGTTGATGGATACGTGCTTTCTAAGCCGCCACTTGGCGACCCAGTCACTTGTGCGGTTTGCATAAACTCTATCCATAATGGTATATAGTTCAACCCGCCTGATCCAGTTTGATTAGTACGCTGTACAAATAAGTGCGATACTTTCAATGTCAATTTATTAAAATCGTATAACTGCTGCATTGTAGGGACGTACTCAGGCGGTTTTTCAGATGGCGGTAGATGCTGTGTAGCGGGGCCTAAATTGGAGGAAAAATTTCCCGCCTGTATAGAGTTCCACAACATCATGTTACCGTATTCTTGGCCGAAATACGGGTAAATGCCCTGGTACGGCACTGATAGCCTATTACCTGCTTGCCACAAACCAGGATCATTAATAAAAGAGTCTGGCGTACCTAAGCCGCCTTTAGCTGATCGTACGGCTTCTACGTTCAAAGAAAGGTTATCTTTGTTCCAGTTTGCCCATTGATAGCAATGTTTACCCGGGAATTTAGTTTTCATGCGTTGCAATAAAACCCCAGTGAAAGCGTACCAATCCGCCTTACGTTGTGCAGTAACAAAAGTGTTATTAGTACTGTGTGGGTTACAGATAGCTTCGCTTAGCCCTATCGCGTAAAATGTATTTGCATACTGCGGCCGGGTTTTCATGTGCTCAGCTAATTTATCGATAAAGGTTAGGTATTTAGCCTGTAAGTCAGTGTCCCACAAGCAAGGTGAGTATGAAATATTACCAGTAGACCCTTTAACGTAAGGATACACTCCACCGTCATAGGTAGCTGTTTTGTAGGCTGTTGGCACACTGTCTGATCCTAGTAAACTGAACAACATAACCAACTTTTTGCCTGTTGCCGCCATATCTACTAAGTCTTGATCTATAGCCGAAAAATTGTACACACCGGCTTGTGTTTCTATACCCGCCCATGAGTACCTCAACTGGCCGCCACGGAAATTGTAGTTCTTTATGTGGTCGTAGAATTCGGTTTTACCGGCGATACCTGTAGCCGAATAGGAAGGCAAAGAATATATCCCAGGTGCCCAATCGTATAACTGCCCACTAGGTGGAGGCGGCGGGTTAACAATATCCGTATCACCTGTCTTGCGCCTAGTGTACAATCGACCAAAAGGGTTTTTGTAACTTGATCTATGTGGCATGGTTAAAACTCCAAAGTAACGTATAAACGAGTAACACCCACTACCTCATTGGCTGTTGTTGCTTGCACGGCAAAAGTCAATGCTTTAGATACTGCCGTGTCTACCGCCAATGTTTTAGCTGCTGCGGTAGTACTGCCAATATCATTTTGAGTAAACTCGGTTAGCAAAGTTTCTTGTTTTGCTTTGTCGTTCTGATTAAAAAACCCACATACTATGCCTGCTGTGACTTGTGCTGCTACGTTTACCGTTATGTTTATTAACCTGTTGGCGGTGCCGTCCAAATACGCTTTAAAGTTTTTAGCTGTAGCGCTTCCGGTATAGAATGTTTTAGCAAAAACGCGCACTTCAGAATTCTTGTTTAGCGGCGGCAAGGCTACACTAAATGGTAATGTGGCATCAGCGCCTTTAAGAGTAACCGTAGGAGTGCCCAAACCGGCAGCGTAAGCTAAATCAATCTCATAGTTATCAGCATCTATTACGGCTAGTACCTTATACCAACCCGCAACACCTGTACCAGACCACGCAGTAATAGACACACGTATATCAACACCGGCCTGTACTGCTACACCTTGTGTTAATAAATGCCCCACTGCGGTTATGCGTACCTTGCCGCCTGTACCGTTTGAAATTGCTGTAGCTTGTGTTTGCGGGAATATGCAGCCCATATTGATAAATTCATTGGCAAGTGGTTGCCTGCCATCGCAAATACCCCATTCTTCGAAACCTGTTGTCGCATTCGCACGATATCGTATCCCCGCACCACGGACGCCAAAATCAGTCACGTGGAAATATTCACGGTCATAATCAACCGGGTTTTTTGTCACCATATTGGCGTATGTACCGTACTCGATACCCGATATGATCGTACCTGAAGAATCTAACAAGTTACCGAAAGCATCATAGACAGGGACACCCTGCTGCCGCATTTCCGTTAAACCTACGATTTTGGTGATATTCAGTGCGAACTGTTTAAAACAAGTTAAGTTCGGTGTTGTGGATTTTACAAGATACCCATATTTGTACCACGCGCCGGCGTCCATAACTTCGACTGTTGTTATTTTCAATAACGCACTTTCAGTTCCTATGTTTTCCGCGGACTTAATATCGATTTCGTCGTCAGCGTTCCAATCAGCTAAGATACCACTGATGTTAGTACCTGCAAAATTCTGCTTACTTACCGCGATAAACCCTGTTCCGCCTACCGTTAAATTTACAAACGTATCGGGGCCTACCACAACGCCACCTGGCGTTATCCGCATCCAACCTACACCTGGATCGGCCATGACAGCACTTGCGCCTAATTTATATAGATAGCCCGCCTTATCACCTTGCACGACGCCGCCCGTTAAGCCGAGAATCCTTTTAATTGGTTCCCGGAACTGCATTACTTGGTCAACTATATATGACATCTAACACCTCATTTTTAATATGCGTAAGTAGCTGCTGCGCTTGCCTGTAATACTGGTTGATCTGTCGCTACGCCGGTGTCTGGGTTTCTGGCGTACTTCAGTGATCCAGTGGCGTTTTCAATTCTGTGCACTCGCCACACAGGATCGGTTAACTGCGCTGTAATGACTTGCGTGACTGCGACATACGTGTATGATGCGTTTGTCGCTACGTCAATTTCGGTGCGTAGTGGTCTGTTAATTACTTCGGTTATGATCTGGTCAAAAGGCATTTTTTACAATCCTATGGTTGATTACGATTTACTACGAAATATACTACATGTCGTCTTAGTTGCACTGCTCTTACCTGTTTACGAATCATTTATTAGCACCTTCCATGAGTGGGTAAGCCGTTGCCGCAGAGCCTATCGTGAGTCGTCTAACAAGTTCAGGCGGTAATTGTTTAGGTTTAACTTTCTGCGCTGCTTTCAACAAATTAGGATTCATCGCCTGTTCAATTTTACCCTGTTTAACAAAATTGCCAAGTGGTTGAACAAACAATTCCTTTATGTAGGGTATGCCTGAAAATCTTTGCGCTAAATTTGCCACGGCTTGAGAAGTCCCGGAGTTATTAACCGCTGCGCCGGCCGGCTGCTGCGCTATAGCATTCGCTGCTACTGACATGTCCTTAAACAGTGTCAATTCTTCTTTGTTAAATATAGTTCTTAATTTTGGCATGCCTATGTTCTTAAGTGCGCGATCAAAACCGGATGCACTGAACTTAGCGAATTCGTCAGCTTTACTGTTTGTTGCCGCGTCCCTTATGTGTTTGGCAACTTCCTGTTTAACCGCATCCCAGGCTTCCGGGCTGCTTTTCAACTGCGCACGTAAAGCCAATACGTCACGAGCTTTTGCCGTGCTACTGATAACGTGCTTATTTATGAAGTCATCAGGTGCGGCATCCTTAACCGCTGCTTTTAACGCTGGCACTTGATCTTGTATGCGCATGCGCTGCATGAAAGCCTTATCAGCCTGTTTAAATATTTGCGCTGTGTCCGCACCTGCTGACTGTGCTGCTTTCTGCATATGCTGACGCAGTTTTTCTTTGACTATTGACGCTGCTTTATCTGATCGGTCGAACTGTTTAGATATGCCCGCGTTAATAGCATGAATTTTGCTTTGAGCGTCGCCAAGTGTTACCGGCTTGTCTTGTATTTTGCTTAGGTAAGTTCGTAGGTCACCGGGCAAAGACTCCCGCATAAGGTTTTTGCCTAGTTCAGCATCAACATGGTGTGATATAGTTTTGCCGTTTAACGGGATGTTTTTACCGCCAGATTTCAAAGCCTGATCGTATAAATTTTTAGCTTTGCTTAAGTTCTGCGCATCGATTCCTTTAAGCGCGTTAACCACTTTTGCGCCGTTGTCCAAAGTTTCGCCAGAAACTTTTGGCAGTGTGTCCACAAGTTGTCTATTTTGTTGGTTAAATAAGTTAGATAATTCATCGCCCACTCCCGCAATTCCTGCTGTATTTTTCTCAAAAGTAACCTGCACAGGGTCACCTGTTAACTGACCTAATGTAGACTTCATTCTTAATCTATCGAATGACGCTTTTTTGGCCAAAGCATCGAAATTTAATTCTTTGCCTGTATTGATCGCTTTGTGCACGTCGTTAAGCATCGATTGCTTAACACCATCGCTTAATCGTTCAAAGTCTATCCCACGTTTGCCTAATTCTGATTGAATGTTGCCCGCTACTGTTTTCACAGTTTCAGGGTTAAAAACCTGTTTGGTTTTTTGCGCAAGGCTAGATAAGCCCTTGGCTACTGTGTTTACCAATACCGGCGCAATACCGCCAAGTACCGCGCCACCTATGGCCTGCTCGGCTTTTTGGTTTAGCACGTCGCCTTTGCTAGAATCAACCGGGTTCATGAGTGATGTAGCCGCGCCTACCTTAGCGCCCTGCATTGCCATAGCAGGTAATGTAGTTGCTGCTGCAGGTGCTAACGCACTAGCTATAGGAAGTGTGCCTACTACGTTACCTGCAAGTCTGCCGCCGTCTAAGCCTAAATCTTTGCCCTTACGCCAATTTTGCCGATAGTCTTGTTCAGATTGCTTGTACGCTTCATCCGCGCCCGGTAAACCAACCGCTTTATCAATCGCGCCAGTGTCAACACCAATTTTTTGCAAGCCTGCTTCTAGTAATTGTGCGCCTGCATCTATAGGGTCACGTAAACCACGCACAAAACCCCCTACCGGAGAATCTTTTATCTTATCTATAAGAGCGTCGTTCTTTTTGACCGTTACAGGCTTATCGTAGTGCTTAGATTTTATAAAAGCTAAAGCGTCCTGTTCCGTAGCACCTTCAGGTGCGTTGATTGTAAACTTTTTACCATCTGGCCCCGTTATATTATATTTTGGCATTATTCAACCTTTTCGATTGAGAATCCTTCAAAACTGTTTTGTTTACGTGGTACGTTTTCTGGCACATTAACAGGTGTACTTATCCTAGGTAGCTTCACCGGCTGATCGCCTCGCCCTGCTTGCGTCTGTATCTTACGTGTGGCATCTGCTAATGCTTTTTGAAAATCCCTGACAGCTAGTTTAAATTCTTGTTGCGAAGTAGCCCTATTCATACGCGCAACAGCCGATGCTGCCACTTGCCCTTCACGTTCCGTTAATTGCCCAAATCCGCGCATGTACTCAATAGCGGCTAAGAATTGTTGCCCTTGAACTTGTTCAAAACGCGCCTTCCATCCGGATGCATCCGTGCCGGGGACAAATGATTTTGCGTATCCTATGGGTGATTTCACACCTACTGATTCATCAAAACCCGGATGGTTTAACAATTCTTCTGACGCTCTCATCGCCGCGCCCATAGAATTTTCAACACCGGGCAATGCCTGTCCGGCTTTTGCTTGCAACTTGCCTGATTCACGCGCCGCCGCTTTGAGTGCTTCCGCTTGGAACGGGTTGTTCTCCATGCCCGGTATGCCTACTGGCATCTGCATACCTTGTCCCGGTACACCAACTTGACCTGATGCGCCCCCCATCATGCCACTGGCCTTAGCAACGTTAAGAGCGTAATTTCTACGCGCTAAGTCGTGCGACTGTGCGAATTGGCTTGCTGATTGGCTTAGCCGCGCGGCTTCCCCTGGGTTCATGCCACGAGCGGCTGAAGATTTTTCCTCACCAGTAAATTGATCAAAACCAGCATACCTATTGCCAAGATTACCAAAATGTAATTTTTCCGCCGGTGAAAGCCCTGTGTCAGATATCTCGCCTGTATCCATAACACTATGGATTTTTGGTTTTCCATCAGAGCCGATAGCGTTTATAGTATTTTTTAATTTAGGCGCATTTTTAAGCATCGTTTGCGCTTGCGCGATTAGATCAGGATTACCAGTGGCCATAAGGCTACCGGCAAAACCTTTTGTATCAAATTTACCGTCCGCCCCACGATGTTGACTAGCCAGTTCTGCTATTTGTGCTTTTAGCTGTTGCGAGCGTTGTATTTCTTCCCCTTCCATGCGCTGCTTGCGATGTGAGTTATACGCCTGCATACCCGCCTGTGCGCCTGCCGCTAGGCCGCCATCTGGATCCATAGCGGTTAAACCAAAGGCCATCAAGCCCATCCGTGTTTCTGGCGACATGTTCCTTAGAAATTCTAACATTCGGTTTATCTCCTACGTATTACCCGCCTTGTTTAGACATGTTTTCCGCTGCCTTTTGTATCGCGGCAGGGTTACCCGAAGCCGCTGCCGCGGCCATTGCTGCCACACCTGCCGCTGCTGGTATTATGCCTGGGGATTTAGTGGTTTTTGTAGTTCCGCCGAGTCCTGCTGCTTGCATAACTAACCTAGCATACTCATCAATATTTTCTTGCCTTAAGTCTTGTGGCATTTTCAATGTGTTAATGTAGTTCGACATGTTCTGGTCTTGTAAACCTAATCCTGCGCCCAGGAAATTCAAACCTTGTCCAAAATTATTCAAGTTCTGGTTAGCTTGCTGCATACCAAACTGATTATTTTGCAGTCCTAAATTAGCATTAAATTTCTGTGTGTCTAACACATTGTTTGCATTAAACTGTTGCGCATTTAATCTACGATCGATGTTATTAGCTGCGTTCTGGTACGCCTGCTGGTTCAGTTCACTGGCTGTGTTAGCCATGCGTCCTTGAGCATTTTCATAAGCATTAGCATACATGCCTGTAATAGAAGGTGCTAAATCCTGGTTAAGCCTTGACATCGCTAAACCTTCAGCTAGTCCTTGACGGCTTCCGCCATACTGACCACTTATTACTGCCTGGGACCTTAACCCAGGCATGACGTTTTCCATCAAATTACGCGCTGCGTTCTGTTGAATAGCGTTTGTTTGTTGGTCTAAATACGTTGTGTCCGGCCTTCCGGACAATAAACGAGACATGGCGTTTGTAGGGTCTAGCACACCTTGCCCTTGCCTTGCACCTGTTAAGTTAACCTGTCCTGCCCGCACCCTTGGTGCGCCGTTTATGTTGTCAACGGGGCCGTAGTTAGTGTTATACGCACCGTTCATAGCGTCAATTCCGCCGCTAGTAACGCCGCTGAACGCGGGATCGCTCATACGCTGTTCAAGTAGTTGCTGGTATTGTTGGATACCTTGCATGGCTGGATTAACATTGTCCCGGTTTTGCAAGTAGTTGTTTTCCATTTCCTGCAATAGCGAGGTATGCCCGTTTGCGCCAGTTAAAAACTGCGCTGCTGGTGCCCAAGGTGACGTTTTAGTTTTTGTGCTGCCGCCAAAAAGCGAACTCATTATGCCCATAATCTACCCCAATTTAAACCAAGCGTTGTTATAATAACCATAAAATCCCGCCCCTGCCCCTGGATTCCAGTTTGTTCCGTCCGCTAGTCGTATGTCGCCTTCTTTAGGTTTAACCGGCGCGACATGTGTTTTCTCAACGTGCCCCGCTGCTAGCAAGGTTATAGCGGTACGAATCTTAAAAAGTTCTGTCTCAACGTATCGGTTAAGTTCTACCCCAGCCGTCATCGGTTCAGGGATATAGTACACTGTACCACTGTTTATCAGTCTCATTCTACCAACGCCCTATATTTTCATATTCTATATTAAACGAAGATAACTTCCAAGAATATGAATTAATGTTCTCGAAACGAATTGTAATATAACGCCCTGAAACTAGAAACATATTCCTAACGGTACTACCTATAGTATGTACAACTTCCTGGAATACTGGTGTTTCCCCTGGGTGATCTTGGCTGCCTACTTTAATTTTTATGGTAGTTCCTTTTTGGCCGGTTATTTTAGGGTTTATTTCTTTGACGAGTTTAATTATCTCCGAATCACCGAAAGTAAAGCTTTTGCGTTCCACAAAACTAGCTGGTAATACACCTGATATGGATAAAGCACCATCCATCATGTACAGTTTAGTACTGTCAGAAGCCATTATTACACGGCTTATCGACGGTACATAGTCCCCGCCATCCCAAGGTAACTCATCAGCACCCCACGGGTCGGGATCTGCGTCCCATGTTAACGCTACCGCACTATCTACCGCGCCATAGTTAGCGTGATTTATAGAAGGCATGTCCCGCAAAGAAACGGTTTTGTCAACATAGTTGTATACAATAGCTTTATTGCAAACGGAACTTCCTACGCTTGGATAACATATAAACGCTTCGTTGTAAAAAGGATTCTTAAACACAAAGGCTTTGTACTGGTTGACACCGTCTATACTTCTAAATAGCTTACGTCGAACAACTTTATCTAAAATAGAAGTTGCCTGTACGCCGTCATGTACCACAATATCATTAGTAGTCAGTACTATATGGAAACCATCTATTTCAGTTATGCAATTGCGATTCATCGCGCCGGACATGCCCATTACTTTAGACGCTCTATGAATGTACTGGCCGCCCGTAAAATCTAACCGCCATACCGAAGCTTCTTTGTAGATCATTAAAGAGTCACGCAAAGGTAAGCCGTCTATGATCGCATCGTAGCCTTCTGCCAGGTCGAACTCGCCCGCGTCTTTAGTTGCATCGGCTTCATTCCATGAGATAGGCACTGCGCCTGGGTCAGCAGGGTGGGACCATTTAACCATGTAAGGGTAATTAACCGCGCCCTTAGTAACATTCAAAGCTACTAAGAAATTTTTATACGCTCTTAGTGACTTACAGTAAGTATTTGCTGGCCAATTGGTTAAAGCGGTCAGCTTACTAGCTGGGCTTAGGTTCCACATTTGTGGTGGATCTACTGTATTCCCTGGATTAAGTATAGGTACTCCGCCCAATACTGTCGACGTCCAAGAATTCGGAGTAGCGGCGTAGTTAACGTCAACCGATGCTGTTTGTCGTGTTATGTTTGTATGAACGGGGGCCCCTGCCGTTACCGTACACACATAAACTTTATTCAATCCTGCATACATCCAGTAACGATTTGCGCCAGAGTTAACTGGTAGTACATGATATGGAACTATAGAAGGCGCCAAAAAAGGTTCGTTATACCCCAATACTTGTGTAATCGACCCGTCTAAAAAACGTACGTTGTTACAATCCGTCCAAGCGTTAACGGGTAATTCTTGGTCTTGTACGTCTTGCGTAACCCCAAATTGTCCTAAATTGTCTACTTGTATCAACATTTTAAGCCTCTAATATCCCGTACAATTTAACCGTTCCTGATATAGTATTTAATCCATCCGCTACGAATTGTGTTACCGTAGTAAGACGCAAGGCATCCAATGTACCAGCGATATTACTAGGCCTAGTCCATAAATAAACCTGTGTAGGGCTTTTTAACCACACCTGGGGGATTAGTGTACTGTCACGTACAGCAAAAGTTTTCATTTCTAAAAACTGGGTTTCCGTAGGTTTAGTTGAAACCGGCACCTGCATAATTGCGCCAGGTGGTATATAGTTTATGCTTCCTACTGGCCTGTCGTCCCAGGCACCATTAGCTTTAGCGTATAAATAGCACGAAAAATCAGCGTTGCGTCCTTTAATTTGCCCTGCTATATCTGATACCACTATCCTAAAACTATTATACAGTGGGGCATACCCAGACATATCGATTTCTATTTCACTTACAGAATTAAACGAAAAACTGTTCAATAATCTGTATCTAGGTGTGACAATAGAAACATTCTCGTCCGGGCACTTTAAAGTAATTCTACTGTTTAACGCTACATTATCAAAATTTACCGCAGCGTTTTTAGTACCCGGTGAATCGGTGATATTCAAGCCGCGCGAAGTAGTGTTATAAAGGGACTGCGTATTTGCCGTATTGGCGAAATTAACACCTACTTTAGGTTTTACTGTGGCTACTGTAACCGTACCCGTCCAACTTGCTACGCTGCCATCGGTTTTTAATAACTTTCCTGCATTTCCTACTTGTCCGGGTAAAGAGCCGTTTAGTGACGTGGCCGTAACAAATCCTACTGTAGCAATACCCGTACCTGTAGAGCCGGTAGCCCTTGTAGGCGCTTTAGGTACTCCAGTAAAAGTAGGTGAGTCAAGTGTCGCTTTACTTCCTATTTGCCCTGCTAGATCGCTAGTTAAACCTACTAGATAATTGAACTTAGTTTGATCTATAGTAATCGCGCCGCCCAGACTAGGAAACGTATTCAACAATACTTTCCTTAATAAACGTAAGTGGTCATCACCTTCTAGCCGCTGGTCTAGCGAATCAGGATAACTCACATTAAGAGTGTTTATATAAACTGCACTTTCTATTGTCATGATATACGTTTACCGTAAAGTCGCCACCCGCCAGATATGGTGTTGGCTACATTGCTGGTGAAAAACTGTATCCCGTTAAACAGTCCAGATGTCTTGCAAAGTATACTAAACAACGTTCCGCCACTGTACGCCCCGTATATGAAAGGTCGTTTGCTAGTAAGTGTTTTCCTTATCGGTATCTCTGCTGCACCTTCTTGGCCTAACACATATGAAACTTTGCGTATTACCAATGCTTTGTCACCACCTGACGTACTTCCTAGGTCACTGCTATAGCTACTAGCGGTGTTTACCCATACTCCGCCCACGTTAAACCTACTGTATACCGCACTTTCGGACAATATCGAAGTAGTGTCCACTTCCGAAATTTCTAATAAATAGTCATCGTAGCCGTAGGTAAACATTATGTCTAAAGTCTGTTGCCCGGCTAAGTACCCCGCATTAACGAGTTTATACCTAGGCGTAATTATAGTCATACTTCTACTAGGCAACTTAACCGTTGTAGGCGATCCTGTTTGCAGTGAGGACACATCAAAAGTAGCCACTTTTGTTTCATCTGCAATATTGGTTACTGAAGCATTAAAAAATTTCTTATTTTTAACTGTATCTGTTCCTGTTACAGTTACTAACTTACCGTTTACCCCGGCTGTAATTATGTTTGTGTCTATGCTGTTTGACCAAACGCCGGATGCACCGTCGGCTTTTAGCAGTTTGTCCGCATTACCTGTTTGACTTGGTAGTACTCCAGACAACGCCGCACCTACTACATAGTCTAAATTTACAACTATATTGGGCGCCAAATCAGTTAAACTTACCGCTGGCACGCTAGGTGTCCCCGTCAGAACGGGCGAATCGCTTGGTGCTTTAGTATCTAGTTGAGCCTGTAGTGCTGAAGTAACACCGGACAAGTAGTTAAAAGATGCGTGACCGGTAACTATTTGTGCCGATACGTTAGGGAATGTATTCTTTAATACGCTTTTCAAAAGCCGTATGTGGTCATCCCCCTGCCGCTTATCATCGCTGCCGGGAGGGTTGGTTATTACCAATGAGTTAATGTATGTTCCTGTTTCTAAGGCCATGTTGTAGGAACTCCATATATTCTTACCGTACCGCCTATTTTACCCGCGCCAGATAATCTAACACCTTCGAGTTTTCCTTTTTGTGCACTTACTGGGTTGTTATAGCTGGACACTAACGATGATCCGCTGCCGACATCATTTTCCGCCGTAAACACACCAAAACCTCTTTGTGTAGTGCTTTTAGAAACAGAAGGAAGCCACATGTCTATTACTGCTTTATATCCAACAAAATTGTATACCAACGCACCGTATACTTTCATGGGTGCCGTACCACTAAAACCTTGACCGGCTGTAAAGAACTGCTGCCACGTACCGTCGACTTTAAATTCCCAATAAATATATGCCGGGAACGTTGATATACCTGTCCATTGTAGATCAATGAATTCTAGGTATATCTGATCGTATTTCGTATTATCGAATAACACTTCCATAACACCAGACACGCCACCTGGGTATGTATTTGTTCCTACGTATACCTCATCCGGTACATCTATAATGGTGTCATATTGGCTTAATGATACCGTCTTGGTTGTTCCTGTAGTTATGCCTGAAGTGTCGAATACCAATTCTTTAGACGTTAGCACTGAATCGGTAAAAATACCGTCTACCAATGTTTTATTCCTTGCGGTTTGCACACCGTCTGTAGTCAGAAAATCAGTGCCTGTGGAGGGCTTAACTACTAATATGTCAATAACGTTTGTCCATTTGCCGTTTGCCCCGTCAGTGCTGAGTATCCAGTCTATGCGCCCTGTCTGCCCTGGTAAACTGGCCGGAGTAGCTATCATATCTTGTACGTATTGTGCGGTAGCCATCTGGTCATCCGACGACCCGTCAGGATACGGCGCCGTAGGAACTCCGGTAAAAGCCGCTGAGTTTATTGGTGCTTTAAGGTTTATCTGGGTTTGCGCATCGCGCACTAAATTTTTACAGTAGTTTAACTCCGTTGTAGTAGCCGTTATAGCTGCCGTTATGTTAGGAAACGTATTTTTTACTACAGTTTTCAACAAACGAATATTCTCATCCCCTTGTAGCTTCTGATCGCTATCTAAAGGATTCGAGCTTACTAGTTGGTTTATGTAGCTGGCTGTTTCCAGTGGCATACTACCTACCCGCTAAAAAATCTGCGTAAACGCCGCCTGTGCTACGGTCAATTTCAGTAAACATGATTGCTTCGCTAAGTTCACTTGCATGTTCTAGCATTGCCGCTTGTAGGATAGTGAAATAGCGTTCTTTCCAGCGGGCAAGAAACTCTGTGTCCCGTATAAAATCGCCTACTTCTACCATCAAAGCGGCAAAATACAAGTCAAAATGTTTTGTTAAAACGTCATTTGTATTTGTTGAAACTAAATCCAAACCAAACCTGTAACGCAATACGTATTCGTAAGCCGCGTCTGGCACGCAATCGAATTTTATACCTTCGTTATCGACGGTATAGTATCTTGGTTCACTAGATACAGTTTGCATCCTTAAATCTTGCGGTAAAACGTACTGTACTTTTCCGAATTGTGTTATAGGTTTTTTAAAAAGTGTTTGGTGCGTCCTAAAATCTGCTGGCACTGCATAAACGTTAGTAATCGTGTCCGTAGTAAACGTGTACGACTTTTCAAGCAATCTTGACGGAAGATCGCGCACTAATGCGGCTTCCGCCAATTTTGTTAGTGTATCTATATCACTCGACAAATGAGGGCGTTTAGAATACCCATAAACCATTGTTTTTAGTTCTGTGTAGTCCATCTATAGCCCCTTGTAGCGTTAAATCAAGTCGCTTTCTACTTTCTTGCCCTTTTGCTTTTTTGCGGCTTCTTGCTTTTCCGCTAGTTCCCAATGATGCACGTAGCCTTCATCGTTCGCCGCTTTTTCTGCTTCTTTGTCTAAAACTAGCTTGTACGTGCTGTCATCCAAATACATCATTTTAGGGTAGTTTTGCATATTAACTCCAAAGTTAACAGGGCAGGAATTAACCTGCCCTTATGTTTATTACTCAGTTACACGACACATGTGGAGCGGTCTTACTGCTACCGAACCATAAAGAACGTCAATACGAGTTTTCTCAAGGTCATTAACACCGTCACCAAACGTCATAACGCGAACTGATATGCCTTTTGCATTGGCGGTGTAACCTTCACAACTAGCGATTACAGGCAACGGAACCATCGCCAAGGTGTAAGCGTCCTTGTGCAACGCTAAGTTTTGACGGTATCCAGTATTAACCGAACCCATAAACGCTAATGCTGCCGCGTTAGCGGGTGAAGCGTTAACAGTGGTGCCCGGTGAAGTTGCATCGATTGCTGGGTAAATTGGCAGTGTAACTGTAGTAGCTGTTGACGTAACATCGGCGGTAATTACGAACTGACGCAACCACGGCAATGTAGCATTCGTCAACGGATGTGTAGCAAACACGCCAGCGATGGTAAACACTTGACCTTTTTTGAACGTGTCACCAGCAACCACGCCGCCCAACAACAAGTTAGAGCCTGTTTGCCCCGCGCCAGATACCGTCGCACCACCAGTTTTACTACCATTTGTTATAAAAGGCAACGAAGCAGATTCAAAGAAGTCAAAGCCCTGTGCACGCCCTAGCACGCCGTTTAAATACTGATCGGCAATATCTTTCGACGGATTAAATAGTGCTTTTGACGTGTCAACCATTTCGGTGTTGATGTCATGGGAGATGATAGAACATCTGTCCGTGTCAGGGGCTAAGCATTGAGACATGCGTGAAGATGCCTGACTCCAAATTTTCATGGTTGTGGGCATAGAGCCTGCGGTGCCAACAACGTTAGGGCATGACGCTACTGCCTTAGCCAACAAATCAGCGTGTACTGCCGAAGCCAGTGTGTTAATTGCTGGGCGTAAAAAACGATCGCGGAAATCTTCGATTTTCAACACTTTTTCAAGCGTTGTGAATTGCAACGGAACGTGTTTTTGAGTGTCGACTTTCAAATTGACGAAAGTTTCGGTCTGATCATCGGCCGCGCCACCACCTGCAAATACTGCGCCGTCATAAACTTTAGAATCGGGCGGGATGCGGATACTTATAGTGTCGCCTTTTTTATAGCTGTTTGCCGGGCTTTGTATGTCCGATTCACGAGCACGGTTAACTTTTGCTAAAAAAGGCACTTGTTCTTCAAGCAAGGCCGCTGCTTCACGGGCGATCATTTGATGCGTTAGGATTGTATTTGCCATGATTTTAAAATCTCCAAAAAAGTAATAAAATTATCTTCGCTTAGTTTGCGCCGTCTGTTGAGCCTTCCGATAATCTAGATACTCATCATCGGTCATTTTGGCAGGGTCTTTTGGCGCTATTTTTGAGCCAGTCCCTTTCAAAACTGCTGCTGTTTTTACAGGTGGTGCAACCTTCTTGCTATCCGCATACGCTTTATTGATCAACTTAATCACTTTATAGTCTGTAATCGAGTTAACTTCCTGCTCGGTATAGCCGAGCTTCGTGATAGCAAAATGTGACAATTTAGCTGCGTATTCAGCACCCCATCCGGGGATGTCACGAGTCAGAATTTCATTAGCTTTTTCGATTCGCTTGGCCGTTTCCTGCTGCAAATTCGATCGCCTTAAATTCTCTAATTCTTTTTCCTGCATTTCTGCGGATTGGTATTGGTCTTTCAATTGCGTGTACTGAAAGAACAATTTTTGTGCGCTTACCGGGTCTTGTTCACTGTAAGCGTTCCAATCTACAGTCTGGTACTCTTTTAGCTGAGTTTCCAACGCTATCCGCTTGGCTTTAGCCACTATAGCCGCATCGTCTACCTCTCTCGCTGCTTTTAACGCCTGTTGTTCAGCTTCTAGCGCTTTCCTTTGTTCAGCTACTTCTTGTGTTTTCCTAGTATAATCTGATTGACGTAACAATGCGTCTTTCAGTTCTTTCGGAACTTTATATTTTTTGTCGTTATAGTCTACTTCTTCTAGTTCGTCAAGATTTTCTTGATTTTCTTCGCTTTCTTGTTCATTTTCAGTGTCTTGTGTCTCATTTTCAACACCTTCCAGTACTTCCGTTTCAGCATTATCCGTTTCGGGTGCTTCCGGGGTAGTGTCTTGGATTTCTTCAGTCATTATTTTATTACTCCATTGGTTGTGGTTGCTGCGGTTCTAGCAAGGCTTGCGATTGCCCTTGCCCGGTTTCTTGCTCGGTTTCATTGGTTTCATCGGTTTCACTCTGTATCTCCTCTGGTTCCTGTTCATCGGGCATGCCGAATCTTTGTTGTGCCATGTCGTCAATTTCCTGTGAGATATCACTTGACTCTGTGGCTGCTTGTATCGTTTCAAAAATCAACTGCTGGACATCTTCAGGCCGCATACCTGAACTAAGCGCACGTAGGCGTTCTGTTTCAGCCCTGTGCGCTTCAATTTCCAGCTTTTTGATATCAATAAGTTTGTCATGCTGCAAATCTTGATACTGCTGCTGCAACTGCTGTAGCTGCTGCATTGCCTGTTGTAGCTGCTGCTGGAATTGTTGCGTAGCCGCCTGCAACTGCTGCGCTGCTGGATCATCCGTATCGGTATTCTGTACTTGTGGCGGTAGCATCGCTTTGAAACGTTCCGCGATCTTATCCGCACCCGGCCAGTCTTGGTTTTCCGCCAGTATGTCGACAATCAACGGCGCGCCTTGTGGGTACGTTCTAAGCATTTCCGTTATCTGGGCGACTGATTCCATGCGCTTAGTCGTATAACTCGCGCCAGATTCGACAACAACGTCGTATTTACCTTTAGCCAAGTCGTACACTCTGGATTGACCTGGCAACTGATTCGCTTCACCAATCTTCACGGATTTGACTTCATTCTTCGATTCGCCGAGGATACGAATCATACGTTCACCCGTGTAAATCTTAGGAATCAGGTCAATCAATATGCAGCCGGTATGACGTAGCGCGCGTGATCTATTGTCAAAAAAGTGGAAGTTACCAACATCGCCTTCCTGTTGGCGCAATGCAATGGCCTTGCCGCTTGTCTCATTCGATCTTGCACCTAAGGATGCGTCGTGCATGTTGAGAATCGCTTTGATGTCATCGGAAGCGTTCATAGCTTCCTGCAATGCCCCTGCTGGTACACCTGCAAAGCCTTCTTTTGTCGGTCTTTCACCGTCATATTCGAGATACGCATACGATTCAGTGTTTGCCTTTGCCCACTTTGCAGCATCGCTGGTAAACGTTCCTTTCTTACCAATCCAAGGGTTTTTTGGCGCAAGTGCTACCAATTCTGTCGATGTCGTGCGCCAGTAATTGAACATTCTTTGAGCATCCTTAGCTTGATTTATCATAGATCTAAGGTATCTCTTACCTTGCACGTTAATTTCTTCGCCATACACCGGGATAATTGGAATATACTTACCAACCCATTCGGTTTTATCTAGTTCATCCACGCCGCTTATTATGTGCTGAGTGACTTTGTAGCCTTTTGTCTCTCTGTCACCCACTACCGTTATTTCTAGCGCGTCATAACCGATTTTGTTGGCTAAATATTCGTCTTTATCTACGATTGTGTTATCCGACAGTTTTAAGATCGTTTTCCTGATGCTCTCACGTTTCCAATACTCAGCAATTTGTACCATCTTGTCGGATCGCCACGTGTCGTTTAGCTGTTCGTATTCCGCCCAGTCGCTAAGTTCCGCGTTCTTATATGCTTTTAAAAAAGCATCTTCGGGCAATCTATCAATTACAAAAGCACGATTCCAGTCACTTGAATCCGATTCAGTACTGTCAGGATCACCCCACACCGCAAACGGGTTTGCAATGCGTTGAATCTTAATGTCTTGGTCAAATGTATCCTCGTATGCGTAATCAACATTGACACGCCAGTAGCCAAAACCGTTTGACACTGCGCACTCCAACGCTGTGTCATAAGCTGCATCTGCGTTAGAGTTATATTCTATGTTTCTTATAATCCCGTTAAAAATCTTAGCCGTCTCAACGTCTGCGTTATCGTCAACAGGGCGCACTTTAATCGATGTTTTGCTTTGTCGTGCGTCATTGATTACTTGCTTAATGTTCGCGGGCATCTTGTTGATAGTTAAACAAGGCCTTTTCTGCAGTTTCCTAGTGTTTATTTCATCGAAACTCCATTGTTCGCCTAAACGGCCAAAACGCAGGTCTGCAAGGCCTTCCTCGCGGTTCTCACGTTCCATTTCTACGCAAATATCAAATATTTCTTTGGCTTCTTCGACAATTTTGTTCATCCCATCCATCCCGTATGTGTAAATCTCTCTTTGATGACGATACGCGCATCGCCCGCCGGCTTAACCTGTGCGATATTCATCCCTGAGCGTTTCAGGTAGCGCGTTGCGTCCATCAAGTGATCGTCTTTTTTGACTATATGGCCTTTATCGTCCCTGCGATACAGCCTGAATTCACTCAGCCAGTTACCTAAGGATTTAAACACCTTCAGTTTGCCTGTGCTAAGTGCTTGCCATACGTCATAAATACCTGATTCCACGCCGTTATCGGCTTCCGTCAAGTTAAGCCCTAAGTCACGATACTGTTGCAGTAACTGAGTTCCGTCACGCTGACCGCGTCCACGTGCTGCGGGGTCAATAACGCCCGGTATCCAGTCGCCACGTGCTCTTATTCCGTCCGCATGTAAACTAGGTTCTTTCTGCCCTTGGTAATATTCTGAGTATAAGTAGGTCACGCCTGATTCTGGATCGCGTGCACCCCAAATCGATGCTGTTCTGTTCCAACCCACATCCAAACCATACGCACGCGGCCAGTAATCGGGAATTTCAAAGTCGTTGACTACAATCTCAGATTCTGGGACTTGATAGATCGCGCCGGCGCCAAGTTGAGGAATTCCTTTCGATCTTGCATCACGCTGGTATGGCGGTATCGCTTCATACATCTCAGCCTTAACGGATTCGCTAAGGTGCGGTACATCGTCCCACGTTGCAGTTATGACGTATCTACCAGCCGCTGCGTTTGTTTCTTCTAGTTTTCCACCCGGCAAGAACAACATGACTGTGTCTGACATGCCTGAGAGCGGGGTAAACGTTGCCAGAATCATCCCACTATTTGTCATTGTGCGGGCTAAGCACTCGGTATAAACATCAAGCGGCGGCTCCTCGTCTAGCAAAATCCCGTCTTTTTCAGTGCCCTGAAATGACTTCCTGCC
>Ga0268298_10002371_pt1 | contig 20648 bp, 23 predicted proteins | sample WWTPWeurt_MetaG_FD_194462 | JGI IMG/M metagenome (GOLD analysis project Ga0268298, IMG submission 194462) | Activated sludge microbial communities from WWTP in Nijmegen, Gelderland, Netherland - WWTP Weurt | ecosystem: Engineered > WWTP > Aerobic digester > Activated sludge | place... | reverse complement strand
TTTAGAGAACAAAAGGCATACTAGATAGGCTATTGTTCTCTTATTAAGAACACTTTTGAGGCCAATTCGGTCCATGCCCGAGCCGTTTCGAGGTTTTCTCTATTCCGCTCCGGGTTGTTGTCCGAGCGACCAGGTTCAGCCACTCGGTCGGGCCTCCGGGTCCGATATCAGTGATGGAACTCGGACGAGTCCGACGTTTGAAATATCGTCCTGGAGTTGTGGGGCTGTAGCTGTACCCAAGACTCCCCGCCGGTGCCATGTGGAGAAGGGGGATTTTCTGGCCTGAACCCCCGCGGCCAGGATGGCCCGGACCTTTCATGGACGCCATCGGACCAATCTGAGAAAATGCGCACGTTTCGCTAGTCGCTGAATTTGGCGAACAGCGGTTTTTCCATGGATCGAGCCGGGATCACCCCGGCTTTTTTGTGAAACTTTGTCCATGTCCCACGAACTCTGGATCGCCTTTGCCCTGCTCCTGGTCATCGAAGGCATCTGGCCCTTCTTGAGCCCAGGGAGCTTCCGCAACATGTTGGCCAACATGGCCCAGCAAGAGGATACACTGGTGAGAACCCTGGGTTTCATCAGCATGGTCGTCGGCGTCGTGCTCCTGTATATCGTCAACGGCTAGCCGGACGCCCATGACCTCCGATCCCTGGTTGCTGCCGGAAGGCGTTGACGAGCGGCTCCCCGAGCAGGCGGCGGATCTCGAAGCCCTGCGACGGCGCTTGCTCGATCTCTTTTTCACCTGGGGCTATCAACTCGTCGATCCGCCTTTTATCGAATACCTGGAGTCCCTGCTGGTGGGTACCGGACGGGATCTCGATCTCATGACCTTCAAGCTGATCGACCAGGTCTCCGGGCGTCTGCTCGGGGTGCGGGCCGACATCACCCCCCAGGCGGCGCGCATGGATGCCCATCAGCTCAGACGCGAGACACCGACCCGCCTTTGTTATCTGGGTACGGTGCTGCATACCCGTTCGGAAGGTTTTCCGGGCTCCCGCAATCCCCTGCAGATCGGTGCCGAACTCTTCGGCCATGCCGGTATCGAGAGCGACATCGAGGTACTGCGTCTCATGATGCGCCTCTTGGAACTGGCCGGCGCCGAGTCCGTCCATCTCGACCTCGGCCATGTGGGGCTCTTCCGCGGCCTGGCGCGTCAGGCGGGGCTGGAGGCGACCCAGGAGGCCGAGTTGTTCGACGCCTTGCAGCGCAAGGCGATCCCCGAGATCGAGGAGATGCTCGCCCGCTTTCGCCTCGACCCCGGGGTGGCCGGGATGCTGCGGGCGCTGGCGGACCTCAACGGCGAGGATGTCCTGGATCAGGCCCGCAGCAAGCTGGCCGCCGCCATCCCCGAGGTGGGCGAGGCGATCGAACATCTCGCCGAGGTCGCGGCGGCGATGCGCTCCTGGTTGCCGGAGGTGCGGGTGAACTTCGATCTCGCCGAGCTGCGAGGCTACAACTTCCATACCGGCATCGTCTTCGCCGCCTATGTGCCGGGTCTGGGGCGAGAGATCCTGCGCGGTGGCCGCTATGACGGCGTGGGAAAAATCTTTGGCCGCGACCGTCCGGCGACCGGATTCAGCGCCGATCTGAAGCTCTTGGCCGACCTGGGCCGCGGTCTCCGCGGACCGCCTCCAGGCGGGATCTTTGCCCCCTGGTCGCCGGACCCGGAACTCCAACTTGAGGTGGAGCGGCTGCGGGCCCGGGGATTGCGGGTCATCGGCGAATTGCCGGGACAATCGGGTGGAGCGGCGGAGATGGGATGCGATCGGGTGTTGGTGCGCCGCGGCGGACGCTGGGAACTCCTGGATCTGCCATCCGGGACATGATCGAGAAGGCTGTTGAGAGAAGTACCATGGGTAAAAATGTCGTCGTAGTTGGCGTCCAATGGGGTGACGAAGGCAAGGGCAAGGTGGTGGATCTGCTCACCGAGCGTGCCGATGCCGTCGTTCGTTTTCAGGGGGGGCACAATGCCGGGCACACACTGGTGATCCAGGGCCGCAAGACCGTGCTGCACCTGATCCCCTCGGGGATCCTGCACCGGAATGTCCGTTGCCTGATCGGCAACGGGGTCGTGCTCTCTCCCAGCGCCTTGATCGAGGAAATCCGGGACATCGAGGCCACCGGCATCGAGGTGCGGAGCCGCATCGGCCTGAGTGAGTCCTGTCCCCTCATCCTCCCCTACCACATCGCCCTCGACCAGGCCCGGGAGGCGGCGCGGGGCAAGCAGGCCATCGGCACCACCGGACGGGGGATCGGCCCGGCCTACGAGGACAAGGTCTCCAGGCGTGGCCTCCGGCTCGGTGAACTGCTCGATCCGTCGCGCTTCAAGGAGCGCCTGGCGGAGGTGATGGACTATCACAACTTCTCCCTGGAGCACTACTTCAAGGCCCCCCGGGTCGATTATCAACAGGTCCTCGACGCCACCCTCGCCCAAGGGGAAGAGCTGACCCCGCTGATCGAAGACATCCCGGACAGCCTGCATCGCCTGCGCGCCCAGGGTAAGAGCCTCCTCTTCGAGGGGGCCCAGGGCACCCTGCTGGACATCGACCACGGCACCTATCCCTTCGTCACCTCATCCAACACCACCGCCGGCGGCGCCGCCTGTGGCAGTGGGGTGGGACCCCGGGATTTCGATGCCATCCTCGGCATCGTCAAGGCCTATACCACCCGGGTGGGAGCCGGTCCCTTCCCCACCGAGTTGTTCGACGCCAACGGCGACCATCTCAGCCGCCAGGGCCATGAATTCGGCGCCACCACCGGACGCAAGCGCCGTTGCGGCTGGCTGGATATGGTGGTATTGCGACGTGCCCTGCGGCTCAACAGCCTGACCGGGCTCTGCCTTACCAAGTTGGATGTACTGGATGGCCTGGACCCGGTGAAGATCTGTGTCGGCTACCGCCTGGATGGCCAGGAGCTGGACACCCCGCCCATCAGCGCCGAACGTCTCGCCAGATGCGAGCCCATCTACCTCGATCTCCCCGGCTGGACCCAGTCCACATTGGGCGTGCGCCGTTATGCGGATCTGCCGGCCCAGGCCCGCGCCTACCTGGAACAGATCGAGGCGCTCTGCGGCGTGCCCATCGACATCATCTCCACCGGGGCGGACCGGGAAGAGACCATCGTCCGTCGGCACCCCTTCGCCGACTGATTCCCGCTCCGGATCTCCGGCCCGAGAGCCGGAGATCCCCCTTCCCTATCGGATTGACACCGGCGTCGCCAGGCGCTGATTATCCGGCCATTGCGCAGAAGCAAGGACGACTACGGCCCTCGGCCCTTACACTTGGATCTCCTCCACGCGGGAAAGGGCCGCCCCATGCTCTACCAGATCGAAGAACAGATTCGCCGCCAGGCGAAGACACCCCATGAACTCTTCATGCTCAATCTGGCCGTCTTTCACCTGCTGCTGGCACCGGCGGCCATCGTGCTCAAGATCGGCATCCTGGGATTTTTCGTCCCCCTGTCCGCCTCCCTGGGTCTGATCGGCTTCACCTATTGGCGCAGCCGAGAGACCAGGCCGGATCGACCCTGGTTCGTCAAGGTGCATTGGAAGCTGGCCTCCCGGCGCAGCCGGATCCTGCTCATCGCCTATGTCCTGAGCGGGAGCCTCCTGGGCCTCGGGCTCTTGGTCGCCTCCGGGGCCGACAAACACACCACCCAGGACATCATCACCACGGTCTTCGCCCGGATTGCCGTTTTTCCCGTGCTCGTCGCCGTGATGCTCGGCTTCGTCCTGGAGTCGGGGGCCATCTACCAGGCCACCAAGGGTGAGGTGCCCGACTTCATGATCAAGATGAACCCAGCCCCGGCGGATCTGCCGAGCCTGACGCCGACGGCGGAAGAACCCTCTGTCGATCCCACCGCCTGACCACCCTTAGAAGCAGAGTAGGTCGGCAATCCTTTGCCGACACCCCTTGATCGGCATCAAATGGCGGCAAGGGGTTGCCGCCCTACGAACTCCCCAGGGTGGCGGCCACAGGCCCGGCCAGGGCCTGGTCTACAATGGAGCTATGGAGGGAGCGGGTTTGTCGACTAGCCCGCCCCCCGGACGATCCATTCTTCTAGAGGAGAAACCTTCATGACCGTGGCCACAAGGCTTCAAACCTATCTGGATCAGTTGGGTGAGGGTTATGAGCTGATCCGCCACCCTCATAGCCATTGCAGCATGGAAAGCGCGGCGTCCGCCCATATCCCGGGAGACAATCTGGCGAAAGGGATAGTGCTGCGGGATACCCAGGGACATGTATTGCTGGTGGTGCTCCCGGCGGATTTTCATGTCAACCTCAAGCAGCTCGGTACCTGGCTACAGCGGGAAGTCCATCTGGTGGACGAAGAGGAACTCGGATCGCTGTTTCCAGACTGCGCCCTCGGGGCCATCCCGCCCATAGGTCCGGCCTATGCCCTGCCGACCATCTGGGATCGGGTGCTGGGCGATAAGGAAACCGTCTTTTTCGAGGCGGGCGATCATGAATCCCTGGTCAAGGTGAGCGGCCGCGTCTTTCATGAACTCATGGCCCCGGCGGAGCGGGCCCATTTCAGCCGGCATCTGTAGCCCGCTTTTCTCGCCAGTCGTCCAGGGCGGGGACCGAGCCTGAAGCCGCCCACGGGAGAAACTTCCGGCAGAGAGGGATATCAGCGTTCAGAGGCTCCGGGCCTGGGCTGAAAAGCGCTGGTTTCTGTTCTCATTAGGAGAACAATGCGGCCTGTAGAAAGGCATTGTTCTCGATTGGAGAACGAAAAACCGGGCCAAAGCGCCCCGGCCCGGAAGCGTCAAAAGACGAACTGGCCGGCCATGAAGGTCGCCGCCAGGCCCGCCTGGCCGGCGGCGAACCTGATGGCTCCAACGACTCCGGCTCCGTCCCGACCTCCCAGGGCTCATCTTCCCAGGCCAGCCAGGCCTCCATCCGCTGTTGTCGCGCGTCCGTCTCCAATTGGCGCCGATCCCTGTGCGCCCCGCCCTTGCGCAGCAAGGGCGATTTGGCCGCCAGATTACGTATCTTCACCCCTTTCATACTTTCTCTCCCAAGGCCACTGAAAGCCTTCACTCACCCCTTCACGCACACCAGCTGTTTCAAGGTGTGCACCACTTCCACCAGGTCGGTCTGATTGGCCATCACCTGGTCGATGTCTTTATAGGCGCCGGGGATCTCGTCGATCACCCCGCCGTCCTTGCGGCACTCGATCCCCTGGGTCTGGGCGGCCAGGTCGTCGGTGCTGAATTTCCGCTTCGCCGCATGGCGGCTCATGCGACGGCCCGCGCCGTGGGAGCAGGAACAGAAGGACTCCGGGTTGCCGAGACCGCGCACCACATAGCTCCTGGCCCCCATGCTGCCGGGAATGATGCCGAGCTGGTCCGCGTAGGCGGCGATAGCCCCCTTGCGGGTCAGGTAGACCTTGGCCCCGTAGTGCTCCTCGAGGCTCACGTAGTTGTGATGGCAGTTCACCGCCTCCTTGGTGGCCTCGAAGGGGGGCAGCACCGGGCGCAGGGCCTCGACGATCAGCCGCATCATCTCGCGGCGGTTGGTCATGGCGTAGTCCTGGGCCCAGTGCACCGCCTCCACGTAGTCGTCGAAGTGTTCGCTACCCTCGGTGAGATAGGCGAGGTCTTTGTCCGGCAGGGTCCCCAGCAGCTTACCCATGTCCCGCTTGGCGAGGTCGATGAAATAGGTGCCCATGACGTTGCCGATGTTGCGGCTGCCGGAGTGCAGCATGATCCAGACCTGATCCGCCTCGTCGAGACAGATCTCGATGAAGTGGTTGCCGCCCCCCAGGGTGCCGAGCTGGCGTACCCAGGGGAGAAAGGCGCGGCTTTGCTTGCGGTTGATGCCGGGGTGCTTGGCGATGATCCGCTCCAACCGCTGATCCAGGGCGACGATGGTGGAGCGTTTCACCGGGTCGTGATCGTGCTGCTCGAACCCCACCGGCACGGCCGCCTCGATAGCGGAGCGCAGGCGATGGAGCTTGTCCGGCAACTGCTCGGCACGCAGGCCCAGGCGCACGGCGTTCATGCCGCAGCCGATGTCCACCCCCACGGCGGAGGGGATGATCGCCCCGACGGTGGGGATCACCGCGCCGATGGTGGCGCCGATACCCATGTGCACGTCGGGCATCGCCGCCACATGATGGTGGATGAAAGGGAGCTGGGCGATGTTGCCAAGCTGATCGATGGAGGCGGCGTCGATGTCGTCGGTGTAGACCTTCACCGGCGCCTTGCCTTTGTTGAGGGTCATCTTGATGGGCATTGGGGGTTCTCCTGGTTTTTTTCCTATTATCTTCGTAGACAATCAATCCGATTTTGTTTCGAGGATCAACTTGAAAAGTTACACCGCCGTGATCGAAAAGTGTCCCGACACCGGGCTCTATGTGGGCTATATCCCCGGCTTTCCGGGCGCCCATTCCCAGGGCGCCACCCTCGGCGAGTTGCAGCAACACCTCGAAGAGGTGGTGGCCATGCTCCTGGAAGACGGGGAACCTTCACTGGAGGCGGAGTTCATCGGCACCCAACAAATCGCCGCGCCTTGAATGACGCCACCCCATTTCGTACTCAAGCCTCAGGAGGTGGTTCGCCTGCTGGAGCGGCGGGGGTTCGTTGAGGTCCGCCAGCGCGGGTCGCACAAACAGTTCCGCCACCCGGACGGGCGATCCACCACGGTGCCGTTTCATAAGGGACAAGATATTTCCCCCATCCTTCTGCGAAAGATCGCCCAGGATATTGGGGTCAGCATCGAGACGCTGCTTGGGAGCAGTTGACCGCCGCGAGGTGCCGGGCGGCACTTCCCGCGCCGCCCGGTGGGTTATCCCGGCCCGATCCTCACCAGCCCGTTCAGCACCCCTTCCAGCCCGCCGAAGACATGCAGGCTACCGATCCGCTCGGTGACCTTCTCCAGGGTCTCCAATTCCTTGAGCCGCAGCAGCAGTGGGTTCTCCTCCATGAGCTTGGCGGTGTTGAGCAAAGAGCGGGTGGCGGCGGTCTCCTCCCGACGCTTGATGACGTTGGCCTGGGCCGCCTTTTCGGCCTCCACCACCTGGTTGAGGATCGTCTTCATCTCGCCGGGCAGGATCACGTCCTTGACCCCCACCTCCCGCACCTCCAGCCCGAAGGGGGCCACCTTGGCCCGCACCTGCTCCAAGAGCCCGGAGTCCAGGGACTCCTTGTCTCCCAGCAGTTCTTCCAGGGTGCGAGTGCCGACCGCCTGCCGCAGGGCGAATTGCAACTCGCGGTAGAGAAAACCGCTCCAGTCCTCCAGCTCGGCGCGGGCCTTCAGCGGATCGGCGAGGCGGAAGCCGGCGCTCAGGTTGAGCCTCAGGCTCACCTTGTCCTTGGTGAGGATCTCCTGGCCTCCCACCTCCAGGGTTTGGAGCCGCAGGTCCAGGGTCTCTACCTTGACCGCCCGCAACCAGGTCCAAAACCCATGCAGACCGGGCTTGAGGCTGTCCACCAAGTCGCCGTCCACGAACACCAAGCCGAGATGCTGGGCCTTGACCTCAACCACCAGCACCCCGGCGGACAAGGCCCTTACCAGGACCGGCTGGCTGCGGGAGCGGGCGATCAAGTCCAATACCGCTACGGGCACTCGCAGGTCGTCGCCGATCTCGATCAGCTCCACCCGTACCTCCACCGGGCCGCGCCAGTAAACGCGCCGGGCGGCGGGCGGCAAGAGATCGGTCAGCTTGTCGTCCTGGAACACCAGTCCCACCTGGCGCTCACCCACATCCACCCGTTGCAGGTGGGCGGCACAGACCTCCGGGGCGGTGCGCACCAGCATCTCGGCGCCAGCGAGTTCGAGCTCCACCCGACCCAGGTCGCAGAGCTGTACCGCGACCCGATTCAAGGGGTCGAAGTAACGGTAGACACCGGGCCTGAGCACGGCCCGCAGGGTACGGTCGCGAAACAGCAGGCCACGCTCCTGCTGGGCCACCACGATGCGCCTGAATCCGAACATGATTCTTCTCCTTTCTACACAAGGGCGGCTTGCCGCCTGGGAAGAGAGCCGCCCGCTGTTGGCGGACGCCTTCTCCATTGGCCTCGACAGGGCCGGATAGGCCAGGTCGAGGCGGTAGTGGCGGCCAAGTCCCGGAGAGGGGAAAGGCGGCCACCGCCGAATAAGCCGTTCCGGGATCGCCGGAGGCGGCTGAAAATCTGGAGACCACCCCGCACCCGCCCAGCGGGCCACGGGGGCCGGGGGATGGACCCAGGACGGGCCTCGGTAAGGGGCGCTCCGGCGCTGTTTCACTCCTGTGATCCCCTACCTTGGCTGGTTCTGGGCCGACCCTCCCCGCCGATCCGTCACACAAGCCGGGCGGGTGCCGCGACGCTTGGCGGTCGGGGAGTCGCCTCCCCGCTTCCCCGTCCGTCGCCGGGGGGTTCCATGCTGTCAAGCGGATTCGAACCGCGGACCCTTGCGGGTCTTTCCTATGGCGGAAATGGAGGATTTGAACCCCCTACCCACTGGTGATCGGCCAGTTGCTCTACCCAACGAGCTCATTTCCACGGGCTTTCAAGGATCTCGCTGCCCCGGTACGGACCCTGCGATCGCGCCATCCATTCGAGGCGGCGGAGAGGCTTGGGCACGCCAGGCCGGAATGGGAACCGGCACCGCTGGAGCAGAGAGCCTTCCCTGAAAGAGTTTTACGGGGCTTAAGGCGATTTCTGTCAAAAGATAACCAGCCTGCGGGTCTGTTCGTCCGCCTTCGGTGTTCCGCCAGCCGTTACAGAGCTCGCTCTGCGCCGTCTGACGCGCCTGGAAGGCGAACGAACCGCCGTCGCATTCAGGTATGTCTTTTTCCGGCAATCGCCTAAAACGACAGAGCCCCGGACGGCGTCATGCCGACCGGGGCTCTGAGTCCGGAAGGCATCGCCGAGCGGGCCTTCCGCAATGGAATTCCGGAAGCCCTAGATCAGGTTGAATTTCCCACCGCGCCCGTGCGCGGCCACTTGGTTGAATGTATTCGGGTCATGGATCATTGGACTTGGATACCAAACATGCGCTGGAAAGAAGGCGGCGGATTCTAAGCCGAAACCGTGGATTGTCAATAAGCATTTTATCCATGACGACCGGGCAATCGCCTAATCTCCGCACTCGGCCGGCGTCATGGGCAGATCCCGGGTTTCGGCGATCGAGAAGGGGGCGAATACCACCTTGTAGGGGAAGAAGCCCTCCGCCCAGGCGAAGAGGGTCACCTGGCCGTTGCCGTCCGTCGGGATATCGTCCAAGGCGTACAGACCGTCGCCACCACAACTGAACTGGCTCTGGCCGTTGGCCAGCAGCATGGCGCAGACGGGGATGGTCGTCCCCGCCAGAAACACCTTGCCCGAAAGACTTGCCTTGGGCAGGCTGCTGTGTTGAGTCGTCGTGCCTCCGCTCGGTCCCTGACAGGGTGAAACCGACATAGCGACATCGACCTCCTCGGCAGCGGCAGTGGGGGTGAACACCAACTGATAGGGATCGAAACCATCGGCCCAAGAATACAGGGTGACCTGGTCTTGACTGTCGATGGGGACGGATTTCAATGCAAAGTGGCCCTCCCCATCACAACTGAACTGGCTCCGGCCGTTGGCCAACACCAGGGCGCAGACAGGGATGTCGGTACCTGAAAGGGAGACAATGCCGGAGAGGTCAATCTGGGTGAGGAGACCCAGCTTGGCGACAAAGGCGTCATCATAAGAATTGCCGTTATGCGCCCGAAGCGGAGCACCCCAGGTGGCCAGACTCCAACCGGTCACGTAGACATGACTGGTTCCCTTCAGCGCAATACCTTTGCCCGAATCGGTTTCGCTGCCGAGAAAGGTGTTCCAGAGGAGGAAGCCATTGAGGTTGAGCTGGGCGACAAAGGCATTGGGACATGGGAAGGTGTACCCATCGCCGCAGGTTCCACCGCTATAAGGCTGGAGCGGACTGGCCCAGGTGGCGGAACTGTACCCAGTCACAGAAAGATTGCCGTTGGCGTTTATCGCGAGGCCATAGCCGAAATCGTTATGGCTACCGCCGAGGAAGCTGTTCCAGAGCAGGGCGCCATCAGCGTCGATCTGGGCGACAAAGGCGTCGATACAAGGGTATATTCCAGGGGCAGAGCCGCAAGCTCCGCCGCTATGCGTCCGCAACGGGCTGCCCCAGGTGGCGTCGCTACCTCCCGTCACATAGACATGGTCACTGTCGTCCAGGGCGATACCCCGACCTGAATCGTAGCCGCTGTTACCAAGAAAGGTGTTCCAGAGCAGCTCGCCATGGGCGTCGAGCTTGGCGACAAAGGCATCGTAACCGCCGCTATGCGCCCGTAGTGGACTACCCCAGGTAGCGAAACTGTCCCCGGTCACATAGATATGGCCACTGCCGTCTAGGGCGATGCCATAACCGAGGGCCCCGTCGCTGCCGCCGAGGAAGCTGTGCCAGAGCAGGGCGCCATTGGGGTCGAGCTTGGCAACAAAGGCACCGGCACCACTATGCGTCCGCACCGGGTTGCCCCAGGTGGTGCCGCTGCCTCCCGTCACATAGACATGGCCACTGCCGTCCACGGCGATACCATAGCCGAAATCGTTTTGGCTGCCGCCGAGAAAGACATTCCAGAGCAGGGCGCCATCGGCATCGAGCCGGGCGGCAAAGGCATCGGTACAAGGGATTGGCACACGGTAACCGCAATATCCGCCACCATACTCTCGCAACGGACTACCCCAGGAAGCGTTGCTGCGACCGGTCACAAAAATATGGCCGCTGCCATCCAAGGCGACACCCTCACCTAAATCGTCGCCGCTGCCACCCAGGAAGGTGTTCCAGAGCAAGGCACCATCGGGATCGAGCTTGGCGACAAAGGCATCGTAACCGCCGCTATGCGCCCGTAGTGGATTGCCCCAGGTGGCAGAACTGGAACCGGTCACATAGATATTGCCGCTGCCATCCACCGCGAGGCCATTACCAGCATCACTACCACTACCGCCCAAAAAGGTATTCCAACTCAGGGTGGGATCGATCCACAGCGGGCGGCTGGGATCGTGCTCGCCGAGAGTAAAGCCCAGTTCCCGCTCGCCATGCTGGACAAAGGAGACGCTGACGGATAGACGCTGGCCGTCTACTTCCTGCCAGGCGATGGGCGCGGATTCGCTGAGGACGCCGGTATCAAAACGGATGCTCAGGCGGCCATCGGCGGTGAGGTTCAAGGGCCGGTTGTAGCGCAGCCGTACCTGATTGATGTCGGCGCCTGGTTGCAGTCGGTAGAGACTTTCGGCGATACCGCCCGGCGCGGCGTGGTAGCTGAGGTCGATGCCGTCCCAGAGATTGGGGTAGCGTACTTGCGTCAGGGGCGGGGCCGGCGACTCCTGGCCGGTCGCCGCCGGGGTGTCGCTCTGGGGGATGACAGGCTGGGCGTTGAGGAATTCCACCTTGAGCCCATGATGACCGCTGGCCGTGAGTAGGTACCGAGGAGCAAAACCCAGCACATGACCACCGGCGGTAAAGGTCTGTAGTTCAGGTGTCGGCAGCGAGGTAAGAGTCGTCCCGCCCTCCGGCAGTGGGGTGGTCATGGGTAGCGCCCCCCCGAGATTGGCTGATCCCAGCCCCACCAGGCCGAGCAGCCCGGCCAATCCAAGTCCATACCACAGCTTCAGATTCATGGATCCTTACTCCTGCTGTTCTTTCCAATTGTCGTTCCCCAAGCATTCCAGGGGGCGACAAAGTTTATCCCAGCCCGATCGCCAGCGATCAGTGACCTCGATCAAACAATCAACACCTTCTCGATCGATGATTGCCGTGACCGGCAGATCGGCGGCGATTTGTTGCTGATTGCGGTTTGCCCGGACCGGAACAAGTTGTGTCGGGCATGGGGGCACGAGTCGGCCTATTGTTCTTTTTATGAGAACAATATATTCAAAAAATAAATTATTGTTGTTGATAAAAGAACGAAAATGAACCTATTCGGCCCGATGCCCGGATATTTCTGGTCAGGGACATCAGGGAGTCGGATTCACTGCCCGGCGGCCCGCGAGCTCAAGGTCTCCGTCTCAGCGGACGCGCCAGACGACCACCCTTCACATGCCAAGATTGCACCCACCTCGGACAATGCCTAGAGTGATGAGCAGCCGCTCATGTTCATTGGCGGAGCGGACATCCCCAAAAGCGAGGTTTGAGGTTGGCAGAGTAGGTCGGCAATCCTTTGCCGACACTCCCTGATCGGCATCAAATGGCGGCAAGGGGTTGCCGCCCTACGAACTCGGAAGTGGCCACGAGAATTTCCAAGCAGCTTTTAGATATCTTTAGAGGTTGGGTTCTATGGCGGGCATCACCCCGGAACAGGCGAATGCGGTATGGACGGCTTCCCCCTGCTTATTGCCGGGGACAGCGATACAAGCGGCCCTGGATCGCATGGCCGCCGAGATCACCCGGGTCCTGGCCACGGCGGATCCGCTGGTCTTGGTGGTGATGCAGGGAGGGGTGATCCCAGCCGGTCAACTTCTACCCCGATTGGATTTCCCCTTGCGCCTGGACTATGTGCATGCCACCCGCTATCGGGAACAGACCCGGGGCGGCGAACTGCATTGGCTGAAACCCCCGCCGCCATTGGCCGGGGAATGCGTATTGATCCTGGACGATGTGTTGGACGAAGGCATCACCCTGGCCGAGATCGTCTCCGCCTGTTATCGGCAGGGCGCCAAACAGGTCTACACAGCCGTCGTGGTGGAAAAACACCGCCCCCGCCAGGTGCCCCTGGTGGCCGATTTCATCGGCGTGCGGGTGGAGGATAGGTATCTGTTCGGCTACGGCATGGACTACAAAGGCTATCTACGCAACGCCAACGGCATTTATGCCGTGGACTGAGTATCACCCTGGCCAGACCGGGTTCAATCTCTTAGCGCTCAGAACCTTTTCCCTTTATGATTGTAGTTATTGATAAATAGAATGAACGCATAACCTGACCCCGGGAGGGGTACAGGGAAACCGAACAAATCCAGACCCGGTTGTTTTCCGCCGCTCTTTGGCGTGAAGGGTTTGGCCACCAGAGCGACCACCTATAATAGGAGGAGCCTTTTCATGATTGCCCTTGACTCAGTCCGTGATCAGCATCTCCAACTACAGGAGATGATTACCGATATCAAGGCCATGCTGAAGCCCGAGGTGCTCAGCATCAAGCCGAATGCCAAACTGGCCTACGAGATGATCTGTTCCCTCGGGGTCAAGATGAAGGAACATCTGGCCGCCCAGGACGAGGGGTTGTATCCGAGTCTGTTGACCCACCAGGATCCCCAGTTGAAATCCGTCGCCTGGGGTTTCATCAACGGCGAAAAACCTCTGCGGCGGGTATTCGACGATTACTACAAAAAGTGGCTGAAAGATTGCGACTTCAGCTTCAACACCGAGTTCATGACGGATACCCGCGATTTGCTCACGATGCTGGAAAACCGTATCAACCGGGAGAAAACCCTGCTCCTGCCCAAACTGGAACAGACCGGCCTGTTCGGTCGCCTTCAAGCCTGAGCCAGCCTTACCAAGGGACCGGCCGACCTGGACAGGCGGTCGGTCGGTTCACCTGTTGAGTTTCGTATCGTTCAGATTCCTTTGCCATCCACATCCCCTCCGCCCGCCTCTTCCCCAGGGGATTGGGCGATCAACGGCTGAGGTGACTCGGGGCCATGCTGGCGATCATCGGCGGTTCCGGCCTGAACAGTCTCCAGGGGTTCGAGGTGCATCGCACCCTGGAAATGGAGACTCCATTCGGCTCCCCTTCCGCACCGCTCGGTTTCGGTCGCATCGGCGACCACGAATTCATCTTTCTCCCCCGACATGGGATGGGACACCGTCTCCCACCTCACCTGATCAATTACCGCGCCAATATCTGGGCGCTCTGGAAAGCCGGGGCGAGAACGATCATGGGGGTGGCCGCCGTCGGCGGGATCAGCCCCCGGATGCGCCCCACCAGCCTGGTGGTACCGGATCAGATCATTGATTACACCTGGGGCCGGGAGCCGAGCTTCGGCACCGATTCGGACGGACGGGTGCTTCACATCGACTTCACCCATCCCTATTGTGAAGCCCTGCGGCAGAACATCCTCGCCGCGGCGGAAGGGCTGGGGATCGCAGCGATCGACGGCGGCACCTATGGCGCCATGCAAGGCCCCCGACTGGAAACCGCCAGGGAGATCCAGCGCCTGGAACGGGACGGTTGCGATCTGGTCGGCATGACCGGCATGCCGGAGGCCGCCCTGGCGAGGGAATTGGGCCTCTGTTATGCCTGTTGTGCCCTGGTGGCGAATTGGGCGGCTGGTAAAGAGGCTGCTATCCTCAGCATGACTGAAATCGAGCAGACCCTCCGGTTGGGTATGACCCAGGTGCTCAGACTCATTCCAGCCCTCCTCGATCAGTTTTGACCGGTTATCGGCCCAGCCCAAAGGGTTGCAAGTGGGAATCTTCCGCTCGGGGCCATAATCGCCTCCCTACTTCTTTGTTTCCGGACAGCCAGTATGAACGACAACATCGCCCATCCCCTTGATCATGACATCCTCTGTATCGACACCGGGGATTTTCGCCATCGTATGGTGGCGAGTTACCTGGTGGAACAGGATGGTCATGCGGCCTTCGTCGATACCGGCACCGCCCGCGCCCTCGGGCGGCTGATGTCGGTTTTGCAGTCAAGAGGATTGAGTCCGGAACAGGTCGATTACGTTATCCCCACCCATGTCCACCTCGACCATGCCGGGGGGTCCGGCAGCCTGATGCAGCTTTGCCCCAATGCCAAGTTGGTGATCCATCCCCGAGGGGCACCCCACATGGTCGATCCCAGCAAGCTGATTGCCGGCTCGCTGATCGTCTATGGCGAAGAGGTGTTCGCCAGGGATTTCGATACCCTCCACCCGGTGCCCCAGGAACGTGTGATCGTGGCGGAAGATGGTTATGAGTTGGAACTCGGCGGGCGACGCCTGAGCTTCCTGGACACCCCGGGGCACGCCAATCACCACTTCTGCGTCTTCGACCATCGCAGTCGGGGCTTTTTCACCGGCGACACCTTCGGTATTTCCTACCGGGAATTCGACAGCGACCTGGGCCCCTTTCTCTTTGCCCCGACCACGCCGGTGGCCTTCGACCCGGAGGCCTGGATAAGCAGCGTCGATCGCATGCTGTCCTATCAACCGGAATGGATGTACCTCACCCATTTCGGGGCCATCCTTCCCACGCCGGAACAGGTCGATCAACTCAAGGCCAGTATCCGCCGCATGGCGGAGATCGCCTTGGCCGAAGAGGTAGGAAATCCAACCGGACGCCAGGAACGCATTCGCCTCGGGGTAGAGGCGGAACTGGTCGCCGGCGCCATGGCCAATGGTAGCGGTCTGGATGCGGATGGCTGCCGGGAATTGCTGGCCTTCGACGCGGATCTCAATGCCCAGGGCCTGGAGGTCTGGCTGGTACGGCGGGAAAAGGCCCGGCGGGCGGGGATGTCTACTTAGGGGCCAATCGAACAGGAATTGGCGTTAGGCGATTTCTGTCAAAAAATATACCAGCCTGCTGGTCTGTTCGTCCGCCCTCGGCGTTACGCCAGCCGTTACAGAGCGCGCTCCGCGCCGGCTGGCGCGCCTGGAAGGCAAACGAACAGAGGGCGCATCAGGTATATCTTTTCCGGCCATCGCCTAACGTCCTTTCCATGGAATCTCTGGCGATAAAAGTCAAAGAAGGCGTGGTCAAGAGGCTTATAGTGGTCGATCTCCGATATGACCAAGGATCGCCATTCATTATGTAGGGTGATGGAAAGTATCGACATGATCGCCCGCAGGCCAATCATTTCACTCGCCAAATCGAGGGTCTATGTTTTGCGGTTGAGCTGGGAATCCGGGATGTTCGGACTCTTTAAGGACGAGATATGGCGCTATCCACCCCCCCCTTTATCCGGATGCGCGACTCCCACCACATCGACTATCGACAACCCACAGCGACCCCATGCTGCGGGTTGTCGACATTCATGATCTCTCCGAAGAAGAATGGTATCAGCACGCTGTCACTCCTTGCCTCCATGTGCCCAAATACAGAACGCCTCTTTATTTGATGGCCGAGTACATACCGCGCCCGGACGAGGTGAGCCGTCCCTTCTTCTTTAAGTAAGCCAACAATTGACTCAGGTTGGCGACTTCGACACCGATTTCGGCGAGGTGGTCCTTTATTTCTTTGGTCGACGCTTGGGATTGCGCGTTGACAAAGTCGACTACTTTCTGCGTCGCCTGAATTTTTCCGGCAGGCGGCGTTGTAGCGGTTGTGGACGCACTGGCCGTGACCGTTTTACGCCTTCTACCGATCAGATTCTGTAATTCCGACTCGATTTCACGGATCTGGCGGTTGTATTCGTTGGTAACCTCCTTCCGTTTGGCCCGCAACTCTTCAATGCGTTGCTTACGAGCCTCTTTCTGTTGCTCTTTCTCCAACTCGGCACGCTGCCGAGCGAGTTCATACAGCTCTTGCGACGTCATTTCTTCGAAGGCTTTGTTATTGATCAAGGCCGATCTCCTCTATGAATGATGGATCTACAATATTTATTGTATACAATAATATCGGCGAATGAAAATAGAGATTCGGTCCTTTATGGGCATTGATTTCTAGCTTGAGGTAAAAAATCCGCAGATCGGGCCATGACCGGTCTTACTTTTCATGATGGCTGTCTGTCGCCTGGATCAAACCGGTATCAAGGCGGAACCTATCGGCGGTGTTGCTCGCATGAGGGCCGCCAGGATCCCGCACTCTAGGATCCAAGCCTAAAGAGTCGGGGTGCCAAATGATCCTGGAGATACCAGAGTCTTGACAGAGAGAACAAACCGCCATACTCCAACTTCATTCTTCGCTCGCAACCAAAAGCCATCCATAGTGAACACCCGGGTCATTATCTGCACCGACCCTGGGTTATCTGTGTCTATGACAGCGTTTCTCAGCCGGAACCGACACCTTGGAGGGCACGACACAATAGGTTCCGGCCTCCCCTGCCTGTCGAGGCGGCGCGGCCATAACTCGATATGGAGCAAATGATGGTGAAGAATGGAATCTCAATCGGCGCCCTTTCTGGGGTTATCGCATGACAGGCGGCCTGTCTCGAAGTCCTTCTGGTGAGATATCCCCGAGACCTCGTCCGGCGGATCCGGCCAGAGACAGACAGAAAACCTTCCGGACCGCCTCGAGCTGGATCATGGCAACCACCCTCTCGCTTCTGTTACAGTGTTTATCGGAAGCGAGATACGCCAGCCAAGGGCACCTCAGCGCTGTTACGGGCTTCCAGCCTCAGTCCTTCCGCACAGATATCCCTTCGCCGAGTGGAGGCGTTTAGCATGTTTGGTTTCAAGGCCGCCGAATCCTATCAAAGCGAGCATTGCCTGTTGAAGAATGTGGGTGTCGCCTCATTCAACAAACAGCACCTCCGTCTCGCCAGTTATGCCGTGGAGTTCAACCAGATCGCCGAACAGCTCAAAGGCCGATCGCCGCGGCCCGAGGAATGGAAACAGATCGACGCCCTGTTCAGTCGCATCTCCATCTTCGTGGCGACGCACTTTCGCGAAGAAGAAGACATGATGGAAACCCATGCCTACCCAGGGTTTCCCGAACATAAACGCCAGCATGACCGATTCGTCGAAGAATTGGCGCGGATACAATCCCAAATCAACAACAGGAACGCGGATTTCAGGGGCCGCCTGGGCTCCCTGTTATGGGATTGGCTATACAAACATATCAACGAGACGGACTATCAGTATCGGGAATTCTTTCGCGAGAAAGGCGTTTCCTGATCCCGGGTGGATGGAGTTCGACGGAAGATGAAGATCGGCAACCGGCTCGGCATCGGCGTTATGGTCTGTCTTTTGGCGACCGCCCAGATGGAAGCAGGAGCCCCGGCAAGCGCGGCCTCCACCCAGGAGGTATTGAGCCCCTCCCCTGGCGAGATCTCGCTTCAGTCAGGCTCCCTGCCCTCATCGCCACCCACGACCGGTCTGCCGAGTGAACGGGGACCAGGTGTCAATCCTCCCAAGACCCTGACCAGCTTTTTTCTCATCGGCATCGTGCTCAACCTGTTGCTGGTGATCCTGGTGGGATCCTGGGCCTACAAACGTCTTCGCAAACCTCGAAGGCCGAACAATCCGTGAAACCAACGACGCTTCCGATCGGTACCCTGGCCGGGTTTCTACTCTGGGTTGGATTGCTGGGAGCCGCCCTGTTCTGGTGGAGTTCGGTAAGCCGACCCATCTCTCCTGAATTGAAACAGGTGCTGCGTAGCCAACCCCGGCTCTTGCAAGGCTTCTCCCTGGTCGATCAATACCAAAGACCCTTTACCGATGCCAATCTGCGGGGGAAATGGACCTTCCTGTTTTTCGGCTACACCTATTGTCCGGATATCTGCCCCACCACCCTCGGGACGCTCAAACAGACCCTCGATCTGTTGCGTAAGACGCCCCAGGACGCGGACGATCTCCAGGTAGCCTTCGTATCCGTGGATCCGGAGCGCGACCGCACCGATGTATTGCGGAACTACATGGCCTATTTCGATAAAACCTTTATCGGTCTCACCGGACAACGCCAACAGATAGACAATCTGGTGGCCCAGACGGGGGCGGGATATATCAAGGAAGCGGAACAGACGCCAGGGAATTATTTGATCAGCCACAGCTCTTCGCTGTTTCTCATCAACCCGACCGGACAGCTGGTGGCGGTTTTCCCGCCACCACTCTATCCGGACTCGATCGCTTCACTCTACCGGGAGCTACGGGCCCATTATTGATTCGCGCCCGGACTGATACTCTCAGTGGTGCCTGTGCTCGTGAGAATCTTCAGCACCTTTGCGGACTTCCACCATGAGGGGGATCGGGCGGCCCTCCTTGAACTCCAACTCCAGCGGGACAGTATCACCCGCGACCAGGGCCTTTTGGGGCCGCATCAACATAAAATGATTACCACCCGGCTCGAACACCACCGTTTCGCCTGGGGGGATACGGATCTCATCCAGATGGAACATCTGTGCCATGTCATTCTGGATCCTTGTCCCATGCAACATGACATGACCAAAGAGCGGGCTGCTGGCACCGGTCAATATCCGCATGCCCTGACCGGTATTCTGTATCTTCATATAAGCGGCCAGGGCCTCTGCTGTTGGGGGAGCTTCGCGTATCCATGGGTCCTGGATCCGAAGCGCGGCCTCTTCGGCCAGGAGCGGCGTCAGACTGGCCGCCATGACGATTCCAGCCAGAGCCCGAACCAAGGTGTTCATCTATTCATCTCCTGTTTTCATTGCCGCGGCAAAGCGGTTTCGCTATCACACAAACACAGCCAGAGGTTCGCCCAAACCTTCAACAAGGGTTTTTCTTTCTGGCCACCAGAAGCCTCTTGGATGGCGGCTACGACGAGAGAAGGGTTATGGACAAGATAAGTCTGCTTCCACCACTCCAGGCGACGCTGAATATCCTGGCCACCGCACTCATGATCGCCGCCTATTATGCCATTCGCCGCAACCACCCATCCGCTCATCGGCTAGGCATGATCGGCGCCTTGATTACCTCGATCCTCTTCCTCGGCTCCTATCTCATCTATCATCATGAAGTCGGCTATGTGCCCTTCACCGGTCAAGGGATCATGCGTCCTCTCTATTTCACTATTCTGTTCACCCATATCGCCACCGCCGCGGCCATCGTCCCCTTGGTGCTCATCACCCTGTTTCACGCCCTGCGGGGACATACCCAGCAACATCGACGGATCGCCGCCTGGACCTTGCCGCTGTGGTTGTATACCTCCATCACCGGCGTCATGGTCTATATCCTGGTGTTTCGGCTTTAGCCCGCATTTCTCACCGGGCGCCGTAGCGAGGACGCGAGGGGCCACTGTGGTGGGGCTCACAGAGGAATCGGCGGCGAAGGCGTAGCTGAGACTACGTCGAGCCGAGGATTCCGCGTACGTCCCGCCACAGCGAGCCAATCGGCGTCCGCAGTAGACGACTGGTGAGAAATGCGGGCCAGATCCCGAGCCGGCCAGATTTCATACCCCTTGCTGTTGGTTTTTTCCTCATGAGCCATACGGGCCAGGCGCCGTGACGCGGATTCTTTGTTCTCCTTATACGAACAATCATAAAGAATAAGGCGATATTGTTCTTCAAATAAGAACAAAAATTACCCATTTTCCGTCGATGCCCGGAACAACCGAGCCTGAATATGGCTTCCTGTCGAATCTTTCCCTCAGCGGTGAACGATGGGCTGGCGCGCGCCTCCGCCTGATCCACTCGAAGACCCAGCAGGCATTCGGAAAGGGGGTCAGTTCCGCAGCAGAAAGTGCAAGGCCTGGAAACTGGTCAGGGCCAAGACGAGGATGATCAGGAAAAACACCAGGCTGCGGTTTGGCAGCAAGGCGCCGCGTCGACGCTCGATCAGATTGAGGATCCAGTCCGACAGGGCGTAGAGCAGCACCGCCACGACTGTGTAGGCGAGCATCTCCAGCATGGGGTCGATCTCTGTGGGTTGGTCAGTTTCCGGATTTTCCAGGCCACATCGCCTTGAAGCAGATGATGAGAAACAGCAGACCGCCGATGATGGCAATGAGGCCGCCAAGCCCCATCAATCCCATGCCGAGGGTCTCCTGCAAGGTATGCAGCACCTGGGCGCTACCGGCGGTTTTGCGCTGTACCCCATAGCCGCCCGACCAGGCCAGGCCGAGCACATG
>Ga0268298_10002370_pt1 | contig 20664 bp, 8 predicted proteins | sample WWTPWeurt_MetaG_FD_194462 | JGI IMG/M metagenome (GOLD analysis project Ga0268298, IMG submission 194462) | Activated sludge microbial communities from WWTP in Nijmegen, Gelderland, Netherland - WWTP Weurt | ecosystem: Engineered > WWTP > Aerobic digester > Activated sludge | place: Netherlands... | reverse complement strand
GCATACTGCCTCCCAAGCTCTTGCCATTGAGCGGCAAGCGAGCGCTCAACCTTCCTTGGCCGAACGTGTTTCGAGGCCCAAAACTCGTGCCATACTTGGCCTCATGCGGTTGAATTTCCTATCCGTCAGAGAACTGGAAGCACGGGAACAACCCTACCTGAGCAAGCTCAAGCTGACGAAAAACGTCAAACGCTACATCACCCGTTTATTTCAACAAACCGACTGGATGGATGCCGGTCAAGGCTGGGAAGGACAGAACGGCGAACTGGCGCTCACCGGCTGGCGCAACAAGCGCCGTGTTGTCGTGCTACGGCGCGCGATCAAGGGTGAAATGGCACTCGCTGCTCAAGAGGATAACGGCCAACAGGTGCTGGCTTTCATCGAAGCAGATCGCAAGGCCGGCAAAGAAATCACGGGTTATGAGTATGCCGTGCTGGTGACGAACACTGACTACGAGATATTGAGCCTGGGTCAGCTCTATCGTGACCGGGCGGATGCTGAGAATGCCTTTGATGAACTCAAGAACCAATGGGGTTGGGGTGGTTTCACGACGCATGATCTGGCGCGTTGCCAACTCAGTGCACAAGCGGTGGCACTGATTTATAACTGGTGGAGCCTGTTTGTTCGGCTGGCCAATCCGGAGGCGCGCCGTGAGGCGATTACTTCACGTCCCTGGTTGATGTCATCGGTGGGGCGTAGAACAGAGCATGCGGGGCAAACGACGATTTCGCTCACCGGTTTGCATGCTCATTTCGATCAGGCGCGGGCGGCGCTGATGCGTGTCTCTGCGCAGCTTCAAGACTGGGCAACTCAAACTGCAGAGCAGTTGCAGCCTCGCTTTGTCTGGATCATGGTCTGTGAATATCTCAAACAGAAATTGGCCGCGATTAGCCCTCCTCGAAGTCTCCGCTTGCTCCAAAATCATGCGGAAGGTATCGGGTAACTGCGGTTTTTAGGGTAATACAATTGGTTGCGCAAGCGGTCAAATAGCCAGCCGCCTTTCTGCTGTTGAGTCAGACTGAGAAGTTCGATCGCAGCGCGGGCATGGCTGATCCGCTGGCTAATCAAATCAACATAAATCTGGTTGGCAACACGCCGTCGGCGCACCGCGTCGCCTGCATCAACAAAGCCTTCAACTGACGAGACCAAGCGCTCCAACCACCCTTGGGCGCGTGTCGCCTTCAGTTGGTCGTGCACGGCTCGCATGGCCTCGGTCAAATTGGCAGCGCATTGGTTTAGCTGCGATTGTGCGATGGCCAGCTGGCCATGGATTGATTGCCTAGCAATCGCCAGGGTTTCCAAAACATGTACTTCGCTGAGCACGCCAAATTCTTGGAAGCCCGTTAACGTGGTAAGGCCTCGCTTGTAGCTGGCGCTGTCAGAAGCACGCAAGTCGGCGCAGGCGGCGTGGCAGCTTGCCCAAGCTTGCCAACGGTAGATGAAATCCAGCCCTGTCCCCTTAATGTTCTGGATGCCCATGATGCGGTTGAGAAAACCAGGGGGGGTACGCTCAGCGATTAACTGGCAAATCTGATTGCCGCTGGCGTAATAATCAGCAACTACCACCAGCTTGCGTTCGAACCACTGCCAAAGTAGCTGGCGAAATGCCAGATCCAGATTCGCATCGCGAACCGTACCGGCGCTGCGCAGACGTGCACAAAAGTCGTCATATTCCGTCTGGCAAAGCTTCGCCTCGCTCATGAAAGTGACCACTTCGATCTCACGAGGAAACTTACACTCGGTCAGGGCAGTGGCCAACGCCGTTGGGTTGTTGCATAAATCCAATACTTCCGGCGTCGCTTGCTCCTCTTTCGCGGCCAACATGGCTGCCAACCGGGCACGCAGGCGTTTTTCGTTGTACGGTATGCGCAAACGCCGGGCAGCACTTTCGAACACACTCAAAGGTGACTCGCCGCTTTGCGGCCAAAGTGAGAGATCAGCGACTTGCTTATCCCACGCCTCCTTGATGTAACCAAGCAGCCCGTTTAGGTTGGAACCAATCAAAAAATGCTGGTCGGCAGTGATGTCGTTAACCAGAATGCTGGCAAAAACCCGTGATCTGGCAATCCGGTCGGCACGGTTATTGACGACAGTACTGATGAAAGTACCCGGCTCGGCATCTACGTCGATACGGTCAAAGCCGAGACGATACCAATTGCCCAAGCAACCGAAACGCTCGTTGGCGGACATGCCATTAGCAAAGGACAGATATCGGCCATTAACGGTAGCCAGGGGATAGACCTTGAGGACACCCAAATCGGGCACTACACGATCAGCCATTTCCTTTAGCGCATAGTCCTCAGCAATATCCAGTTCAGCTGCCATGCGGGCGACCAAGGCGATGTTGTCGGGATGCTCCTGATAAGGAAAACGAGCCAACACATCGGACGTCAATAGTCCGGATTCCAGCCAGCCGACGCCATGAACTTGCGTACCCAGACGGGCTGCGGCCGTGCTCAGGATAGGCCGCATCTGTTCTTCGCTGGTTAGCAAGGTGGTATTGCGCGGAATGAAACGGGTCATTACCTCTGGGATGTTGATCCCCGCCGGACCTTGAAGGTCTTCATGATCAGGAAATGTGTTGGTAATAGTGGAAATATCGTCGCGCATCCAACGCTGCTGCAGCAATTCGACGAATGCAGGCGTTAGTGCCATGCACTCCCAAAGCATTACGTCAGCCTTCAAGGCGCTGGCTATTCGGGTGACATTGTGTTGTTCCCAAATAGTTGCTTTGTCGTAGGGACGAAACAAGAACATTTCGCGCAAGGACTGATAGGGGTGGCTGTGCAGGAACATCGCCTCGCAGCCAGTGGTCTTGCTCACCACACTGTAGCCCAAACCATTAAACAGCCCTGCTTTCAGTCGCTCCGTGCCCGATTTGCCGCGAGTGCCCCAGCCGCCTACAACCAAGGGGATGTCGACTCTGGCGCGCCGCATGCTCAAATTACTTAGCGCGTGGCGAATCACGAGGGCGATCAGAGCGGCAGAGATCAGGACGGTGAGTTCGAGTAAGGTGTTGCCATACACGGAGAAAAAATAATTCTGCAGACGATGGAGGATTTCGTCGCCTTGCGTTTCCCAAGCCACACCGAGCGGGAAAAAGCGGGTTACTGCCGCGTCGGCACTAGCCCCTGGATACGGAACAAAGCGCACGCTGAAGCCCATTTCCTGCAAGCGCCGAACATACTGCGCAGGGGCTTGCGGCGAGCCTTCTTGCCAATTACGCGCCTGCGCCAATACAGGAAACTGTAGCGTTAGGCGTGCCCGCATCAGCAAGCGGCGAAGTAGTGAGCGTGGCGGTGCTACCTCGGTGATGCCTTCGTGCGTGAATAGGCGTAGCGGATGCTGCTTGGCTGGTAGATCGAGGCTGGAAATAAGCTCATCGACGAGCGGCAGGTAGGGACGCCAGCCTGCTTCACTGGAGAGATGCAGCGGCTCACCGGGCACCTTGGTTGCAGCCAGTTCGGCGAGGATGGGTGAAGGCACCCGCAAGTTGCCACGGAAGATGCGACCAATGGTATGGCTGAAAGCCTGGCGTTTATCAGGCGATGGATTACGAAATTCATGCAGCCAGCGCCAGAGGCGAAAGCCGAATCGGTGTCCACGTTGAACATGCCAGTGCCCAAAGCGGCGTTCAAAATCCAGCGGGAAATCCGCTTGCACCAGGAAAAGCGCGGCGTAGCCTAGCTGGTCAGCACTTACAGCGTCGAATTTTCCTGGCAGACGTTGGCTTTGCCCTGGCGGGCAGGCTGCGATTACCAAGCCAAGTTCGTGCACCAGTTCTTGCAGTGAGCCATCCTCCTGCAGTCGAAAACGTCCCAATGTTTCCGCAGCCCAACGCCGAACTTTGAGGTCAGCAGCGGTCTCGTGCAAATGGCTGACAAACTGATGGATGCGCAGCCATTCAGGTGTCTTGGCTGGCTGTGCAGCTGAACATTGGGCGAGGGTCTCGCCCGTAACAAATAGTGCCGTGCGTAGCACAAAGGTATCGGATTCACCTGCCAAGGTCTCGGCCAAGCCATTTAACAGCAGAGACTCTGGCAGGTGTTTGAAAAGTCTCACCAACACCACCAAAGCTTGGGCGCGAACCTGGGGTACAGTATCCTTCAAGAGGATAGGCAAGCAGTGCGCAGCCACCTTGGCCGGCGCCTTGCACAATGCCAGCGCCAGTCCCTGACGAACAAAGTCGCTACTATCGGTCAGAGCGATAGTGAGGATTTCACCGGCAGCAGTTTGGCTTGCCGACATCTCTGCCGCCAGCAAGAGGGCACGACGGCGGACAAACATATCGTCGCCAGCCTCGCGGCGCGAAAGACGCAGCTTCACTACATCAAGGCAGGAGGCAGGGGCTACGCAACGTAGCAATTCCAAGGCTTCTACCTGCAGCCAGACATACTGACGCGTATCGAGCGCGCTACGGTAGATGAACTGAACCGTGCCAGCATCAATGGCATCCAGTTGCAAGTCTGCAGGCAAGCCTTTCAAAGCCTCAGCCAAACAATCGAATGCTGCCAATTTGATACGGGGGTGCCCTTCGTAGCTAAACAGCAAGCGGGCTTTGGCTTCAACTTCCAGCCGTGACCAGATCGCCTCCACTTTGTCCCGGTCAGCTTCTTCGACAACCGACCGGGCCTGCCGCCCCAGTAAGTACAATGCGACGGCGATACGTCTTTCGCCAGCAGCAACCTGTGTTTGCACGCGATCTGTCAGTGTGTCGGCTCCGAACCAACGTTTCAGCGCAGCCTGGTCACCAAGTACCTGGGCTCGATTGGCACCTAGGTCGCGTGAATGATCAAGAAGTAACTGATGGCGCTCTTCAAGACTGCCGGCCTGACTAAATTTGGCGAGAAAGCGGCTGTGGAGCAGGCGTTTTTCATCAATTCGCCGATTCTCGTCTTGGATGACTTGGCCGAGAAAATCAATTACCGAGAACGAGCCTGTGCCTGGCTCGTTCAGAAGTTCTTCCAGTTCTTGGCGAGCGGCATACCAAGAATTGAATTCGGCACCAAGTGCCTCTAATACACGCCGTTCGAGCTTACGGCGGTTAGAAGGCAGCGAATCCAGCAGGGATTGCCAAATTTTCGAACTCATGGGCGCTCACTCACGAAATTATTTCCAGCGTCGTAGGAACGACGTTTGCGCAAGTCAGCAAATCTGATTTCGCCAGGACGAAAATCCCGGAAAGCCCGGCCATTACCAAAGTGCCAGGTCAGCGACAAGCCGAGCAAGAGCTGGCCTGCCTCCATGTCCCGTTTGACGTTTGCCGAGACTTCGATACGCTCTTGCCGAGGTAACCAATTTTCCCAACCCAGCGCCAATGACAATTCGCTGTTACGGCTGGCCTTAGCCCGATCGTTGTCGCGCAAATAATGGTTTGCCCCCCATTGCAGATTTAGCCAAAATGGGCCAGCGAGTTGCCGCCAACCAACCGCTGTCGACAAATAGTCTGGCTTGAAGAGATTGAAGTCGTTGTTGCTGACCAAGTTAGCACCAAGGTGTAGTTCCGTATCTAGCCAAGGCCGTGCGGACAGCGTGTCACCCAGTGCTACTCCGCGCCGGTGCTGTGCCTTGTAGCGGGTAAAGACATCCTGATCGATTTGTTCGGTAGGATAAGCTTCCGCCTTGCTGAAGCTGCCGTCGCGCGCGAAAACGGCGAGTTTTGGCAAATGCCAAAGTTTTGGGTTGAGATCGCGTTTTTGGCTTAGGGTAGCGCCCAGCTTCCATGACCAGGCAGGCGCATGCTGCCCAGTCAGTTGCTGCATGAAGAGTGAGCCTTCGGTGGTGAGGTTCCAGTTCGTCTGACTAGGGCTGAATTGCGCTAGACCTTCCATGCCAAGGGTGGGCTCACCGTGAGTGCGTCGGCGGGCGAGCAGATCGGCCCGATAATAGGCATTTCGATCCGGGGCGAAGTAGCGATAGGTGGCGCTTGCTTCAACAAACTTTTCGAGCGCGGTGCTACTAGCCGGCCCCCCTTCTCGTCCGTAAAGCCGCTGCTGGGAAGCCACGCCAAAACTCCACAGCCCATCTTCCTGTCCGCCCAGCTGCAGCCCATCGACAAAACTTATTCGCTGGGCGAATGGACGATCGGCAACACTCTGGCTAGGCGGCGGCACCGGGGTGGGGCGAGAAACCAGCAGGCGCGACGCCGGCAACGAACGACCATATGAGACGCTGCGCAGATGGATACGATAGAGCCCTTCCTGCCGCCCTTTCCGAGGAAACAGAACCAATTCATCGACATCCTTTTCGACCCAACGATAGCTACTTTCGCTCTGCTCATCGATCCATTCGTCAATGCGCAACCAGGCCGGCCCAGCTACCTTGATTCGCACCGGCTCATGCGGCGTAGCCACATGGTAGAAGCGCTCCTGTGTTTCGAAAATCTGCTCTCGTCCTGCTTCCTTGACACTGATTTTCAGGAACTGATTTTGTAGCGGTTTTTCAATCCATAGGCGCAGGCTATGCTTACCACTCGGGATCACCAGCTTTTGTAAAGCCGGCCCAGCATTGGCAGGCAAGCTGATCCGCTGCGGTGCGTTGCTATCGAGTTGCAGCATGACAGTCATCGTCTCAGCCGGCAACGCACCGACATCGACGCTGGCGAGGCTAATTGAGATAGCGGCGGGATTAGGGTTTTGGAAGGAGACGACCAAGCGGTTGGCATTCGCCAACAACCTTTCATCCGGATTGCTAGTCGGCACAAGGGCGCGACGAATTCGGGCTGATGGTGTCTCGGGCTCACCACCCAATGTCGGTCTTGAACGCAGGCCAGCGCTGGCATCGACGATATCCAGCGTGTCCCAGCTGCTGTTGCGCGCCAGGCGATCAAGCAAAGAAGACAGACCAGGTACGCCCGGGTTGTCTGCGTGAATAGCCTCAGCTAGTGCCAGTGCGGCCAGATAGTGCTCGGGATAATGCTCACCAATCCATAACAGACTCTGCATACGTTCCACTAGCGCCGAATTCGAACGATCCGTTGGCCAGGTCAGCAAGGACTGCCATTGACCGTTGGCCCTGCGCCATGCCTCATCCTGGATGCCGGCTGACGCCTGTCTGGGTAAAACGACAGTTTCTCCCACGGTATCTGAAGTCAACAAGGGCAATACTGGCAGGAGGTAGTCGGCTTGCTCCACTTGCGCACGCAGCAAAAGAGGCTGCCCATCGCCTTCGATCACCACTTCATTCCAGCCTGGCCCCAGTGAGATAGTCTGCGATACCTCACGACCAGGTAACCAGTCAGGGCGCCCAACGACAGTGAGCCCGGCACTGGGGCTATTTTGGGTTATGGGGGTACGCCAAAGCCGGTCTTCGCTGTGCACGCTGAACCAGCCTTCGATCGGCGTCTGATTGCCTTTCAAATGTAGCGGGCGCGCCCCAATCTTCAGTTGCACGGGCCCCACCAGCAGTAGACGCAAGGGCCGTCCGGGTTCACTGCGAAACATCTTGAAATGAATGTCGCGATCGACGGAATAAAGACTTTCGGTTCCCGCAAAGTCCAGGGCCAGAAAGGTGACGTCCTTCCAAACACGAGCACCAGGATGATCAGTAATCCACTGCGCCCAGTCGCTCGTGATTTTTCCCTCCGGGTTGGCTAGGATAGCTTTGGCACGAGCCAGATGATCGAACAGCGCCAGCCCCTCAGCCCCAGCCTGCTGCAACAGCGTCTCTGCTGCGTCGAAGCGGCCTTCGGTGAGTAATCGGCGAGCCCGCCAGTAATGTTGTCGTTCAGCACTCGGCAGTTGGGTGATGCTGTTTTCGAATATCTGCCACCATTGAAGGGCGTGGGCGGCACGCAGAACCATTTCAGTCGGCCGCAACGCGGGGTCGAGCAGAAGTGCCGCATTGAGTGCCAGCTCGGGCTGGTTGTTCGCCAGCAGTGCCTCGGTCAGACCATGAATAATGGCAGGCGTCTCATGCCAAGGATCTGTTGCGAGTGCTGTTGCAAACGTTGCTTCCAGCGCATCAAAATCAGCTGCTGAGCGGTAGATATCCACCAGTTCGGCGCGAGCACGCGCGCGCTCATTGGGCTCGGCGGCATACAGCATTTGCTGTTTGAGCAACTGTTCAGCCAACCAGTCCTCTCCCAGCTGACGCAGCGCGGTAATTTGTCCCTGGCGCGCAATTTCACGTTCCGACGGCAAACCGTGCTGCGCAATTTTTGACCAGATCTCGAAGGCCGACAACCACTGACCCTGTGTTGCCTGTTTTTTGGCTAACGCAATTTGCGCCGGGCTAGCCTGGCTCATCGCTGGCTGTGGTGTTGGGGCTGGTACCGTGATGGCCAAGCCAAAGCCTTTCGCCTCCGCCCGTACTAGCCGAATCAAGGGTTGCCAATGATTCACCAGCTCGTCCCTTGGCGATTGACTATCCTTTCCTTGTAAGGCGACGAGGAACGCTGTCAGCGCCGATTCTCTGCCTCGGATACTCAAATGGCTTTGCTCTGACATGCTGTAGGTATTGCCTAAGCGAGCCTTGAGCGCAATCCAGATTGGTGTTGCCGCATTGTCCTTGCGCCATAAACGAATCTGTTGCACCCCCTGGGGCAACGGTATTTCCAGGGAGCTGACGGCAATCAATGCTGCAGGTATCCGGCGCTCACCAAAAGCTGCTGACAGCGTGCCGTCACCGTAGCCTGCAAAACGCTCACCCAACAGACGCAGGGCAGCCTCGCTGGTTGAGGGACGGAACTGATCTGCAGAAACTTGAGGAAAATTGGCCAGTGTTAAGGCGACTGGTGGCTGATCATCATATTGCAGATAGAGGATGTCCTGCGCTCCTGCACTTTTGCTGTGCACAGCCACTTGCAGAAAACTCGGCGCAAAGCGTTCGGGCAGGTTGTAGGAGAATTTCCCCTCGGCACCATTTTCTTCAGATTTGCCAGGTAGTGAGAAAAAATACCCTGATTGCAGGCCATCCAACGCCTCGTTCAAATGCTGGGGCCAAAGTAAAGCGCCCCTGTCGTCTGGCCCGATATCCTTCAAACTGGGTTTCAAGTACCAGGCAAAACGAAAATCTCCCGCGTTCAGCTTGTTCGGAATGTCCCGCGGCATCAGGTCGCGATAGGCGGTATGAAATAACAGCGCCTCATTGGCCTGGTTCAGTAATTCAGGTAGGTCAGGTCGGCGCTCAGCCGCGCGCAGGCTGGCTGCAGCAGCCACGAGCCCACTCGCCCGCTGCTGGTTATTCGTACTAAGGTAGTGTTGTACGGTATTGGCGCTGCTCTGCAACTCCGAAAAGGCAGAGCGCTTATCGCGCACCAACTTGGCCGAGAGAGAGGGGGCATTCAAGCCTGGCAACAGGTAGTCTGGCGTATCCTGTGCCAGAAGCCGGATAAATTGCGTTGTGCCGCTGGCCAGCGAGAGGCGATGCCGACCGGGTGGAATCTCCAGATACACCGCCTTTTCACGACTCACCAAGGCCTCACGACCGTCGATCGTAACCGGGAAAGCGCTTTCACTACTCGACTCAAAATTCAGTTGCTGCCAAGGCAAGTCATTAAGATGAGCCTCTATCTGCCAGTGCTGAATCTGTGTCGAATCCGTTGCTTGGTAGTACAGACGTGATTGCAAGGCGAAGCGAACCGGGCCATCGACGTCAATTTCATGAGTTGCTTGCGGCCCCAAAGACCAATGCGGCTGAGCCACGGCCTCATCGTCACGGCGCAGGTCGACGGGCTTGCCGGCCAACGATCGCAGGCTGCGATAAGGAGCAATTGTGCCCATCGACTCGCGGCGGGATACAAATAAAGCCACGTCGACCGACGCTCTAGCTTCGGACGATAGGGTAATTCGCGTTAACTGCGGTCCACGGCCAAAACCATCAAATAACCAGTCGCGTCCTTCATCTGTGTGGCTTGGTATCTGATCCAAATACAAGCCTGTGCCATTGGACATTGCAAAGGATAGCGCGTCTTGCGGAAGCGCCTGCTGCAGGCTGTGGAGACGCAGCATCTCATTAGCCGGCAGGAGTAGCGTGACACTTTGCCCAGGCTCTAGGCGTAGCGCATGCAAGCCAAGCGGCTCGCGCCAAGTTGGTGTAGCGCCGGCACGCCAGTAGAGACGGTCTGATTCCACATTGTCCCAACGTAGCGGCTGTTGAAACTGGCTGAGCAGACCTGCCTGAACTTCGTCGATCGTGGCCTGCGCCGCATCAGCAGGCAGAAGTAGCACGCTGCTGATGCAAGCGGCAATCAGCAGCTGTTGCGGCTTGCGAGGCTTTTTGTTCACTGTTGCAAACATATTAAAAGTGAAGATCGGCTGGCGGCATCGTCACGCAGCATTTCTCGCCGCGCCTTGCTGGCTTCGAGATGCACGAATGCGGGATAACCAACACTGCGTAGTGCGGCTGCCTGAGCGTTCGTGGTTCCGCCCAATTCCCGAACTTCGTCCGGGAAGATGAGCACTTTGGTGCCAAAGGCTGTGCCCAGGCAGCGAGATAACTGGCGCAAGCCAGCGTGGGGATTGCGAGTGCCATTGCTGAGGATGATGTCTGCCTTGGCACCGGCTTCACTCTGACGTTTTCCCTGCTCAAAACCATGAAGTTGTACAGTTTGGCCATTGGGCCAGGCGCGTGCAGTGGCCAAGGTGAAAGCGTTAAACCAGGATGCTTTCAGGTGTGCCAGATCTGCGTCTACCCGCATCACCCCACGCAGGTAGTCGCGCGGCACCGTGTTCCAGGCGGCCGCCGAGAAACTGCCCTCGTTGAACAAATGCAGACCAATCTCACGGGTCATTTCATCCTTGAAACCGTGGGGGATGAGCAACACATCGGGACGAGCCGCGCGCCGAAAAATAAAAAAGCCCCGCCCCAATTTGGCATCCTCTGATTCGCTGACCAAAATTAGCGGCCCCTGGCTTTCTAGGTTCAATTTCAAGGCGCTGGCTTCACTGGTCAGTTCGCTTGGGGCTACACCTGTTGCTAGACGATGAAATAAGGCTTCAGCGCGTACAAGTTCTGCAGCAGAAGGAGGCTGGTAGTCACCTCCCCGGATCGCGTTGGTCAAGCGCTGATCAAGCGTGCTGGCCGCTTGAGTGGGCAGAGCCTGTACGCTGGCGAGCAGGAGTGCTGCAGCTGAATTTAGCAGTCTTAGCCGGCTATTCGATAAGGACATGGCGAGACTCTGGTTCTTCAAGAATGCGACGTTCGGCGACTGGCCCACTGGTCAGTCGGGATAGCGTCAAATAGGCCGGTGGGCCCTGCTCGGTGTTGAAAATGAACCGGTAGCGACCCAGCGGCGCATCCACAGGGAAAGCAATATAAGCAGGGCGACCGGCATCGCTGGTTTGGCCTTGGGTGTCAAAAACGGGGCTGGGATGTGCCGGGTCGGGACGAATGTCGAATTGTCGCTCGGCAAAAACCCATCCGCTGAGTGGTGTCAAAGGTGGGGGCGGAGGCCCTTCGATTCGAAGCCGTAATAGTCGACGTCCGTGCCCGTTGGCAGGCTGAAAAAACCGTGCAGTGAAGGTCTCAGCAACATGGCTGTGTCGCTCGATATCGAACACCATCTCCCCAGTCACAATGTTAGCGATCTGGGTCGCATAGGATGGGCCGTTCGTTTGGCCATGATTGATAAACAGACCCAGCGGTTTTTCATTTGGCGAAACAGAAACTTGCAGTTCATGCCTGCCAGCCGCCAGCGGAGGCAGCTTGACTTCACCGTAGCGGCCACTGGCCTGGAAAGTGTGATGCAGACGACCATCTACGCTGACGCTAACCAAAAATTCTGTATCGCCTTGATTGATCCAAAGCAGCGTAGGTGTGAGTTGGCGCACGCCTAAGAAAGCTGGAAAATCGAGGCGGCTTGGCTGGTCGAGCGGTAGTGGTTCGAAAGTCGTCGCAAAGGCCTCTTCCCGACGGGGCGCCGTCGGGTCGCGCCTGAGCAGCAGTTTCCGAGCTAACCAAGTGCCGCGTGGACGAAAATCCTCCCAAGCAAACAAGCCCGCCTGAATGTCACTCTTTTCATCCGGCGGTCGGGACTGCACCCCAATCAGTCTGGATTGGTTGCCAATGATCAGAGCTTCGTAATCCAGGGGTCGCAGGGCAAACCACGCAGGAATTTTTTCCGGGTCTAGGAGTGCTGCAAAACTATCCTCAGGGATGCGGGTCTGCCTGGCTAGGTCTGCAGGCCGGTTGTACACAGCGACCAAAATCGGCTGGGGCGATTGCGCCGCCGTCAAGCGCAATTGCCTCGCCTCGGGTGGCGTTGAAAAATAGACATCTACAACATCGCTCAATTGGGTGGCAAGGGGTTCGCCATAAATCTGGTCGTAGCGATCCAACGCTTTGGCCATGGGTAAAATGCCGCTTTTAAGCGTTTTCCCCTGGGCATCAAGGAAGTCATAAAGTAAGTCAGCATCAGTTGAGTTTGCCCCATTGGGGAGCAGGCTGCGCGCTTCGAGTCGAAGTGGCGTGATGTTGCTCAAGGCGTGCGTAATATTGAACCGGATACTTTGCTCCTGACTTAGCAGAAAAAGTCGCTTATAGGAGCGCTGCGGGGTGATTTCAGTTTCCTTTCCATTCATCTCCATAAATGCCCGCAAAGCGACGGGGTACGGTGCTACCAACTCGACTAATCCACCGTCCAGATGTTTTGTCATCCGATGTTGATCTGCTGCCCATTGGAGTGAAAAGTCTTCTCTGGCCGTAGCAGTTGCACCGTACCAACGACCGACTAGCCTCAAGGGATTGCTGGGTGGGGACGCTTGCCCAGGAACATGAACAGCTTGTGCTTCAAAGCGAACCACCCCTCCTTGTTCGGGGATGGAAAAGACTGCGACCTGGCCCGGTCGGGTAATAATGCCCTCTGGCGGTATGTACTCGTCAACCAGTTCGCCATCAAGTTCCCGCAGTGCATACAATTCGCGCGATTTAAAATCAACGCCTTCTGCGCCGAGCGGCCCAAGGGCTTGCCACAAGTTGCGAACCAGGTTGCGTTTTTCTTCCTCAATCAGCATTTCTGGCAAAAAAACGCTGCCTTTTGCCAAATTGGCTTTATGTTTCTCGCTCAGCCGTTGCCAAAGGATTGCGACCTGTTTTTCATTGGTGACCTGCGGGACATAGGTGCGAACCACAATATCCGCGATCTCTGGGGCCATGTCACCTGTGCGAATGCGCAAATTAGCGGCTTCAGGATAGCTGCTCAGATCAATATTGATGGCGACGCTGTTGGCCGGCGTCAAAGCCTCAGTGAGATAAAAAGCGGAGGTCATGAGGCGGTTTTGCTCATCCTTAATTTCACTGAGGCTCGCCAAATATTGATGCTTACGCTGGTACAGCACACGGCCGTTTCTACTGGAGATTTCAATCTCCAAGGAATACGGCCAACGCTTGAGCGGATCTGCCTTCTTGGCAGCACGTGCCGTGACGACATCACGCAGATTGGCAGTACTGACAATACGTAAGCGTTTTGTTTTCGCTGGAATCGGCAAGTTCAGCCAGCGCTGCTGATCGGCCAAATAAGTCACCGAAATACTGGCCTGCGGAGTTTTCTCCACTTTCCAGCTCGCCCGATCCCGGGTCAGCAGGCTCAACAAATCCCAGCGCGCTTGATAGCTCGCCAGTACCCACAGGCCAAGTGCCACGACCCCAAGCCAGGCAAGATAAGCGAGGATTCTCATGGTGCAGGATTGGGACTGACCAACAGCCAAGCAGCACGGCTGTCGATATATTCATGTAGGCTGGTGCTTGCATCATGCAAAAACACCGTCGTATTAGCGTCGCGTGCCGCCAGGTTTACTAGCCCCAAAAGCCGGTTCTGCCGATCGAGAATACTCAAGAACCCCTGCCCTGAGAGCGGGTCGGTCACGCGCGCGAAACGCAACTCGGGATGCTGCTTCAGCGCCGCGTACAGTGTCACGATATCTTGACTGGCAAAATAAGGTCGCAGGGATTCTTTGAAGGATGTGGGCAAAGGATGCATGCGATTTCCATGCTGCTGAAGATAAGAGACTGGCGTTTCCTTGACTGTTGTCAGTCCCAGTGCCGTCGCCTGCGCTTGTTGAGGTGTTGATTCGGTCTGATTGAGGAATACGGGTCTGGCCAGCGGCGAACTCCAAAAAACCAGCAACTCTTTATTCTGGGTAGCATTGAGATAAAAAGACTGGGCAATACCCCCAGCTTCGTACCCTGCCGTCTCAAGCGAGCCGTCCGAAAAAACATAACTCAGACCTCGGCGCGTGAAAAAGTCCGTTACCTGTTTGCCCAAGGGAGTTAATTGATCGTCTCGATGTGCGCCACGATCAGTCGCAATGACGATGTCGGCACTAGGCATCGGTAAATCCCTGCGCGTTCCGGTCGCACGACTTTGCACAATCACCAGAGAGGTGTTGCCAGAGGCTTTGAGAAGCGCCTGACTTGCCGCATTGAACAAATTTGCCTTGTTGTTCACATCGAGGATGTCAGCAGACCCATCTTGATTTGCCATAGGACTGGCACCACCCAACATCAGTACCCTAGCGTTAAGTGCGTCAAACATTGAAGCCGCCGTTTCTAGGGCGTTGATATCAAAACTCGGGCGTGGGGCCTGAATCATGAATGGATGACTAATACCGGTACGCAAGATATAACTGCCCCAATAGCGGCGTTTGGACTGCGTTGTCCCTTCCGCCGGTTCGGCAAGAATTAGGTAAGTGCTACCGCTGCTCGCATCCATTAGACGGAATATCGAATAGCCCATCACGGACGCAGCCTCCCGAATGTTGTCTAGCTCCTCCTCGACATCTGGATCGAGTAGACCATGCCTATCGAGCTTGGCAGCGATTTCGATCAGCGGAGTCAGTACCTCATCGTCGAGAAACAACAAATCCTCAAGTCGGGGTTTTTGATAGAGATTGCTGCCACTCCGGGCGACATGATTTTTCTCTGCTATCAGCCAATCCTGGAGGCGGCCGTGTATCTCCTTTTGGAGAGGCACCTTTGTCATTTCACTACGAATCGCTTGTCCCAGCAGACGCCGGATATCCGAAGATCGCAACTGCAATTCAGCAAAACCCGAGTAGATTGTTTCTCGTTGCAGATTGGGTATTGGCAACTCGCCCCAATGGATTTCATAGCCCCCCATCAGACTTTTGAGTTTATCCAAATCCAGACCATCGGGCAGTCTACGCTTGACCCACAGCGTGCTAGCGGGGGATTCGGTTTCAAACTCATCGGGGGTTTTGCGGATACCTCCAGCGAGTCGTGCCGACTGCGTGGTATAGCGGCGAACTTGCAGCACTTCCTTGGTGGCAAAAATCTGATGAAAAACCTGATACCGTGTTTGCGATGAGGCAAGGACATCGGCACTTCCGTCAGGGTTTGCCGTTCGCATCGAACCACCAATTGCCAATGACTGCGCCTCCAAGGCTTTGAAGAGCGAAATACCGGCGGCCATGCTACCTCTTTCATCCAGTGGCGCGGGCACTTCAATGGCCAAGTTGGTTCTTGCATTCAAATCAATGACATAAACCCCGCCAAAGTTTCTGGGTTCATTCTCCCGTAGCAGCAGGTAGCGGCCTTCGAGAATTTCAATGCGGTAACCAATGCTGTCCAATATTTGCGACGCCTCAGCCAGGTAAGACGCTGTTCTGGTCAGCCGGTAATCATCCAGCCGCAGCAGTCCTGAGCGAAATTGATCAAGTTCGAAACCACTGGGCACACGCACAGATTTTTGTAGCCGGCTCTGATAAGTGAGAATTTTTTCCCTACGCAAGGCCTCAAGCAAGGTTTCCTTACCGATTTCGGCGGACACCGGTTTTTCAGCTTGCCTTGTCGCCGTAAGCTCGCCAATATCTGGCATAAAGGATAGCGAGAAGCCGACGGCTGTAGCCCCCAGCGCGGCCACCAATGAGGTTTGCAAGGTGGCACGAGTCATACGCGCATAAATTCCCTTATCATGCATCTTCAGGGCAATCAAGGTAGGCAGTAGATAGCCGAATCCATACAAGTCGGTGATTTTTTGCTCGGGCCACAACCATAACATCAGGTAGGCAAGTACAAATTTATAGAAATAACTGATGTTGAAAAACAGTAACAGCTTGCGCCCGCCCTCAATGGTCATGCTGGCAAAAACCGGCAGTTTCAAGAGCGCATGGGCCAAGAGGATAATCACTCCCGCTTCAAGAAAAGATGCTGCGATTTTTCCCGGCTGATACCACTGCAGCGCCAGCAGTGACGGTACCAGGATGCCCGAAAAGTCCCACCCGTACAGGAGGTTCATGCGTGAGGCAAGAAACGCTGTAACGATCAGGATGATATAGGCCTTGGGGCTGGCCAGCATCGATGTCGCAATATCTTCGTAGGCATACGACAATGAACTGATATTAAAGTTGGTCGCCGGCATCAAAACGTAACGAACAATTAACAGTGTGATGCCGACGGTAACCACCAGCGGCAGCACACCGCGGGCGAGACCAGTCTTCCAAAAATTATTGGCGATCAGTGCAACAATGATCAAGCCAAAGCTATGCAGGTTGTTGCGATAGTCAAACTGCAGTTGGACTGTCTGGTTGAGCCATTCGCCAAAAGATGGCAGCAAAAAACCATCGGCGATGATGCGCACCAGAATGCTGCAAAGCACCAGGGCGAAGAAGCGGTCGCGGCCAAAAAAATTACTCCAGCCAAGACGAGCACTCAGATATTCGGAATAGAACCAGACCAAGCCATAGGTGGCTATACCCTCGCCTACAACCACGAAAGCGGCGGCCGGTTTCGCCAGCAACAAGGGCACCAGGTAACCGGGAACGACTAGGCCCGACAAGACCCAGCCAAAGCGCAGGTTAAAAAACACCACGACGGCGATACCAACCCAGACGGTCGTCACCACAGAGCCAGCAAGCCCCCCTTCCGGAAAGATGAAGAGGGGAAAAATTTCAGGCATGAGCGTCCAAAATCACTTTGACTTCTTGGGCGAAACGCTCCATATCCAGCGGTTTCATAAATATCGCCCGGACGCCGAGCTTGGCCAGTTGGTCGCTATGCTGTGCATCCACCTTGGCCGACAGGACAACGACAGGCACAGCCAAACCCGCCTTGCAGCGGATCCACTCAACAAGCTGCAGCCCATCCATGATGGGCATCATCAGGTCTGTGATCACCAGCACGTAAGGCGTTTCAAGCAGCATTTTTGTCGCTACGCTACCATTTTCGGCGATGTCGACCGTCATGCCGACCTGCGTCAACAGCGCCTGTACCACTTTGGCGAGCAAGGCCTGATCCTCGACCAGAAGAATGCGTGGCGGTTTTTCGTTTTCCATCAGAAAGTCCTAAGTTGAATGGACAACACGTAGCCCGTTTCAAGCGCGCTGAGAGCTTTTGCCTTACCACCCCACGTTGTGATGCGGCGCAAGCATAGTCTTAATTTCTCGAAGTTGCCGTTCGAGCTTTCGGCGCTATCTTCAAGAATCTTATCCAGACGTTCTTGTGGCAAGCCAAACCCCCTGTTATTGAAATTGAATTCGGTTCGATCAAGATGAACAGTGACACTCATTACGATGCTGGTGCGCTCCGCCGCGCTGTCAAGCAGGAATTCAAAGAGGGTGGCAAGGGTATCTTCAAGCAAGCGGGGATTGGCGTACACCAAAAATGGGGTCATTTGCAGTTGGACATCAAATTCGATTTCCCGCTCGCAGGCTTTCGGTTGGAGCCTGTCAATCACCGATTTGATCGCCTCATGGGGGTCGACCGGGAAAGTGCCGCCATAATCCACGTTGATATCCTGGTTCAACAAGTCCTGAATTCGCGTGATGGTGTTGGCCGCACTGCGCCCTTGGGTCTCAATGACGGCGCGCATTTCCACCTGACTCTGTGGATCCATACTCATCAACTGATTGGCGCCAAGTACCGTTGCAAGATCATTGTTAAGTTGATGATTGAGGTGCTGCACTAATTCAGACTTCATCCTGTGCAGGTGATGCATTTCGGCACCATCGATCAATTCGAGTAATAGACCTGGGATTCGAAAAGGCGAGGCCTCCACGATTTCTTCGGCACCTTGCTGCAAAGAGCGCACAAACAGCATGAAGCGCGCCTTGTCTTTTCCTGGCAGGCTTGCTGGCAAAAGAAGCGGCGAGCTATCCGTCAGCAGTGTCTGCATCGTATGTCTGACTTCTTCCGAACTGCGCCCAGTCAGTTTTTCAATGAAGTCTGCAACCGTCATCTCAAAAGGCGAAATACCCGAACCACGCAAGTACTGAGCCATGAGATCGTTGATCAGAGTTACCCGGCCAAACAGGTCAAACACGATCGCCGCTGTCGACAATCCTGAAAACATCTGTTCTAGGCTGGTTACTCGCCGCTCCAGTGCAGTCACCGCCCATGACATTTTTTTATACAGGTGCAGGGTGTCGTCACCAAGATAGCGTCGCCACGGCTGGTTTTCCAGACTGCTTCGCTGCATGGCTATTTGTCGCTGATAAAGTAGGTGACCAATCTGCTCAGCAATATTGTCGGCCATGGCCTTAAAGCGCTGAAACTCGGATATCTCACTGGTCAGGGCGAATGCCCAGAAACCGAAGGTTTCGTTGCCAAAGGTCAATGGTGCCAAAAACTGCCGCTCGGTAGAGAACTTCACCTTGAGAAAGGGGCGGCGATTAATATCAATCTCAATCAAACCTCGCTGTTTGATGGCTTCTGTATAAGGAAAGCGCAAATAATCGCGACGTAATTCATCAATGTCACGAATGGTGCAGCGCAATGACTGAATTTCTTTTACCCGGTGATCATCGACGACCCGCTCCAGAAGAATCATCCGATCAAGTTGTAGTACTTGATCGACAAAATTCGCTACATGAATCCAATGTTCCTGACTTTCGGAGAAGTCCGCCAGCGGTACCCGGTTTTCCAGCTTGTTTGAAGCATCCACAAATAACTGGCGCAAGCGGTCATCGTCGGCTTTGGCTTTGGCGCGATAAACTACGCCAAAAATCAAGAGGGTAATCAATATCAGCTCGGTTACTGGTAGCCATAGGTCAAAGTAACTCAGCAAAAGCCAAGTCACCCCAATCAGCACGCCCCCAAAAACACAGATCACCCAGAATGCTGTATTCATCCTCAAGGGTTGAAACATAATGACAAGGACGAGGCTGTAGGCCAAAAAAAGTAGACCTTTCCCGATCATCCCGACGCTGACCACCTCCTTATCTTGCAGCAAGGTATCAGTGGCCAGGCCATGAAATTCCAGTTGGGTCAGTAGTCGCCCTTCAGGCAATCCGGGGGCATTGAACTGAGCGAGATAAGGCGATGCGGCATAACCAATCATGACCGTCTTGCCGCGAACTAGCTCCGGCAAGGGAAGTTCTTTCTCGAATCTCCCCACATCAACACGCGGTAGTTCCCAGCCACGATGAAAATTCAACAAAAAACGCCCCGTGGGCTCAGCCCCACCTATGCTCATGACAGCCCGTTTTTCGATCGTCGGCAGCAACTGTGGCCCGACTCGGTACACCGCCCACTGGTCACGATAAATCCCGCCCTCTCCAGTTGGCATAGCTAGCACGCCGAAAAGTGTATTGTCGTCGCGGTCATCCCGGAGCGCGTTAGGCTGTATGTGCGACACAGATTTGGGCGACACGAGGGGATGGCCGATTAAGATTCTGGAATAGTTTTGCCGGCTCAGAAGTCTATCTTGCTCATCATCCGTCAGGGCTGATACGAAAACGATCTGCCTAGCACCCGCAGCAAGCAAGCGTGTCGTGATGAGCGCCCAGTCGTGCGTTACCAAAGGCTTGGTCTCAACCAGCAGGACATCGTGCCGAGCACTGTCTGGTTGTGGAATCGACCCAACAATACGGTCATAAAAACTATTGTCTGTTGCTTCGAGCAGCGAAAGTGATGAAAGCACCCAAATACCTAGGACAACCAGCAAGCTGGCTAAAGCCCCTGGCAAATGGACAATGTGCAGCGTCAAGGCTACGAGATGGCTTTCTTGCTTTAGCTGTGGCACCAGGTGCTTAGAACCTATTTTAGTTCTTCAATAAGCTTGTTGGTAGAAGGTCCAAGCCACTTTGAAATTGATATCTCATTGACAAACTGCCACCTTGGCATAATTTGTCACTTTGCGATTCTAAATCGATTGGTCTTCGAGTGCAACCGCTCTCGACACGGCAATCGCTTACACAAGTTGCATGAATTGTGACTCGAATTCACTGTGCCGGCGTGATGCGGAGGAGGGTCTCCCGGTATTGTGGCTGGCGGTCGGCGAGTTTTCGGCGTCGGCGCAAGCTGCGTGTCGGGTAAAGGGTGTCAGTGCGCAAGGCCGAAAGGGCGAACTTGCGGATGGCCTACAGGTTACGGGCGGCATGGCCCTTGCGCACGCGGCAGTCGTCTTCGCGGAACGTCACATCCAGCACCCAATGCATGGCCTCAACCCCCCAGTGGGCGCGCGCGGCATCCGCGAACTGCGCCACCGTCTTCACCCCGGCACTGACAATAAAGTAGCGCCGCTCGACGCTCACCTTGCCCTTGATGTCTTGAGACGACTCGATCATGCCGATGGCCCCCAGTTTTTTCCAGCCGTCACGCATGGGCTTGTCCATCCACGACACATCAGGGACGAAGCACGCGCCTGGCAACGGCGCAGCGGGAGCCTGCGGTGCGCGTCCGGCCCGAAACGCATCCACCACAGCAGGACCCGTCGGCCTTGCGGGGTGCCCGCATTCTGCTGGTCGAGGACAACCTGCTCAACCAAGA
>Ga0268298_10002368_pt1 | contig 20690 bp, 24 predicted proteins | sample WWTPWeurt_MetaG_FD_194462 | JGI IMG/M metagenome (GOLD analysis project Ga0268298, IMG submission 194462) | Activated sludge microbial communities from WWTP in Nijmegen, Gelderland, Netherland - WWTP Weurt | ecosystem: Engineered > WWTP > Aerobic digester > Activated sludge | place... | reverse complement strand
GCGGCCACAGCAGGGCGAGGCGGAAATGCTTCACCGTCGGCTCGGCAGCGTGCTCGGCCATGACCTGTCTCCCTTCGCTTCGCGGGTTCTCGTGCGGGCAGTGTAGCGACAGGCGAGGGCAGGCGGGCTGCGAGCGTGCCAGGGGGCGGTGGCGGGCAGCGCCGGATGGGTCTCGACTGGGCACATGCTTACGCAGTCCGTGTATTTGCAGCGGATGCAGGCTTCGGTAAGGACGTGGGCCATGGCCGTTCCTCCTTGAAGAGTCAACCTGTATGAATCTATTGTTGCTAGCATGGAGCCGACAACGACTCCTCTGCACGCCCTGCCGATGAACATCACGCAACACACCGATTACGCGCTCCGGGTACTCATGTAGCTCGGGGCCATCCCCGAGCGGCGCATCACCATCAAGGAGGTCGCCGAGCGTTTCGACATCTCGCGCAGCCACCTCATGAAGATCGTCACCGAACTGGTGGCGAAGGGCTTCGTCGACGGCGCACGCTGCAAGGGAGGGGGTTTGAGGCTCGCGCGTGCAAGCAGCGAGATCGGTCTCGGCAACGTGGTCCGCCAGCTCGAACCGAGCCTCGCGCTCGTCGAGTGCTTCGGAACGCAGTCGCACTGCCTGCTGGATCCGGCGTGCCGGCTCAAGGGCGCGCTGGACGGTGCCCTGCAGGCCTTCCTGGCTGCACTCGACCGCGTTTCGCTTGCCGACCTCGTCGGCAGCGACGCACGGCTGCACGAGGCACTCGGCCTGCAAGCGGCGGCGCGCGCCATCGCGCCGATCACGATCGTGCGCCCGCCCGCCGGCCGGGAGCGGCGATAGTCGGGGCGCGCTGCGCCACCGGATGACGGTCTGCCTGTGCTTCGTGGCCGCGCAAAGCTGCGGGCGGGTTCTCCGCGCGCTGGTCGCAACGTATTCGCTGTCGGGGGGCGGGCCATGCTAGTTTATATCATGTTGTGATATAAATTCCTCGAGCCGCCCAAACACGCCAGCAGAGATCGATCATGTCTTCCCTCCATCTGCCGCCCATGCTGTGGTCCTCGGACGCCGCCTGGACCGAACTCTCCCGCCGTCCGCCCTCGCTGGCCACCCTGGTCTTCGGGGTCGCCCTGCCGGCCGCCATGTTGCCCCCCGCGATGTTGTCCCATGCGACCGATGTCGGATCGGCCCACTATCTGCCCGCCCTCTCCGCTTCCGCCTGGCAGTTCGTGGAGTTCGCGCTGTTCGCCGCGCAGCTCGTCGGCTTCCTGATGATCCGCTGGCTGATCGGCGCCGTCGCGGCGACCCATGGGGTGCGGGCGAGCGCACGCGACGCTTGTCTGCTCGCGACGGTATCCCTGCTCCCGCTCTGGCTATCGTCGTTCGCGCTCCTGCAGGACGGGACGCTCGCCGTCCTGGTACTGCCGGTGCTGGCGATCGGCGCTTCGGTCGCGCTGCTGAAGCGGGGTGTCCGCTGCATGCTCGGGGTTCGTGAAGAGATCGTGGCCCTGGAGATCGGCATCGTCGCGATCCACTGCGGTGTGCTGGCCTGGGCCGCAACGATGGCGGTGTTCCTCGTCCCGGGCCTCCCGGCGCTTTGACGCGGAAAGAACGCGGTCCGGCCCCCGGGGCGAATGGCGCGCTCCCGCCCTGCCTTTTCAGGATGAACGCTGCAGCAAGGCCAGGCGGATCCGTTCGATGGCGTGCGAGGGGCTCAGTCCCTTCGGGCAGACCTCGGTGCAGTTCATGATCGTGCGGCAGCGGTAGAGGCGATAGACGTCGTCGAGGAAGTCCAGCCGCTCGGCGGAGGCGGTGTCGCGGCTGTCGGCGATGAAGCGATAGGCCTGCAGCAGGCCCGACGGCCCGATGAACTTGTCCGGATTCCACCAGTAGGACGGGCAGAACGCGCTGCAGCAGGCGCACAGGATGCATTCGTACAGGCCGTCCAGGCGCTCGCGCTCGGTCGGCGTCTGCAGCCGCTCGCGCTCGGGCAGGGGCTCGTCGTTGATCAGCCAGGGCCGGATCGAGTGGTAGTGGGCGAAGAACTGCGTCATGTCTACGACGAGGTCGCGGATTACCGGAAAGCCGGGTAGCGGGCGCAGCACGATCGGCTCCTTCAGCCCGTCGAGCGCGGTCAGGCAGGCGAGGCCGTTGCGGCCGTTGATGTTCATCGCGTCCGAGCCGCACACTCCCTCGCGGCACGAGCGCCGGAACGACAGGCTGTCGTCCTGCACGCGCAGCCTCATCAGCAGGTCGAGCAGCTTCTTGTCGCCCGCCTCCGGCTGCACATCGTAGGCCTGCATCCGCGGCGGATCGCCGCGCTCCGGGTCGTAGCGATAGATGTTCAGTCTCATGTCCGCCCCTGCGCCGCTCAGGCGGCGAGCGCCACCATGGCCAGGCTCAGCAGCACGCGTGCCAGCACGCCGAGCAGCACGACCGTGATCAGGCCCAGCACCGCCAGCCGCAGTCCGCGCGGCTGGAGGTAGTCGAGCACGATGTCGCGCATGCCTACCCAGGCGTGCGCGCACAAGGCGCCGAACAGCAGCGCGATCAGCGGCCCCCCCAGCGCGCCGCCGGCCAAGGCGCGCCACGCGGAGAAATCGAGCGGCGACGCGAAAGGCAGCGCGAGCATGGCGAGCAGGATCAGCACCAGCAACAGCAAGGCGCTGAGGCGTTGCACCACCCATGCCCGTTGCCCTGTGAACAACCTCATGACAGCCCCCACACGAGAAGGAGCAGGGCCAGCGCGGGCGCGGCGACCAGGATGAGGCGTGCGCTGGCGCGCGCACGCTCGAGCTCGCTGCCGATGCCGACGTCCATCAACAGGTGGCGGATCCCGGCCAGCACGTGATGCGCGAGCGCCCACGCCAGCACACCGGCCACCACGAGCGAGAGCGGCGACGAGAGCAGACCGCGCACCGAGGCGAAATCCGCTTCGCTGCGCAGCGAGGCGTGGAGCAGCGCCGCGAGGACGGGCAGGGCGATGAACAGCAAGACCCCCGACACCCGGTGCGCAATCGAGGCGATCGCACCGATCGGAAAGCGGATCTGTGCCAGATTCAGGAATACCGGCAAGCGATGAGGCGGCTTGTCCATGCGGGCTCTTGGGCAGTACGAGCCCGCCGGCGGCGCCGGAGCGGCTCGTACCGGAACCATAGACCAAAGCCCGGCGCAGCGCAGGCGTGATGCGTGCTGAAGCAAGGGGTGCCGGGCCCGGCGGAATCCGACGCCGCGATCGTGCTCGGGCGTTCGTCCGCGTCTCAAGCGGATCGCGGCTTCGTTGCGGCCGCGATGTCGTCGCGCCAGAGCCAGATGGCGGTCATCGCCAGCAGGAGGCCGGCGGTCGCGCTCGCCAGGCCCAGCGCGTCGAGGCCGGCAATGCGCGTATCGCCGACCAGGCGCACGAGCAGCGGACCGGCGATCTGTCCGGCAGCGAAGCCGGTGGTCATGCGGGCCAGCAGCGCCGTCGGGTTCGCGGGCGCGCGTTCGCGCGCCAGCTGAAGGCCTGCCATGGTGGTCACCATGAAGGTGCCGCCGACCAGCACCGCCGAGGCGGCCAGTACCCACAATGCCGGCTGCAGCAACGGCAGCAGGGTGCCTGCCGCCATCACCCCCTGGGCGATCGCCCACACCTTCCTGCGCGGCCAGCCGTGCAGACGGTGCGCGGCGAAGGCCACGGACAGCGCCGCCGCCGCGCCGAAGATCGGCCAGGTGAGCCCGAACACGAGCGGGTCGGACACCAGCTGCCGCGCCATGGTGGGCAGGAAGGTCGCGGGAATGATGTAGCCGAAGCCGAACGCGCTGTAGCACAGCACGATGCCCAGGTTCCCGCTCGCGACCGCCGGCGGTGGGGGCTTCGGCGCGTCGGGCGTGCCGGCAGGGCTCGCTGCGGCGGATTGCCCGCGCAGACGCCAAATGACATGGACGGCGCCGACGACGGCGAGCAGCCCGAGCTCCACCCACAGCACCGCGGCCGCCTGTGCGCCGCCCAGCCAGGTCAGTACACCCGTGGCCGCGATGCCCACGCCCACCCCGGTGTAGATCCATCCGCCCAGCGAGGTCGAACTCCGCCGCGCCAGTTCGGGCAGGCACCAACTGCTGGCGCACACGAGCACCCAGGCGCTGAAGACGCCCGCGCTCGCCCGCAGGGCCAAGCCGAGCCACGGCAAGGCGGCGTTACCCCAAGCCATCGCCAGGGTGGTCGCGGCGACGCCGAGCAACCCGACCTGCAAGCCCAGCCGGGGACTGCGCGCGAACCACGAGGCGCTGATCGCACCGAGCAGGTAGCCGACGTAGTTCGCCGTCGCCCATTCCGTCCCGGTGACGGTATTCAGGCTGCCATCGCGCACCATGAGCGGCATCAGCGGCGTAAATGCGAAGCGACCGATGCCCATCGCGATGGCCAGCGCAAGGAGGCCGATGAAGACGATGGCGCCCGGCGACAGAGACGACGGAGGATTTTTTTCCATGGCGGGATTAGACGCTCGTCGGATAGAATCGAATAGTGAATTTTTAAGAAATAACGTTCTCGATATGAGAAGGATCAGCCTGGAAGACCTGCACATCTTCCGATGTGTGGCGGTGGAAGGCGGTGTGCTGCGTGCGGCGGACCGGCTCAATCGGGTGCCTTCCAACGTCACGACCCGCATCAAGCAGTTCGAGTCCCGACTGGGTACGCAACTCTTTCGGCGGCAAGGACGGAACGTGGTGCTCACCGATGCGGGTCATCGCCTGCTCGGGCACGCCGAGCGCCTGTTGCGGCTGGCCGACGAAGCCGAGGAGGACCTCTGCAGCGGGGTAGTCGCGGGCTCGCTGCGCCTGGGCTCGCTGGAGAGTGCGGCCAGCGTGCGCCTGCCGCCCATCCTCTCGCGGTACCACGCCGCGCATCCCCGAACGCACGTGGAGCTGCAGACCGGAACGACCGCGGCGCTGCTGCGGCGACTCGACAATCACCAGATCGACGCCGCCTTCGTCTCCGAACCCTTCGACAAGGGAAGCCTCTCGGCCGTGGCCGTCTTCGCGGAAGAGCTGGTCCTCATCACCGCGCGAGGCGGCCCCCGCATCGGCGGTGCGCAGGATCTCGCCGACCAGACGGTCGTCGCCTTCCCGCATGGCTGCTCATACCGGCGCCTGCTGGTCGACTGGTTCGCCGCGGCCGGCGTCACCCCGCGCCGGTTCCTCGACCTCGGCTCCTACCATGCTATCGTGGCCTGCGTCGCGGCCGGAACCGGCGTCGCCATCATGCCGGCGAGCGTCCTCGACAATGCCGTCATGGGCGATTCGATCCAACGCCACGAACTGCCGGAGGCGATGCGGACGAACCGGACGAACCTGGTCTGGGCGGGCGAGCCCGGCGGGCCACTGAGCGCGCTGCTGGAGCTGCTGCGGGTCGGCGCCCAGGCTGGTGCCTGCGGGCGCCATGGTCGAACAAGCAAGTCGATGCCTTGAGGCCCGCCCGGCATCCCCGCCGACGTCGACCTCCGCGAGAGGCCGCGCCAGGGCCTCGGCCGCAACGAGCTCGCCATCGGCGACCGGGTTGGCTTCGTCGGCCGCGACCACCAGGAGCGCAGCGGCTGCGTCATCCGCCTTAACGACAAGACCGTCACCCTCGATTGCGCGGGGCAGCAATGGCGCGTGGCGTACAGCCTGCCCTACCGCGTGGTCGATGCCGACCCGGTGATGATGGACGGGGTCGAGATCCTCGGGCCGGCAAGGTAGCGGCGGGGGTGTCGACGAGGGAAGTGATCGCGCCGCCGGTGCCCTCGACGGCGAATGCGGGCGGATAGGAACACGGATACGGGAGGATGAATCGACGATGAAGCTGATCGAAACATTGCAGGACGAACACGTGCTGATCGATCAGGTGCTCGGATCGTTTCGCGCGTTCGTAGACGGATTCATCGATGGCACCGCGGACCCGGACGACGGCGGACGCTTCGCCGCGTTTTTCACCGAGTTCGCCGGCCATTTCCATCACGATCGCGAGGAGCGGGTGTTCCTCAATGCGCTCGTCACCGACGCGGAACTCCCGGGCGACCGCGGACCGGTGTACGCCGTGCTGCACGAGCACGCCGAGATGGCGGCGTGGCTGTGCGAGATGCTGCCGATTCTCGAACAGCGGCCGCCGTCCGAGGACGACCGTGTTCGGCTGCGCGCGCTGGCAACTCGCTACTCGCACGCGCTCTGGCGTCATATCGACGCGGAGAATTCCGTCCTCTACCCGGAGGGCGTCAAGCGGCTTCGTCGCAGCGGCGTTGCCGAATTGCCGGATCGGCCGATGAGCGAGGCAGAGGCGGCCGCGCGTGAGGGCGCCGCGGCCCTGCTCGTCCGTTACCCGCCGGTCGAGGACTTCGCGCTCACGCGCGGTGACGGTTGCTTCATGTGCCGGGCCCATGGCGAGACCTGCGACGGACTGGAGGCCGAGTGGTGGACCGAGATCGAGTGGGAGGAGTTTTACCTCGGCTGACGCCAGTACTGAAACGCCTCGTCCGCAATGACCCGAGCTGCTGCGCGGGCAAGCCCTCGAGTACTTCGACACCCGGGCCAACACCGCGCGCAGCGGCCAGCTTCTGGAGCTGAGGCGCAAACAGGCCCTGGTGCTCGACACCGCCACCGGCCAGCGCTGGCTGATCCCCTACGCTGCGATCAATCCCGACGGCGCCGACGTCGACATCCGCGAGAAGCCGCGCCAGGGCCTGGGGCGCAATGAGGTCGCCATCGGCGATCGCGTCGGCTTCGTTGGCCGCGACCAGCAGGTGCGCAAGGCACTGAGGACATGCGGTAGGCGCCCTGCGCTGCAAAGCGCAGATGTAAAGCAGGTGTCAGTAGGAACCCAATAATCCCCAGTTGTGGGAATTGAATTTTCCCCACCCATTTTTGAAGAGGAGTTCAGAAATGGAAGGGAAGGAAGTGTTCGACGATGTCGCCCCGAGGGGCGACATCGTCGGCGGCGCCTCGGCTACTGTGCCCGTATCGGGTCAGTCCGAGGAGGCGCGTATGCTCACCAGGGAACGCTGGGAAGAGGTCCATCGTTTGCGTGCAGGCGGGCTGAGCGTGTCGGCCATCGCACGCGGGCTCGATCTCGATCGCAAGACGGTTCGACGCTGTCTGCGCCAGCCGGCGTGGTCGCCGTACCGGCGTGAGGCGTCGGCCGTGTGCCTGCTGGATGCACATCGGCCGTGGCTGCTCGAGCGGGCGCCGCAAGTTGGCTACTCGGCACGGATCCTGTACCAGGAGCTTCGAGCTCGGCACGGCTACCGGGGCGGCTACGACACGGTCAAGAACGCGGTGCGACCGCTGCGCAAGGAGGCGACACTCGCGGCGTTGACGCAGCGGCGCTTCGAGACCGGACCCGGCGAACAGGCCCAGGTCGATTGGGGGCAGGTGAAGGTACGCTTGGGCGACGAGACCAGGACCGTTCACGTGTTCGTGATGACCCTGGGGTACTCGCGGCGGTGCTGGGTCGAGGGCTTCGAGAACGAACGACTGACCAGCCTGCTGGCGGCCCACGAGCATGCCTTTGCCCACTTCGGCGGGCGCACGGCGCAACTGCTCTACGATCGCATGCGCACCGTGGTGCTCGGCAGCGAGGCCGGCCGCATCCGCTGGAACCCGACCTTCGAGGCCTTTGCGCGTCACTGGGGCTTCGAGCCCCGGCTGTGCAAGCCGTATCGGGCGCAGACCAAGGGCAAAGTCGAATCCGGCGTGAAGTACGTCAAGCGCAACTTCGTGCCAGGGCGCAGCTTCCATGACCTGGACGACTTCAACGCGCAACTGCTGCAGTGGGTGCAGGAGGTGGCCGATGTACGCGTGCATGGCACCACCCACCAGCGCCCGATCGAGCGCTTTGCCGAGGAAGCGGCGGCACTGGTGCCGACCGCCAGCCAGGCGAGCTTCCTGCAGGCGATGGTGCGCGACCGGGTGGTAGCCGATGACTGGCTGGTGTCGATCGATGCCAATCGCTATTCGGTGCCGTGCCGGCTGATCGGCAAGACCGTACAGGTCGTGCGCGCCGGCGGCCTGTGGCAGATCCGCTATCGCGGCGAGCTGGTGGCCGAGCACGCGGTGCTGGCCGGTCGCCATCAACTGAGCATCGAGCCTGAACACGGCCCGGGCGCGGCGGCCCGCAATGCCCGTCAGCGCTACGGCACGGCCCCCGCGCCAGCGCAGAGCTCCGTGCAGCACGACGACTGGGTCGAGGTGCGCGATCTCTCGATTTACGAGCAGATGCTGGAGGCCGCATGAATCCCGCCCAACTCGAACGCCTGGCCGATCATCTGACCAAGCTGCGCCTGTTCAAGAGCCGCGAGCGGCTCGAAGCCTTGCTGCAGCAGGCGGCCGCCGAGGACATGGCCTATGCCGATTTCCTCGAGCAGGTACTCGCCGAGGAGGTTGCGGCCAAGACCAGCAAGAATGTGACCATGCGCACGGCGATGGCGCGCTTTCCCTTCGTCAAACCCCTGGAGACCTTCGACTTCGCCTACCAGCCCTCGATCGACAGGAAGCAGGTGCACACGCTGGCCATGTGCCACTTCATCGAGCACGGCGACAACGTGCTCGTGCTCGGACCGCCGGGCGTGGGTAAGACGCATCTGGCGGTCGCGCTCGGCCTGAAAGCGATCGAGGCCGGCTACCGTGTGCTCTTCACCACCGCCGCCAGCCTGATCGCGGCACTTACCAAGGCCCATGCCGAGGGGCGGCTCGACGAGAAGCTCAAGATCTACACCACGCCCCGTCTGCTGATCATCGACGAGATCGGCTACCTGCCGATCGAGCGTCAGGGCGCAAACCTGTTCTTCCAGTTGATCAGCCGCCGTTACGAGCGCGGACCGATGATCCTGACCAGCAACCAGAGCTTCGGCGCCTGGGGCGAGGTGTTCGGCGACCGCGTCATCGCCACCGCGATCCTCGACCGGCTACTGCATCACGCCGTCACGTTGAACATTCGCGGTAACTCGTACCGGCTGAAAGAGAAGTTGAAAGCCGGCCTCGTCCGTCCGGAAGAGGCTGAGGCTTGAACAGGGTGGGGAATTTTCGATTCCCATGGGTGGGGAAAATTGGGTTCCCCTTGACACAGGCGCTCACCACCGAAGCGCGGGGATCATCACCCCCACACTTGTAGAGAATATCGTCATTTTTCGACACGACCCGATATCATGTCGATTCCGTCGACACGTCCCATCGACGTGCCGATGAATCATCCAGATATCGACTCATGCTCTTCGACCCGCGCAAGCCATACAACGACCTCCCTGCCCTTCCCCCTCAGGCGGAAGTCGAGTCGCAGGCCATCCTGAAGGCTTGCAGCTCGACATCCCGGTGCTCTACCTGTCCAAAGCCATCATCGAAGCCAGGCAGGACTACTACCGCCTCCTGCTGAACGTCAGCCGGGATGCCGCCTGGGAGCCCGTGGATACTGTTCATGCTCGACGCGGTCCGCAGTACCGCGCAATGGACGACGTCCCGGATCAAGGCCATCAGAGCGCTCATCGACGACACAGCCGAACGGATGAAGCGCGACGCGCCCGGCATCTACTCGCGCGAGCTGACCGAGCTGATCTTCGTACAACCCTATTGCCGCATCGCCAACGTCGTCGACGCCGACATTGCCCAACGCCAGACGGCATCGGTCTATCTGAAGCAACTCGTCGACATCGGCCTCCTGCGCGAGATGAAGGCAGGACGCGAGAAACTCTTCATCAACCCGCACCTGATTCAAGCACTTTCCGTAGCCTGACATGGCCGCCTGGACAGATCAGTGACCGGGAGCGCATTGCAGGCGACACCGACAACCCCGCACGCTGGCAGGACACGGACCCATGGACAAACTCAAGCTTACCTATTTCGACGTTTCCGGCGGACGGGCAGAGCCCGCACGCCTGGCCCTGCACATCGGCGGCATTCCATTTGAGGACCACCGTTTTGCGTTCGGTGATTTTGCCGAGGTTCGCAAGACCACACCGCTGGACCAGGTGCCGACGCTTCACGTCAATGACGTGCAGGTCACCCAGAGCGACGCAATCACGCGCTATGCCGGAAAGCTGGCCGGGCTCTACCCCGAAGACGACCTTCAGGCCTTGTTCTGCGACGAAGTGATGGGCGCGCTGGAAGACATCAACACGAAGATCGTGGCGACTTTCGGAATGACCGGCGATGCGCTCAAGCACGCCCGCGGGGCGCTGGCGGCGGACGTATTGCCGCGGTATCTGCGCTGGCTGCAGAACCAACTCGAAGCCCACGGCGGCGAATTCCTTGCGGACCATCGCCTCACCATCGCCGACCTCAAGACCTTCGTCATCCTGCGGTGGCTTGGCTCCGGCAAGCTGGACCACATTCCCGCCGACCTGGTCGAGACCGTGGCGCCAAAGCTCGCGGCCTTCGTCGACCGGATCGCGGGGATTCCTGCCATCGCCGCGTATTACAAGTTGCGCGGCGGGTCGTGATCGGGGTCGTTGTCGATGTCGCCGACGATGCGTGGGCGGCATTGGGGGCGGACCGTGAGAACTCAATAGCCCGGTGATCGCCCAATTGAGCCGGCGCGTCACGGTTGGCGCTCGGGCACCGGGGAGGCCTTTCGATTGGAATGCGTTCGGCAGGGGGCTGTTCGTTTCGGTCGCTTCCTGCCTTTTCAGCCATTGAGGGCGACCGCCACCTGATCGCCACCGGCCGCTACGGGGCACTCAGCCCGAACTCACACATTCGGCCAGAAGCCGTCACTGAGCACTCAATCCGGATAGCGGTCATCCGGGCGAGGCGGTATGCTCTCTGCCTATGTGGCGGATGGGTTGCACCACCCCACTATGCCGTCGGCTGTTGCTTATCATATCGTTCTATTTGGCCTTTTATGTAGTTCCTGCTTCTAAACAGGAACTTGCAGAACATGTACATCAATCAAAACGGTGACAAATGGAGCTAAAGGAATTCATTCGAGAAACCCTCGAGCAGATCATCCAAGGAGTTTCTGCCGCGTCCGCCGTTGTTGAAAAGCATGGTGGAACGATCAATCCACACAAGGCGTGGTTTCGTCGCGACGGGCAGACCAACCAATACAATTCAGGCGTGCCACACGACGTTGAATTTGACGTCGGACTAACGTCCTTCAATAAGAATGGATCAACGGAAGGGATTGGCGTTTTTCTGGGTAGCGTCAATCTCGGAAAGAAGAACGATACCGGGTCGGAACAGACTGCGGTCACGAGGGTTCGTTTTTCCATACCGCTCGTCCTTCCTAAAGGCGGCTCTCAAAACGATGAAGAGCCAGTTGCATAACCAGTGCTTGCAGCGGACCGTCAAAATGCTGCGCATTTTGCCGTCCGCTGAAGGCCATGGTTAACCACTGAAGGAAGGCTGTAATAACAATGACAAAACTAATCGTCAGATCCGAATCTCAGCGTAATCGGGTTGCGGGTGAGGTGGCCGCGCTCGTTGCCGTTGTTCGCCCGATTCTCGAGGGACTGCTTTATACACTTAAAGCCGACGTCGTAAGAGAAGTCGGGACCTACGATAATCTGAAACTTAAAATGCTCCCGAGGCTATACAGTGCGGGAGATGGCGACTGTGGGATCTGTTATGAGTACGCGGTGCACGACGCCATCCAGCGGAGAGATCCTGCTGTACTGGAACGAGTCGAAGACTCCCTCAAGCAATGCAAGGTTCCGGGGAGTGCGCTTGAATCAATCTTGTTCGGTGCAGAGAAGAAAGGCGCGAGTCAACTAATAGCGACTGCCGAGTCCATTCTGACCGACGATTCACGGCTTCTTACCGGAAAGCGATCTCAACCGCCTAAGTTAAAGGGTTACTTGAATACGCTAGCAGCGGCCTTTAGGCGGCCGAGTACGCGACTATCCCTTCCTACGAGCATTAACGGGCTCTGGAAGGCTGATCTGTTTCTCGGCACTACCGATGGGGATCGCTACGTCGGCACTACGGTGAAAATCAACCCGACTCACCTTGAAGCTGCAAATGGACTACGGGTTGGAATAGTCCCAGCTTCTTACGGAAAGTCGGACAAAATCAGAAAGGACGAAAAGAGGAATCTTATTGTCTGCCCGCTACCGTACGATCAGTCCTTTATGGAGGTTTTCTACAGCGGCTGGGGAATTGTGCAGCAATTCGTGCACGCTGATGCCCAGATGCCCAGCGACGTGGCGTTGCCGATCCCGTCTCATAGGCAGGTTGCCAAGGAGCTGGCGAGCCGAAGGGAGTTTCCCGTGCTCGATGTTATTCAAGCACTCAAAGCCATTGCGCAGCCGGAGCTGCTTGCGACTAGTCAAAGTCAGCAAACACAAACGGCCCTTGGTGCGGGCGATTTGCTTCTGGATGGTCTAATCTCCCCAGTTCCGCTCGGTAGCGTCAATGGCTAACAAGCGCTTGCGGCGGACCGCCAAAAAGCTGCGCTTTTTGCCGACCGCTGAAGGCAGACGTTGAATGACAGCTTCCCTGAAAGCTCAACGCTAGCAACGGGTCGGGTTGAGAGGCTCGGGGGCGGTCGGCCTTGTCGCATCAAAGGCGAGGGTCTCAGTCCGGCCAGGAAAAGTCAGTGAGAGGTTGCCGTCTTAACGAGACATTCGCCATCCGCGTACGGTATGCTAAGTGCGTTGTTTCGTCGCTCTATTCGCCAAGTGAGGATTCTAAACGAAGCATAAGCGTTTATTACTAACGGTAATTAAATATGAAAATCTATGGGTTGCTCTTCTATTTAACCGTCGGGTGTGCTGTTCTTACAGCAACAGGCTGTTCGTCAAAAACAGCAGAGGCTGAGTGCAATAGATTAAAAAAACAGGCGATAGAGATCAATTCCAGAGCGCCGTCTGCAATTGATTCTGTAACGACTCTTGTAGGCGTTTCGGTGACATACAGCGATGGGGTGTGTGATGTACATGTAACCAACACAATTAACGAGTTGGCGTTCATTAAATTGGTCGTCCTGGCAAATCTAGAGATGAATCCCGCTCAGCTTGATCTTATTCAAATAGACAACCTTCTTACGTACCTCAACTCAGAAGAGGGTCAAGAGCTTTACAGGGGGCAGCTCCTTCGTACTCTTGCTGAAAATCCATTAATCAAGTCCAGTCACAAGGACATCAAGACCACCTATGTATATGTCTTTGATTTGGGAAATATTAAACCGCTGAAGGTAACTATGGTGAACTAGCGATAGTTATCGCAGTCGAAAGTCTTAACCGATGAGTTCCCAGCGTTTTTCATACGGACACCACGATCCAAAGCCGCCCGGTTACGCTCAAATCTAGCACTATCTTTTTGAGCACCGAGAGGCTCTGTATTGCGTTATCTTTGGGTATTATGAAGTCATCTTCGCTGAAGCAGACGTCGAGCAACTAGTAAATCCAGTTCTCGATTGTTCAGTAGTCGCTCACGGCTTGGCTAGCTCCACGGCTCTGAGTTTGTGAGAGCTGATGTAGTCGCGCTCTTCGAGCTCCAGGGCTGACGCGGAGCCGGATGCGCGGAGGTCTCAATTCGCCTAGTTCTGCTCGTCGGAGCTCGCAGCAGAAAGGGGGCATTAATCATCTGCATGCGCTATGTTGAGCACGTCCAATGATTGCTAGATCTACGGTCATGTTATTGGCGGCGCTTGACCTCAAGTATAACGATACCTCACTAAGCTCACTGTTTTTTTGCGAGCGTGTGATGCTCTAGATTACAGATTTTGCCAGTTTTTGCGCAGCAATGCATTTTCCAAAAAAACAGTATGCGATGATCGCTAAAGACATGTACTCGGAAATTGTTGGAACTCTGCTGGCGTCGTTAGGTGGCGCAACAGTGCTTGTAGGGGTATTCACCCACTTTCTCGGGAAAGTTTGGGCAGACCGCATCGCCACAACGACAGCAGCGAAGTTTCATGCTGATCTGGAGCGTTTGAAGGCAACAAATGCGGCATCGCTAGAACAGTTCAAAGCTAGGTCGACTCTCTTGCTAAGGGAGCAAGAGCACTTTGCCGGGATTTCTCTGGACTTCTATCAACGGTTTTTTTCTGAGCGGGTTGATACTTATCTGAAGCTCTTAGAAATAAAGAACCAATATATTACTGAGATGGAAGAGGAGCTTGCTACGGAGATCCATCAAGTGTGGGGTGAGATCTACCATGGAACATACACTTCGTTGAGGAAGCTGATCGTGGAGAGGCAGATCTACATTTCAAACGAGTTGGATGGGTTGTTTAGGGAGTTCCGCGAGAAGGCGTCCGAATATGTTAAGGAGGCCGACATGGCGGAGGCCTTTGCTCACGCGCATCGTGCTGAACCGCCTTGGGAGGATCGAAGACGGCATGCGGTATATGACAAGTTCGCGAGGGAAACCGGCGACCATATGCGTGGCGTAATGGATCAGATTGGTTTTGATGTAGCAAAGCTACGGTCGCGAATCGAACTTCGTTGAAGTTAAGCCTTACAGCGAGCTCGAGCCCAGCACTGTACTCTTCCGCTTCTCGCCAGGACAAGGTGACGCTCAGCCGGAAGATTAGGCCTCGGCACTCAATGCCGGAAATCCCGAGGCAACCTAGAGAAGCGGTGATCAATTCATGGCACTCCCAGAGGATCAGTTCAAGAGCGCGATAGAGGAGTATAAGAAAATTGGTCACGAGTACCGATATCGCGAGCAACTCATGGTGCAAGAGTTCAGTCTTTCCATGGTCGCCATCGCAGCGCTCCTGAACGTGTTGCTGCGGGAGCCGCCGCCAAGCCAACTCGGTACGTTCGTTCTTCAAGTTTTTGGCATGTTTTTTCTGGCGCTATTGGCGCTTCATCTACGCAACATCAATCAAGACCGACTTGCGACCCTGCAGCGGAAAAATGCACTCTGTTCCGCACTTGAGTTCTCTCAAGTGCATCAAGACATCGATGGGAAGAAGCGCCTGAGTGCTCCAAGGTGCATCGTCCTGCTCTATGCCGCCGTTGCAGTTTCCTGGGCTCTCTGGTGTGCATGCACCTGGATTCAAATGCCTCCCACTCAGACCAAGGCTCTACCGTCAACGTCGCCGGCAGCATCTGCACCGAGAACGTGAGGAGTACTCGTTGCGGTCGACCTGTGCCACCTTCGCTGGCTTGTGGGCTGGTTTTAAACGTTAGGCCCTAATTTCACTACCACTGAGATTTCTGGCATGAAGAAGGCGATCGAAGTCCTTGAGTCTCTTCGGGCAACCGGTCAGCGGCAGGTCACGATCGAGCCACTATTGGGTCTTCTGCGAACGGACGATGCGAATGAAGCTGAAATGCTTCGGGCGCGTCTCGCCTACGATCGAGACCAACATAGCGCTGCATTCGAAGCGGCAAACGGAGCTCTTAGGACGGCGATACTGGTAAACGGTGGCGCTGCCGTCGCTGTACTTACTTTCCTTGGAGACCTGTCTAAGGAAAAGCCAGCGCTCGCGCTAGCGATGTCTGGTTCGTTAGGGTGGTTCGGTGGGGGCGTTCTAATTGGTGCTATCGCAACTGGACTGGCTTACACAACTCAGCTCGCCTACGCGAAACAGAAGCGAGAAGTCGGTATTGGTCTAAATTGGCTTGCCGGACTGTCGGTTACCGCAGCGTACGGGGGCTTTGCTTTGGGGCTCTACTATGCATTCGACGCATTCAAGAGTGGCGTTGTGAGCTAACTCGGCGCTCAAGTGGCGTCAAAATGGCAGGCAACGAATGCTCGGCCTGTGGTAAACGGTAAATTTGTACTGTCGGTGCCTTGATGTGCTGACGCGGTCCCCGCTTAGCTCTACGTTGAATGACCGCTTACCATTGAGCGAGCGTCTCCATTGGGTCGGGTCGAGACAGCCGCAGTCGGCTTGCCGCGCTCCCGCGCAGGTGTGAACTGGAAGTCTCAGTCCGGCCATGAGCTGTCACTGGCCAGCCAATTCGGATAGCGGCCATCCGGGCGAGGCGGTATGCTATCTACCTACGTGCCACATGGAGCGCATTACCCACTATGTCGTCGGCTGCAGCTTTCCTGCCTTGTTGTTTTGCCTTCCGTAAAATTTGTGCTTCTAACAAGAAGTGCGTACAACATGTCATCCGGCATTTCGATGTTATGCGGAAGAGCTGTTGCAAGAAAACAAAGTTAATTTAATAGGGAGAGTTCATTAATATGAGGTTTAGTAACATTTTGACAGATACTGTCAGCCTCTTGAAACAAAATGGCGAGGTTGTTGAAAACATAAAGGCCAGTGTGCAAAAGGATAAAATATTTATTCAGCGTTCAGATATCCTAATCGAGAGCGGCGATTTAATTCAGCACGCCTTGAGCAATGGAGCCGAAGAGACTTACAAAGTCATTGACCCAGGGTTTCATGAAAAATTTCATAGTATCCCGGCTGGTTATCAGATGGATGTTAGCAAGCTTGGGCTCCCTGAAGCCAAAAGTGCTGTTCAGCATATTACATACAACATTTCCGGAATAAATAATCGCGTTAACCAAAGTTCCAATGATAATTCTGTAAACGTTGTTAATTTTTGTTCGGATGCTCAACAACACATTGCGGCACTTCGCGAGGAAATTAGACGGCTAAATTTACCTGAAGAAGAAACTATAGCCTCATATGAAGTAATTGATGCTGTGGAGTCTCAGATGGCCTCTGAAAATCCAAGTAAACCAGTAGTAAAGGCACTACTAGATGCTCTTCCTAACGCAGGGAGTATTGCTTCCATCGGCTCTCTTATAGTTTCACTTTTTGGGTAAAGCATGAAATTAGACGACTTTGTTTCAGAAACGCTAAAGCAAATTATAAAAGGCGTTGCGGCGGCACAAGAGTTTGGAAGTACCCGAAACGCAAAAGTTAACCCTATTACGGCTAGGTTCCACAGTTCGACACAAGGTCAGTCATTCTGTCGAGAAACAGGCGTGCCGCTACAACATGTTGCATTTGATGTTGCTGTAACTGTCACTGAAGAAAAAACATCAACTGGCGACGGTGAAACGGTAGGTTCTATCTCTGTCTCCCCTGCCACTTCTAGTAGCACTCAAAACAGCTCCATAAGTAGAATAAAATTCGAAGTTCCCGTGCTTCTTCCAACAACAGGTACGCAAGTTGAGGATTAACTTAACAAACGGCTGTTGTCGGACCTGTCTCAGCTTCGCTTTGCCACGCCGCATAGCCGAGCGTTGAACGACAGCTTTTCTCAAAGCTCAACGGCGGCATTGGGTCGAGGCCGTGTCAAAACGCGTCATCGAGTCTCCTGCGTGGGAGTTCGGATTCAAGGCCAGGAGGAAAACTTGCGTCGGGTGGGAAAACCCATCATTCGGGCCGCGCCGAAGTGGTCACCAGTGGGAGCTTCATCAGCCAATTCGCTGCAGCTTTGCGTTTTGACTGTTGACACAGCCTGGACCGAAAGCTCTCGTTCGCACGATGGGAAAGCCGACGCTCACCTCACCCGAGCGCGCGAGCGACAGGTAGCCGGTGCATTGCCGCTGCACAGGGCAACCGCGTGCGAATGACGGCTGAGGCCGACGACTTGACCGACGGCCAACACAGCGGAGCGACAAGTTTCCCAGCGCTTTCCCGCCATTCGCACTCACGCAATTTTCGCGGCCACTATGTCTCGTCCTGGCCGGAGTCAGACCTTCACCAGTGATGCGGCAAGGCCGACCGCCCTCGAGCGTCTCGACCCGACCCTTAAGAGACATTCGTGGCCACGCGGGCCCTGCGGCAAGTTTCCGGGCGAGGCTGCCGTTCAAAGTTGAAGTAAGCGCGCCCTACTCGGTCTCAGCGGTCGCTTATCCAAAGGACGTCGGGCGGAGGCAGTGGGCTCGCAAGCGGCTACAGGCGACGAAGTTTGAGGCAACGGCGGCTTCTCTGTGGTAGAGTTCGTCAGCACTTCCTTCGCTACCCGATGGCCGAGCTCACGGCTCGACTACCACCCGGCGGCGAGATTGAGCTTTCGAAAGCCCGTTGCAAAAAGGCACGAAGTTCCGAGGGGCATGAAACTTTTGGGGCAAGAAGTTCAGCGCAAGTATCAAGCCGTAGGTCAATACGCGGGGTTGCTCGCCGCATACCGCTCGCCCTTGCCTTTTCTTTCGAGCTCAATTCATGTGTGACGTAGGTCAAGAACTTGTAGAAGAACCAAAGCTCATACTTCCCGCGAATAAACTCCTTGCTATTTCGGCCTCTTAAATGCCGTGCAATGACCTGGCGAATCGCCGAGCTTCGAGCCTTCATCGGATGTTCATCGCAATTCGTAGATAATACAAAATGCTTACCCGCGCCTTGCTTAAATCTACATGTCAACTTCTCAAAGTCTAGCTCGAAAACCAAATCCATCCTTAGGTTGTTCAGGTTCAATTTTCTAGACATTCGGCCGTCAATCCCCCTACCAAGAAGCACGATCGCCATTAAGATGGCCATCTTTCTTTCAAATCTCGAGTACGTTTTCACGAATTTTGAATAGTAACTCGATCGCCTCTCATCCCCCGAATCCAAATGCAAAAAATCAACCCAAAACCTGAAAAACACCCCCTCGGAGACGATGTAATTTTCAATGGCGTACCACTTCGTTTGAAAAACGTGATCATCACAGGAGACCTTCCCGCCGACAAAATCGTTATGATCTTTGTCGACGAAAAATAAAGCACGCTCATTCAGACGACCATCGGCTCTAATCAGATCAAGAACCTTAAGGACATCATCCCTGCCATGGCATATTTTGGAAAGCAGATGCTCTTCGACTGTATAGCCGGTCACATGCCCAAGATAGAAGGCTGGGTCCTCTTCGCCTTCGAAGAAGAGAAATTTTGCAGAATCGGGGAACCGACCGATACTCAGGATAACTTCATGGAAGATCGCATGAGCCTTAGAGCATTCACTCTTCAGTTTGTCGACATAAGTCCTGCTCACAATCAGGCCCCCGCCGAGTCTGTCGAGTTGACTTCCTTGATGCAAGCAGCTAAGTCGACCGCATAAACATCAAGTTCGTTAGAATATATAAATGGCGAGTGGGTTACGGCAACAAGTAGCGAGCAACCTCCGGATTCGACAATATCTGGAAGTAAAGTTTTCTGCCACGGAACAGATAAGGATAGCTCCGGCTCGTCGATTATCACTAGTTGCATCTTTTCTTTGCTTAAGAAAAGATGAGTAAATAGCGATGCAACCTGTTTCTCGCCAGATGATAAGTGCTTCCAGTCGATCGGCTTGCCGTCGCGTCCGGCGACATGCGCAGTGTACTCGCTGTCACTGTAGTGCAGTCGTTTCCCGTCTAGATACTTGTTGCAGATCTCAACTAAGCGTTGGATATTGCGTTCGCTATTAGAAAGACTCTTGTATATCTCGTACAACCTTGAGAAGAAATGCGCAAGATAACGATCTCTCTCTGCGGTCGGCTTCTGGTCGTCCCGAATTCGACCGATAACCGCCTCCAATTCCATTTTGTCATTGGCGTCAAGTGTATTTTCCTCGACTCGACTTAGCACCGCCCGAACGGTCTTTGTATCCAGTACGCCAATTAAATCTCTATCAAAACCGGCCGCTCTGTTTCTTATGATGTCTCTCAGATAGCTCGCAGTTAGGTTGCTCAACTGGCTCCTGGCGCTGTCACGAATCATATTAAGTTCGTGCTCAATTTTTTGCTCCACATCCTCCATGCCAAACTCGATAAGTTCAACATGGCCACGGCCAGCAGACTTAGATCCATTCATTCCCTTATTTGTGATTTCCTTAACCTGACTGTCGTCGAGAGAAGGGAAGATTGCCCTTAGGTCTTGTTCGATTCGTCTGTACGTTGGCAGATACAAGACTTGATAGTCTCCAAAGTGACCCAGTGCGGCGGACAGATCTCTAATGCTGGAAGGGTATGAGAAAAGGTCTGTCTGTATCTGGCGAGGCAATGCTCGCATAAGACGGCCTAACATGGAGGCGCTGATACCGAGGTCCTCGCCAATACTCTCTAGAAACGAAGCTCGGCTAAGATCGTCAGAGTTAAAGAATTCTATAAATCGAGGATGGGAAACCAGTCGCTCAGCTACGCGTGACGGAACCATATACCTTGAGCTGCTCGTTCGGATATATCCGAAGATCTGCTCCCGAAAATCGTCAATGCTCTCCAAGTCGCCACGGCTGACTGTGTGCCTTGAACCGGAAATTTCGAGCGTAACGTCAACAAAATCATACTCCTTCAACCGATACCATTGTTCGGTAATAAGGAAATATAGGATGTTGACAACTGTAGTCTTGCCAAGACCATTGACACCGACAAGAATTAACTTGTTGTCCCTAATCGGGATATCGACGTCAAACTTGCTGTGAAGGCCCCGAATCGAAAAACGACGAAGATCAATAGTCATTCCAGTCTCAATCTGGTTGAAAACGAGTGCGTGCGGCGTGGTGTATGATAAATCGAATGTTTAACGAAACCTTGGCTGTAAAACAGGCCCTTCGTGCCGGGGCTCGACTTGGGCGGCCGTAGTAGCAGCCATTGCAGTAGATCGTTCCGCCGCCTGCGGCCGAGAGCAACTGCGAGTGGGCTGCGTGGCAAGTTTAATGTCGGACCGGTCGCTCGAGCTGTCGGTATCCCTCTGGTTCGAACGACATCTGATGGCCGATAGTACCCCCTCAGCATCATCACCGTAAGCAGCCGCCCGCCGGCAAAAGGCGCTTGGCGGGCAGCCGCGCCGGGCTCAGATCTCAATCTGCTCGGAGATCTCCAAGGCATCATCGACCTCGATGCCCAAGTACCGCACTGTCGACTCCAGCTTGGAGTGACCCAGTAGGAGTTGA